>Ga0209700_100326_pt1 | contig 85795 bp, 29 predicted proteins | sample SiratroredBW_FD_187528 | JGI IMG/M metagenome (GOLD analysis project Ga0209700, IMG submission 187528) | Root nodule microbial communities of legume samples collected from California, USA - Siratro red BW (SPAdes) (version 2) | ecosystem: Host-associated > Plants > Roots > Nodule | place: USA... | reverse complement strand
AAAATAATTTAAAATATATATATATATATATATATATATATATATTTCTACTTACCATTTTATTCATTCTCCAAACAAAATGTTAATAATTAGTTTATGAAAACCCTATTTCAGCTCTACAAGCTTTGATAAGAAGAAAATATCTTTAATAAACAAGGTGGGTATTAGATTCCCTCAACATTTGGTTGCGAAAGAGCAAAGGGTGTCCCAATTTTTTGCGCAACTCCTGTACCTACACGTGTAATGATTTGGGTGTAACTGTATAAATTGGTCTTGACACTTGTCAAACACTCTAAACTCATGACATCAACATTCAGCTTCCACAGATTTTCTGTGCTTCGTAACCCTAAATTATGTACAACGTGTAGATGAAAAGTGTACTACTCCTATTTCGAGTATATTTCGATTATAGATACTAATATTTTATTCCTTAGTTCTGTAATCTAATACTTTATTAATTCAATAGAATAAATAATGTAAAAATAAACTTTACTGTTTAGTTTTATTTATGAAATTTAAGAATATATTAATATATATTATCATTAAAGTAAGTACGTATATATACTTATTCTTATAATCGATTATTGAAACTCACTCTCAGAAACTTCTTTCATTTTTTAAAGAGACTCATCTTTTTTCACAAGTCGTCCAATAACAATCTATTTTTCAGTAAAAATAAAAACGAAAATATTTTAAATTAGAAAGATGAAGCTTAAGTATAATATATGCATATTAAAATTTAAATTTAAATAAAAATAAAATCATTTTTATATTATTATTTATTCGTAACTTTTTTAATGTATGATAGGTTTATTAACTTCAATAATAGTTATCTATAAAAATATAAAGAATAATTTTATTGACTATTTTGTTTAATTTTTTAGATTAACAAAACATGCCAATGAACTTTTCTATGATTAAAAAGCCAAATGTTATTTTTTAGAGTATATATATTTCATTTGGATAAAATCAGCATGATTTTTTTTATGATGTGTATTCTATGAATTTCAAAAGATATATTTGGTTTTTATAATTCTTTTCATTATTAATAATAAAAAGTTTTCATTTCATTTTTATTAATGAAAAATATTCACTGTAAATTGTTTATCATTTACTTACAAATAACGAATATTAAATATCACTTTTTTTTTGTTAACACTGCTTTTATATTACAAAAACTAAATTGTTCGCTTAGATTTTTCTCTCTCTTAGTTTTATACTAATTACTATGATACAACACACATACATTTATTTGATAGTAGTATATGTAACTTTTAAACAAAGACTAGTATTTAATTTGTATCAATGATGTTTATTATTGTTTTTAAATTTTAAAAGGTCAAAATTTCATTAACTAAATTTCTTGCATTTTAGTCTAAATGATTTACTATTTATAATTAATCTCTTAAATGTCTTCCAAAAAAACTTCTTAAATATTTTTATATTTTATTCATATATATATAAATATCCGTATAATTTTCAGAATTGTTGAAAGTGGGTGTAGAAAAACGAAGTTCCAAGGTTTAGAGTTCCGTACTTCTGTCAATTCTCAGAAGTTTCTTGTTCAACTCACCTCTTCCATCATCTACAGCTCACTTCCAACTAAGATTTTAATAAATCATCAAGAAGAAAAAATAACTCTAACTACCAACTTCATTAAAGATTTAAAAGGAAAAATACTAATAGGTATTAAGCAATTTTCGTCAAATAATGCAAATGTTTGTTTTTGGTTTTAAATCTTGTCTAACTCATTTTTTTTCTAACTTTCACTGGATATTGAACAACTTATCACTTCGTGTTGTCGCTTTCGTAATAAATAACACCGTTGAATTAAACAACAGGTAAAACCAACATTTTGTTTCGAATTTTTATTTAGGTTTCATTATCGTATACTATATGTTTATTTAATTATGGTTACTTTAATTTTTAATTTATTATTTGCTCATAATTTTTTCTTTATTTTCGAAGTGGTATCCCAATGGAAGTTCATTTATATATGTAATGTTACACTGATAATTAAGTTAATATACTAGAGTCACAAAAAAAAAAGAAACTATTAATTAAGTCAATGGTTTTTGAAACAAAAATATTAATCATATACTCATACCTATAATAGAATTTTATTTATACTCATAAACTTAAAAATTATACTTCGAATCATACATTTATTATTTATCAACCATATTAACCATGACTACTTTCTCTTACATTAAGTATGTAGTATAGTTTAAAGTAAACATTTTGTTCATATTAAAATAAATTTATGCTTGAAATTGAAAAAAAAAAATCTCTTTTCACATTGATTTCTTTGACATAAAGTTTATAGCTTTATTTATAACCAAAATATAGCAACGCATTTGAGAGATGATTCTTATTTGACTATTGATGGAAATGAAAGAATGTGCTTTGCAACATTTTTTAAGTAACAGTACGATATAATAGTGGAGATAATAATCCTATTAACCTATATACCCACATTAATCGTGAGAATTTGCAGAGGTAAAACAGGAACAGAATGAACAAAGAACAACCTTGTCTCTTTCTCTGTGCCTGAATAAAATTACCAATTTATTCATTTATATTTACTGTAACTTCTATTCTAGTCCTCTTCGTTCAAAATGACAGGTTTTGAGATGTTTAATTGTTAATTAAGACTTAGTTAATTAACAACATCAATGCCACGTAAATGCATGCGTTTATTAATAAAGATGAAAAATATTGCTGCTAAAAGTTAAGCTAAAAAAAACTACAAAGATAAAAGATGTAAAGAAAAGAAACCTATCTTAATAGTAGCCTTGAAGAGGCTATAAATATGTAGTTCATGCTCCCATTCTCTTCACCAGTAATCAAGTCATATTTTCTAGTTTTTTCCACTCTTCTATTTCCTCCTTTTCCTTGTTGCTGTGACAATGGCAAGGGTGTCCACAGATCCACTAGTTATTGGGAGAGTCATAGGAGATGTTCTTGATTCTTTCACTCCAAACATAAAAATGACTGTGACGTACAGTAAGAAGCAAGTCTACAATGGCCATGAACTCTTCCCTTCCACAGTGACCACACGCCCCAGGGTTGATATTGGTGGAGGAGATATGAGGTCCTTCTTTACACTGGTATATTTACATATATACGTATATTTTTATAACCCCTTAATATCTTTTTCCTCTCATTTTCTTTTCTTTATTGAATAAAAAAGAACTTTATATTTATGTGTGTGTGTTTTTTTATACATAATTCTTTCGAAACTTTAACTTCAATCATTTGAAATAAATGTCTCCTTTTGTCTTTGCAGATTATGACAGACCCGGATGTCCCAGGCCCTAGTGACCCTTGTCTGAGAGAACATTTGCATTGGTACTGTAATAGATATTGCCTGAAATTAACCATTTATATTTTGCCTGATTTGTTGGCCGAATAATCTGTATCATCATTACTTGAAAACCAAACCAATTCTAAATGAGAGAAGGAAAAACTCTGAATCAGTAAACTTAGAAGAAATAATGTCTGCAACTAATTATTCGGAGGTTCCAGTGCCATTCAGAATATGGTGTAGTCGTTGGTAGAATTAATGTTAAGAAAACTCAAGTTATATTTTATGAAGGGTTGTAAGTTCTAAGTTCTAACCAAAGACCTAATTTTATTATATATATATATATATATATATATATATATATATATATATATATATATATATATATATATATATATATATATATATATATACGCACATACATATACATATACTACTGTGCAAAAGCAAAGTAATTCTAAGGTCTCAGCCTAGACTAATTAAATGGTTGAAACTGTGCCCTTTTTCAGGATCGTGACAGACATTCCAGGCACAACAAATGCCTCATTTGGTAACTTCTACTTATTTAAGATCTACTAAAAATAAAAAATGCATGCTCACATATATACTTAATCCATGTTTTGCACCCTTCTTTTTTGGGTAGGGAATGTGTTGGTGAGCTATGAAATGCCAAAGCCTAACATAGGGATACACAGGTTTGTGTTTGTCCTGTTCCAGCAAAAACGTAGACAGTGTGTTACTCCACCCTCTTCAAGGGATCACTTTAACACTCGCAAATTCTCATCTGAGAACGACCTTGGCCTCCCTGTTGCTGCTGTCTACTTCAATGCACAGAGGGAAACTGCTGCAAGAAGACGCTAATATGGCTCCCTGTGCAATGCAGCCAATGTACTGAATAAGTTATAACGTAGGGGCCTATAAGGGAGTAGTTTCAGTTCTAAACCATCACGTGGCTTGAAAGAGCTTGCAGAAATGCTATCTCTTTTTATTAACTGTAATGAGTTTTTTTTTAATGAAAAGTAATTTGAAGCAGATAAAATTTAGATGGGTGTGTTTTGATAGGTTTGGTGAAAAAACATACATGGTGTTGGGAAATATTATGTTGTGTCCTAAGGGTGGAGTTGTGGAAATTAAACGTTCATATATATATATATATATATATAACTATAACCCTTCTGGAGCTCCTCTCCCATTCTCCATGTCATGTATGTGAGTTAATTTGAAGCTGAATTTAATTAAATATAGAAAGTCTCTGGTGTATCCTTATCCACTCGTGCATAACTTTTTATAAAGTTGTGGTCTATTATAGTACACGAGGTTCTCTGATAAAGTGAAATAATAATTTTTATTTCTACGTGTAACCTGGAGTTCAAATTCACTTTGCTTCCTTGCTTTTTTTATTTAAATTCTATTGAAATAGAAGTTTTTTTTTTCATCATAGACAAGGAAACCAATGTTGATTAAGAAGGAGGAGAAATTATAAGGTAGTCTAATTAAATGTTGTTGTTTTTTTTATAAATTGAATTTTTTTTAACAACAACTTAAGGTACTTTAATCCTATTACAAGATAAATAATAAAAAAATTCACAAACAAGAGTGATTATTATTATGGTCATCAGTTTCTGCACTTAAACTTTTATTTTACAATATTAATACTTCATCTAATTCCAAAATCCATATCCTCACATGACGTAACTCAAGAATCTGAAAAACATACAAAAATAACTAAAAAAAAAAGCATATCTAGTTTTGATGTTTTCAATCACAATAAATTTTTTTATTAGTAATTAATATTAGAATTAGTTTTAGTATTTGCTCCTCAACCCCTATTACTTACACCAATGTCCTGCACTGTAAATTAAACAAAACAAACCAATCAAGAATACATGTACCCTTACCTCCTACCTTATAAAATGATTACATCCTCTTAAGAAATTAGCTCTGCACTAGACACAAACAGAATCTTAAATACGTGATATATACTTAGATGACCACCTGTGTATAGGAGAAAGGTCCATGAGTACTGTTATCTGCTGCTTTATAGGAAGCCTATTCAGAGAGTGAGGTTGGAGGGCAAGCTAGGTGTTGGTTTTTGTTTTGCGTTTGTTGTGTTTTTTGCAGGGAAACATATTGTTGGCAGAGAGCTGGTGCTGATTGCAGTTAGACCACTAGGGTAGTAACAAGTTCTCAAGGTTTTTGTGTCTTAGATTACGAAAGACAGTGCAGATTTGAGGAAGCCATCTTACAATTTGTTCGGGTATGTGCTAAAGTCTTTTTGTTTGATGGGATCATAATGGATTAGGTCTGGATGTGTTCACATGTCTTTTTTGTTGAACATAGGGAGTTTAGTGCTAAAGGTATTACCACTGGGTAAGGTCCTACTTTGTTGAGTTTTATAGTTTGTGTTGGTTTTCCTGCTTGTGTCCAGTTGTAAGTTTGAGTGTTGTTTTGACTAAAGTGTTGTTTTGGCTATAGTGTTGTAGATTTCTTTAGATTCGGTTTTGTTTATTTTTTCTTGTAATAGGGTTAGAGCACCCCATAAGTGTTCCCATTAATTTATTCTTTGCTGTTCAAAAAAAAAAATACGAGAGGGTTGAATAATCTTTCTTCCAAAAACCAAATTATTTGTCAATCTATATTGGAATGAAATGTTGTCTACCTCTTCAATTATGAGCAACTTTCCAGTGCAAGCTTCCAGAATATATATTGAATATTTGATTAAACACTGTGGAGTTGATACTGCTGAGTGTAATTCAATAAATTAATATAGATGAAAGTGAAATCTTTCAGTCGTAATTCGATTGAACTAAAGTAGAAAGTATGCATCACTAAGTGACTATAATATCAAAATATTGCATGTGCAAGAGTGAAGAAAACGTGACACTTCCATATATAGTTTCAGGACTCAGGCTAACACAACATGATTGACAAAGAACTTACTCAACATGACAATTGTTAAGGAGTATGAAAACATTAGATAAAGGGGACTAGTCTTTATTAATAACTTATAATGATCTGCTTTAAATTGACGTTGGTTAGAGATAACTCAGCTATATATGGAGAAGAAAAGTAAACCTATGTATGAAAAGAATATATAGCAATACCGAAATTCCAAGCTTAAATTTTTATTTGCTGACTCAACTATATGCAAGGTTGGAATGAATTTGTTAACGTGGACCAAGTACTCTCTCACCTCTCCTAGTAATTGAAGTATGCAAAAGTTACTTATTTTAGCTTCTAATGGATGTGAAGTTTTACATCAAAACGCAGAAGCAGACATTTTTTTTGCAAGTTGCCTCTTACTATATCTATGTACTCAAGAAAGCATATACAAGATTTCAGCTTGGAATATAACATGGCAGATAACAAGGGTTTTTCAGAAAATTTAGGATATTATAGCTTTGAAAGTATCGTGCCTTTATTTTTCTGAAAATTAATATGAACTAGAACCATATAATCATTAGTTTTTGTTCCTCTATTTACAATGTAAACTTAGAAAACGTATCTCTTCTTCACCTTTTAATCTTGCAGCTTTCTCACATATCTGGATGCGTTTGAATTCTTTAATTAATTGTCAGGTACATTCGGTTCGCTGAACGATAGCGAGAAACAAAATTTAGCATGACAATTAATCTAGTTTTTCGAAGGTTTAGTTTTAAATAAGATTTTTTTTCTCTCAAATATAAAGCCAAAATAGTGGACAACCACGTCATTGAGTTTACTAGGATTCTAAAAAATCAACTTAAAAAAATGCGATGGTATTTCGGTAAAATTTTCAACATTTTTATATCGACGTCTAAGATTTGCTAGTAAAACTTCATCTTTAACTTAGATATATGATGTAAATATATGGAGTTTTACACTAAACTTAGGGCATTCAACATAAAATTTTGTTTAAATCGTACATAATCTTTCTTCTTCATTGTAGTTGTGGCGAGCAAACAAAAGCGAGTGATTTTTTCCATAATGACGAAAGCTTGCCTTTAGTGATTCGTCACCCTAAGCGTGGTCTCCTTGCGTCTCATTAGTCCATTTAGTGAGCTGAAAGTTTTTTCAATTACATTGGTGAACATATATAATTAAGGTTAGTGTTTTATATCTTTATTTTATTATTTAAATTGAATCTATAGTTGTTTTTGAGTATTTAGTTTGGAGGTCATGCAAGGGTGATAGGATTCGATTCTGGGACGATAGGTGAGTTGGACAAAATGTTCTTAAAGATTCTTATTCTAGATTTTATTCCAATAGCTTAAATAATTAAATAACTTTGAGTCAGGTTGAGAAATGAAATGATAATATTTGAGAATGAAATCTGGAGTAGAGGAGAATCTGCTTTCAGTGGGATAAGGACCAAGTTAATTAAATGATATTAGAGTTAGATAGTAAACTTTTAAATAGTCAGGGTTGTGCTTAATGGATTTGAAAGACAATGATCTCCAAGTTTATGCTATTAAGTTTGTGAAAAAAGGTGGTTTTCAAGGGTGAGGTTGTGGATGCTGATGAGATCTTTAGTCTAGCTCTTCTTAAGAGCTGGTTGTGGGTTAAGTACAAGATGAAGAGAACATCTTTTTCTTATTTGGATTGGACTCTCTCTTCGGTGTTGTGCCTCCAATCATTGGCTTGAGGTATGGTTGGTTGCCCCCCACCCTTCTTTGTATGTGGACCTGTTTGTTTCTATTTTTTGTGTCCTTCTCTTCCTAGATATTGGTTTCTGTTCTCTTATTAGGTAACCCCAGGATCTTGGGTCTGACTTGTTGAGTAGAGTGCCCTATTTGGTTTCATGTGTTGGTAGTTGTGTGACACTCTTCTTGGTTAAGGTGTGTTGTATAAGGGTTGGAACACTCCTTAAGTGTTCCTTTTATTTTATTTATTCATTGCTGTTAAAAAAAATGCTATTAAGTTTGCATATAGCATTTTAAATAAAAGGATCTTAGGTGAAGACGAGGTGTTGTACAAGACTTTTTGGAAAATTAAAGTATTACCTTCTGCATCAATGTTGGTTTGGAGAGTTTTACTCAATAGGGTACCTACCAAGGATAACCTATAAATTAGAGGTGTGCAGTTGAATAATAGGTTGTGAGCATTGTGTGAAGAGAAGGAGGAAAGTGTTGGTCATTTTTTTTTTAACTGGAGCAGTATTATTAGGAGAGTGTGAGATATGTATTATTCATGGTTAAAATTTATACAACACCACATTTTTTAATTAAATAGAATAATCACTTTGGACTATTATATTTGAATGTAAAGGAAAACAAAGTTTGGGTATTGTATGGATAGTTATTATTTGGAATATTTGGATACATAGGAATAATATCTTTAGAAATTTTAAGGTTGATGCAGAGGAAATCCTTAGTATAGCTTAAGTCAATGTGTGAACTTGGATAACGAACAAGTACCAAAGACAAAATTTTCTTATTCTGATTGGTGTGTCTAAACTCTCTCTTTTCGATCAAATGCTTTACTTGGTAAAAGTTCTTTTAACGTCAATTTTTTCATTGACAGAGGATGTTGATTTGTATGTTTTTCTAACCTATGCAGGTATTTAGAATCTTATTTTCGATTGTTTGGTTTCAAATTGTATCACTGTTTGACTATGCAGGAAATGTATTCATATTTTCAATAGTGGAACAAAGTTTATACACTGTCTTTGATGGAAACTTGATATATTAATTTTATTATGAGGAATTGTGAAGTTTTCCTGTAAAAAAAAACTTGCTTATGTTATTTTGTATGCTAATTGGAATTGGTGTTGCTGAAGATATTGGCGTCATGAAGAAGGTAATCTATTCAAGGCATCCTAACCTAATCTTGGTTGGCTCCAAAGGATGAGGAATTTGTGGTTTACAGAGTCTTAATATTACAATAAAAATCAGTCAACATTCAAATAATCAACAAGTATTGGAACTTTCAAGAAGTAGGATATAGATTTATTTGATCTGAAGGGAAAAGTTAAACTGATCCAAGTTAGTTGGGAGACAATTGTAATGGTATGACCAAAGTATATACTTCCCTTTATTGATTAATGATTACTTTTGTAAAGGATCTAGAAAAATGTGAACTATGTATTTTGGGGGTTATGGTGATAGATGGGACGATTTTGTGAACCAATATGACTAATTTGCTTTTGTGATAGCTAGATACGTGGTTGTTATGTGATACAGCAAGCAGGTGATGACTTATAATACTTTTGTGGAAGGGTTGAGACACTTTTAAAATATCCTAATTTATTTATTTATTGTTGCCGATAAAAAAAAAGTAACAGCAACCTATTAATGTCTCTGTTATTATTGTTAGTTGATATTAAAGTATTGACTTTTAAATTTAAAGTACAATATCTTATTTAGTTTTCTAAGTTTGTTATTTAGATTTTAGGAATAATAAAATGATAGGTAATAATTAAAAGTTTTAGTTTTTGTGATTAAGATATTTTAGTCGTCGTATTGTTTAAAGTTTTAGGATTAGATTATAAGAAATTTATAAAATGTAATATAGGGATATTATAGGAAAAAAATATAGCTTAGAAGGACCGTGAGAATAAAATGTTTTAGTTCATTTAAAATTATTTTAGTTGAAGTTTAAGAAAAGTGTATGTTTACTTTATGTAATTTGTTTTTCTTGTAGTAATTTAATTTATATTTAATTCCATTTTCATGTACAATTAAGTGAATATTAAATGACTAAATATTAATTGTTTGTATTAAATATTAAATTGTTGTATTAGAAAATTTGAAAAAATTATTTTTAATGGTTTCTTATTATGTACACATTAAATTTAATATTAAATTTGGTTGAAACCATTACCAATTGTTCTCTGGACGCATATTTGATCGTGGTGCTTTCTTTATGACCACTTTCATGTTGTGTTTTGGAGATCAATGCAAAATATTGTCAGAATTTTATCAAATATAAGATAATAGGCTTAGTTTGTATGTGCTAACGAATTATATAGAAAATGTTTTTCTAAATAGGTAGAGTGTCACATTCAATTACAAAAGGAAAAATCATATTGCATTTCATGTTAGTGAAAAGTATAAAAATAGAGTTGATGAGTTCTTAAAATTTGTTTGAAAAGATGAAAAGCCTATCTTTAGGACATATTATTATCTATGCATCCGTGTGTCTGAATCACATACATAAGAAACTTATAGAGATACATTATCACCTATTTATCTTTGGTTTTGTGAAAAGAGTTATACAATATAAACATGTTAGAGAGAAATATTAGACATTTCAATAATGTTAAAAATAGAAGATTTGAAAGAAAGGACGAACAATAATTTAGAGGAGATTATTATATGTGATTTTGGTGAAGAAAATTTTGGAAAAACACATGTGTGTGATTCTTTAAAATTTATTTGGATCAACAATTTTATACAAGATACAATAATTTTAAAAGTTTGTTTACAGTCTTAAGGTTATTTAGTTAAAAGCAATAAATGGATAAAGGAATAAAAGTTTCATATTGGAGTTTTTGAAGGACATGCTTCCAGAAGATGACATGTTACCTAATTGCAATATTAGAGAAAGAAGATATTACATCTCATGAGTATGTTGTACAACAAGTTACGTGCATGCCCTATTCATTATGTATTTGTGATATTAAAGGTGTGTCTGACATGTAGGTTGTCACGATCCAAAAAGAAACTTGATGCAAGTAGAGGTGAGAAAAAAATAGAAGATCTCCATACTAAGTTGTTATAGTACTTTTTAATAATACTTGAATTTAAAAGATTGTTTGTCACTAAAAAGAATGTAAAACCCGACCTAACATGCGAATAATAGAAAATATGATAAACTTCTTCAACATCCTATTGATTCTATAATGAAAGAAGATTGATGAAACATTTTCATTTTTTTTGTGTGAAATTAAGAAAGATGAAAATTAGATATGAAAAAGACCTATCTCTAAAATAATAATTAAAAAATTAAAAATAATATTATCGTATTAATATATATATATATATATTTATATTTGTTTATATGAAATCATTATACAGAAAAAATAAATTAATATTTTTGATACCTTTGATTTTAAAATACGCATTACGTTTTTATTATTTTGGATTTAACATTATTTTTCTGAGGTAGGCCAAAATAGTTTCATGACCAATGTATGGTTGGATTGAATCCTAATGAAATTTACAATTTGTTAAAATAAAATTTGTTTCATCTCGTCAAATTTTTACTATACCCTTTCACATTAGACTATACCATCCCTTTTAACGTGTTGGTTGAATAATATTTTAGTCTTTCTATTTTACTATTTTTTGTTTTTCATGCACGGTGCACGATGTGCTCTCTCTAGTCCTATATAAATTCCTTAGCTTCATATATAAAACAAAGGAATTGAAGTGTCTTTCTTATGTCTCTTCAGCACATTATCTTGAACTGAGCCATGGAACCCTAGGGATAGAAGGCGAAACTGCGGAGTGAGCTCATTCGTATCTTCTCACATGGTGTTTACTAGGCAAACCAGATGAAAGAGATATATTTCCCCACTTCACATATGTACTTCTTCTTCCTTTTCCGCATCCATTGGTTATTTTGATAACCCTACATTGCTAGCTGCATACTCTACTTTATTAGTAACAGGAAACTAAAATAAGTAAACAGTTATGAACTTCACATGAAATTGGCAAACCTACGTTTAAACCTTTTTTACCCTAACAATACAGTATCTATAGCTTCTGTTACCAGATTCTTGTGATTTTGATTTTTGAGCGTGTGTAAAAATCACACTAACAAAACCAAGTTATTGGATGAATATCTCTCTGAGATTGATCTACATCAAAACCTAACAAGGGTCTAGGAATTGACTTGGCTTAACCACAGCTGCATGTATAATGGCTACATCTGACACATGAAACCAAAGGAGGGAGCCCCCCAGTAAGATCTAGCTGGTCATTGGTAAAGTATGACTTTTCAAAAGGAAGAAAGAATTGAATGAATTTGGATACTATGGTGTTCGTGGAAAGGAACAGAAAAGGGAAATGGATTATGATTTGGAACATACGGAGGCAAAAGCTGGAGGAATGCTGTTTTTGGCTAGATACAAGTTACAGAACTTTTCTCCAGAATAAACCTGTTATTAAGTATTGAAATAAACCCTTCTCTACTTTAATTAATTAAGTAGACCCCTTTCATTATGTTAGGAATTTGACATCAGGAGGGTCGGATTTTCAACATCTTCTAATGCAAGAAAACCGATCTAAAGTTAAATTCCGATCGGACTTTTTTTATTTTCTTTTTAAAAGATAGAAATAAAGGAGTGTAAGAGAAAAAATAATTAAATTTAAATAAGTATTTAAAAATGTTGAAATTAATTTTAATTTTGATTGGAAGAAGGAAAAAATAAAAAATAATAATAGAAAAATTTTTAGTATAATTTAAATTTCAGTTTTGTGATTTAATTTAAGATAAAACTTTTTGTTATTATAATTGTGCCTGTATAGAAAGATATAAAATTTAAAGCACATTGGAGAAGAAAAGTATATAAGGAAAAGAAGAAAAGAACTATCAAGTGAACTTCATTTATATTAATCTTTTATAGTATTATTCTTTTTTTAAGTAAGTGAACATGTGATCTTGTAGATTATTATTTTTTTTTAAATTATTGTGGTTATATTTTAAAAAAATATTCAAATTGTTTAAGTAAGAATAGTTACGATTTAAAAAATATTCAGATTCTTTAGTAAAAAATTATTGTATTTTAGATTATTTAGTCAAAAGTGATTGTATTTTAGAAAATATTCAAGTAGCTTACCTATAAATAGTTAAGTTTTAAATAATATTTAGTTAAAAGTGATTAATATTCAATAACACTTAATTATATTACGACGATAGTGATCTTAAAAAAAAACTTGATAAAAACATGATATAATATTTATTTATAAACGAATCATTATAAAAATATCAAATATCAATCGTTCTCTACTATATTGTCTTTAAATTATATTATATATTGAACTATAACTAACCATATCAAGCATCAATCTATCTCTTCTAGCCATATTATATTTTATCCCTCCAACATATATATAAAGATGAAAACTCAAATCTAATCAATTTTCTCCATTTAAGTTGTGATGGGTTCAAATGCATGTCCATAATACAAATTCAAGTCTATATTTAAATGTGCCGAATTTAATTGTCTTGTTCAATCCAAGCACAGAAAAGAAATTTAAAAGATAATTATAGGAAACAAAACCAAACAAATCCAGAAAAGTCATGGCAATATTACCTATACCATATCTACTAAACATTATATAACATTCTATTTGGTAATAAATAAAGAAGAAAAATACTATGAAAAACAACTAAGTAGATATTTTCCTCTCCTTTAATTAAAATCCCAACTTATATAAAACTTGTAATCAGATATTTGAAGTCCCTGACTAACGCTGAAATTGGAATCGAAACTGAGGTTCCATTTTCTCGTGTATAATCCCCAAAAACGGTAGCCTAAGATACTCCCCCAACGATGTGGGCTCTGCAATCAACACAACATTGGTGTTCCCTGCAGAAGAGACTGCTGGAACAGCACTTGAGACATGAGATTTTGGTAGCAAACAATTGGCCAGAAGTGCAATGTTCCCTGTGGAAGTATAGCAACTTTCCCAGAAACGAGGTGGTGAAACGCAGTTCACAGCCTCAAGGTCAATCTCAAACAGATCCTCTTCCTCTTCCACTTCAAAATTTTGGGAAACTTTCCCATGATGTTGTGAACCTCTAAGTGAAGAAGTTGTCATGGTCTCGTTTGTAGGGAATACTATAACATAGCATGCGTATAGTATATATAGTGACAATTTGCATGATGTTGAGGTGGATGGTGGCAAGTATAACGCTCCCCAACAAATGTGCAACGGTCAAAAAGGATCAAAAAGAGGTGATTATGTTTTCAGATAATCAAATCCTCTAAGCTGCTCCACCATAATTGACCCTCTTGCTGCTCACTTATATTTTATTCACTTTCACCAGAATCATAACATCAAGTCAAACTTAGAGCTACCTACCCAACAGAATGCAAAATTATGACATCATCTTAGTTAGATAGTGATGAAGAATGGAAGAGTCCCACCTTTCTTTTACAAACCTACAAACTAAAAGGTTAATAGAAATCGAACAAAATTGTGATGATTAGGACATGGGAGAAACAACAACCAACACACAAGTGACCAAACTCACGTTCAAGCTTTCTCATATATAGCTTATAGTTAGAAGTGAGAAATTTCTAAAAGTAGAAGCAGGCCACCTTAAATATTTTTTTTTGGAATTTATATTAAATAATGATTATGAACCCAGTGGTGTGTGTAATCGATGGGCCTGTAGAAGCCCAAACAATCAAGGAGTCCAAAAATAGAAACAGAAGGTGAAGAGGAGGCTCTTGATATTTATTTTTCCTTTCTACACCACCACACTTATTTTTTCTACTGAAACTCTTTTGCTCTATTTGTTTCTTCACACCTGCACCGTGGTAGCATCATCTCCTTCTCTTCTTTAAACATCTTCTCAGTATATTATTTGAGCGTTCATTTTTTTTTTTTTTTCATGTGAATTTTGGATATAGTTATGGTTATCACATTCTATCCTCTAAGTGTTTTTTTATTATGTAAGTGATTTTTTGTATTATGAGTAGTTATTTAAATTTTAAAAAATAATTATTCGAGAATAAAATTGTTAGAAGTTGTGTACACAAATGTAATTTTCTTATATATTATTATAAATTATTAAATTATATTATTATTTTTAATTAATTATTCATAGAGATCATAAAATTATAAAATTGTTTATATTTTACTGTAATAAATATTGTTCTATTGTTTAAGATGGTATAACAATTATGTTGAGAATAAAGTGATTTATCACATGTTTTTGATAAAATTCATATTTAATCCTTTTCTTCTCAGAATTATTGATGACAAAGATTGCTAAAAACAGTGAATTTACAAAAGCTTGTTTGAATTAACCCAGAGACAAACCTCCACAATTAAGACAAAGTTAAGAATTGACAAATAATATTTTCTTAGAAAAGAACACCAAAATGTACCCTTTGCTCAAAGTTGGATCCTTTGTATCAGGTAGTCAACCTAAGTCCTGAACAAATTAAAATTGAATTGAGATTCAGATTCCCAATTTCCACAAACCCTATTTTCTGTCCCTTTTTCCCTCTTCATCTTTAGGGTTTCTGCTTTTGCATCATTAAGCTTCTGCAATGGGGGAAGAAGGCGTTGTTTCGAATACAATGGCGTTGATCGCTTGCATAACAATGGCCCTCTTCTATGTTGCCATCCTCTACGCTCCCACAATCCTCCTCCGTCTTCCGCCTCCTTCTTCTTTCGAAACCTACATGATTCGGCGCTTCGTGTGCGCCGTCGTTTCGTCTGTCCTCTCCCTCTTCCTCACAGTATTCATTCTCCAAGTATGCACGTCCCTTCTCCCCTCATTTTGGTTATGGTTACAATTTTTTCCTTGTAGTTTTAGTTTCTGTAATTAAAAATCATTCTTTTTTACTTCCTGATTAAAAGTATATTCTTCCTTTTGGGTTCTTACACATATCATTTTTAATTCCCATCTAAGTAGTCTTATACACTCCATTGTAGTATTTTTAGTCCTTGAGGTTACAACAAAAAGAGATACAAAAAATACTTGAAGAGACTAAAATATATTTTAAAACACAGAGACTATATTTATTTCATTTTTTGTAACCATAGAAATAAATAAGTAATTAAATATAATAATTATTATTATTATTAAAATGATTAGATGCATTTGTCTCATATTTAGTGTCTAATAGTGTTGCAGTGGAAGAATTGCAGTTGAAGGAAAATGAAGTTTGGAACAAAAAAAATTACATGCATTTGTTTAGATACTTTTGGTGTCTTCCATTATCATTACAGTTTCACTTTTATGTTTTGATATTTTTTTTATGCAAATTTATATCACGGGGATTCATTAGGTGAAATTTCAGTTTTAGTTAAAGAGTACCAAAATACATATAAGTTGAGTTATTTTAGAGTTATTTTGGAAAAATCACCTTGAGATGGTCGATGTTTGATATTACTGTCGTGATCATTTATGGTTTTATTTTACTATGTGTTCAGGTGCAAACTAAGGAACTGCTTCACATTGTTGGTGTATTTGGCATCCGGAGGGACCATATTGTGAGTAATGTGTATGATATTCACTGGTTCAATTGAGGGATGAAAGAGCATTTTCTCTTGTGTGGTGATGTAAAGTTGTATTTCTTACTACATTATGCAGATTTGGAAAAAAGGTCACTGCTGAATTTTCTTTCTGAAATGTGATTTTGTGTATGAAACAGTGGCAAGCTGTGGTCCTTCCTCTTTGCTTGACCTCCCTAATGTATGCTGGGTCTATCTTTGACAAGTGTCTTCTGTTACTGGCTTCTTGGCGGCAACAGACAAGTTCTGGGGATGCCCTGTCCTTCGATTCCTGCAAAGTTGCCTTACAGCGGTTTCTTGACTGGTTATCTGTGATTTCGTCAAATATTTCGGTGTGGCGAAACTATGTTGTGGTTAGTACCTTTGTCATCATTGTTCAATTGAGCCTTAATGTTTCCAACGAGCCACTGAGCTTCTAGCTTACTTTTCTCTAGTACTTATAGTGAGAAACTGAAAGCATAGTAGCAAATAGTTTAGTTTGGTAACTTGTGAATACAACTTAGGTGATGTGCGTTTTATAGGATCAGTTGCATATCTCACATGCATTATGTGAATGATTTGTTATGGTATACCTAACAGGCACCCCTTACTGAGGAGTTGGTGTTTAGGGCATGCATGATACCTTTACTTCTTTGTGGAGGATTTAAAACATACAGTGTTACTCTTCTTTGCCCTATTTTGTTCAGCTTGGGTAAGTACTTATATGCCAATTCTAGAAGATGTTTAATATTTTTAAGGCTATATAGTATAATTTTCTATTCTTACATGTAAATGAGTATCTTTTGTCTTTTAATATTCAAAGATGTTTTAAGAGAAGTCATCAATCATCCATAGTACTACAACCAAGGTTGTCAAACTCTGGAGGTAAGTCTTAAACTCTCATGAGTATACGATTTTAAGTAGATGAAACGAGTGAACTCATCCTTTTCTGAGTAAACTCATATAAACTCTTTACACTCATGTAAATTCACATAAATTCTCTAGTCATCAAGCGAGTTAACGAGTTTGAAATCAATGCAATTTTTACCCTACACTAACACCACAGGGACTGTTTTTTTAGGACTCAAATTATGTGAAGAAATTAGCTCCTTTTTTTAAATGTTTTCACTTTAGGAACTTATTTTTTATCAATTTATATATGATTAAGCCATTTATGTAAATTTGATCTTATTATACATTAATGTATTATCTTACTTCATTATTGTAGTTTGCTACCTTTCTTTGCTATGAAGTTTAAATGTTGAATTATTGTTATGTCAAAAGTATTATGTTACGCATATAGGCCATTAATAGATTTTGTAATATTATTTTTCGTATAAGGTAAACTCTTATGAGTTTATGAGTCAAAAATCTGAGTCAAGTCTACAAAAGTTTCACAAGTTTACATAGACTCTTGAGTTTAAAATCCCTGAGTATAACAATGGCATTGTTCCAAGTTTTGTTAAGCTGAAGTTCATTAGGCTTTCAAAGTGCTTATTATTAATAATAAATTTTCAAGAAACTTCTGGAAGGGTTTATACCTGAGAATTTGTCTTCTAACTGAGTTGAGTGGTGTCATTTGATTCATGTAATTGATCTCACCTGCTGGGATAAGGCTATTGTTGCTGTTGTTTGGAAGACTTTTGAAGGGACACAATAAATTCGTTTTGTGGTTGTTAGGTGAAGAAGCATGTGTGTATGCATGAATGGGGATGCATATTTATACAAGAGATTTCTTTGTACCTTTTTTAGCAGGTGTATCACTACTCTAATGAATTAGCAGACAATGTTTTAACTGTCTCATTTAATTAGAATATATGTGCAAAATAACTTGTTGCCTTTATATTTTAGACAAGATATATGAATAAATGTTAACTACTAATTGGTAAAGATTACATGCACCCTAACAAAAAGGAAATGTAGTGGATAAGATTCTGTTCAGTATTCATACTATGTTTAATGCACAACCCTTTTCAGCAGTGTTGTCCTAAGATGTAAGCACAGAAACAGTTTTGGTTTACACTTGAGTGAAACTAATGCATGTTTCACATATCATAGATGCCAGTAAATGTTTTAACAGTGAGATAAATTCCCTTACAATATTCAGCAAATTTTCATTTGTCTGTAGAATGAAGAAAATAATGAGCAGATATTATTGTTTCTTTTTCAAATGCAAGGTTTATTGAGAAGTTTTACTTCATTATTGGTTTGCAGCACATTTAAATCATTTTGTGGAGATTTACACCAAGCAAAATTACAGAATAATGAAGGCTATCATGATTATAGGTATGGTTATGTTTGTGTTATTCATCAGCTCCTGGACTTGTTATATCGAAGTCACACTGGCTAAGTCGTTGTATCTTTTGTAGAGCATTTAAGATTTTGGGGCATTTCAAAGAATCTCGACTTAGTATTTTTGGATGATAATCTCACGGCAAAATAAAATTTGTTCACAGGTCTCCAGCTTGGCTACACTGTTGTCTTTGGGTCATATGCATCTTTTCTTTTCATTCGAACTGGTAAGTGGTCTTTTTGAGCATTTGATGCATACTTATGGCTTTGATATATTTGGTCTGACTAGTATTATTGATGATAGAATGCGCTTCTGAAACACAAATTTAGATACATTCAGCATTGCTAAAGAATTGAATGGATAATGACTTAGGGTAAATTACTCAAATTTACCCTTTATACAGGAAAGTAAATGCACTTTAATTTTAAAATACAATGAACCTTTTTTATAAGGTTTAAATACCTTTTTGATCCCTGTAGTCTACCTTTAGCATTGGTCCCTATAATAGTTTGATTTTTAGTCCCTGTAGTTTGATTTATTTGGGTTTTGTCCCTGCCACTAACAACAGAACACCACACACTCTTCGAGATACAAGTCATACAACCATCAAGGCTATTGTTTGGTATACTATAGAAACCAAAACCTTAACAGAATGAAACTATGGGGACCAAAAACTAAAAATAAAGCTATAATAACTGAACCAAATATTTGTTGGACAAATGTAACGTAATGCACTTTAGTGTACAGAAAGTTTCTCTGTTGTGGGTTGAGGTTGACATGATAAGAAAGGCATCATGAAATTATATTACTATGACTTGGTATAATTTTATTCACGCTGTTCATTTAGCCTTCTTTTTTTCTGAGCCGTAAAAGGTGTAGTTATTTTTGGGGATTGGATCAATTCTAGTAAGATATTTTTGGGGACTAGTTCAGTTCTAACGAGGAACCAACCTATAGGGTGTTAGGGTGGCCTATTCTTCCTTTCTCTGTCTCTTATATTTGTTTTTCGCTGATGGTTTTCAGGACACCTTGTGGCTCCTTTAGTGGCACACATATATTGTAATTTTATGGGACTGCCTGTTTTGTATTCGCGCAGAAGTAGTAAGTTGCTTATTGAAGTAAATTGTAAATGTGACTTCTATGGTTATAATATATCAAACTACCATATATTCTATCTTCATTCCTAGCCTCTTTGCTTTTAATTTTTTTCTTCATTTATTTGAATTATTCTGATCTTAGTATAATGTAAAGCTCAAAAAAGTACTGCAAGTTGTAATAGTTTTAGAAATTTAGTTTTAGTTGGACTTCTGACTGTAGGTATAAATTTTAAGTTTTAGATTATTAGTAATGACTTACGTGGTGCTATTAATTAATATTCTTCTATAACTCTTCTCATCATGAATTATTTACTAAAATATGAAGCAAAGAATGGAAAACTATAATGTAGAAGAATACCTTTATATATCACAATTTTTTTAGCTTTCTGAAATTGATGTTACTTTTTAGTTACTGAATTTTATGTAGATCACTAAAATATTGGGGCAACTAAGAAATTTCACTTGCAATAGACAACTTGAATTTTTAAAGTTTGGTACATACTTGACAACATTACATGGTTGGCTGAAGTTTTACACCAACAGTGAATCAAGATTAAAAGTATGTTTATTTTACTTAAGGTTCTGATGCTTCCGTGGACATTATTGAAGTTTTAGATCTAATATCTGATGGTGACACAGGAAGAACTCGCACTCTTTGTAAGACCTATATTGTGCATGTACAGGAAGATTTATTTTATTTTTTTAAAAGAAAAGAGGGGGCCAGGGGAGGAAAACAGTGTTAGTTTGTACGATAAACTGTACTCATGGTCTGCTCATTTTTTGTCATGGAACTATGGATAAGGGGATCTATGGCTTATTATTCATTTCCATATAAATGTTGTTTTGGACTTATTCATTTGTTTCTGTTTCTGTTTCAGGGATTGTAAGTGTAACGTTCATAATAGGATTCCTGGGCTTCTTGTGGCTTCTTTTCCCAATGACGGGCCCGGATTTGTATAATGAAAGAACAGATAACTGCAGTTGTTGGCAAAGGTACTGCACATGGAGAGAAAGGATAAGAATGCCCCAGATGTAAATGTTAAGTGTTTTTTTAAGGAGGGGTTGGTGGCCAAGGAAGAAGAGTTCTATGTGTACAGAGTTTTCCTTAAAATTGCTTCAAGTTAAAATTTTCCGAAGGGTTTAAAACACTCGACTTCATTACATGATTATGGTTTTCAAGAATTTTGCTCCTCTAAAATTCAGAGTAATAATCAAGATGTAGATATCAACAATTAATATTATAATTAGAATAGTATATGCATATAATAAATTGTAAAATGGTTCAATTTCAAATTTTGATATGTAAAAGGGTATAATTTTAATGTGGGTCGGGTGTTTTGATTTATCGTAGTTATGTATAATTGTGGTCTGCAGGCTAATTTATACATAAGAAAAAAATTGGAATTTCTTATTATTGACTATTGTTTTCATCTAAAATGTGTATTCTTTCAAAGAAATAAGGATTGGTTGAGAAAAATGATGATAAAATTTTGAAGAAACTTTTATTAACTACAAGTAATTAGGAAAATGTACCATTCAAAGTATAATAATATAATATTGATGAAATAATTAATATATATTAACAAAGTAGAAATAAAATAATAAATAAATTTTTTTGAATATATTCAACACAAACAATCAATATAACAATGAAGAAATAAAGAGAACATGCGAGTCTATTTTGTGTTTTTTTTTTTCGTTACAGGTTGATGAGGTTATTTGACATCCTTTTTCATCCTAACTGGGGTTAATTACAATTTATGATAGATATAAGGTAGTTATTGTAAAAGCTCACGAACTTATTTTCATATGATGTCTTCGTTTTTTAAATCGTCTATGCATAGACCATTTTTTTCTTCTAAGAATAGTAATTGTTATGCATTTTACTCCAAAATATGGAATGTGTTTTACGTTTTAGGGTAAAGTTCCATTTTTAAAAATGTCAAACGTCTTCAACAAATATTAGCAACACATTGATCACATGTGATTTGCAATGTTTTCTCTCACCTTTCTGTTTAGTTAGTATCTTTGCAACAACCTTATGGTACAACAGGGGTAATGGGAGTGCGAAATTAATGCACATGTTTCATTAAACAGTTTAGTAAAATGTTCAGTTCATGAAAGTTTACTATGGGCTGATTTTGAGTACCAAAGAGCTAAATAAAACACACTCATTACTTATTTGTCTTTCAATTGCTCAACTACCGACTTAGTTCTTTGTGCACTTCATTAGTCTATGCAAGCCATTTTCTAAGCTCAGAAATGGTGAGTTTCTTCATGTGCATGAGGAAAATACCAGTGTCTTGATTCTTTAGTTAGAAATGAGTTTTCTTCACCTCTTTTTCCAAATGAGCATTAAAAAACTGCATGAATCACCAACACCACATCCTTTTCTGAGGAGCAATGATAGTTTCACTGTATTTTTTTCTACTAAATGGCAGGTGGTTGGAATTTTTTTAATTATTACTTTCACTCAAAACATCATTCTTGTATTCATTCATTCACATAATTTGAAGGTTCCCCACTTTATGTTCCACAGTTGTTATTTGCCAACTTAAGGATTCAATATTACAATTCACCACAAACTAATCTTAATGTGACATGAAGCAATTCAAAACCCCAGCAAAAAGATACACAAAGTCAACTTTAAATTATTGAGATTCCTTGTAAATTTTCGGTTTGCTACTTGAGTTAATCATTTTTGTTTTCAAAAGGCAAAAGTTATTTATTTTTGCTATTGATTTTGGTTTGTCAAACTCGTCCTATAAGTCCATAATATGGTGTTAGATATGGTTATGATGGCCGAATCTGCAGGCTGCAGATACTCTGTAACAAAGAGAATATAGTTTCAAGAAACATTTAATACAGCTAAGTTAAATCCAAGAGCAGCAGTGGTAAATATGTGGATATGTTGGTCCTGCTCTGAGGCATCTCTTGCTTAAGCCATATGCTTCTGTTATATTTTCAACTCCACATTACTGTTGCTGAAATTATTTATTGTTTTGCAATAATATCATATTTTTTTAAGTATCTTTGGTCATTTTTGGACCCATTTATTAAAATTTTGACTGACTTGTGGGTCTTCAAAGGGAATCTCAGTCATCATGCCCCTCTCCTTAATTCCATATCAAAATTCACACACTCACCTGCTTTGGTGACCTTATGAGGTCAGTTTCAGTTAGCTGCAGAATTACATGATGAAAATTTGTGAAATCCCTTTCAATTTTTTTGATTGGACACTCTTCATTGTGTTCTATGTTCAGTGCTTCATCTTCTTTTTCTCTACCTTAATTATTTATCCCACTCTTAATCAAAACTTCAATCAACTTCTTCAAACTACTTTTCATCCAATTAGGTATATAATACTTACCAAACAGATATAATTAAACTACTACAATTTTACTTAAAAAGAGAGTTACATTTACATTTTCAAATTAAAGAATTTGATTAAATTTTTCATTATTAATAGAGAGATTAAATTGAAAAAATGTAAATAAAAAATAATTACAATATATAGTTGGGTTGGAGTTTTGAACCCACCAATCCATTTTGACTCCTTTCGCTTAACGGTCAACGAAACAAGTGAGACAAGTTGAGTTAATAAAAATGAAAATTAACAATAATATATTTTTATAAATGATATATATATATATATATATATATATATATATATATATATATATATATATATATATATATATATATATATGTGAAATCATATAAGTGAAAATTTTGTTGTGAAATATGTTAAGTTTATTCTCTTGGTTACTATTCCATATATCTTAATTTCTTTGCTTGTTCTTTATGTGACAATAAACAAGACATATTTTCAATTTCCCAGAAGATGTTTTTCATTTCTAAGAATGTGACTGCAAATAAATATTATATTTTTCAAGAGATATTTTGACATGTTTATTAGTTACATTCATGTTTTAAGTAATTTCTATTTCAATAAGAAGTGAGATATTTTTACGAAAATAAAAGTTATTATCTATAATAAATACTTATATTTACTATATTATATTATTTTTCTTTTACTCTTTTCTAGTTTTTAATTAATTTTTTTTCTAAATTTACTAAACCCTAACCTATGACATTTTTTACTATAATATTCCTAAAAATATGATTTCTGCTATTACTGTGTATCTTATTTTGTTGCATGATACACCTAATTGCTTAATTGTTGATATAATTTGGTACTTTATTTTCACTCATAATTTTTTTACAGAATAATAATAGAAAATATAATTAGATTATCTTGGTTTTTCATTTTTAATATTTTATATTATTATTGAGTCCATTAATTAACTTTGTTTTTTTTAATAAATGAACTCATTAATATCATTGCTATATAGAGTTTAGTTAGGATAACTTTTTTGGAATAAAAAAATAAAATGTACCTTTTTCATAAATTAAAAATGTAATAATAAATAAAAGTTTTAGTCCTTTAATTTTACTAATAATTTAAAAATATTAGCTATCTCCTTTCCTCCTCTCCCATCGCATTGCACTCCTTTCATTGCATGATGTGGATCCTCTTCGGCAACAATTATCTCCATTTTTCTCCAGCTAACAGCTAACTGTGAGTCATTAGATTAATTCAGAGGTTAAATTTTTTAAAATAGAAAGAAAGTACATATGATTTACAAATTAAAAAAAATAACTTTTATACATACCAACTAAATTTAAAACATTTAACATAAGAGTTCGTATTAGAACTTTATATTTATGGACTACGAATATAATTTTAATAAATTATTAGAAAGGTTAAAAAAGTAAGGTATATATAAACTATTTTTATACTAAATTTTTAAATAAAATAGGAATATTGAATAATACTAAAATAACTTGTTAATTTAGGATTAAAGAATATAAGTGTATACTTTAAAGCTTTCATTATTTTGACTTCAAGTCTTCTAAATAAAATATTTATAATTAATCATAATGGTTCTTAAACTTAAAATTTTTGTTTATTGTGTCTTAAAAGATGTATTAGATATTGGATAAATTTAAGTTTGACACAATCCTGTTTCTAATTTGGCTTGGTATGGACCTAATTACAAGACTTATACTCAATCCACTTATATCTAACATGACATGGTTTTGACTTTGCCTAACTTTACTTGGGCCTGTCCCAACTTAAGGCAAGGCCTAACCAACTTAGACGTGTGTTTCGCTTACTCCAATTTAATTTATATCTTATCTGACTTAACTTGTCGTTGACCTGATTTGATTTGTTTTAAACTTCGACCTAACTTATATATAACTTAGATCCAAGACTCAACCGAACTCAATCTTGACCGAATTTGATCTTACTTAACAATTTAGTTTTACCTAAATCAAACTCATCCTGATTTTGAATTTTTAAAATACATACGGCACATTAGATATATTTTTAATTAGAGTTGACTTAACTTAGTTTTAACGTGACCTGATTTGACTTATTTCAAAATTAATTTGACTTAACTTTATATAACTTATATTTAAGATCCAACCGAACTCAATTTTGTCTTGATCGAATTTGACGTTATCTAATAATTCATAACTTAATATAACTCAAATTCATCTTATTTTGAATTTTCAAAATTCATGTCAGATTAGATTTAAAAGAAAAAATATAAATTTGGGATAAATTTATTAAAGTAGATGTAAAGTAATATGAATTTAAATAATTATAAATACAATTTAAATATTTGAATTTATTTTCTAATCACTATGTAAAATAAATTTACACCCTAATAAAATAACATTAATAGATTGAATATAAAAAAACCTGGTTGAAGTTATAAAAAGTAAAAAAGAAATACTTGTAATGTGAAGAGTGCTTTATTTTTCTGAATGGGATCAAAATACTCTTAACACTATAATATTTTTTAATTGTTCATAATTTTTAAGACTTATTTGACCTGCTAATCATAATACGATCTTGAGCACTGGAGCATTACAGTCAACCATACGAGGCATTGACAATGTCATGTCCTGGACTCTGATATTTTCTGGGTTACCTTTGTTTCTTCCTTACATATTCTAATGAATCCTCATTGACTTTCATTCCTAAATCTTTTCATGACTTCTTTTCTGATAAGAAGATCTCTGATAAGAAGAATCTGAACGATAAGCCATCTCTGTCACCCTTCATTTTCATTTTCTAATTTTCATAAAAAAATGTAACATTTCTTTTCACTTTGAATGTGGACTGACTGACAGACTACCCATGTTTTCTTTTTATTCCATAAATTTTATTTATTTATTTATTTATTCAGTACATCGAACTAATACACCAGCAACGCTTGATTTCTTTTGTCAAGCCAAGTGAAAAGAATAAAATAAAGCATGCAAAACTTCACCATTTATCCCAGATTTATCACTTTGCTTCATGAGGGAGGTTCATATAATAATCACCATTTTTCATATAAATATCATCCAATTCATGGCATTAATTATGTTAGTATTATGTATTATTTGAACAACACGGAAAACCAGAGGCACTGGAAATCAGAGCTAAGCATATAATAACTTTATATTCCTTTCTAGCAGATAGACCTGATACACCATCTTACAACCTTGTAGTTCAGAAATTCACATCTAACCCCCCAAAAAAGAAAAGTTGATTAAACATGGGAATGGAAGTAATAGAGCCTTGATAGAGGATTGCTAGTATTGTCCTATGGAACAGAAACTACAACTACACTGCTCACATTGGTTTTACACAAAAATATTAGAAAAAAAGATGAAAAAAAAAAAACAATTACTGTCACTAGAGGGGTCACGATGCTTCTCATCACTAAGCACATTAGTTGGAGGAACTAGAAGGATTTTGACTACCACTTGAGCTGAGACTCAGATCAAGAATGGTGTTTGGAGCATTAGCTTTCTGGTTTCCCTTGGAGAGTTTCTGTTTGAGCTCAGACAACAGTGCCTGGTTCTCCTGATTAAGAAGCTGTGCCTTCTTCCTTAGTCTCTCGTTTTCTTTCATTATGTAACAGTTCTGCAGGTACAGCTTTGAGTTCAACCTCTCCATCACTGCTAATCAAATCTCCAAATTTTCCTGCACTGACCCTGAAACCAGAAAATAATTGTTATTGTTTGATCCACAGGCTATGATATGGAGCAAAGAATCCAAAGACTTAAAGGGTAGATTCATATATATATTAGAAGAAGAAAAAAAATATAAAGAAATAAAACAAGAAAGGAACAGAACCACCTTAATAATAACTGAATGAAAAAAAAAAAAAAAAAAAAAAAAAAAAAAAAAAAAAAAAAAAACCACCTTAAAAAAAACTGAATGAAAAAAAAAAAAAAGGAAAGAAGAATATGCAAGCTTCCTAGTGAATGTGTTGCTTTATGAATTGCTTTGGTAGATATAATTATGACACTTAAGAGAAGAAGGCAATATCAACAGGGAAAAGCATAGGGGAGTGGAGGCCAGAACAATTGAGTCTTTTGGACCACCTTGTCAAATAAATAGAGCATATGGGGTTGTCTGAAAAACTAAAGAAGAAGGATGATGCAGGGGGGGTGAGGGGGGGAATAAGTTAATAACAGTTGTCCAAACCTGCACTGACTTGAAAGCAGAAAAAGAAGATGGCTTCTTTCGGCTATCCCAAGAGGGAAGAAAAGGATAAAGGTCCTACCTACGTAAAAGAGACAAGCTTCGTACACCGAGATCTTCTGTGTGTTTGTATGTCTATGCAAAAACACAGTTCTTGGTGTTCCAAGCACACATAAGAGGCATTCCAAAAGGTTTTTAATATCCTCAGTAGTGCCAAAAGTTGCCAAAAGTAAAATGGAAATAAATAAATAAATAACTTAATGGAAGGCTATGGCTAGAGAAAGACAAAGAAACCATTGAGGGTGTTTTTCTTTCTTTTATTCTTTTAAAAACTTATGAAATAAAAATAAAATAAACGAAACAGAATCTACAGAGAAAAAGGTTTGATAGGCCAAAAACATTCCCTCCACAAAACAAGGTGGAGTGAAACTAAGATACCTCAAACTATGTGAAAGGCTTCTTATGTTAGAAGAAGCAACCAAGAGTACAGGTGATTTGGACTCAGATATCTAAACCAAAAAACGCTAACTTTGCAACAGCCTAAAATACCATGTCTACATTTGTTTGTGAAAGTAATGAGGAAAAGAAAACAGCACAACAACAAGAAGATGGATAATGTGTTAGAGAGAGAAAGAGAGGTGGGGTCCCCTTGTCTTTCCCCCTGAACTTTTCGAAAAAGATCACCTTTTGAAGGAGGTTGGTTTGGGTTTGGAGACTTTGGTGGAGGAAGCAGAGTCTGGATTGTGGAAGGAGCAGCAGTGTGAAAAGGGTGAGTTTAGGGATGAGGAAGTGAGGGACAAGGGGAACAAAGGGTGTTAATTTATAGAGGAAAAAACACACAAGAGAGAGGAAGAGCACAGAGTCACAGACAGACACAAAGGATGAAAAAAAAAAAAAAAAAGAGAAGGTGGGGGGACGTGCCCCTCTTCTCTCTGACACAACAATCATGCATGTGTAAGCATGGAAGGCGGCCGGTTAGTAGCCTAAAAGATTTTATGTTTCGCTTCTATGATGATGCTTATGGCGTCATGCCAATCATGATGCTCTACCTTTCATTTTGCTTTTCTATTTTTTTAAGGGTACGTTCCTTCTTCCTTTATCACCCAAATGTTGGTTAGGATTCACATTTCTCATCAACTATACACTTTCACATCATTGCTACACATATTTAATCTGCATTATACACATGTATCTTTGGATATTAGTCTTTAACTTTATGTCCAAGATATCCTATTCAGCAAAAACAAAGTGATTTGGTGAGAAACTGATATGGTTTAAGGTAAATGAAAAACTTTAAGGTTGTTTGGAAGAAGAAGCAATCCCTGTTGGAGGAGGGCACAGTGGGAATAAAAGTGGTTATAATGGGGAGGAGAGGAACAATAATGGGGGCTTTCAGTTAGGGTTTGTAAAATGATGATGGGCTAGGCCGTCCCAAGATATGCAATGATGGTTTGGATTGGGTCCAAAACCACCATCAGCACCCTTCCTTACCCCCTCACCCCTATCATCAATTACTCTTTTGTTTTATTTATGCTGTGGTTCTTCTATTTTTAGGTCTCCATAATTTACACTTTCGTTTGTGTAATTTTCATGTGTTGGGAAGTGTTGGCAGTAATCATTCTTCTTGCCGTAATGTTATTTCTCCTTTTGTTGAAAATGGCGATTTTTGTGCATTGAGACCTGAGAGAGAGAGCGGAAGAGACTGCCACTTGTTTATGGACTTGTCTCCACTACACGGCACTACTTAGCTACTAGTAGCTTTTAATTCTTCAACATCATCGTTTCCCATATTAATTATGAATATCCCTCATTTTGCATTTGAGTGATGATACCAAATTTTGTTCATTTATGTAGGTGTATCATAAGATATGATATGATATGAGTGAGATGCCCAAAATCCCTTGCCTTGGCTCGTGTTAATTCACTTTCTTTGTTTTTATATGCTTGAGAGGGTGCTTTATCTTTTTAACAAACTAAACGCGAAATCATTAAAAAGGTTCCACAAAAAGGGCAAAAAAGAAAAGGATGGGAGGAGTGTTATGCATTGTCATTATACCAAAGCAGGGTTGTTTTAGTACCACAAGTTCTGTTTGAGAATGGATTGTTACTCTAATCAGATTCCATTTTGTTTTACGTTATTATGTATAATAATAATTATGAGGAAATGTGTATGGTAGTGTGTTAAGTAAAGCACTGGTTTTGTTGCCAAATTAAGGAGGTGAGGTTGAGATAATAATTGTTTGGGGGAAAATAAGGTGTTGGATGAGAGTTTGGGCCAGCCAGCCCCCAAGTCCCTCGTGGGTTATGAGTGGTAGAAACGTGAAACATCATGGTTGACAGATGGTATTTTGGATGTGTCTATTTTTTCTTATGTGAGTCAATTTGTCAACCAGTTCATGGGTGTGACCCCCTTCATTCTCCCACCTTTCAATCCCCTCTTTCGGACTTTGCTTGCTTCAATCTATGTTATCTAATTTTGGGAGTTTCAATGCATGAGGTGCCCCTTTCTCAAATTACTCTTTCGTCCTTAACACTTCTGTATTTTTTTTTCTTTTTTAAGATTTTCATCCATGTTTTAATTATCATTTTTTATATATTTTAATTTCAAAATGTGAATTTATGTAGAGTGACAAAGTTCATCAATTAGACCACCTGTTTAAACCCCCACCTTATTTGGTTCACAGAAAAGTGTTGACCCACCTTACCTCAAAGGAAATTGGTGGGTATGACAGTATGTCAAAAATTATAAAAATGTTTATTTTTTTTTACTTTATAAAATTAATTTAATAGACAAATTTAATTATATTTTCTAAATTTATAAAAATATTGTATGAATTATATTTGAACTATTCCAAATTAAGTATACCTTAATATGTAGTTATAAAAAAATCATTTAGTTTTCTTCTTATTTTTCATCCATAAAACAATTAATGATGAAGTTTGTTTGTTGATGTTCACAGTTGTTCATTTTTTATATATTATATTTAAACTCTAACTCACTATAGATAACAGGTTTGCTTAATAAATCATGTAATTCTTCTTATATTAACTATCTGATATTATTTTTGTAATTTTTCTAGATATTATATTTAATTTTAGTCATTTTTAATTTAAATTTTTACTTATTAATTAATATCAAATTAATAAGCATAGACTGAATCTTTATTCATAAATTGTTTTTATAATTTTATTTTCAATTTCAAAAGTCTCAAATCTCTTTCATTTATTCATTTATATAAAATAATGAAACAGAACCTTGTATTATTTATATAATGAATATATCTTTGATATACTTACTTTCTTCATCCTTAAGGTACATAATATCTCTATTATGATTTAAACAGACAGTAGGCAGTATTTTATCTCTTAGGTTAATGTTTGAATGCTGAAATTAAGTTATAATTTATAATTTCAATTTTAATTTTCTAAAATTTGAAAATGTTTCAGAATTATAATTTTTATATGATGTCAAGTATTAAATATAAAAGTAAAATTTTAAATTTTAAATCTAAATACAAGGTTTAATCATTAAATATAAAAAAAAAAATACCTGAGAGTGATAATCACAATAATAGTCGGGAATCCAAAGGTCATAGTAATATTTGCGAAAATAATAATAATAATTTTAATTTTCAATTTTTACAAAACAGTTATTTATTGCTCCTAAAACATCAAAGATATTTTTTATTTCTTATAGTTTGGTCAATATACAATTTTTATTAATAATTAAATGGTGAACCAAAATTATTTTAATTTTGAAAAACCGAACTATTAAATATACAATTGAATTTTTCTAGGAATAAAAGTTGCACATTTGTAAGATTATAAGAACCAAAAGTAGATTTTAGCTTTAAATTTGCATGTATTTGTGTAATACAAAACTAATACATTATTTTTGTAATTTCTTTTATATTCAGTAATAAATAACATGAATTATGCACATTGTGGTGCTTCCTAAACATGGTATTCTATATCTGGATTTTACTTTTATTTTTATAAAAAATTAAAAATATGTTTAAACCAAGTAAACAAAATAAAGAAACAAATTAAACCAAGTATAAGTATAGAAGTAGAAAATAAATTAACAATTATTTTAGTTTTGGTTAATTGAAAATTAACATATAAAAAGTTCATTTTCAATTTTGTGAAATTGTTTAAATTTTATTATCTAATTTTGCATGACTGTACAAACATGAAAATATAATTAATAGGTCAAAATGAAATTTTAAACTTCAATTTCATGAATCAGTTATAAACATCGAATGGGTACTTATATATATTTTATATTTTTAAAATGACGCTCAAATGTCCGTACATCACAGAAAAACATCACTTATGAAACATAACTTATTATTTTAATGTTTTAAATATATTTTTAATTTATATTCTACCTTCCATAAAAAAAATGCTTATTTTTCATTCCTCTAGACATGCAATTTCAGTTTTTGTTGTTTAATTTGTATTATCAATCGTAACTTGTAGGTTTCAAGAAAGATCATGTGTCTATTTTGTATAACAGTCACTATTATATTGTATGATACAAATTTGATGCCTCCAAAAAAATTATAGATTTCTAAAAGAAATTGTATTATATCTTAGATTAAACTACAGGAATCAAAAGTAATAATTTCAGATTTTGGAGGGATCCACATTGAAAAGAAAATATTCTTTTACAACTAAAATCAATTTTTTTTATTTTATAAGGATTAAAATTAACATTTTTGAATTTGTAAGTAGCAAAAAAATTGTAATTCAAAATCAAAACACACTAATATTTTATGGACTGAAGTATATTTAAGTTATTATTTTAATTATTAGTTAAATTTTATATTGAATTATATTAAATAATATATAGAATGACAAAAGAAAAATAAGTTACCTCATTTATTAATGGATGATGATGCATTTCTAATAAGTTAAAAGGTATTTTCCAATAAAAGTTACGCATATTAAAAAAAGAAGTTTTAAGAGGTTTTAAGGTTGATAATAAGTTTCAATAATAAATTTAACAAATTTAGAAGTGTGCTTGAAAAAACAAATAATAATATAACAAATAGCTTCATAAACGAGTTTGGTTAATATATAAAAGTATTTCATAAACACTTCAAAATAGTTTATTATAGAAATTGTTGGCTTATATAAACTATAAAAGAGTTCAACTTACTTCTACTATATGACTTGTAGTTTATTAAATTTTATTTAATTATTATCTCTTATAATTTAATATATTTTTTATTATCTTTAATTTTATTTTATTTATTATTATTTCAATCTTGTAAATACAATTAATTATCACATATTTATTACTTGTTACCTTCCTTTTTAATTTTTGTGTAATTTATATTAAAAACTATTAAAATTAAAATAATATACATTTCATTAAAATTACACATAATAAACATTATAATTTTTTAATATAATAATACTTTAAATTAAAAAAATCAAGTAATTAAAAAATTTAAAATTTTGAAAACATATATAATTTAATATATATATATATATATATATATTTTAATAAAAATAATTATATTTGAAATTATTATTAATGCTTTTAAAAATATAAATTTCATTTATATAATAATATTTGTATAGAGCTATTTTTATATCATTTCATATCTATCAACTAATTGATTAAATAAAAATTTACTATTATTAACTGGCTTATGAGATAAAAACTAATTTATCAATTATAAACTCGTGTGAGAACTTAAACTTAATTTTAGACAAGAACATGGGAAGACTATGATTACACAGTAGAATGAGATCCAAATTATAAAATTTTTATTGGTGTTGTACTTTCATCTATTTTGTACAACAAAATCCATAACATTTTAGTTCAAACAGAGGAATAGAAATAGGACCTGCTTTCAATTATTTTGTTTCTCACTACTTTCACTTTCTATAAAGTCAAATTTGTTTTTAATTATTTAATATTATTGGTATGTCTTCTATGAAATATATAATCTTATTTGAAGTATCTACAATAATATTTTATTATTGTTTAACTAAAATATAATTTTAAGACCAGTTCAATCCTATAAAATTAATCTATAAGGGAAGTTTGTTTTCAATTAAAATTAACTACATTTCCAACACAACATTGAAACAGTATTCTTGAAGTGTTTGAATGATTTTAAAAATGTTAACTAGTTAAGAATAATTAAGATAATTTTTCTCCTTAGTTCATCTGCGGAAATTAATTTCTTGTTCCTTCATCACAGTAGTATCTAGCTAACTACTTTCTCGTTCTCTAGTTTAGTTTGGCCAAAAATTGTAATTAGTAGTAATAGTAGTGAACCCATAATTGAGTTATGTGCCTTTCTGCAAATGAATCACTACCTTTGTAACGGCGATATAGCTGCGGCTAAGGGCTTCCTCTGCTCAACAAAAGTACTAGCCTCATGAGTTCCTACCCCATCATATGTGTTCAACCATGTTCACTACCCTAACATGTGCTTGGTCAATATACCCTTCAACTTGAAAAAATAATGATAATAATAATAAATAGGAGTAGTAAAAATAATGATGATGATGGCAGGGGAAGAAGTGTAGGGAAGTAAAAGGGTATCTATCTCCCAAGAAGCAATACATAAGCACAAAACACAAGCAGTAAATTGGATTAAATGCTTGCTTGTGTGAATCTAATAAAAGGGTGTTATAAATCTGGTCAGAATGAAACAATGATGGCAAAGGGCCAAGGGCCAACAATAATGGTTCTCTTCCACTGGTAATCCACTCCTTCTTAAATAACCATTTTGCTTTCCCCCTGCAAAATTGAGTCCCATTTAATAGTTTATTCATTCATGATTTAAGGGGTGGTTAGTTTTTTCATAAATGAGTATGGCAGTGGTAAAGATTTTTGACTTATAATATTTGCATGGCCACAGAGAAATAACTGGCACTCATCAATACCCATCATCATATACCTTGTCTATAATTACAATTATGCAGCGTGATCTTTATTTTTACCAAAAGGAAAAAAAATTAAACTTGAAAAAGATTGGTGGGAAAGGATTTGTGGAGCAACAACACACGTGAAGGGTTTGAAATTTGATCCAATTGTTATTTATATGTGGTCATGATGGATGAGCGTGTGATAGGAGAAAGATGTGAAGGTGAGTCAGCAGAAGGGTAATGAGTTGTTGGGGAAGAAAGAAAGATAATATTTCAAAGCTTCCATTACTTCTTTTTCTGAGGTCATTTACAATGATTTCGCATAATACCAATCCCTGCACTGCTAATGATGGTTTTTTACATTATTACGGTCCGTAAGTGCATTGAACCCTACACGTGAGCTTAGGGGTTCGATCAATCTTTTTAGCCTCTCTGGGGGACCACTCCTTCACCTTCTCTTCACCCTTTTCACTTTACCATTTTCCCATTACTACTAATGCATGGCACCCTCATCTCTTCAATCTACACTCAACATCATCTTCCATCCACAAACATCACTTTGTGTATCTTATTCGTCTAAATGCTATTCACTTTCAATCATTCCATAGAAAGTTAAGCTATTTTTCTTGTCACAATTGCTCCAGTTATAATATTTAAGAAAGTTTCTATTTTTTTAGTTATTAGCTTTTAGTAAAATGTTTATTTTTATTTTTTTAAATTATTTAAAAATAACATATTTGAAAAAGATAAACCTGATATATTTATTGATGGAATGAAATTATTTTAGTAAAATCATTGTTACTTTTAATTTGTGTTAGAATTTTTAATCCAATAAGTATATAATGGTTTGTGATTTAAGGATAACATGAAAGTGATTTACGTTACATTTTTTTTTTTCTATTTTGAAAGCAGATCTAAAATGGTTAATTTTAAGTTAAACAGTGATTTTGACTTTGAAGTCTCCTCATGTATCTACAATAAATAATTGTAAAAAATACTTGTATGTTTATGGTGATCTTATCTATTCGACATTAATTCCATAGAATGTGGTTGTAGTCTTAAAAAAATAAAAAAATATAGGTGTTTTATTGGAAAGAAAAACAAAAATATTACAAAATTTTCTCTGGTGGAAATATTTGTATAAAACCAATGGACTTGATGAAACCATATTATTATTCTTTAATAGTAAATAAAGAAACAGTGATAAAAGTATGGGAATTGAAGAATATTGCTGTGTTAAAATGAAAAAAATAAAATAAAAATATGAGTTTCTGTTTCTCTCTGTTTTCCTTTTGCATTTTAAGGCAAAAACTATTTTTGTCTTTTATCTTACCTAGATTTAGCCTTTTCAGATATGAGACACCCTTTTGTTCTTTCTTTATTTAAATATATGAGGTGCATTTATAGTACTACAAGGATTAATCCTTGTTACATCACTTCCTCCACATAAATTTCCTTCTACATCATTTATGGCTAACACTTTAAATTATTATTATTATCTTAAAAGAATTTAAAGGTTTAAAACCTCCTTTGTTTCATATCATAATTATTTTAAAATAAACATGTTTTATACTTTTTAGGATTTGAATATTTTTATAAAATAATAAAAAATATAAGAAAAAAATATAACATTACTCAAGTGTCAATAAATTCATTAGTTCTACAATTTAGTTAAGGAAACTTCACTGTAACCCATCTCTGCAAAATAAATAACCTTATTTGCCGTTAGCTCCTCTGTTTCGTCCTTAATTATTTTTTAGTGTGGAAAAAGGGACAGAGTAACACACTTAAAATGAAGGTCCTGTCATCAGCATTTCAATTTTTTTACCCTCTCTTAGGTCTTTCATGAGCTTGTAGTATCAATACATTTCCTAAATTTACTTATGCTAATTATAAGTTTGTGGTAAAATATTTTACTTAATACTATATATGAGTGTTTTTCTTTTGGTTATTTTTATTTTCTATTTGACTTCAATTAGGATTTTGTTATTCTTAATTTATTTTACTTGTAGTATCAATTGTTAGTTCTTCCTGTTAACTACAATAATGTTGTAATCTTATCATATGTTAGTAAAATTGTCAACTTAAAGGCCATTAAAAATATTATGTCAGTATATGACATCATTAAAAATTAAAATAAAAAAGAATATATTTATAGGGATTAAAAAAACGGTTTATTTGTGTGGACTGAAATAAAAAAAATATATGTTTTCTGAAGTAAAATAAAAGTATTTAAAAGAACTAAAAAATAACATATTTATAAAGACAAAAAATAAAAGGGGCATATTTAAAAAATAAATAAAAGTAGCATTTATAAAACATGGTTGAGTGTCACATTAAAAATGATTAATAATTTTAACATATTAGACATATTTGTGTTGATTCCAAAATTAATATGAAAAATTGTTAAATATAATTATTTTTATACTAAAAAAAATTGTTTACCATTTTCAGTCTTCATTAAAGTTAAAACTAATAGTTGTTGGATATATAAATACAAACCCAAAAACCTTGTGAAACAAGTCAAATTATAAAAAAAAGACTTAAATTGAATTATGTAATTTTCTGTGTAAAATAAGAAGTCTTAAAAATAAAGTATATTTCTTTATAAAAATTTAGAAGATTAAAGTATATGCAAACAATATTTCTCCACCATCAACATCTTGAAATTTTTCACAGTAAAAACTTTAAAACATCTTACATAGAGTATGAATATCATATAGATCATAAACGAGTGATCTTCCACAAATTGGTCAATCACCTAGGATCTATCACATAAATTAGTAATAGAAGTAAAGAAATTTAATTTAATGTGTGATCAAAATCAAATGATAAATCTACTATTTGCTTTAGGTATCTAAGAAAAAATTAAACATAAAATGATGATTTCATTTATAAATTAATTACTAGGCAATTGTAGGAGACTAATATGTTTATTTTCCACTTCTTGCTTGTGTGGTTGTGCTCGTAATTATTCTTATATTGTACTTTTCATATTTAAATCATTTTTTTACTTAATTGCCTATACTTTTAAATTGCACTCAAAAGAAAGAATTATAAATTGCAAGACAACACCAAATTCAATAACACCTTCCTAACAATTAAAATAAAGCTTTTGTGTATTATACAATCCAAAAATAGGGTGTTATATATTGTGCAGATAGAGAGAGACAATAATCTAGGAGGAAATATTTTCAAGTTCACTTCCCAGGAGGAGTATTGTTCATGTTAACTAATTTTTCTCTTCTTTTTTAATTTGTGTGTATTGGTATGAATTTCCAACAACGACGAGCTTAGCAGAAATTATTTTCAAATTTGTTAACGATACCACTCAACAAAAATTTCTATAATCCTATTAGTAACAAATTTAGCAATGAAATTATCAACAAAAACTATAAATAGTGATGAAAAATTAATTAATATATATGTTATAATTAGATTCATACTGATAATTTGTAAATCAAATGATTAATTTGCTTTGATATATTTACAAAAATAAATTTAATTAGTTGATCACGGAATTATTTATAAATATAACAAATATTAAAGGGTCAATTTGTTGTTTGTTTAAAAAATTTAAGTTAATAGAAAATATTCAATTTCTTATAATAGGAGTAAGTTAATTAGTTTCTCACCTCCAGCTGTTAAGAAACTTTTGTTTTATTATTTTATTATTATTTTAGTTATTAATTTAAATAATTATATTCAAATTTAGTGTTACAATTATTTTCTGTTTTTTCAAATTTTCACCCCAAAATTTACTAATATTTGTGAATAATAAATATATTACAATTCCTATTGTAGTGCTTAACAATCCTTGTTTTGCTCATATATGAAGCTATTCCACCAACTAAACTAAATTTCTAATTCCAACAAAAACTATGGATATGGTTTGTTCCCAAGACAACATAAACTTTTCCTACTATCATCTCTCCTTTTGTCATCATGTAGGTTGTCATTGTACCTTAGGTAGTTCTAGTTTATTTTGGTTCAAAATCACCTTTAATATCCTTCTAAATGTATTTAATTACCACTACACATTTGATCACTACCTAGATCTTTATTACTTGCTTTAACATTTCTTTCCATCCCATTTACTATATCCTACTTTATCTAAAATTATTGTATTGTTCACCCATTTGTTTTCTCAACATTAACAATACCTACAAACTTTAAATCTCCATAGACCTTTAGAATTAATGCCATCACTTGTAGGAATTAAAAATGGAATTCAATATTAATTTGAATAAAGGCAATTCTCGATTTAGAATAACTATGTGATACTTTCTTTGCCAATGAATAGAGCTAATATTCAATCTCCCCAATCCAATTGCATAGAAACTACTTCAAAGGCATGAATAAAAACTTGGATAAAAAAGGACCACAATCAATTCAAGGAATCACTGTATTGATTCCAGGTGCTTATTTTCCACTTAATGTAGTCCGCAGATTGAATCAATCTGCTCAAGTTTTATTATTGTATATTTTTCTACTTTCTTTTTTCAAGTTAAACCTAAAAATCATGCTGAAGAGGGAATTGGTGAATGAGGTTATTAATTAAAGAAATGTATTAACAATATCAATATTTTTGTTAATTTTTAATTCTTAGTTTTAATTATATTATTATTTTTATATCTTGAATTATCTTTCATTATGTAAATTGCATGTTGAAATATAAATATTATATACATTTTTCTTAGTTTTAAACAAATATAATATTAAATATTCATAAATAGCTATAATTGACATCTTTAGCATTATTTATTATCAATATAACATCCATAAATACTGCAAAAAGAGAATATTGAATTCTCAAAAGAAAAGTTCTCAACAAACTCTCCCACATCCCTTTAAAGATATTAACACATACAACAAGACTAGGTGAACCTCTGACAGCATTATTCCAGTTAACTTTAATTCAACCAATCAAAGTGAAGTCCCAGACCACTTGAATCAGATGGAAACTTTACTAGATTTAATACTGACACCAAAAAGCTTCAAAATAAAAAAAGTCAGTAATATAATTATTCATTACTTGATTAGAGTCATCAACTCCCATTCTGACATAATATTTTTATAGAATCAATGATCATATGCATATTAATATCCCCTGGAACTTGGAATAATTTCTTCTCCTCCAAACCATCAAAACAAAAAAGGTGATGGTGACAAGTCTAATGAATTTAATAAAGGACTTATTGAAGTTTTAATAAAAGATAAAAGAACATCTCAGATAATAAAAAAGTCAACTCAAAAAAAATTATTGAAGTCAAAACTAGACATGCAAGACATCAGGACGTTCAAAAAAGAGATAAGAAATAGACTTTTCTTAAGAATTACTTAAGAAACACATGAAACATGAGATCACTTCTCTTTTTTAAACTCAATGTTCATTGACAATTTAAAATGTAAAAATTTTTATAAAATAAAAGATTTGACGGAAGGAACGGAGAGATACAATAACATTGTTTCAATCACAAAAATATCCCCATAACTATTATAAAGTTATTTTATAAAAAAATAATTAATAGTTTAAAAAATTAAAATTGAGATTATTAAAAAAATTAATTAAAATATAAATAAATATTGAAAACATTAATAATTTTACTAAACTTATTACAATAAACTTTCATATTGAATTATTATAAATAGTATCAATTGTAATGTTGATATCATAAACAAATATATCCAAATAAATATAATTATAGTATCATTATAATTAAATTTTAAAATAATTATAAAATAATTATGTCTATTTAAAATCAATTTTTCACTAACGAAGATTTTCGTAATATTATTTCTTTTTCTGTTTTAATAATGGTTAAATATAAATTTACGAAGAAGAGAGAAGGAGAGGGTTACAATACTGACACGTCATGGAAGATGTAAAGAAAATATTAAATACACATTTCACCTAATTGATTAACGGTTAATTTAATATAAAATGAAAAGGTAAGATTAAGAAAGAGTTTTAGAGGAAATAGACCTCACTCAAATAAAATAAGCCAACAACAGAAAAGAAACTATATTGGAGTATTGTTAAAAGGGTTTCTTTTACCCTAAACTTATTCACTTTATAATGTATTTTGGCCTTTTAGCCAATGTCACAAACCCTATGAGCTATTTTAACAAGCATCTAATTCTCACCAAAATGATATTTTATGATTTTAAGAATGTGCCACACCAAGTTGAATGCTTTAGGGTTGATAGCTTTTATAGACGAAGACAAGAAAATGAATCCCTTTAAAAGAACCCATCAAGCTTTTTAGTTGTGTTGTGTTACAACACAACTTTATCCAATGATATTTGGTAGGGTAAACCAGGTGTCATCTCAGAAATTTAACGTCACATCAAAGTAAAAAGTGCAATCACAAACGATTAAGAACATAAACATATCTTTGACTTATTTACGAACATCGTTATGGTACTAGAAGGAAATTAGTTTGTTTTAGGATCCATAAAAGGGGGCAAAAATGCCTTTAATTACTCCAGGGGAATCATTGCAACCTATCAAAAAAATGTATATCTATGGATCAATTTGGAGCAAGTTATAATGCTTATCAATGAGAATTCAACTTCAAATAGTAACACCTCCACTTTGCATGTGGCATGAACTATGCTTGGGATTTCATAGCCTACATAGCCTTCATTATAAGGATGCCATTTGCTAATCATCAATTTTCATTCTCTAACTTCTTGTCGCAATCGTATCGAGTGGCCATCATGAGTCTGACAAGTAATTATAAACTACAATAACCAAATAAATATTCATGAAAATAATTTTTTTAAAAATTCCCATGCAATCTAAAATAATGGATTTAGTTCTTGTATTTTATATAATTGAATAAATTTCGTTTTTTCTTTCGTAGAATTTAAGATGACAGTCTCTGTTTTTCCCTATTTTTTACTTTTTTTTCTTTTGGTCAATGATTATTTACAATTTTCATTTCAGAAAGGTACACTATATACTTCCTTGCCTATTAACAAAGTCTAAGCCAAAAAGTATTGTTTGTACCATTATTTCTCATTCGAATCTGGGAAGATCCATATTGAGGTAATTGGACCTCTTCGGCCCAATACAATTTACTACAACAGATGCGGAGGAAAAGGGCCTAGGCTGTCCTTTTAAGACACCTCCATCAACGTTTCATGTTGAATTTGTTATCATGGGTGAGTGGTGGTTTAGTTTCTTTGCATTCACAATTTGCATTTTGTTCCTTGGTTTCTTTATTTAATCTATTATTACATTGGTAAACATGTAGATTTGGTTTGGAGTTTCTTATGGTAGTTTAAGTTGTATTGATTTCATTAATTTTTAACTTTTCGTATTGGGTGTGTATATTATGGTACGTGTTTCTTTATAATTACAGTAGTTAAATTAAAAATTAAACAAAAAATTAAATTTAAAGATCAGTTTTAAATTACTTCAAACTTATTTGTCATTGCCACAACATTTCTTAATAATATTGTTACTTTGAAAAGATTTCAAAGAAAATAATTAACATTTTTTAAATAAATAGAAGACTCCTGTTAAGATTACTCTACAATATTTCCATTGGAAATACCAAAATTTGGAATACAATTTGTATCTATACAATAGTAAGGTCAGATTTAAATAAATTCATTCCTTAGCCAACTATTAATTATCAATTAATAGTGTTTATTTAGATTGATTTTGATTCTTCTAATTGACTCTAATTGATTTCAATTAACTTTAACTTTATAATAGTAATTCTGGTTCTAAACATACAAATCATTATGAATAATTGTAAGATACCATCAAATCATTGAATAATTATAAGGTTTAAATAACAAAGTCTTATAAATATGATTAGGTTTCAGCAAAGTATCATTTATCTCATTATACATTTATTCATATACTTTAATCATTTTTTCATATACTTTAATATTTTTTCACACTCTAAGTGACTTGAGCCTGGGAGAGTTTTTTTCACGTGGACTCCCACTTGGCTTAGTTGGTTCGTAGCTCATCCCTCACAAGAGATCTACATTTGGGTCATGTAAAAACACAATTGTATCTTGATAATTTAACAACTCTCCAAATTTTACATTTTAGAATTAAAAATTTTAGAAAATTATTTTTAATATTTTTAGAAATATGGGGTGTGGTAGGAAAACATGGAGAGTAATTAATTAACATCTATTAGAATGAATATTAGTCACATATCAAATTTGAACCGCGTTCAAAATTGAACTCTTGGTGTGAAAATCAGCAAACTCGAAGCGCTGTCCACGTCTTGCTCCTTTCACAATAAAAACTCACATCTATCAATCATCATAATTTACGATTATGAATCTTCAGTTTTCCTACTCTAGATCAAGCACTTCAAGACTCCTTTCCCTCAACCGATTTATACTTGGAGATTGAAACAGCAATAATTCATGATGGGCATGCGAAAACCACTATTTTCCGTCACATGTCTTTCTCTAGCACTTCTACTTCTCTCAGGTATGCATCATTACCATTACATTTATACCAATAACATATCATAAACAAGAACATGTACATGCATTATGGGTCTCTGGCTCAAACAAACAAGAAAACAAGAAGGTAAAGAAAATGACATATAGGGTTGCGTGCAATTAGGTGAGGCTCAGTCGCGATGTAGTAAGGAGAAATATTCCCCGACAGCGTTGTTCGTTTTCGGAGACTCCTACGTTGATACCGGAAACATTAAATTAAACGAACCAGGTTCCTGGAAAGACCCTTACGGTCTAACTTTTCCCGGAAAACCATCCGGAAGATTCTCCAACGGTAGAGTTCTAACTGATTACATTGGTACGTCTCCCTCTCTTTCTCTTCATGCACACAATTCACTGTGCATGCTTTCACGTTTATTTTATTATCTTCTGTCTTCTCTTTCTCTAAAACACCTATGGTTTCCAATTCAGATGATTTTTTAGATCCATGAAGTGCCGAAGCACATCACGAAAAATAAGATATAGATCAATATTGACCTTAAGAATGTCTAGAGGAAGAATTTGAAAATTTCAAAGCATTTAAGAATTCGAATATTATTTGTAGAGATGTGGTTTTGCCTATTCATAACTTCTTTTATATATGTTTTCCACCAGCTGGGTATTTGGGACTGAAATCCCCAGCTCCCTATAAATTTCGGAGACTGATGAAGCACCGGTTGAATTACGGGATAAATTTTGCATATAGTGGAACTGGTGTGTTTGACACAATGGAGAACAGGCCAAATATGACGACCCAAATCGATTTATTTGAGGAGTTGATCAAAGAAGGTGTGTACAACACCTCAGATCTCAACAAGTCAGTTGCCTATGTCTCGGTTACTGGAAATGACTATAATGTCTTCATCACTAAGGATGGCTCTGCTCAGGTAAATTAACTCCATTAATTCAAGGGTTTTTGCAAACGAAAAAAGAATTCAGAAAACTTTCTCAGATTTATTCATCAACGATACAATAAAAGGAATAAAAACTCAATTATAGTAACGGGAACTAAACAACTAGAATTAACTATTTAACTGAGTTAGTTTCTAACATATCTAACAACATAACACAGAAAGCTAGTAACAAAACAGTATTATCTTAATACCTTCCCTCAAGGTGGGTCATAATGTTACAATAACTAACTTGCATGCATTTGTTTAAAAGGGATTGAGATACATGACTTTTGTCAAAATATCCCTCACATCACAAGTGTTTTTTTTATTTATTTAACAAAAAGAATAGAATTAAAACTCTAAAATAGAGAAAACAGGTATGATGACAAAAAATACCTATTCACAGTGAAACTCTGTGTAGCTTATTATCCAACCATACCTCTCGTATATAAGAGATCTTAAACTGATTTACTGAGAGGTGCCTCTCAAAAACTAAAACTCTCGAGTAACAATAGAATGAAATTTATATTGATTTGAGTGAGGTTACAATCAATTTTGATATGTTTTGTTTATTGATAAAAAGAAGAGTTTTGATATGTTTTGTTTATTGATGAAAGGAAGAGTTTTGGACAAAATGAATGATGGATTTATTTGAGAGTTTAAAAATTATAGTTAATAGTAAATACATAACTCTTTTAATTTTAAGAGCATAATAGTAAAAATCAATATTCAGTTATTTTTAGTTTGAAAATAAACTAGTTAATATATTGAACAATAAAAACTATATCAAGCCTTGTTAACAATCTAATTTATTTTTTCTATTAAAAGATAAATTTATTCTAATATCCAATTTTGCATATATTGATTTTTTTTATTATTTTCTATGTTTTAATCATGATGACTTAAATGAATAAGTTAGGTCCAGGGTTTAATTTGAATGAAATAAAAGAACAAAAACTTGATTACTGAACTAAAATTTTAGATTTCTAAGATTAAAGGAAGAGGAAGATCAAAGTTATAAAATAAACAAAAGATATAATATTTTGTAAAAAAATGAAAATTTTTCCTCTTGCAGATATAAGATAAAGAGAGCAACTCTGATATATTCACTACTTTACGTGTATAGAACTTTCCATCTTTTATTGGCTCAGTGGTTAATCAAACTGCCATGAACATGCATCGCATCCTAAGGTTGGGAGTGAGGAAAGTTGCCGTGTCAGGTATGCACCCCCTTGGATGTCTTCCTCCAACCACAAGTCGATACTCCTATAACCAATGCAATGATACCTTGAACGACTTCGTTGATCGCCACAACAACGAGTTGAATCAAGCTGTGACCAAGTTGAACCAACAAGTAAAACATCATTCCACCTTCCTAGTTTTTGACTTTTACGACAGTTTCATATCAGTGATGAACCATCCATCTAAGATTAAGGAAAAGTTTAGGCCTTGCTGTGATGGGATAAGCACCGAGTACCTTTGTGGGAGTGTGGAGAATAATGTTAAGAAATATAAGATCTGTGAGCATCCCGAATCAACTTTCTTCTGGGATGGCGTGCACCCAAGTCAAGCAGCTTGGTATGCTGTGTATCAAAATTTGCAAGCCACAAGTGCTTTTCAGCAAATCCGGCACTAGAGAGACATGCACAATGTGGCTATTTATCAGATTATTTTACTGATAATATGGTACATTTTGGTTTTGTTAATAAACATGAATTTATTCATATTTATCCTTATTTTATTTTTATGAGTTTTGGCCATGTTTTACAGTTCTTGCACATCAATCTTTTATTAATAAAAAAAATGATAGTCTTGTTAGCATGTTTGAAAAACTCAAGTATCAACCAATTATTGGATCTTGTCGATTTGTAGGATTCTGGTCTGCTGTTTGTTTAACAAGGCACCTTCTTTTCTTTTGTTAATTTATCCTCAAATTAATTAATTATATTTATTCCAAATGTTTTCTTGTGATTATGTATATACAGGCGAGCTAAAACTATAATTTGAACTCTTGTTTGTAATTATATATAAACATAACTACAAATAACTATTTTTTACTAAAGCAGTTCACTAACAAAATTAGTACTAGATTAGTTTAAATAATTCAGTAAATTATCATCTGTTTATTCAGGTCGCTTTACGTTAGTTACTTCTGATTTTATTCAAAGTTTTCTACAACTCTTACTAAGAGTTTAAATATATAACTGTATTAAATAAAATATAAGTTTTTTAAAATCTTAATAAATTCAGTGTTCTATTATTTTATTAACTACTTTTAAAGTTTTAACAACTTTCCTTAAAACACCATTTCTAAATAAATAAATAAAAATACTTTTCAGAGTAGTAGTTTATTTCTAACATAAAAAAAAGTTGTGTTCAAACTTTTAATTGTTTCATTCAACTAAAAAACAGTCGAGTTTAATTTGTTCAAATATTCTTTTAGTTTAGTTTAATTAAATTTTAGTAAACGATTGCACGGAAATAAGTCTTGAAGTGAATCTATTTTAAATTTTATTATTCAATGATAACTTGTCGAAACAAATTCGAAAATTATATGGATTCAACAAAATTTTAGAGACACTACTAATTTTTTTCTCACAATAAACATATATGACACCAAACAAATTTTATTATTAAATGATGCATTACGAAATAAAACTTTTTTATGTGGGCTATTTGAGATTTATTATATCCATTAGACCCGATGACATAGAAAATGATAACTTTTTCTGTGTCAGTTTTATTTTTATACAGGTTTTTTTACAAAACGAATGTAGTTCTAATAGTAAATCACATAAATGGATAAATTTTAAAAACAAATTACATAATTATAGAAGTTGTATAATTATTTTAAGATGAACAAATCGTGTTTTCAAATCAAATTCAATTCAAAATTTTAAAAAATAGTGCTTAATTGAGTAAATTGTGTATGAAAAATGATTTTAAGACGAAGAATTCGTGTCTGTTTAATTTTTTTTTTCTCATATGAAGTTCTATTTTTTGTTCAAATTTTCTTAAAGTCGTGGTATTAAACACTTCTTTTAATGATCTTTTTAAATGATGTATTTTGTTTTCTGATTTATGTTGAAGTGTATTGGGTATTCAAGTGTGTGAGTCTAAGTCTTACATTAGGAGTAAGTTGAACAATATATAAGAAAGAAGACTTATAAACCTACTGTCTTAAGGTTTTGGGTTGAAGGTGGGTGTTATTCCCTTCTATGTTGAGTTCATTTCTCATTCTTATGAGATCTTCCCAGTTATGCCTCATCGGATTCTCCCAACAAGTGGTATCAGATTCGAAGGTTCGTGCCGACTTGACGGTGAACGACTCATACAAGATAGTGAGTGTAGAAGATGGACTCTCACTTCAGGGTGAGATTGTTGGGTATCCAAGTGTGAGTCTAAGTCCCACATTGGGTAGAAATGAGTAAGTGTGCAGAAGAGGGACTCTGACTTCAGGAGAAGATTGTTGGTATCTAAATATGAGTCTAAGTCCCACATTGGGTAGAAATGAATAAGTTTAAGCAATATATAAGAAAGAAGACTCATAAATCTACTGCCTTAAGGTTTTGGGTTGAAGGTGGTGTCATTCCCTTATGTGGTTTGGCTCATTTCTCATTCTTATGAGATCTTCCCGGTTATGCCTTAAGGTTTTGAGATCTTTCCAGTTATATCCTCTTTTTTAATTTTTATTTTATTTTTGGTGAAGTTGTGTTTAAACACGATTTCTAATTTTTCTTTTATTTCCTTATTATTAATGTTTTATGTTTATAGTTTTTATAAATTTAGAAAATATAATTGATTATTTATTTATATGTTAATTGAATGTATATTAGATAATTTAAAATATTAATGTAGTCAAATATATTTAAATTATTTTTTCTAAAAAATAGCTAAATATTTAATCAATTTAATTAATTAATGAAATTACTCATATTAATGGAATGAAATTTTGGAAAATTTAAAACAATGTCACTAAGTACATGTTATTGTTGCTTGAATCTTCAACATTAACACTTGATTCAATTCAAACTTAGTTTAGGTAACCTCCGCCACAAGATAATTGATTCAACCTAGCATAAACTCCTCCTCAACAATTACCTTGTTAGAAATCGAACGTAATTTGATTGTGACAATCCATTTAGCTTTCGTAACAATACATTCTTTACAATTTTCAACAACTTTTCTTTCAGAAATTTTATTAGTAATAATTGAATTTGTAACATTATCTTTGATACCATTATTTGATCAAAATAGAGATGACAAATAAATTCGCTCTTGTAGATATTGTTTAAACTTATTTGGATTATAACGAAGAATACCTATATTGATTGAGGATAAGTATAAGTAATGTTTGATTTTTTTTTAATAAGGATTCGTGTCTACATCCTCATGCTTATGCTCATCCTTATTTTAAGTTAATAAATATCATCAAGTTATTAGTAAACTTAAAAACTGATTTGCACCATTCATTAATATTCTTCACTTCCTTTCATTTGGTGAAAATTTTTCTTTTACTACGCAATTTTCTTACTCTCTTAATTGTTATATTTATTTAATATCCATTAAGTTCACTCAAATTCCTAATTTATTTTTCCTATCATCACAACCTCAATTACATATTCTTTTTCATTGTGTAATTTCATTTCAGAAAATTTTAATTAATTATTTAAAATAAAAAATAATTCTTTTATAATTATTTATTATAAATATATCTTTTTATAAATTTAATAATATTTTTATTTTAATAATTATGATAAGAGTTAACGTTTTTTGTTATTTTATATTTTATTATCACAAATAACAATAATAATAATAATATAATAACAATAATAATGATAATAATATCAACACAATCCTTAAATGAAATAAAACACAATCCTTAAATGAAATAAAATTGTAACGCATTGAATTTACGTCGACATCATATGAATTTGAGTTTACTCACAAAAAGAAACTAATCTAATACAAATAATTCTAAAAACATGGTTAACTAAAATCATCATTTTAAAATATAAACGAACTTAAAAGGTAAATGACTTTTATTCATTTAAGAATATATCAAATAAAATTTACCTAAAACTACATCAATATTAACAACGTTATCTGGTGTTCTAAAAGAAATAGAACAGAACATAGCATCATGCGTACAAATGATTGAGGGTGGGGAAATAAAAAACCATAAAATCGAGGAGAGTAAAGAACGAATATTGGCACCGCGCGAGTACGACAAGTTCACTTTCACATTCATTACCGAAAGCACAATAAAACGCTCCACCGCACTGCGCTGCCCGGAGACCCTAATCACAAATGATTTCAACCACTCCTGACGGTGGTGGACCTAGAAATTTTAATCTCAGTGCTGTTTTTCTTTTTCTCCCTTTTACAAAGCCAAATAAAAATATGACTTATTCATTTCAATCCCTTCCATACGAGACAAACCGACTATTTAAGTTTTATCTTAATTTAGAAGACAGATCATCATCATCATCATCTTCACATATTCATAACATTATACATAACGACATCTCTCTCTCCCTCCCTCGCAGTACACGTGGACGCTTGTTATCAAATCACCAAACTCCGGTCCCATCGGACGGATGAGATCGAATCATATCCTCCGCAGCTTCTCTGCTTTGATCACGGGGTTAGCCCGAGCAATCTCCTCTCGCCCCACCGTCTTAAAGTCGAACCCGCACGCGTGCTTCTCCGGATACCTGTGGACCCCACAAAACGTCACTCCGCACCTGCACTTGAACCCAGTCAATCCCACACGCTTCCGACACGAGGCACACCGGTTCGGTTGCGCCGAACCTGAGGTTGTAGAACTCGACGTCACCGCCACCTGAACCGGAACCGCGACCGTAACTTCTGCTGGAAGCGGAGGCGGAGGCGATGCTTCGATAAGTACATCGACCGCCGCCAGAGGCGGCGTGGACAGCGGCGTCGTAGCGGAGGAAGCGAGCGCGGCTTCGATTGTGGATTTGGTTGACACGTCTTCCTGCTCCTTCAAACGGATCGCGCCGTAGCATTTGGAACAGAGGTTCATGGTAGCGGAGCTACCGAAGAAGCCGCAGTTGTTCGCGCAGAGACGGTGACCTTCCGGAGTCTCGCATCGGTGCTCTTCTGCCATGGTTCTGTGTTCGGATCTGTCGATTTAGGTTTTTTATATTCTCTTTCTTCTTCTAGGAATCGGAAATTCGCGACGGAATCGGAAAAGTCTTCGAACCTGCCGGAATTTCCCGGAAAAAGAAAGAGAAACAAAAAAGAGAAAACGATTAAGATTCCGGTTGATTCCGAGAAAATTTAAAGGAGAAAAAAATTGAAACGCTGGGTCGTAGCTGGAAGGAAATATTACATATAAGTAGAAACCGAAAACACGAAAAATACAGGTTGTGAAATTAAAGAAAGTAGGGTTATAAATAGCCGAAATTAGTTGCTGTAACGAAAATTGATCAAATAATGAGAAATAAAATAAAAATAAGAAAATAGAGAGTTAGAAGGAAATAGAAATAGTACCTTGCTAAGGTTGAGAATGAGAAGAAGGAAGGGGGAAGAGGGGGATAATAAGAACCACGGTGGAAAGAGAAATGGGAGAAGAATCTTAACGGGGAAGGATTGATTAACATAGTCAGAAAGGGTGTGAGAGACAAAAAGGAAAAGACGGCGAAACTCGACAAATCATAATAATCATTCTCGATTATTGATATTTTCTAAACTTTATATTAAATATAATAATTTGTAAACAAAATAATGTAATATATTTATTATAATAGCTCTAGATGGGAATGATAAATGTTGAGTCACAAATTTGCCCTGCAAGTGGTGACAAGGACGTCATAACTACGTGTTTATTAAATTTTTCAACTTCAATTCCAAGTTGTGGCCAAGTTGAATTTAATTTATGAGCTTGTCTTATTTTAAGAAAATAGAAAATAAAAATTTCTAATATTTTATTTTCTTAAAAAATAAAATAATAAACGAGTTTCTGTCAAAAGTCTCTCTATAGCCTTTTCATTTTTTTTACAATAACAATTAAAAACTATATATTATAATAATTATTTTATGATTTATTATAAGGATCAAATTAGTGACAAATTTTTTATATAAAAAATGGTTAAAAGATAAACTTTTTATGAATGACTATAGATATTACATATTTTTAACATCAGTTTTTTAATGTATGATATTAAATAGTTAACAATATTACTACATTTTACTTTCTTTTCTTTTCTCTTTTTTTCTTAAACGAAACTTAGCGTAACTTATATATGCTTTTTCTGGATTTAATTCTCCTCTCTTCTCCAAATGATGGATTCAGTGACTCTGAAACGAACGCTTTTCCATAGCTTTTGAGCATTTTAAGCCATTAGATTAAACTAATATTTTAAATTGTAACACGTGTCCTAAAACAAATAATTACGTCCACTTTTTTTTTCGTACAGTTTATTTTATTCATGGTAGTATTTTTTTTCTCATATTTCATCTCAAAAACTTTTAAAAACTTAAATAAACAAAATTTTTATCTTTTTAATTTATCTTCTATTTATGGAATTATTTCGATTACTCATTGTAAATTATTTTATAGTATTCATATATTTATATAAAAATATTTTTTATATTTTCTACAGAAAAATAAGAAGTAATAATTGAAAAATATATTTTTAAAACAATAAAATCAAACACGGAATTTAATTTATATATAAGGCAAGTGCTAAAATTATAACCATTAGAGGAGATAGATATTAGTATAATAAAATATAATTTTTATACTGTTATAATTTATGAAAGATATAGTTTTTATTAACTCAGTTTTAAATTTTAAACTTGCTTAGGAAAAATAATAAATATAATTTTAATTTTTTTATTTAGGTATTTTAATAAAATTTAATCTTCTCGAAAATTTTATTTAAATTCAGTCTTTGATTAATATAATTGTAAGTGTTTTATTATACTTTTATAATATTTAACAAAAAATTATGTTTTATCTGTTATTCAATGTAAAATTTAATTAGAAATACTTAAGTAAAGACTAAAGCCATATTAATTTTGCTTGCTCAGTCATTAGTTAACAAATCAAAATATTAATAGAGTGGTTTTTGGAGATTAATTAATAGAGTTAATAGTGTATGCATATTATATTCTTATCTTGTTTTTTCTTTATTCGAGTTATTTTACAAATTATGGTAATAAAATTTTTTTTATTAATTGAAAGTATTAAAGTTTTATATTTATGTAAAAATGTTAAATTTTTGTATAACATACATAAAATGAAACTAAATTTAATTCTTTAGCTTTTTCATTTGCTTACTCGAATATAAACTTTTTTTTTAACTGTATGAGTTTTAATTTGGTCCCATTATTTTTTATTATAGCTTTTCTCTTTTAACAAATAAATACAATATGTTAATCTGATTTGAATTTCATATTTTTTTTAATCTTGAACGATGTCTTTAAAAGATTAAATTTGATTTTATTAAATAAAAATTTGAGTTTGGTAAATAGAAAAATTCTACTGTGAATAAAAGAATTTCTAATGAAAAATAATGAATGTAAATATTTTTAAGACATCTAGTACAATTTAAAACATTAAGTTAACTAATGATTGATAATGCTTCAAATTCACTGAATCCATTCTTCATTATCATGTTAGTAGAGTGATTTCTATTTATTTATTTATTTTATCAAATGTTTGTCTATTACTTTATCCATCTCGTATTATAATATCACTTGGAGCTTTCTAATTAAATGTGGTTTTATCAATTAATGAATGCGAGCCCTTATAATATCACGGACAATCTATTTGAATTTAATGCTTTTGTCAATAAATTAGGTATTGGATTTGATTACGAATTAAATTATTACAAATATATAACATTGACTTCTAAATAATAGTGGATATATTTAGTTAATTATAGAAATTTGTGTATAACTATTATATCCGATGAGATTTACGAGTTAAATAATTATAGACGGTGAATTCTTATAGTTGAGTTAAATGCATTCATAATAGGTATTAGTGTTTTAAGTGTGTGATTTGTCCTTTGTCCAGTGTATTTTCCAATTCTTGAAGATATGTAGTATTTGTACACTCGTTTAAAATTCAAAGTCTTTTTGGTTTATAAATAATTAAAAACTTAATGTACTAAAAAAGTGACTAATGTTAAAAAAACATTAAAATTTTGATAATATTATATGGAATGAAAGGGACGCGCTGGCAGTGTTGGTGCTGAATATGGATTTGGTAAGCACTTTTTAAGTTCAGCATCTTTCTAGAATTTAGGAAAGCATTTGTGAAAAATAAATAAATAAAGTGCTTGACAATCTGTCAATTAAACTGTACATAATAAATAATAATGTTTTTCTTGCCATAATTTTTTTTTTTGTCTAATCTTTAAATACTTTGCGAATGTGCTGTCTTTAAATATTCTTTAATTCCTTAAGAAACTTTTTTAATAGTTGAAATGACATGATTAAAAACAACAATGATTGCTTAAAAGTAGTAATCGATTGATTAAACCCGCTAAATTAAGAGAGCTTGGACGCTTTTGTTTCTCAAATTCTCACATTCCTTGAACAACACTATAGTTTATATTACTTTCTGCAGCAATAAACTATGGTGCTCTTATCATTGATCCAAGTGGGACTTGATATGGCTTTCGTACTTATGACATTGATAAAATAAAAGCGTTTTTTATTTGAATTATATTTGAAAATATGATAAATAAGAATAAAATAAATTGCGTTGAAATGAGTGAAAGAAGAAGATGGAATAGTAATAAATAGATTCTTATCAGAAGCACTCCACTTGAACAAAGGAACAAAAGGGGGCTTATTGTGCCGAGTCCGTGTCTAACGCGTGGCTTCAAGTTGGGGCTAACATGGAAGTGGATTGAGAGGGACAAGGAAAGAAAAAAAAAAAAAAACAGTGAAATGTTGTGGCACAGATATTTTGTTAGATAGATAGGTATGACTGTGATGTGTGCTTAGCTGGATGCACTCTGGTTTAGTTATTGATAGAATGAATCCACTCAGGTAAAGTAAGTGATGAGTTGGTCACTTATTGGATCCTTTCTCAACAATTTTTTTTTTATTTGTAAGGTATGATATTAGGATATTATTAAAAATAAAGTTTAAACTGTAATTTAATTTTATAAAATTAATTTGTAAGAAAAAGTTTGTATTTATTTATAAATTATTAAAAGATTTTATTTTTAATTAATATGTAAAATTTTTAATACATTTTTATTTATAACGAGATTCTTTAATTCGAGTATGAAATTTATATACTAAGATTTTCTATATCAGAATATGAGATTATATATAAAAATAGTGTAATATGAGATTATATATAAAAATAGTGTGATTAGAGGTGATATGATAAAGTCCAACAAATTTATTAAGATAGGTTTTGATAATATATTAAAAAATAAATTTAAGTTTAATTTAATTTTAAAATCACCTAATATCTAATTAATATGGAATATTTAACATAAATTATTCTTTCAATATTTTCTCCTTATAAATTTTCACTTATTTATACCACTGTTTCTTCTTTCTTTTTTAATTTATTCGAAATATGATACTTTGTAATATTATATCAGTTTTTTTAAACTTAAAATAAGTGGTTCCAAATAAGTAATTTTTGAAATAATCACTTATATATAAAACGTAGACAAAATTTATTTATTGAAATAAGAAAACAATTACTTATTTTAAAAATAAACTACAAATAAACAAAAAAAATATAATATGTACTTATTTTAAAAAATAGACACAAACAAAATCATCCAACATAATTTTAATCTTTTACCAATTAAATTTTGTTCCCTTATCATTGACTTAACGTTGTAAAGTAACGACATTCTCGTTATATTTATGATTTTCATTTAAAAAATACATTCACCAAAAAAATATTTTTCATGTTGTTACAAGTATGTAAATTATCTTAAAAGATTGAGCTATTATTTTGTATCTGGTATTTCTTGTCATGATATTTTTGTCCCTTTATTCTTTGATACTTTGATATGTTTCCTCCTCTCATCTTTATACGAGTGTGTCTCTAACATCACTCTCACACTCAAGTAAACAAAAGTTATAAATAAAATAATAAATATACATTAAATATGAAAATATATTCTTTAGAATTTTTTTTATAATATTTTAATGAATTTTTTACTTATTTCATTTATAATGTCTTTTTACTTATTTGTCCGTTTATAATACTTTAAACACTCATTTTATATAATTAAAATTTGAAAGACCAAAGCCTAATGATTATTGTGCTTGCACAATCAAAATTAAAATAAAAAATTTAATCTCTCAAATAAATTATAGTATTTCAAGAAAATAACAATTAATTGTTATCAAAATTTACCATTACGAAATAAGTTTATAAAAGAAATGGATCCTTTTCGAAATTGTTTACAAAGATGCTGAGGTTTAGGAATTGAAAGCAACCGCACTAGTGTGGTTGGTACGTTGTTTTGGTTTGGTGCCTTGTTTTGGTTTTCTGTGGGTTGGTATTGGGTTGTTTTGGAATCTCTCGGTTGGGATCGCCACACCACATTTACTTGCATGATATTAAAATGTTGATATGACACGGTAAAATCTGAAATTTAAGATATAAATATTGTATAAGATTATTTTAAATAAAGAGATATTACATATTTAATTAAATTAAGCTTTTTAAATTATAAAAAGTTTAAATGCAAGAAAAATTTAAAAAAATTGAGTATTATAATATCATATTATATGAGAAAATTTTGAATAAATATTTTAAAAATAATGTTGCAATAAAATTACAATCGCTTTAGTACACTCAAAGGTCTCAATTTTTTAGAGTCAAGACGAATAATAACTACTTATATTTTGACTAATTATTTATTTAAAGAAAGGTACAATTGTTTCAAATTTTTTAAGGAGTCAAGACAAGTAATAATTACTTATATTTTAATTAATTATTTATTTAAGAGAAAATTACTATTTACATTTCGAAACATCCGGATAAACATTATATTAATTTCATATAGCATAATACATTACAAAAAACAATTTCACTTATACATTTCTTTCTCATATGTATTAAGCCTTGAATATAAATAATTCTGAACGTAATTATAAATTTTGCATTCAATGACTGAAAACACTTCATAGAGTGAAAGTAATATTTCGTAAATAATTAAAACGTGAGTGATAATGTAACTATATTATTAATTCATACTTAGTAATTATTAGATTCATAAAAATAAAAAATAAAAAATAGAGTTACCTAAATGCTTTTAAATCTTATTACTATAGTTTATTATTGTACTATTTATCCTACCGAGATGTGAATATGTGTCTTTTCGAGGTGGATTAGGCTAACTTCTTGAACCGAGTTTGAATACTACGTGGTCTGAGCTTGGATATCTCAGTAGGAGGAATGTCCACATGCAAAAGATATTTTGATGTTCAAATAAGTAAATGAGTTAGATGTGAATAAGACAATGAATATAAGATAAAATTGAGAAATTAGTACTTTTTATGGTAGAAATTTATTTATAAGGTACTAGGTTGAAGAATGTTGATCAGTTTCATGACTCAGGTTCGAGATAATAGACTTAGCGGTTACCAAATCGTGCAGGTGGAAGCTAAGATACACGAGTCTATTACAGGTGGTTATCTGTGTATCTCGGATATAAATTTGAATTGTTCTAAGTGTTTTGAGTACGGGAAATACATCGTTTTATAATGATATTTATCCCTTTTCCATGACTTGCTAATAATTTCTTCATAAAATGAAAATCAAATATGAAGAAAATTGATATTACATTATTTATCATAATATATAACATGATAAAAAAAAAAAGAGTTATTCAATAATTAACTTTCTTAATTAGAAAATAATTCTCGACTAAAGTCATAAGCAAATCTATATAATAAAATCTTATATGGATTATTTCTCTTTCATTAAAGAATAACATCATGAATCCATTCATATTTGATGAATTGTATTATCAACTTAAATATTAGGGAGACAAATGTAATTTTGAAATTCTTTGTAACAAAGTACAACACTCCAAACCTAATAAAAATATGAAAAAAATAAAACAAATGAGATTCATTAAACTAACGAATAAGGAAAGGACAATCAAAAGTTAGTGAAATGTTTGAAAAGTTTTAAACATATGTAATTGATGCAATAAAATAGCTTTTTATATTTTTGGAAAATATTTTTGAAAGTAAAATTTTAAAAATAAGGTGATACGAATATAATTTAGAGTTAAAAGTTTTTTAAATCAAAAATAATATTTTTTTAAAATCTTATTAAATAAAAAGTTATATTTTAAAATAAGACTATATTAAAATAAATTATATGAAAAATTAAATTAATAAATTTATTTTATTAAAATTTTATTTAGTATCAATAATTTAATCTATTTTTTTTAATGATTTACTCTTATTATTCTCCCTAATCAAATGAATTTTTTGTTTTCAAAAACTTAATAAGGAGCTCACTAATCTTTCGTGTTGTTGTTTGGATATTCACTCTTTCTTTTCAAGTTTCTCATTTCTTCTAACATACCCCCAACTCGCCAATCACGCATTCTCATGTAAATTTCAAGCAATATCAAAGCACGTTCAGGCAGTGACATTCTTCTGTTTACAATTTTCAATTGCATCCTCAGTTCTAGATGGATTCTCAAGCTCCGGCAACGGGCACCACCGCCCGGAGTGCCGCTGAACCCTCACAGCCTCAGCAACCAAAATCATCCCCTCCTTTACCTCCATCTTCCACATCATCAACTCCTCCTATCTCAGCCTCAACACACTCTTCCCCAAACCCTAACCCTGGCCCTAGCCATAGCCCTAGCCCAAGCCCAATTCAAGCCCCGAATCCCAAACCCCCCACTCCCACGCCTCCCCAACCTCGCCCTCCCCAGTCCTTCAACCGCACTTTGCCGCCGTCGCAGCCTCAGTTCCAGCACTTCTCTTCCGCTCCTCCGCCTGCCTCCGCTCCCGGCGCCGCCGCTGCGCCGAGGGGCGGTATGGCAATCGGTGTGCCCGCGCACCACCAGAGCCCCTCTCCTCCGTTTTCATCCTCCTTCGGTCAACACTTTGGCGGGCTGGGCCGAACTGGAGTCAATGTCGCAGAATCTGCCTCCAATTCAAGCACCTCTCAAGTATTATTATGCATCTTTTCGTTATTTTGGATATGCACGTCACTACATTTTTTTCCTGCTCTTTGACTAGTGCAATTTCTTGTATATGAATGTGACTACGTTTAGGTGAGAACGCCCGTGCAAGGAATGGGGATGTTAGGGTCTCAAATGAGACCCAGTGGAATCGCTGCTCATCAACAGAGGCCCGTGCAATCGTCTCTTAGACCTCCTTCCTCTGCCCCGAATACTCAACCTGGTGCTTCACAAGTTAGTGTGAATGTTTTTGACTATGCCCTTTCATTTCTGCATATCTTTTATGCTTGGCCTAGTTAGAGGGTTTGTGCCTTTCAAGCTTTAAATTGCATTTGTGTTTTTGTGGCATTTATTGATATTGCGGAAAAAATTGTGGCCGATATGACCAAAATGGGGATCGAGTTATGGTCATTAAAATCTTGAAGTTGCGGCTGAAATCACAGTCATGGGCTATTTCTTAAAACATTTGGGCCGATTGACTTAAGCCCGGGTTGAATGTGCTTAGAAATATAGTGATATATAGTTAGGTGCTTTCTATGAATTAGTGTTGAATTTTACTGTTTTGCCTTCCACATGAAATTGTATTATCAAAATTCATCTGGATATCGACTGAATTTAATATCAACTCTTATGTGGGATCCTTGAATGCACTTCAGACTTCCAAGATAGCAGGTTTTGGTTCTGCATGGAGGAAGGGTGTTCTCCCTAGTTTAAGGGGTGAAAGAATATATGACTTGTTAGTGTGTAAGATTGTAAATATATTGAGCATTTCTTCATATCAATTGTTATGTGTTTGAGAGATCTGCTCACTTTCATGTGTATGCTGTAATGTTCGTGCTTTTCTTGCAACATGCATATTTTGAAGGAAAAAGGGTAGGTAATTTTTGTAATTCATTGCATTTTCTTCAGAGCTTCCAAGGTCATGGAATTATGAGACCTTCATCAGTGGGATCGCCTGCTACTCCGTCTCAAGGTGCATCACAAAGTGTGCAGTCACTTAATCAGCCATGGTTGTCATCTGGACCAATAGGGAAGCCTCCTTTGCCATCCACGGCTTATAGGCAGCAACTGAACCCACCATCAATGCAGCAGAGGTCACATATTCCTCCACAGCAGCAATCCACACCGATATCTTCGCAGCAACAGCAACAACAACCACCTTTGTCTAATCAATCGCAAGAGCATTTCGGGCAACAAGTTCAGCCATCCAGGGCACCTCATCACGTGCCTCACCAGCAGCAGGTTACGAGGTTACAGGGACCAGGAAATCAGAAGCCTTCATCTCTTATGGCGGCACAAACCAGTGCAGTTCAACCAGGGAGTCAAAGTAGATTGACAAATGCAGATACTGAGGAGTCTTGTAATAGTATTCTCAGCAAAAGAAGTATCCATGAGCTGGTCAATCAGGTAAAGTCTTGTAATAGTATTCTCCAGGTCCCATATTAGATGTTTAACGAATTGGATGGTGGCTTACAAATTCTTAAAGCTCTTAAGATAACTTGGGCTAGTTTTATGTTTTGTGGTATGTCATAGAAGTTGTATTAGGTCTTGGAACTCGGAATCGAGGCTATAATAATGTTTTAATGTCTAAAAGAAGCTATGCAAGGTAACACTTTAGTTAGTAATTTAGGTTCGCATGTTGTATATTATTCTTAGTAGCTGTTATAATGATAGAAACAAAGAACTCATCCTATATAATTAAGGATATGTAGATTATAAATTTATTATTAGAAATATTTTTATTTATTCCTGCATCATATCTTTGTTATTAGAGGATATCAAATTTCCTCTATTTGTTGTATTAATTCCTTTTTCTCAATATAAACAAAAGCACTCGTGCTGGGTTAGAAACACAGTTTTAGCTTAATGTTTCTCTCTTTCTTAAGAGTTTAACATGGTATCTAGAATTTTGTTTTTTTTCAAAATTGTATTGGCTCGTTAGACTCGCTGTCTCTCGAGGATATATATATATTTTTTTCAAACCTTTCTCCCAGGTTTGTGTTCATTGCGCGACCTCTAGTGAGTTTTCCGACGAAATTTCTAGGAACCTCTGTTTTCTTTGACCAACCTTTGCCTAGGCCACCTCTTGTGCGCTCTTACCACCATGGTGGTGGCTCCATCAAAGTTTAGTGGTTTGATATACTTTACTCTCTATTTAGGTTATTTTTTCCAGCTTTCCAAAAAAAAAAAAGAATGTCTTCCACATTCAACCTCTAGAACAAATTCTCCCTTATTTTCCAACCAGATTGTTGTATTGAGAAGATAGACGAGTCTAACTATTCCACTTGGGCTTGCGAAATCATGTTATGGATAAGTGGGTTTGGCTATATATTCTATCTCACTACCATTGTTGAATCCATTCCTAGAGAAAATCAAGAACAATGGATAAACTTGATGCAACTCTATAGTGTTATTAAATCCACTATTCACATCTCACTCAAAAGAGCTCAAATTTGAATAAAGTTCCCACGTGCACTTTATATGTGGCAACTAGGCAACATTACACATTGCCTATAATCCTGTCTTTCATGAGACGACAAAACATATTGAGGTGGATTGTCGTTTCATGAGCAAAAAACTGGAATCTAGAGACATCACAACTAGATTTGTCAACTCTGGTGAACAATCAATACATATTCACCAAGTCTCCAAGAGGACCAATGACCGATTATGTTTGCAACAAGCTTGGCTCTTACAACTTGTACACTCCAGCTTTAGAGAGAGTGTTATAATTATGGAATTAAGGAACCGATGATATATATTTAAAAATATATAAATTATAGAATGCTTTTATTTAATCCTGTATCATATGTTTGTTATCAGAGGATATCAAACCTTCTATATTTATTGTATTGATTCCTTTTTCTCAATATAAATAAAGCATCTGTGCTGTCTAAAAAACACACGGTTTTAGTTCAATGTTTATCTCCTTCCTAGAATTAAGAGTAACAAACTATTTTTTTTATATGTTATCTTCATGTACTATTTGTTTTGACCAGTCCAAATAAAGGTCATGCTAATCACCTTTTTGGTTTTTGAAGTTTAAAAATAACTTGTGTGATGTGCTACTAAAGTTTACTTGGAAATTTAGTGTAATTGATTGTTTTTATCAGTGTTAGTGTGGCCATTATACTCATAGGATCTCATGATTGTTCTATTTCCATTACCTCCCTCCTGTGCTGCACCGTAGCTAGGATTGCAACTGTAAGAATGGAATGAAATCACTGGTCTTACTCCTTATGTCATAGGATCTGCAATGCAATCGTTCCCAATTACATTTGTTGTAGCTGGCTCATGGTCTGGTTTTGAGATCCATGTTGGAAAAATCCATAAATTCTCACCCATATTGGGTTAGTTTGTTTAAACTTTAAATAAGTGTATTCAAATAAGTGATTTTTAAAGTAATCACTTATTTAAGCAGATAGGATTTGCTAATTAAAATAAGCATAAGCTTTTTAATCCGAATCTCTTTCGCCTTCCCATTCACATATACACTGTCATCTCCTCCATGTTTGAACTTTGTAGAGCGGAGTTCAAAGCTTCTGTCTGAATTCTGCTCTATGGATCATCTCCTGCGTTTCTTAGCCATCTTTGCTTCTGCCTTCAAAGCTTCTGACCTGATATTTCTGGTCTGGTTTGTGTTGGTATGTCAGAGTGGCCCTTTTTTGGTTTGGTAAGTGGGAGTTTTCCCATGGCAGACTGAAGAGACTCCTCTTTTTCTCTCCTTTTCATTTTAGAGTTATTTCTTGCTTCTGAAAAGCTGAGTTTCCGGATGAAATTATGATCAGATGTACTTTTGAGCATGGAGCACCCAAGTTTTTCGGCAAAATTTTAATGTTCTGACGTACTTTTGAGCATGGTGCACTCCAAACTAAAAACCAAACGTAGCCTGAATTTAGGAACTTATATGCAGGTCAATTCTTTTGAAGTCACTGTCCTAACCTAGTGTGTGATTAGAGTTGCTTATTTGAGAAAATTATTTCTTTTTGTAACTTCCTGAGACTAAGAGAGCTTTCAAAGCAAAAAACCAATTAGTTTACTGAAATTCAGCTGAAAAAAATGCCAGTATATAGGTGTGTTCTATTTATTGATTCTCTATTGATTGTAGCTTATGGTTATCATAAATTTTTACCCAGAACTACTCAACTGCTTGCAGTTGCCATTGCCCTCTGTTTCTCAATAGATGATACCTTAAGCACTTTCTTCTGCAAAAATACAGCTCTACTTTCATTTTTACAACATGAATTTACAATTTGACGTTGGTCATTAGATGGAATATGGCTTGAGGCATTTCAAAGTTCATAACTTTAGTGATTCGGAAAGCTTGTACCAGCCCTATTTTTCCCAAAGTATGTTGGTTGTTTTCCCTATATTTATATTTATGCTTTATTGGCAGGTAGATCCATTGGAGAAGTTGGATCCTGAAGTTGCAGATATTCTTGTGGATATCGCAGAAAATTTTCTTGAGTCTGTGAGTATTTACATTTTAGTCTGTGATGGAATTGTTCACTTTTGCTAGTTCATAAAATTATTCTGTCTCTCTCCTTATTAATGTCAGGACTCACCATTTTTCCTTTTGAGCAAAGTAACATTATTTTGAGTCATTAGGTTAATTTAAATCTACGGTCAGATGTTTTAATTCTTCAGAATTACACGAATGTTAACCTAGTGTAAGAGAATTCCTTCCCTCTGTGTGTTGTGTTTGTATATAAAACCAAGGCTTTTAAGGAATTGTTTTTTGAAAATAAATCAAAATACGAAAAGACATGTTCTTAGAAGATGCTTACTTGTGAACAATGATTATAATTGTTTGTTTTTCACTCATTGCTTTTTGATAATTTCCGAAAGTAATTTGCAATGAGTTGTTTTATGATTTCCTCTTTATTTATTGATGATGATTAATTTCTTTAGAAATGAATTATGTTCTCAATTGCTCTTGGTCTTCTTTTAGATAATTTTCTTATCCTACTTTTCTACTCTTTGGATCGTTTCAGTAATGTTCATTCTTTTATCTATTCTTTAAATAGATAATCAGGTCTGGTTGTTCATTGGCCAAGCATAGGAAATCGACAACTTTGGAGGCGAAGGACATACTTCTCCATCTTGGTTAGTTACTAAAAATTCTATTCTCAGATTTAATTGTCAGCAGATTTCACATCTAACGATATTTGACATATTATACAGAGAAAAATTGGAACATGACACTTCCTGGATTTGGCGGTGATGAGATTAAAAGCTACAGACGACAGGTAAGAATGATCTGAATCTTTGTTGCATCTTTATGTTTTTCATTAATTGGTTTGCACTCTTTTGAATTTCATATTATTGGCTTGTAATTTGTGATGATTTTGTAGATTACAAGTGATATTCACAAGGAGCGTCTATCGGCTGTAAGTTTTGGTCTCTTTTCTTCCTCTTCTTATTCTGGCCGTTATGTTATATGTTAGTTTTCTTGTGATTGCATATTCCTGCCAGCATGAAGACGTGTTGATAGACTTTTTGCAATACCCTTACTATTCCTATATGTTACTTATTTTCTTGACCTATTTTTGTTACTATTGTTAATGTGATGATGGTGATTATTATGATTTCATTTGTCATGGTTTTGCAGATAAAGAAGTCAATGACAGCTACTGAGGCGGCACATGCTAAGGGCTCTGCTGGCCAGGCTTCTGGTAGTGCAAAGGGTAATCAGGCAAAGACACCTATGAATATCATTGGCTCGCCAAACCTAAAAAATCCGTAGGATGCACGCTTTGTTAATGCTTTACACAGTAATGGAGGAACCACTTTGGTGAAGGTAATTGAACTTCGTTATAAATCAAACAGGTATTCCTGTTTGAAATCTTGCATCGTGAACAAAAATGGCATACACATGTCATTTCACAGCTCACAAATTGAATGCCTAGAAATGCCTTAAACTTTAAAGTAGTTTCACACTTATCAACAAATTGTTGCATGCAGTGATGCGTTTAATTTTTTTGACCCCGATTCCTGAGGAAGATGGTAGAAATTCACAACTTCGATTAACTTTAAACTAGGCATTCATGTCAGCAATTTTGCATTCTGAAAAAAAGTGGCATCTATATCTGTCATTCACTGTTCTGAAATTGAATGCCTAGAAATGCTTTAAACTTTTAAGTAGTATCACACTTAGCACCAAATTGTTGCATGGTGATGCGTTTATTTTTTTGACCCTGATTCCTGAGGAAGATTATAGACATTTCACAACTTCCATTAACTTTTTCTTTGTAGAAAACCAAAAGCATGTTGAACCTTGATCCTGATAAACATTTAAATTTGCATGTCATGGTCTCATGATGTTGTAAATCCTGATTGGTGGTAATGTTGGCATATGTTAAACTTAAACGTCAATTTTGCAACTGACCTGCCAAAGCGCACCTTTTTCAAGTCAAACTTGTTCGATTCAACTTAATATTAAGAGGCTGTTCGACCTAGGCTGTGTTTGAATTCGTGTTCCGGAGGTCTGAACACGCACTTAATCCTTTCCTGGTCAAGCTTGTTCTTATTTTCCTTCGTCGTCCTCTTGACGTTATTCCCTCTCTCTCTGCACAGATGATATTCCATCTGTTGTGCCTATCTGTCTATTGCTCTTAGGAAGATCAGGGTTCTTTTCAGGCTGTTCCTGAGCATTCCACGTGCACGTAGCGTAACCTGTGCAATGGTCGGAACTCAGAAGCATTGCAGATTACCTGGTAAAGGGAGTCATGATTCAAATGAATTCTTACATCTGAAAACCGAAGAGAGAAAATAGAAAGAGCAGAATTGGCTTCAGCGACATCAATTCTTTTGTACTGATAACAGTAAGAAAGCCATTAGTTGGGTAGGCTGGATCATTTTTTATTCCGATCAGCTTTCTAATTTAGATGCAAACAGTATCCTGAAATATATATATGCAATCACTTTTCCTGTAAGGTACCATTTCCTACACCAGCTGAAATTCCGCGGCGTTGTGGCTTAACGGTTTTGGTTTAGTTATTTTTGTTTCCCGCAGCCATTTCAAAATTATTGAAATACCCGTATTTCTGCAATTTTGACATTCGCTGTATATAAAATACATATTTATCTAATAAATTTATATAAAATTTGAATTTTATATATCCAGTGGCTGAAAGATAATCAGATAATTGTTATTTTGTATATTCTAAAAGTATACAGTGCAGCAAGTATGTTTTATTGGTATAATTGCATTTCTAAATACAATTAATGTGAAGAAAATTATAAATTATTCGGTAGCGTAATACCAACATTCTCTATTGAACTTACACTGATAATTTGGTCTCACATTGTATAATATGTAGTTCCAATAACAGAATCAGTGTTTTTCAGTAGATAAATAAAATATTTATCAGAAAATCAATTCCTCTTGTAGCCTTTTTTTTGAATAAATTTTAAGCTTTATTTCAATTTTAAATGAATAAATTAAAAGAAATTATTATTTGGAAAGACAAGTTTCTCGGCACTAGCAACATATTTTAGACGAGTTCTTCTTACACCCTAATAAGATTCTTCCTGCATCCTAATAAAAAAATTCATTTCGCAATTATCCTTATATGAGAACCGGATGACATCTCCATCTGGTTGTCATTTGAAAAAAATTGACAACCGGATGAGCAGGTCATCCGGTTGTTATTTTTGTTCAAATGACAACCGGATGGCCTGTTCATCCGGTTGTCATTTGAAAAGAAAATAACAACCGGATGGGAGTGTCATCCGATTGTCAATTTTTTTCAAATAACAACTGGATGGAGGTGCCATCCGGTTCTCATATAAGGATAATTGCGGAATGAATTTTTTTATTAGGATGTAAGAAGAATCTTATTAGGATGTAGGAAGAACTTGTCCATATTTTATTTCAAACGGCGGTAAATTTAGTACAGATGCCAATCTACAATCATATATTATCTATTCATGGTCTACTTCTATTGTGCTCTCTCTCTCACATATATATATATATATATATATATATATATATATATATATATATATATATATATATAATTATTATGGAAAATGATTTACGCACTGAAGTATTAGTGTTTAACTTTTTTATCATGAGTGAATATTTTCACAAGAAATAACAGTTGTCATAACTCTTAACATCAGAAAAATCCATGAAAATAAAAGTTCCATCCACAAGCCATCGTTAGGCATCCTAGGATTGTATAAGAGGATGGTCTATAAACCCAATATCCGCAATTTAAGCAAGAGAAGTTAAAAACATATGATAAATATTAAAAAATAAAAAATAAACTCACTATTATATCTGGTAAACAATTAAAGCCCGTGGGTGGTCCAAAAGGCAGCATGATCCATAAGAAGCCGAGATAAAAAAACAATTTAAGTTGAAGATTATTTAAAATAAAAATTAAAATATAAATCTCACAAAATATAAATGCTTTAAAATTGAAGAAAATTGTTTATATTAAAAAATTAATTTCAAAAATTTTATTTTTGTGAAAAATATTACTTATCTCAATATATATATATATATATATATATATATATATATATATATATATATATATATATATAAACGCAGATGTATATCTAATGTATGTTAAGTCAGCTACTATTATCTTCCACTCTTAATGATTGTGACGTGAATAACAATTAAACATTTTACTTTGAGTAATTATTGGATGTCAACCACAGGTTGTTCGGAGTAGGTATATAGTTCATTACTTTTAGTATTTTCGGCTTTTCAAGTCAATCCATGCACACTTACATGGTCGAGAATTCTTGGTGTTATTTATATACCAAGATTGAGTTTATCTTCTTCATCAATGAAATGTGTCCCAAGCTTGAAGGACAGGTGGAAGATTGTAATTTAGATCATCAATCATCCCTTATCAGCCATTTCAGTTAGCTCAACTAAACCTTATTCATGCTTACAAACTTCTTCTGCATCAACCTTTTGTTACATCCTTAATATTCCAAATTCTCTCAAATCAAAGGGGCACCTGTCCTAGTTTGCTGACACATGCATATACCATAAAGGGTTTTAAGTCTTGATAATAAAGGGAAAAGGAAAAAAATGGCATGAAACAAGCAAGTCAAAACCAAAACCATCATCCCATTTAATAGAGCAGATAAACCAACTCTTTCCCATCTTAAATTTTGGGTCATACCCTTTGTGCACTTGACAATTACCTACTTTCTTGAAGGTCCCATTTCAACCCCCACATAAAACTCTACCACTCCAACTATTGAGGGAAACACCTCTCTCATTGTATCTATATCCATATTACTGTATATATATATATATATATATATATACACACACATATATATGTTCCTCTAAAAATAAAAATATTATTACATTGCCATTCTAAGAGGGATCTTTTACACTCAAGAAGCTGAAAAACCAACTAAGGGTGCATGAATTGTTGAGAACTTAGACATGGCATGTGGGTGTTCATCAACAGCAACGGCAGAGAAGATTTCATGGAATTGTGCAGTGTTTGTGGCACTAATGCTGGTGTTGAGTAGCTGCGAGTCGAACACAAGAGATTTTTCGAATCAGATGTTTCAGGAGAATGTGAAGAGCAGCAATTACAGAAAGGTGTGTGATGAGATTTACGTGGTTCGTGAGGGAGAGACCCTTCAAACAATCAGTGAAAAATGTGGAGATCCTTATATTGTTGAAGAGAACCCGCATATTCATGACCCTGACGATGTTTTCCCTGGCCTAGTTATCAAGATTAACCCCTTCCCCAATAGATCATAAAATGTTCCTGGGATAGTTTTTTCAACCCGAGATTCTGCTGTGAGAAATGAAGGTTACAGGTAAAACTTTGTCGTGGAAAAAGGTTCTTGCAATGTAACATTTACCATTTTACGGTTTTAATTTCCGTGCCAATTGCTCTTGTTTAGAAGGATGAATGCGTAAGCGTAATAAATTAACTCAAATGGTTATGAATTTCAATTTTTCTGAATATGAGAACACATATTGTAATGAAGTTTTTGTATAAGATATATTTAGTGTTGAAAAGATTCATAATTTTTTGTACTGTTGTCATTATGTATTGTATTTTTTTTTTTAATGATAAGGAGTGTAAAAGTGTTGACTACTAAATATATAGGTTAGACACGTTATGAAACCATTAAAGATAAAACACTCTTTTTGTGTTTCATATTATTTTTTTTTTCTGATAAAACAACTAATTAAAAAATTGTGTTAATAACATCGACATTTATGATCATGGTTGAGAAGTTGATAAAAAAGAAAAAAATAGATTCCAACTAATTCATAAATAATCTATTTTTCATTTATAAAAATATTAAATTTAATTTTCTTTATATTTTTATCTCTTAAGAGTGTTTCAAAGAGTTTCATCCAACCATTTGTATTTTGTATCATATTCTCTCTTCTCAATGTGCTTAACCAATGGAGAATTGAGATCTTACAAGGCTGGCCCGAGGTATAGGATCTGAATTGCATTGAAGCATAGAATGTACACTTATTGTTACTTATTTTTCCCTTCAAATTTTGCAGAATCAAACGGGTAATTAGGATTAAGAAAAGGTGAACTTAGAATTCCAACGCAGATTAATGATTTGTGTTCTTAGATCGTGCTATAGTTTAATATTAAAAGCTTCGAATTTTCTCCGCTAGACATACCAACACTAATCTTCTTTTTGTGCAATAGGCTAAGCGTCTTGCTAATTACCAAGCTTTACAGAAATGAAATAAGAGCAGCTAAAAGGATTGGTAATTGCTATTAACTATTGAAAAAAATGATCCACCCAACAATTACTATCATGAAATTTTAGGTTTAATAAGCCCCACATTATTTGTAGGAATTATGGTCCCCCAATTTATTTTCTTAATGCAGTCTTTTTTTTTTTCTTTTTGTTGAAAATAAGAAATCAGTGTGATTCCTTGTGTTTTATAATGACTAATATAGAATAATACGTGACATATATGTAGTATTTTAAACTTAGTTGGATAAACCTTCCTTTATAGTCATTTAATGAAGTTGAAAATAATTTATTTTGTAAAAATTGAAAATAGAATATTAGAATTACATTGACTAGTTGCCATAAACATACTGAGAAGACAAAGTCTATATTAAACATTTTTATCTGGTTTTATCCATTTATCTTGCTGGTTGTTTTTTTCATACAAAGTCTGTTGTTTGCCTAATTTTAGATGAAGTTGGATGAAAATATTTAATGGCTTTGTATACTTACATTTAATGTTAGAGTGACAATGTATATAAAAATTAGACTAATAAGAGTAGGTGTATACTTTAGTGTAGGTAATATTCTATAACGGTTGTGTTGTTTATTTTACATGGAAGAATGATTAGAGACAACATTTTTGAATGTGTGTTCTATCTTGTTAAATTTGACTGTAACCATTAATTTATACTTAAAATGTTATTTATATTATTTTTTATTATTGATAAAAATAAAATAAAGGTTAATGGCAACAATAAAAGTCACATATTTTTTTAATTTAGTAGACAGCATAAAATTATTTTATTATCAGTATATGCTTTTTAAAATTTGGGTTATTTATTTTTTGGGGGCCTTACGGTTGCTTTTGTAGTAAGTAAAGACTTGAATGTGTTTTATCCATAAGTACTTCTGTTATTCTCACCCCTTTAACTATAAGTTCATCCCTTCCAGCCCCTCAAATTGTTTTTCCAAACGGATTCTTTAAAAATAAAAAATAAAAAATATACCTAGTTTCATTTTATCTATAGATCCATTTATTGTCAAGAGTTATAATTCGATACTAGAATAGTTGAATTTTTTACTTTCGTTTTCTCTTACTGGATCGCAAAACCAGCCACAATTTTGACTATCTGATAACTGAATTCTATTTGTTTTTTTAATTTATATTAAAAAGGTCTAAAATAGGAGAGAAATTTAAATTAATAATAAATAAATAAAAAAATAATAAACTTTCACTACATATTTTGTTTTTGAGTTCTAAAATAATGAATTAAGTAAAAAATAATTTAAACAAAAAATAAAATATTTAAAATGAAAAATATTAGTAATGATTGATATAAAAATTTAATAAATCAAAAAATATATATATATAAAATATTATGTTTACTATAATAATTAATCATTGTAAAAAATTAAAAATAAATTAAAGTGTTTATATAAAGCATTAGCGATAAAATTCTTTTAATAGATTATTAATTACAGTTTGATTAATTATTAAATAATTTATTTTATAAAATTTGATTGTTAAATTTGAAAATTATTGTTATAGATATAAAATACTCAATGTAGTTGAAAATTATTATTATAGATATAACATTTTGTAAAATATATACTAAAAAGATTGTGATTTACATACGAAAATTTATACTTAAAAATAAAATAAATTTATGATTAATAAACATTAGATTACTACAAAAGAGTTATTTAATATAGAATTTTTATATATATTTATTGAATTATACTAAATAAAATATTTTAAAAGACATACCAAATAATATTTAATAATAAAATAAACATTTAAATATAGCAAGATTTAAAGATTTATATCAAGGTAAGTGAAATTTTATTTATTTGAAAGTTAAAAAGTACATGTAACTATTGTCTTGTGAGATATGTAACTATTGTCTTGTGAGATCTGAACAATTTTATGAGGTGTGTTCTTCAACATAAATTTTTAGTTTGTAAAATAATTCAATATTGCCCAACGATTCTTCACACTACATGTTTGGGTGAATATCTTGAGTTATTTCTTTTTTAGCTCATTATCATATTATCTATTTTACATTAATTTTGATTCTTATAAAATTGTGCATGATCTTTTGATTAACAATTCGGAAGAGATGTTAATATGGTTGATTTTTGTGACTTGTTTATGGTTTATGTATTAAAGTACATTGTGAAATAACTAAATAAAATAGAAATTATGTTGAATGACCAATGTTTTAGGATTACAACATTTTCAGATATTACTATAATTATTTAGACTTTCATATTAATGACTTGTTGGTTAAGTTCTTTTAAGTAAAGTATTTTTCTTCACTGAAAATAATAGGGTTAGAGTTTGTGGAAGAACTTGTTGTAGGTGAATTTAATCTAACTCTAAAATCAGAGTCTTAAAGAAAAAAATAAATTGGAGAAGATAGTTTAAGGGCAACTATAACATTCCAAGAATTTGTAATATTTGAGAAACAAAATTGAATTTTTATGATATATTTTAAATATTGTCTATCGCGGATATTAAACAGAACATTTAATATAAAATATATTTTATCCAGTCATATGAATTTGTCTATTAGTAGTCCTTATAAATGATTGTTAGTAGTTTGTAATTTCATCTAAGTTATAAGGTAAATTATTATTGAGGATATCTGGACTCATTTTTTATAGATACTTATTTAAAATTTGTACAAAAATAATTATAGATAGATGTCTTTTTCAAAAAAAAGATAAACTCTAAACATAAAATCTGGATAACATTTAATAATACAAATACCATTACTTCAAATTATTGTCAGGTCCAAGACTACTATAATTCATTTAGTCTCTCATAAATTGATAATATAAAACTAAATCTTAAAATCTAACTAAATTGCAACTAAATAATCAAAAGAAAATTATAACTAATGATTACAATAACCAATACAGATAACAAGCTAGAGATAAACAAATTATCTTAAAAATTCAAAAGAACGTATAAAAGGACGAAAAAGAAGAACCAAACTAATGTAAAAAAAAAAAAATTATCACTATCTCTTCTCATGTTTTTTTTAAAAGTATCTAAGTCTCACATATTAATTTATTATACACTAATCTTATTTGAATTCAATGATTTTGATTTATTGTACTTTTAGATGTTTAACATTAACTTCATGGAAAAAGTTTACAATGTTGTACCAAATTAAATGCTGGTCTCTTAAATTCTTCAAGAATTAAATGAATGCAAGATATAATATTAGTTTCATATGTGTATATCTCACCACTTTCTATTTTTTTTAATTACATATTCGAACATAAATAAAGATACAAAAGAATTTTAATCTCTTTATAACAAATATCTTGCACTATAAGAATTTTCTATAGTTAAATCTTGCATTATAACAACCTAAAAAAGATATCAAAGTTTATAATAATACTTAATATAAATTTACAAAAAAAATCTCACACTATAAGAAAAATTGAAATTATGGATAGAAAATTACTAATAAATTTTAATGATAAAAAATTAATAATAATAGTTATTGTGATGGTAATAATAATCACATTTTCATAATAAAAAAAATAATAATAACATAAAAAAACTTTTATAATCACTGTAACATTACTAACAGAATCTGAATTCAAATAGAAAATCATTCTATAAACAATATGAAGATAGAAAAACTTATTTATAAACCAAACCATGATGATTTATAATGATCATACGATAAATATTTAAAATTATTTTAAATACTTTTATTATATTTTCTCTCTCCTCTAATTTTTTTTTTTTTCATTTTGTGATTTGAATTTCACCATCACTGCTATTCTGGTGTGATGATTACTTCATTAGCAATCAATTGATTCTTGACAAATCCTTCCTCCACTCCCGTACCTTCTTCCTGCACCTCCATATAATTTTTTTATTCCATAACTTATCTTCATGAAATTACATAAATACCTCTATTTTAATAAAATCCCTCTCCTTTCCAACCGGATGACCAGACCATCCGGTTTAATTTTTTGAAAATGAGAACCGGATGCACCCCTCATCCGGTTCACAATTTCAAAAAACTGTAAACCGGATCGCCTAGTCATCCGGTTGTCTATTTTGACAACCGGATGACCAGGCCATCCGGTTTACAGTTTTTTGAAATTGTGAACCGGATGGGGGTGCATCCGGTTCTCATTTAAAAAAAAATACAAACCGTCTGGTAAGAGAACCTTCGTCCGGTTTACATAAGCCATTCGTGACTTCCGTTCCTTCGTTATTCAAAATCTTTCAATTAATCTTTCATAGAAGCATTAGGTAACCAATTTATGATGTTTATTAGCAATTAGTAGTTGATATTGATGATTAGAGTAGTTGATTTGGGATTTGGGGGGCTGTCGACGGTGAATTTGAAGATTTTCTGATCTGCTGGGTTGAGAACCGAATGGACTCGTCCGGTTTGTATTTTTTTTTTTAAAATGAGAACCGGATGCACCCCCATCCGGTTCACAATTTCAAAAAACGAAAGAGAGGGTATTTATGTAATTTTATGAAGGGCAGTCATGTAAAAAATTATTATATGCGGGTGCAGGAAGAAGGTATGAGAGTGGAGGAAGAATTTGTCTTGATTCTTTTAGTGTGTAAATTTGGTTTCAGTCCTGATAAGGCCTGCATTGTAAAATTTGGATAGAGCCAATTTAAGCGGTGCTGTAGGGATAAGGCCTGCATTGTAAAATTTGGTTGAGCCAATTTAAGGGGTGCAGAAGGGATAAGGCCTGCTGCCACCGTGCAATTTCCAATTTAATTTATTTTTTAAATATTTATAAATATAAAATAACAAATATTCATAATTAATATAATTTTAATATATTGTATATAAAAGTTTTGTATTATAAATTTCTAAATGTCAAACTAACATTCGTGACTTTTTATTAGACACATAAATAAATAATTGACCAAAATCATATATCATAAACCCTAAATATTATATCCTATACACAAATTGGACACCAAAATGTCGCTTTCCCATATGCGCACATAGTTTAATATATAGACCATTTCAATAAGCGTGGCTGCCATGGGAATTACCTAGAAATGACTTATTTTACATTATCATTAATCCTCTTGGAAAATATATAATTGCAATAAGCTCTCTCCAACAACACATTTAAACAAAGTTTGCGTATCAACGTACTTTAAGCTTAACTATAAGAAAATACGTTATACATATATAATTTTTTACAAATGAAATATTTATTAAGTTTTCTGTATAAAAAAAGTCATCTATTTAAAAAAATAAAAAATAATTTAAACCTATGTTTTTTTTAAACATGTGATTAGAATGAATAATATTTAACATTTGTTCCGTAACTAACTTCGGAGTGGTTTAGAATAGACCGGGCCAGCTTTGCCTTGGAGTCAGTCTCGTGGACTCTCCCCGTGTTTTTACCACACACAGCCTCCAACGACAAATCAAACCCCAAAAATCTTCATTCAATTCTCTATCACTCTCAAAATTCCAAATTCCAACTTCTTTCTCCTTTCACTATAAAAACCCATATCCACCAATTAATCAACATCAATTACTTCTTCTCTATTCTCTCACCCTCAAACTATATCCAAACACAATCCATGATGGACTCACACAAGCAACTACTTTCCCTCTCATGTCTTTCTCTAGCACTTCTACTTCTCTCAGGTATTCATGCATCATTATATATTTCTACTCATAACATTCTAAATAAGTGCATGCCCTCTAACTCAACCAAACATAAAAAGATGAACATCATTATGTATAATGAGTCTTTCATATGATCCTATAATTGAATAGTTGTTCATCACTTAATTAATCATTTTCCCTGTCTTTTTAATCAAAATCATATAATAGGCTTGCAAGCCGAGGCTAGGTTGCAACATTATCACATGGAAAAATTGTTTGTTTTTGGTGACTCCTATGTCGATACTGGGAACACGAGAATCGATCAACCTGGGTCGTGGAAAAACCCTTATGGCATAACTTTCCCCGGAAAACCTGCCGGAAGATTCTCCGATGGTAGAGTTCTAACGGACTACATTGGTACGTCTCTCTCTTTCTCTCTCCTCATGCTGTGAATTAATTGGAACACTGAAAAGTGCATGCTTTTTCCCTTCATTTTTATTAACTTTTCTTCTCTTTAGCAACAAAAGCTACATGTTTCGAATTCAGATGCTTTCATCAATTCCTTTGCGTAATAAATTAAGCAAATTTCGTGTCCATACATATAAACTTGCTTTTCGAGAGATACAAGAAGAAAAGAAAGAAATTAACAAATATAATATATTGCTGACGTGAACAATTAGAGTTAGTATAATAAAAACTGAATGTAAATGAGAATTGATAACTGTACACAGCAATGTGACGCATTGGTTATGTTTTTTTTTTTTTTAAAGGGTGGGGTTCGTTTTTTTCGCTGGCTTGCCACTTTATCTTTCTTGTGCCACTATCTATAAGATTTGTGGATATATATATATATATATATATATATATATATATATATATATATATATATATATATATATATATATATATATATATATATATGTATATATATATATGTATATGTGTATATATTTATATTTATATTTCTATGTACGTGTGTGTCACTTTGTTGAGTGCAAGTAAAATGCTGCATTATTGAATGGTTAAAAAAACGTCAAATATAACATTATTGGGTTGGTGTTGGTGCTGTTTTCTTTCTACGACAATTATTACAATCATGTTTCACGTTCCAACACCTACTCTTCATGCATCGCATTTGTTTTTGAGGAAATTATAAATAAAACGTTGTTTGATTGTATGTCGGTTTAGGTCAGAAATAATAAGTTGTTTTTTCATTGCAAACCTAAAATGTATCTGTAATCTATGAATAATATTTCAAATAAAATAATTTTGATTTTTTAATTAAGATTTTCAATTTAAATACATTAAATCTTTAAACTTTGAAGAAAATTAACTTTACAAAAGTAGTTTTATTGAATTTTTTTACAAGGTACATAAAATTAAAAACTTTATGCATTATATTAAATTGAAAAAGTTTTATAAAAACTTAATTTATTAATTTTAAAAGAATCTACTATAAACTTAGTAAAAGAAGAGTTAAATTGTAATAGAAATTAAAATATGGTAAAAAATAGATAAAAATAAGATTTGCAGTGAAATAAAAGAATTATTAACATTCTAAAAAATACTAATGAAATATCAAAAATGCAAATTGTAAAAAGTATAAATTATCATGGATAAAAAATGAATTTGTATAAGGCCCGTGATCAACAATATGAGTTCTGTTTCTTTTGTCATCATTTCCCATTTTGGTACTGTAACGTATATAGTACATTAACTTTTGTCACCTTGAACTACGAATAAAAAAAAATACTATATATAGTTATAGTTTCATGTTAAGTCGTTATTTATTTTGCACAAAATCTACACAATATTTCAGTGGCAGTCCACTTGTCCCTTTTGCAAAGATACATATCTACTAATAGATTCAACTTCTATAACCCACGTGCCAACAAATAAGTGATCCTTTTTCAATTTATTTTAAGAAATAACCTTTTCTGTTGATATTAACTTTTTCTTTTGTGTTTCAGAATACTTATTTTAATAAATAAAATAATTTAGTATTTTTTGAAAAAGAAAATGTAGCCACTATTTTTCATTTAGAAGGAGTCTTCTCGTAACTTTTTGTTCATCTATAAAATTACCCTTGGTTTTGCATATCAATAATTTTCTTCATCCCAGTACTATTCTAGCTGGACAGGCTTTGTCCGTAAAAGCAAAAGTGACCGTTATGTTATGAATCACAATTTTGTATTCATTTATTTATTGGGAAAGTGTTAAAGGATAAGAACCAAATAAAAGTAAAGACGAATGAAAATAATACTGTATATTTTATCAGTTTGTGTTGCTAGTACTTTTTTCTTTGTACCCAGAATCATGCAGATTGTTTTGTAATTTGTTATTCATGGAGTTATATCAAATCAATCAATTCATCGCACACCTTTTCTCTTTGGTATCACTTGTACAAATAATGCATTTAATCTTGCAACACACTTGATTAATTATTTACTGTATGTACTGGTGCAGCTAAGTTTTTGGGACTCAAATCGCCTCTTCCCTACAAATTTAGGAAATTCATACCACAAAATTTGAAATATGGGATGAATTTTGCATATGGTGGTACTGGTGTGTTTGACACATCCTCCAAAAACCCAAACATGACAATCCAAATCGATCTCTTCAAGCAGTTGATCAAAGAAAATGTGTACACCGCTTCAGACCTCAGCAGATCAGTGGCACTTGTCTCTGTCGCAGGAAATGATTACAATTTCTACTTGGCAAGAAATGGCTCTATTCAGGTATGTTAGGTCCAACACATAAACATACATATACATGTAAATATATATATATATATATATATATATATATATATATATATATATATATATATATATATATATATATAAATACTTTCAAAATTTGAAAATAATAAAGTTTTGGCTTTCGCTAAAGCACCTTAAAAAGCTGCATCTAATCAGGTGTCTTTGGTTGTGAACACGTGCATCAGTCTTTATTTTTCAGTCAAATAATATATTAAATAAGGGTTAAGGGGTATCAAATCCTTTTACATACGAACAAGACCTTCAGAAATCACATCAGACTATTCAAATATACATTAGAACCTGCAGAATTAGAATAGAATTTGTGGTGTTACAATTAGATGAAAACCAGCTAAATACCCTCTTTTGTACTCAACACCAATCACAAACCAAAAAAAGCAGAACTAGAAAAATTACCACCGAATCAAACGTGTCAAGTAACTCCTTTCTATTTGATACAATTGATTATGTAATTGTCAACGCAATTCAAAGTACCTTTTAAATCCAACACAACTGTTTGGTTTTTACCATATACATCTTGTAAACCACTCGGAAATGTTAGAGTGTTTGTTTTGCTCATTGTTGAACACGATACTGTCTCTGTGCGTGTACTCAATTTGTTCTTTCCTTTTGCACAATTACGTTATCTTCTATCTTTTACAAGAACGTTAAAATCTTCTAGTTATTAAGATTCACTTTTTCATTGAATGCATGTAGGGTTTTCCGGCTTTCATCGCTTCGGTGGTTAATCAAACTGCCACCAACTTGCTTCGCATCCAAAGTCTGGGAGTGAAGAAAATTGTGGTGGGTGGTCTTCAACCCCTTGGATGTCTTCCTGGAAGCACAGCCTCATCTTCATTCCAAAAATGTAACAGTACCTTCAATGACCTCGTAGTGCTGCACAACAACTTATTGAGCCAAGCTGTGACCAAGTTGAACCAACAAACCAATAACCAATCCACCTTTGTAATTCTTGACCTTTACGACAGTTTCTTGTCAGTGCTAAACCACCCATCTACCAATAACATCAAGGACGAACTCAAGCCTTGTTGCGTTGGGATAAGTAGCCAATATTCTTGTGGCAGTGTGGATGAAAACAATGTTAAGAAATATAAGGTTTGTGATAATCCCAAATCGGCTTTCTTTTGGGATCTTTTGCATCCAAGTCAAGCTGGTTGGCAAGCCGTGTATAACAAGTTGCAAACCACAAATGCTCTTCAACAAATCCGATACTGAAGAGCTTTGCATGCAGCTATTGCTAGGGCTCTTGTTTGTTGTGTAATAATGATGCACCTTCATTCCATTTATCAATTTATCCATTGTGTTTTGTTTGTATTTTATTCAAAAATTTGTATGGGTGAAATGTTAAATAGTTTTTTCTTTATGTAAGTTAATGAATATGTTGTTTAGATTAATTTTAAACAATAAAATAAATAAAATGGAACAAGTGATGGATGCTCCCATCTTTGTACAAAATTATTCAAAATAGTAATTTATTCAACCCTTATTCTCCTCTTTACTTCTTACAGCAAAATTTATTTATAATTTTTTTTTATTTTTCGTGTTATCCTCCGTATATCAAACTATTCATCGTCTTCTGTAGAATTAGTCATTGTCTTCAAATCTTTTTCCACTTTCAGCATAATCTCTTCAACTTTATCCTTAAAAAACAGGACATTATCATTTGTAGCACTCATTGTTGGTTCTTTCCTAAATGCAGTGGTTGCATGTAAACAGTGTCGTAACCATCAAATTATGTTGTGTTGTCATTGCCAATTTGTAAGTCTTATCCCTTTCAATCAATTCCAATCATTTTGTATTGGATGGAAGATGTTGCCTCAATTCCTTACTGAACCAATCCAGCTCAGATTCTCTTCTGGTTTTATACCAGCATAACCATCATAAAGTCGTTGACCCTGTGTTCCATAGTGTTGAGTACCTGCTTTTTGTATACCATCATCACTTCCATAAAATCTGTTAGAGCACAAATTATAGAATAATAGGAAACAACTTCCTCGGTGAAAGATGAAACATGAAAGTCAGTTTCACACTTAGTTCAATACTAAATAGACCTTTTCATATTACAACTGTTTCTGTTTCAGATATTGTTTGAACATTGATACCATTAGGGATATGAAAACACAATTCAGTGATATTTTTTATATTTCATTATAACTATGTTTAGAGCTAAGGAAACCACCAAATCTCTTCTATATCTATCTTTCCTTGCCTAAACATTGTTCTATTTTTATATTTTCATATATCCCACACACCTGCTAACCACATTTCTTTCTGAGTTATATTCTATTTTGCATTTAATTTGCTATTGAAATTTTAAAAAATTAGTCATTGAGTGGTTTTGGTGAAAGAATAGACACCTACCCATTAATGATTCCATATGTGATAAGTTTATTATAGAAAACTATAAAAAATCAAAGAAGATTTAGGAGTTAGGAATCATTTATGTGTGGGAAAAGTATTAACACCTCCACGGTATCTGTTTTATGACAATATCTTTAATCAAATAAGTAAAATAAGTGTGGTTTTTTAAAATATTTATTTTTTTTAGAAAAGAGAAAACAAAAATCAAATAAAAAAGGAAAATATATTTTTTATTTTATTTTTGGGACTCAACAAGGGTTTTAACCATACTTTTACTTATTCTCATTCAAGATGGAAAATCAGGATTTATCAAATTTTAAATAGAAAATTGTTTATTGAAGAGTTTGATACTTTTTAATTTTGAAAATTTATGTTTTTTTATTTTTAAAAGTTTTATATATATTTTATTTTTTTTGAAATTTGATATTAGAAATTTTAGTATTTAAAAATTTTGGTATTTTAGAAACTTCGATATTTTTAGAATTTATGATTTGTTAGGAACATAAGAAGGTACGAACTATCTTACTTAATACTCATATAAATTAGAGGTACGAATAACCTTGTTTAATAATTATATGAATTAGAAATATTTTTATGTATTTTTTAAATAAAATTTTGTATTAAATATTGCTTACGGCGTATTATCATTTGATTATGCAAATGAAATAATACAATTTTTTTAAATTAAATTCCACATGATTTTATGATCAATTGAATATTTAATTAAATTATTTTATTTATCATGTGAAAATAATAAAAATCAAGTAAGATTATTGTCAATTTTTTTTAATTATTATATATATAAGAACAAAACATTCTAGTGGTGTATTTATAGAAATGATGTAGCAAAAATGCGTGGTTAAGTACTAAGGCCCAAATTTATAAAAGAAATAAAAGATGGTGGTGTAAGAGGGAATGGGGTGAGACTAGTGATTCTGTTCGGCCAAGCCCAACGTTACAAACTGTTGTTTTTTTTCTTCAGAATCCCTCATTTCCCAAAAAACACAATCTTAGAGTTTGAGGAAGGGTGAGGGGTGACGCCATCTAAGAGATGAGAAGATGTGACCCCTGCTCTGCTCGGAAGCCGGGAAGACGGTAGGCGTGGTAGCGGTGCCCATACGTTGGATTGTTTGAAAATTAAGTATGTATATTTAGAATAAAATTTAGAAACAAATTATCTTAAAGAATTGACTACAACGTGAATCTGAAAACTTCGATAGAACAAAGATATTGGCAAAATTAATTTTTCTCATACAAGAACCTGTTAAACTTTATAACCTTTTAATAAATTTGAATCAATGAGAGATTATGAGTAGTTGTTTCCTGCAAGATATAAAATGATTCCTGCATTTAAAAAATTTCTAAAATATCAATAATGTCCTTATTATTTTATATATTAAGTAATTTTTTTTCTTCTCACATCTACAAAAACATCTCTCTTATATTTTTTTTAATAATAATAAAAATGATGTTAGATGTTAAGATATTTACAACAATTTAAAAAAATTTAGTTTAACACATTATTTTTAAATATTTAGTTTTATGATAACTAATTCAATGTTACTTGAAAAAAATATAAATATTTTTTAATATATATTAGATTTTTTATTATTTATCAAGAAAGTTTGTTAATGTTTATGAGAGAAGTTAATAACTTTTTACTTGATTGCACTTATTTGTGTAGGTGATTCAGTACGAGAGAGAGAAAAAAATCATTTAATAAATAAATTTTAAAATAAAAGTAATGAGAAAATTATTGGTATATTAAAAATTTGTTAAGTGCAGGAAACAATTTATATGATGCAGGAAGCAACTATCAAGATTATGTTACTATTCAAAATGAAAGAAAAAAAAAAAGTTGCAAGATAAGTAAGTCAAATTATTTTAAACTTGAAAAAAGAAGTTCTTTTGACTCAAAAAAAAGAAACTGCTATAATAACTAGTATATTTGGATAATATACAATGAAAGACTTGTGCTTAGTGATTCATATTTTACAAAAATGATTTTATGTTGAGTGTATTTATAAAATTACACTTTACAGCACAAACGAAACTCACTTATTTGTCACTCATATTCTTAAAGAACTCATTCCTTTAAACATAATCTTATCATAACATATTGCTTCTATTTTGTTTTTCACTTTTGAAAGGTGTGTCTGTAGAGATAAAGCTCGATATTGATACAGAAAACCTTAATGATACAAAACTCATCGTATCTGGGAAACACATATATGTGTAAGTTTTATTGCTTCAATAAATTTTAGAAGGGAAGGGTCTGTGTTATTCCGTGGCATGTGTTGCAAATGTTGTTTTAATCTTCAGTGACACCCTTATCTAATTAAAGGCAGGAGAAAGTATGCTACTACCACCAACTGAAAAAAAAAATCATAAATTATGATCTTCCACTTTGAATAATAATAACATAATTTGTACACAAATTTCGAAATAATATATAGATAAACTGGCAATAATTCATGAGCGGGTTTGTTCTAAACTTTAAATTATATTGAATTTTTAACTAAAAGATGAAATTAGTTTGATATATGATTAATGACATTATTTTAAATTTCAATTAAGAAATTTATACCAGGGTTTGAATTTAATTTGGAAATTGGAAGTCAATAGAAATCAACTAACCTTGTTTCCAAAAACAGTTGGAAAATTAATTAGATAACTGTTTCCTTTAAATTATAATCTGGATATTGAACTACTCAAATGGTAAACAATCTCGAAGAGAATTACCTTCCAGTTCATTGAATAGAAGGATCTAGTGGAAGCTGGACTTGTCACATCTACATATTTGGTCTGGTACCAGAGAAATGAAGCAAGAGCAAAACTTCCTACAACCTAAAAAACATAACACAAATTAAACTTTTAAACAGTGCTCAAAAGTTTAAGTAAGTTTATATTCATTTTTAAGGATATGTAAAAAACAATAAACCTATGCTCTGTCCTAAAAGAATGCTTATTTTAAAGATCAAGTTTTTCCCTTCACATTGACATTAAAAAGTTGGAACAATTTCGCAATAAAGACTACTTTTCGGAGAAATTTTTCTTTAAATATAGATTTATGGCATATCATAAGCAAGTCATGTTGAATATAACGGAGTTTGTTGGATTCTAAGAAACTTCGTAATGTATATAAACATATTACCGTGACTAATTTCATCCAAAGGGGAGATGAAGATGATGCTCCTGCCAAAAAGGCAACTCCAAATGCCATTTCATAAAGGGCAACACAAATCCAAAATACCTATAGAACATTTACAATCAATCAAGTGTTACACAAGAGGGCATAGCCGAATCTGCCAAGATATATTGAATTTAAGAAACATACTTTTTTCTGGCCTAAACGCATTGAGAAAGAATCAATCCCATATTTTTTATCTCCTTCTATGTCAGGTATATCCTACATAAATTCAATAGAAGGTTTTACATTAATGGACCGAAAGCTTAATGTTGGAAAACAAATATATGTCCTGAGAAAATAAAGACATTTACCTTGGTTAATGCTAAACCAGTAGAGTAGAAACTCAAGAATATCATAGAAACAATCAATGATCTTGGAAAGACAAGTGGCTTCTTCAACACAAACGTCTGAACATTTTGACATGAATTAGTAAATAAATAATATACAACTTTCATTTCATATTTCTTTCTTTAATTAATCACACATGATTAAAGGGCTGCTATATAATATAGCATTTCCTACGATGTTTTGGAGAAAATATATTCAAGTACATATTAGGCTCTTTATTATTCAAAATCAGATAGTTGTAACTATTATAGATTATTTTCAATATAAATGCACATATCGAATTAGAAAAATGTAAGCCAATCTAATTTTTCTTTTAACATATTCATCATTTCTTTAACTTTCTCACTCATGCTTTAAAATCCATTCTGATTGGTGGATTCAAATGGTTGATTGTGTATCAAATGAAACTAACACAATTGGGATGAAGATTTGTTATTATTCTTTGAAACACATAAGCTAATACATGCTTATTCAAAACTAAGGATCTATAAAAGGTAGGATTAGATATAGGAGAGAACCTGCATATGAAGGAAGTATGTAATCGGAAATAGAAATGTCCAACTAAAAAACTGTAATACTGCTGCAAGCACGGGATATTGCTTCCATCGTAAGAAAGGCACCTGAAGAGTTTCAAAACAGTGTTATCAAGATAATTTATATATTGAAATGAGCCTTTCTTATTAGTGTGTTTGTTGGAAAATATTCATATATGTCCATTTGGTAGGTTAATTGGTATTTGAATAAATATGAAATAAAGGTGTTATTCCAACCGTATACAAAATAGAAGTGGGAAACTTATGCTAAATGATTAAATGGTCAATCTATCTTATTTATCCAAACAAAATATTTCATAAATAAATATAAATATATACATAAACTTAATATCTTTATTGTTGAGTATCCAAGTGTGAGTCTAAGTTCTATATTAGGTAAAAACGAGTAAATTGAGCAATATATAAGAAAGAAGACTTATAAACCTAGAGCAATATATAAGAAAGAATCAAATTGCGCTCGTATGAGCCAGTCACCTCCATGAACCTGAATGAGAACTGAGCCAAACCCACACAAGGAAATGACACCACCTTCAACGCAAAACCTTAAGGTATTGGGTTTGTGCGTCTTCTTTCTTATATGTTGTTCAAGTTTCTCATTTTTACTCACACTTGGATACTTAACAAATCTCCCTCTTAAGTGAGAGTCCTTTCTACATTGGTACACTCCCCCTTAAATATGAGTACCTCCGCCTTAGATACTTAACAAATCTCCCCCTCAAGTGAGAGTCCCTTTCACATTGGTACACTCCCCCTCAAACACGAGTACCTTGCAAACTCTCCACTTGTACCGCTGTTCACACACTTATACGGGACACGCTTGTCTGAAATCTCCGTCAGGAAGACTTTCGATATAGGGTCAAATTGTATTCGTCCAAGCCGCAAACCATCGGCTCTGATACCACTTGTTGGGTAATCCGAGGTGGTAAAACTAGAGAGATCTTACAAGAACGAGAAATGAGCCAAATCCACGTAAGAAAATGACACCACCTTTAACTCAAAACCTTAATACATTGATTTATGGGTCTTCTTTCTTATATGTTGTTCAAATTTCTCATTCGTACTCAATATAGGATTTAGACTTACACTTGGATATAAAAAGAAAAAAAAATCAAAGTTCCAAAAATTATACGACATTTTGTAAAAAAATAAAATGCATCTGACGTTCACTAAATTCGATTTTGGATTACAATACACGTTAGAAGATTCTAACGTTCATCATTAGCTGGCCAAACAATGTTTATCCAAGACAAAGTAGGAAGGTGCAAGGCACAAAGCTCCTTCCAGATAATTGCAGATTAATATAATGCATTATTCTTTGTTTTCCATAGTCTACAGTATGCCTCCATGTGGGGATTAATTTTTATTTCATTATTTTCCTAAGCAGTATTTTAAAACATTTTATTTGATGGTTTCCTTATGGACAACTCCTCTAACCACTGGGCCATCATTTCCCTTCGTAACCTTTTGATACTTTTACCTTAAAACATATTTTTAGGGAAAAAAAGAAGTTTAAATGCTAAAAAGAACTTACATTGACAGAATAGGCAGTCCATAATATCAAGCACACCAAAAAGTTCGAAATCAATGCCGGAGAACCTATCATCAAGTTAATCCCAAGACCCTGTAAAAGAGAATAAAAAATCACTCTGCCTTCTCTGTGAACCTCATCTTATAAAGTATTATTCTAGAAAGGGTTGAATCTATATGGCACCAAAATTGCAGATGCGCCAACAATAAAGACACAGTTTCTAAAGGATAATTGCCCAGATGCCAATGGAAGATATGGTTTGTTTATCTGCAATAAAACATTAAATTATAGATTAGTTATAAGAAACAACAAATATGTAATTAGGAATTAGATATAGTAGTTAGGAAGACTCCGGATTCAGAATTTTAATTAATTCAGTTATATATAAAATAAATGGCAAATTACTGTAATGTTCATAAACTGAATTAATTAAAATAAGAATAGTTAGTTTTATGGTCAATTTTTGGTGACGTACTCCCCTTAAGAAAAGGGTAGGAGTATGTTAGTAAACCTCAATTATGAAGAGGGAGTTTGGTAGTAAAAAATATATAGATTGTTGAAATTGTTGTAAAAGTGACGTTCTTGTGAAAACATGGTCTTTGTATGTTTCTGAATATTTAACTTTAGATAAATCTTATACCACGACCATGTTTTCATCAGTTTTATATTTAACTTTCGATAAATCTTATACCACGACCATGTTTTCATCAGTTTTTTTTTTTTTTTTTTTTTTTTTTTTTTTTTTTTTTTTTTTTTTTAATATGGAGTATATAGTATAAAGTAACAAATAAAAAAATAATTTATCAATCATCTAAATTTTTTTATTTTTTTTTTTCTTTCTTTCCT
>Ga0209700_100325_pt1 | contig 85862 bp, 30 predicted proteins | sample SiratroredBW_FD_187528 | JGI IMG/M metagenome (GOLD analysis project Ga0209700, IMG submission 187528) | Root nodule microbial communities of legume samples collected from California, USA - Siratro red BW (SPAdes) (version 2) | ecosystem: Host-associated > Plants > Roots > Nodule | place: USA... | reverse complement strand
AATTTATAATTTAAACTGGCTATCTACAGATAGGACTAGTTTATACAGATATAGGAGACAAGATGATTTTAACCTCCCAGATAATCAACATCAAATTATCAGGTTAATCTCAGAACAAACAGGTAGATAACTCTTGGCAACCAGGAGAAGATATGTTCACTTAGGTCTCATAATGATAGGAATAAGAGTCCTCACTAGATCCTTCATAGGAGCTAGAGCATTCTTAACCCTTTTTGACCAACGCTTTAGGTATAAACTTGTCCATTTACATAATATTTTTAAAACTCAACAATTTTCTCCACTTCCTAAATTGGTCCATGAAATTGTGTTTTATAGAAAGCTTATTTTCTACCTTGTCTATTAATTTCGTATACCACTTTTTTTCACCAAAATTTCTTGAAAAGTGAAAATTCTAATCCCGGTCTAAGAAAACACTGGAGAAACTCTGGAAGTTTGATCAACATTAAGATTGACACCAAGTTCGCGTAGAATTGAAGCAACAATTTAACGAGTCATTATATCTAATCTGCAATAAGTGAGGAATGGGGATAGAACAAAGTGTTTTCGAAGATAGATGCCAAGCAAAAAGCACCCTAAACTAGTAAACAGTAGCAGGTGCTTTGATGCGAATAACTGTATTCAAAATCCTCTATATTTGATAGTGCCCTCAAGTCTTGAAAAAGAAAATTAGGATACAAAAAGGTAAAAGAAAATGAACAAAATAATATACTTTTGCTGCAGAAGATCAGAAGAATAAATATATTCACCATCAACAAACCAATAGATCTGTCTTTTCCCTGATTCAAGAAATAAAACGATAAATCTAATAATTAATTAAATGAGAAAATATAGAAGGAACTATATGAACAATTGCTCACTTCCTAGCAACATATCAATATGTGCGTGAGTGAAGAAAGATTACACTGGCTAAGACGCATAATAGAACATGGCATATGATCTCTCAAAAAATTGCGTTGCAATGAGACAGCAGCAATCCCATTTCAGTCTGGAAATGGTTTCAGTTTTTGAATAGCAAGTTCTGATACGGCTCTAGTCAACAGCATGGAAAGCAATGGTTAGAGAACTATAGCACCAGGATGCTCGAATCCATTAAATTCCAGGACATGCTGTCCACACTGCAGAAGCACCACATCATATGACCATGGGCAGCTCACGTCATTGTATCGGCTCCATCAACCTAACCTCGTAGGAAAACTCAACGTTCGAGATAGTCTGAATCATGTATAAGGATGAGGTGTTCATCCTCCACACCCTTCATCGAATCCTCACCAATGAACCATCTTGGGGTCTCTGCATCAAATAGAGAACATATCATCACTTACTTAAGTTTAGTTCCAATAACGAAATCCCTAGGAGTTGCAACAGTCTATCAATGCATCAACAAACAAATGGAAACTGGCATGAATAAGACAGAAATGAATATATTATTATATATGTACTTTGCATATTAGATTCTTCCTGTTCTCTAGTCATGTGCAATATGATTGTTCCTGAAAGAACTGTGATGAATCCGCATATCTCAGAGGTTATGCTGGTAACATCCTGACCAGACCAATCCTGAAAGTAAATAATCAAGCCTATCACATCCTATTGTTCAACAAAAGAGAAAAAATGAGATATCACCAAAGGAATAAAAAAAAAATGAATCAATTATCATACCTTAAACATTATTGCACTGGCAATTATTGTAAAAGTTGTGAACATTACATAATATACAGGAGAAACAATTGTAGCATTGAACGTATCCAGAGCCTGAAATAGTTTAATAGTGAAATAAGCTCAAAATTTCATAAAAGCATTTGGGCTATACTTACATAGATATCTCATACATTGATGATAAGAAAAGTTGATATCAATGGGAACCTAAAGAACTGCATCAATTGAGAAAAGATTACTGAAATTCTGTTGCAAGTCAGCATAAAAAAATCTTTTTGATCAGGATGTAGAAAGAAAACCTCCCGAGACTAAGTATAATTACATAGAGGATAGAACTGTTCACAACATTGTGTTCTATACTTCTATGTATAAATTTCAGTGGGTCGGATTTCAAGATCTGTATGCACTTCAAACTTCATTTTTTTCCCAGTTCATACTTAAATGTGGCATTTCAGAATGCTTGATCCACTACCAACTAAATCAATTCTTTGCTGGACTCCTAACAATTGCAATGCGTTATTTAGCAATATCAATTACTTCACATCACACTTAGCTGAAAAAAGTACATGACCAGCTGTTTATAGTATGCATGAAGGAAGGGCACGTTACTTGCAAACCATAGCCTTATAGACAGTATGAGTTATATATTGACTTTTATTTAGGATAGTTTTGGTAAACTTCTCTAAGTGCTTATGAAAATAGAAAATAAGAAAAGAAATTGATAAATTCTTCTATGTACTAAAATTATTTTATGCATAAATTATTTTTTAGAATTTCTATCCTATTAGCATCTTCAAACAAAGATTTTTAATTTGCACATAAACTAAGTTTAGCAAGCAGAAGAACTTGTTTCATTTTTTTCTTCCAATTTTACTTTTTTTGGAAGTCTTTATTGAGAAGTTAGTTAATCTAAATATACCTTTAGTTTAATTCAAAAAACTCTCCACTTTTGCTCTAATTACCAAAACTAGAAGATCGGCCTTTTGATTGGTTTTCCTCTTAAAGTAAGAAACCATAAATCATGCGTCAAATGCAGGCCAGGAGGCTTTGCCCCGGGGTAACAGAATTAAAATAAGAAACCATAAATCATGAATCAAATGCAGGCCAAAGAAGCAAAGTTTCCCTTCAATATATGCAAACAAGAGCTTATAGTCTCAGTCGTAGGTTTCATCACTCACCCTATTAAGGTAATTCAACTGTGTAATAACACAGATTGTTGCCACGCTAAGAAAAAACCAAGTCTGAGGATAAGCTATTTGACTTATTCCATCAAGTGTAAGCTTTATTGCAATTCCAATGGCTTTTATGCTCACCACCTGAAAATGCAATAAAATTCAAGTATAAAGTAGCACACAGTTAGCTAAGCACTGCAATGTAGATATAAAACTTCGTCACATAGAGACTTAATTACCGTAAGTGAGCCAACTAAGGAACAAATTCCCAAGTAAACCAGCATATTATTCTGTCCATAGCGAGGTTCAAAGTGTATGATCAAGACCAGAACTGCTGAAACTGTTGCCATCACATAAATCAGAAATGCTGTAGGAAAGAAAGGGGGGAGACAGAACATCGGTTAGTTTTAGGATACCAGAACATAGGTATGCAATAAAGAGAAATTAAAACGGGATAAAATCCAACCTGGTTGAGTGGCCAGATCCCATATTTCTTGGACAGAACTTGGAGTCTGCTCCTGTGGTGCATGGATAACAATAACAATTGAACCCACAATGCAGGATACACATCCCAACACCCCCATCTTAGGAAGCCGCTCCTTCAACAAGAAGTGGGACAAAACAGCGCTACCCACAGATACTTCATATGTTAGTTCCACCATACAAACACAAAATCCACCACAACTATCAAAATTTAATTTAAAGCTGAGAGTACCTAACTATAATACTAAGTGCACCAAGCGGAGTAACCAGAACAGCAGGAGCATAGATATAAGCCACAAAATTTGCAATTTCCCCAACAATCACTGCAAGCACATAGTTCAAGATCCAAGTAAGTTTCACTTCAAAACACAACATAATCCGAGTAAGGAGGAAATAAAGTTGTCACTCTTACTCGTTACCATGCCTGCCCACCAAAGCGGCTCTAGCAGATAAGTATAACCGCCAACTCCTGAAATTTTCAAAAATCAAAACATCAAAACCTGAATCACAAGCTAACAAGTATAGCATGGATCTGATCTAAAACACCATACACTGTTGATCACACACAGAAGAAAACCATAAAATGGTAATTTGCTAAACAGAGTTGAGTGATTAGCAATGAAGAAAAAAAATTGACCTGCACGAGTACCGCGTGCAGCAGCACGCTTCAGACCCTTCTTCTTCAAGATGAAGCTTGAACCGATGAATGCACTGGAACTCATCGCCAGTATTAACCCCTTGCAGTTATCAGAAACCCCCATCTCTGTCATTCCCCCAATTGCTGCAACGTAACGATACACCCTAGAAGAAGAAACGCTCCGTTTCACCGACAAAGAAGAAGAGAGGTCAAATTTGCTGAAACGCTGCGTTTTGTTGCTTCTGTTTTTCAGAGGACTGAGCTTGCTTAACGCGGTGTCCCTCAAGAAGATGCGATTGCCAATGCAATATCAAAGTCGTGAGACCCTTTAATTTTAATTAATAAATAATCATATTATTATTATTTTTTTTTTTTATTATTATTATTATAGAGAGTCCTTGACTCTGCAGAAGTTTCCGCGCGGAGCAATCCCGTGCTTCGCGAGAAACTAGGCCTTACATGCACCCGCTGCTGATCAGAGTGATGGGATATTTGTGTCTGATCCAAGTTGCAACGTGTCAGATAGATATTGGTTCTGCTCTTTTGCTCGAATATGCTTACGTCACTAGTGATGACGTGGCTGATTCTTTCACACGCTACACGGATTGAGGAAGTGGGATATTTTCGCTCTTTCTCTTTCACTCTTCAGTCAGTAGTTATCGTTTTCTTTTTTTTGGTTTTCTCTGCAATTGGGAAGCATTCGTAATGGAACTGTGATATTCTTGTCCTTTATCCATTGAAGAAGATATTGGATAATTATCTAATGAATGTGAAACAAGTCCACTAACTGATAGTGTATATTCAATAATATCTTTGATACCTAAATTAAGATATTATTTTGAAAGAAAACTAATCTTTCTTTATTTATACTGTTTAAATCTAAACAAAGGCTCTTTAGATAAAAGAATATTTAAGATAAATGAAAAAAAGTAAGTAAAAAATATTTAAAGAAAGGCTATATTTGCAAGTCTTCTATCCTTAAAATATTTACTAGGTGAGTCTTCGGTTTTTTAGTGATTGAATTCTTAGTATTTGAATAAATAAATGAGTTTTTAGTCACATAAGAGGGAAATATTTATAAAAGGTATTCGGATTTGAGTTAATATTTAATTGTTGGAATTCTAATTCATAAAATATATAACTTTTTTGTACTTTCCATATTATTTATAGAAATATGACCTTTTATGTGATTTATTGTTTTTTTTTTAAACTTTTTTAGACTATTGTTGTTAGAAGGATCGAACCACTATACTCAAATGAAATAATAATATTATATATAACTATGTAACTGATTAATACTCAGTGAGTATCGAGTCAAAAATACCTTTACATAATATAATTAAAATATAATTTTTTTAAAATATTTAGTATTACTTCTAATTTACTTTCAAATTAGAGAAGTTAACTTGACTTTATTTTTGTTCATATTACTAAAAGCATTAAAAGATATATCCTAATTATGATTAATGATTTAAGTTGTAATTACTTATAACATTAAGTAAATTGAATTTAAATCTTATTAAGTTTCAATTAATAAAAAACATAAATATAGTAAAATTTGTGTATAAATGAGCATGACATGTTTTGAGATGAAAACTGTTAGTTTTGATTGTGTTCAATGTTTTTTTTCTTAAGTTCTGCATATCTCCCTTAATGTGAATGACAATTGGAATTTTTTACTTACATAGCAACACAAAGTTCAAATTATACACTCCAAAATGTTGTTCAAAGTGACATTTCTCAAGTTCAAACCTTTTTTTCATTTATTTTAAATAAATTAAAAAAAAGTAAATATTTTATGTCATCTCACTCTGTATAATATAAAATTGTAGAAATAAAAATATGGTAGGTATTGTATTATGTTTTGAATTATGTGTTGAGAAAATAATTTATTTGAATGAATAAACATTGTTATAACATCATGAAAAATAATGGATAAACCTAAGATTAATAATGATGTTATAAACTATTAGACGGTTTTTGTGAAATAACTATTATCAAGATGTTGCTAGGATTAATAAATTATAGTATGATATCATGATCAAGTGCTATAATCGTTAGTGCGTAATTAGGATATTAAAATGGTGGGTTAAAATTTAATCAGGAACTAATTCAAGTTAAACAGTTATATTTTAGAAAAATAAAAAAAATATAGCAATGTAAAATACTTAGCACAGTAAAAGTATACGATGTAATGAGAAAGACGAATATTTATAAAACTATAACTGTGAAGTAATTAAAATTATATTTTTTATCATCATAATCTCAAGTACACATATTCTATATATGCTTGAAGTAACATCATGATTCAATTTTTACATCATTTGATTAAGATACAAATTGATACTAAGTACCCGAAATTACAATCTAAATGGTGGAATATTGAGTTAACAAAAAACAAGAGAATGGTGGATAAAGAGTAGCAATCTATGCGAATGGTAGATAGCACATGCATAAAATATTTTAACTATTTTATATTTTTTTATTAATTTATAAATAGTTATAGTTTTAAGATATTATAGTTGAATGTTTATATATGAGAGAATAGTCAATTTTTATTAATAGTGAACTTTGTGGACATTGCTTATTGTTAATTAAAATGTATGATATTAGAAGAAAATTTCTAATATGAATTTGAAGGATAAAATTTGAAGGACAGCAGAATATGACTTGAGTGGCACTTGAAAAAAAGAAGAAAATACTAAAGTATCCGCGCTGATACATAAATTAAATTTCTAATAATTAATGTAATTTAACTTAAGTTAACAGTGTTTAAGCTGGTTTTGATGATAAGTAAACATTATTTTTTAAACATTTAGAGTACTGTAATTCCAGTAAAATGTTCATTTAGAATATCTAATCAAAGCTTATAAACTTGTTGAATAATTTAATGAAGAAAATCTTAGATTACATCAGAGTATTTGGTGTCCAAGGAAGTTTCCTTGTGTTCCTCGTACCTGGCACTAACGTCTAATATCATGCAGGCTTAAACAGAAATATTATTTACTTACTAATTATTTTTTCGGTTCCGTTTAATCATGGCTGAAACAAAGGGCCCAAGGCCCAACCTAGATTCATCAATTCCGAATGGCCCACTGTACAAAACCCTGACAACCTGGCACAAGCTGACAATAAAATCATGAATTTAATTTTTAAATAAAAGTATTAAAATGGTTAGTTATTTTTTTTTACTCTTTAAAATAAACCTACCGTTTTATTATTTGGTAAAATATAATTCGTAACCTGTTTAATAATTTTATTTTATTTTTTAATTTTAAATTTTAAAGTTTAATAGTTAAATTTTTAATTAGGTGTAACCTTAAGCCATTTTTTTTTTCCTTTAACAAAAGATTCATTGAATGATTACAATTAGGAGTTTGAGAACTAAATAAAAAGAAAAACGAAGATTGATCTAAAAAAATCAATAATCGATTAAAATCAACTTTTTTTATTGGTTTGATTTTTTTCTTAAAATTGAACAGTTTTTTTTTTTGTTTTCTTTTTAACATTTAAAAATCAATTCAAATTTGAACCAACTGAAATTATTATTTAAATATTATTATATTACATGTTATTTCACTTATATACAAAATGTGTACATGAGAGAAAAATCTAATACACCTAAAACTTGGTTTATACTTATAAATTTGTAACAAAAACAGTAATAAAATATGTTCCAAAATATGAATTAGGTGAAATATTCTTTAATTTGAATGTTTCATAATTATTATCAATAGAGAAAAACGTAAAAAACTACTAAAAAATAAATAGTACATAAAGATTGATGTTTATGTTTTAATTTACAATGTTATACATGGACACGTGTTAGATTGATAAAAGGTATTTATTATTTATATGAGAGTGTGTAAAATATAATTTATTGATTATTTTTTGTTTGAGGTAATTTGTTAATGCATATAAGTAAACTTTTAATATTATATCAAATATTTAAAAAGAAAAATATTTAATTATTATAAAATATACAAAACTACACACTAAAATCACAAAATCGATCAAAATCAAATTGTAAAAATTGGTCTAATTTTTTTTATGTTCGAATGTATTTATAATTAAAAATCAAGCCAAAGGTCTGGAAACTTCACTTCTATTGGACAGATAAAATATATAGTTTATTGATATTTTTAACCGTTCAAACCAACTAACATTATCTGTCATATATTATTATTATTTTTATATTCCTTATACATAGATGTAATTGAGTATATTATTCTATTTAAATATAACAACTTTTTTTACTTAATTAGTGTTTTTTTAATTTTTATTTCCTTTAACAATATTTTTATTTTTTATTTCCTTTAATAACACTTTTTATTTTTTAATTTTTAAAATAATACTTTTTTTTCTGTAATAATACTTTTTTAATAATTATTAAAAATTGTTATTATTATTTTATTAAAATTAAGATAAAAAATAATGTAAAAATAATTAAATTTAAATTAAAAAATAATACAAAGAAAATAAATTAAATATTGTATTGGTTTTTAAACTAATTAATTATAATAAGAAAAAAATGATAAATTATTTATTTTATATTTTATAATAAACTATATTAAAATAAAATATAATAATTTTGTGATTGTATTTTTATATTAAAATTGATATTAGAATAAAAAATATAATAAATTATAAAATTATTATTTTAATTAAAATTTGTATTTTTAGTTTGTTTAAAAAAATATCTAAATAATTAATGGAAAATCAAATAAAAATTTAATAAAGATAAAATTTGATTTTTTATAAAGATAAATTTTAATTTTTGATAAAGATAGAATTTAATTTTTGATAGAGATAAAATTTGATATTTTATTAAATATATCATTTGATTTTTTATAAATATAAAATTTGATTTTCGATAAAGATATAGTTGATCTTTTTGATAAAAATAAAATTTGAGTTTTGATAAACATAATTTTTTTGTTTAATTTTTTATAAAGTATTTCGTATACCATTAATCAAACTATTAAATGAATATATAATTGTCATTTTTTTTATGTTCAACTGCATCATTTCAATAATTAACAATTTTTAAGTAATAAACATAATATTTAAAAACAATTCATAAATAAGTTAAATTTTATTTAAAAAATTTAAACCATTTAATTAATATTTATTTTGCAAAAATACTTTAACAATTTTATTTTATTTTTGCTATTAATTATTTAGATATATTTTTAATAAATAAAAAATACAAATTTTAATTTAAATAACAATTTTATAATTTATTATAATTTTTTCTTCTAATATTAATTTTTAATACAAGAATACAATTAGTAAATTATTATAATAAAATTCAATCACAAAATCATAAAAAAATAAAAAATATAATAATCATAATTAATGTATTATATTAATTAAAGAATAAAAAAATTATTATAATAAAATATAATCACAAAATGATAAAAAAAGTAAAAAATAAAAAATAATAATCATAATTAATGTACTATATTAATTAAAGAGTAAAAAAATAAAAAAGTACTATTTCAGAAATTAAAGAATAAAAAATGTTATTAAGAGAAATAAAAAGTATTATTAAAAAAAATAAAAATAAAAATATGCTAATTAGGTAAAGAAAAAGTCAAATATAACACATTTTTTATTTATTTTCAATTTAAATATATTTATCCTTTCTTCTATTTTTTTTTCGTTCAATAATTGAAAATTTAGAAACAGATGTTAACAATTTGCACTGCACAATTTTATTTTTTTTTAAATATGTCTTAAAAATATCAGTAAGCTTTGCTCCCAACACTAATTTTTATAAATTATGTTTATTTATAATTCTATATATAAGTTATTTGTAATCTTTTTAGAAAAAGAATACAATTTTTTTTTTAAATTAGTATAATTTTCTTCCTGTGGTCATCTTTCTGCTGAGTGCACCACCTCATGCTTAATATCACAGCTATTGATATGATTTAAATTAACACAAATTTCCAACACATCTTAATCAAAACTGAACCCAAAACCAGATGTGCAGCATTTAATTTTCCTGCTTAGTTCTCATATACTGCACAGAGTATTAATTATATTATCATCTTAATTTTATCAATGACACTGCAATTAAAGTATTATTAATATTATAATTATTATTTCATTAAATTTTTAGTTTAGGGTTGCTACTGTGAAAGAAGAACATAGACCTTATTATTACTTTGTTATAAATTGTATTTTTTTTATACATTCTAGCAACAACAACAACAACAATAATAATAATAATAATAATAATAATAATAATAATAATAATAATAATAATTCATTATGTTTTTAGTTCATAATCGGTACTGTAAAACAAAAATGTATACAATATTATAATATTCATAATGATTTTATTTAATTAAAGAAATTATAACTTAAATCAAATTAGCTTGAAAAGGTTAAATCCAATTAAAGTAATCACAACCTAAATTCAATTAGATGATTTTTTTCTATAAATGAGCATAAATAACAAATATTTTTATGAGTAGATCTATTTACAAACAACACTCCTATACTTTATTAAAATATATAGACATATATAAATTATAATTAATATATCTTAAATTACTGTTTTTAAACTTAAAATTAATTTACTAATATAATTTAAGTTTTAAAAGCATATATTTTATTTTTGAAAATCCTATCAATCAATCACATAGTATTATGATTTAATCATGCTGAATAAGGAAAAAATAACCTACTTAAAATAAGAATTAAATCACAACAATACAAGTATACAAGTGGATCTTTTAATTAAATGTTCCCATTTTGACAACTTTAAATAAGAACAATCCTTTTTCCACTGCTACATTTGTTTGTTGTTTTCGTGAATTTTGGAATGTTTCAAGTGAAACAGGTTTCAAGAGCTTTGCAGGTTGGAAGCAAAACTATGAGTCTCATCCTTCTGCTATGTGTTATCCTTCTGAGAGGTTTATCTTCTTCTTTATACATTTTCTATATTTACACTTCTGCTATACCAAAAAAATATATAACCAGAACGTAATTTCTTAATAGTATTTTACCACACTACATTGATTTTGCCATGCAAGCAGGGACAGAGTTTGGTCTACCAAAATTGTTTTATAAAAAAATAGTTTGAAACTAAGCTATTCATTTTATTTGAAGGATTTGGTTGGAGAAATAATATATTTGAGTGTTATTATCAACTTTTTTTAATATTTTAATAGCCTTATGTCCCTCACTTTAATAATATCATGATGCTTTAAAGAAAAGTTGTTGTGAAGAAAATAGGTCTTTCTTTTTTTTAGATTTTTTTTGTAGTGTCTAAAATATTTGTATTTCTTGTTCTTGTTTTGAACAAGAAAGCTATTTTGCTTTGTTGAAACTATGCAAAGGCTTAATTATATATTTGATTTTAGTTGTTTATGTGTTTTAAATGTGAAAAACCTATACAAATATGCGTTATTTTTAGATTTTGATGCTATTAAGATGACACTATATTTTTAAATTTTTACTTTATATGGTATTTGATAATTATGATTTTATTGATACATGTTTCATCACAATTCTAGAATCTTGAAATTAGTACACCTAACCTGTTTTTAGAATATTGATATTTTTTATAATCTAATATTTTTTATTCTATAGGCTAATTGCATTTGTGACTACAATACTTTATTGTCATTTTTTATAATGATTTAATTACAATTAATTTGAGAATCAGATTGATGATTAATCTTTATCAATCGACAACTCTTAAATATTTTTCTACTGTTATTGAGTTTATATTTTATTTGTTTGTTTTTTCTTGTTTTTGTGGGTACACCTTTCTCAAAATAACCTGGTAAGTGAAGTTATTCATTTTCATTTAACCATTTTTATATTATAATTATGAGGCGTAATATTTGGCCACTGAAAAGTGACAATGCATTTAATTGCAATAAATATAGTTGTTCAAAGATTTATTTTGCATTTGTGTAGAAAAGTCATTTCTCTTAGTATATAAATTGAAAAGTTTTTTTTTTTTCTAGTTAATAGGGTGTGGTTGCTGATACACCTGTATCATTTTGGAAGAACAATACTTACCCTCAAGAAATTATTAGGATGATATTTAAAAAAAAATTATGGAAAAGGAGCAAGTTTGTATTTTTATAATTCTATTATTATAATAAAAATAATAGAAATATTGTTAAAAATGGAATAAAAAATAACGGAAATTATTTTCTGCAAGCTTTAATTTATCGTATGACCATCTCGAAAGAAAAGAAAATTTTCCTTTTGCAAGTAATAAATGCTCGTGTTGCATATTACTTTTTAAGAGTATATTTGGAAGTGCTGAAAAAAAAAAACATTTGAAGTGGCATATTTTAAAGGAAAAAAAAAGGAAGAATATATCTCATTGCTTTCAAATTAAAAAGTTTTTCTGATTTGTGATTTTTCTAATTATACATTAGTTTACGATTTCTAAAAGGACTAAATTAAATATATTTATTGAAAACAACAAATTATTATATTTTCCTTTTATTTTGATTCTTAAAATCTCATTCATGTTAATGTTACCAAGGAATGAAAATCTGACAAGATATAGAATACTAATATATCTCTTATTTATCCTATTACAGGTTTTGAAGTTGATGCGGTATCATATGATTATTTTGCAAGTATTGAAGTAAGTATTTATATTTTTCAAAAGTTTTTGTTATTACATATATTAATCTTGTTTTTTTTTTTTTGTTTTAATTCTGATAATGTGTTATATATGATTTCAATTTTAGTGTCTTTCACATCCATTAAAGCCTCAATATAATGGAGGAATTATTCAAAACCCAGAACTAAATAATGGACTTGAAGGGTGGAGTTCATTTGGAGATGCAACAATAGAACACAGAGAATCATTAGGCAACAAATATGTGGTAGCACATAGCAGAAATCAAGCAAATGATAGTGTCTCTCAAAAGATTTATCTCGAAAAGGACAAACATTATACTTTATCTGGTAAAATTTGTACTTAAAATTTATAAATCATGCATTGTTTTTCCCATTCATAAGGTCATTGAAACATGAAAGATTAATAACCCAAATGCATTGTTCTTTACAGCTTGGATACAAGTGAGTGAGGGGAATGTTCCTGTAACTGCAGTTGTGAAAACAAGAACAGGATTAAAATTTGCTGGTGCCATTTTTGCTGAAACTAATTGTTGGTCTATGCTTAAGGGTGGTCTCACAGCTGAAGAAACAGGACCTGCAGAACTCTATTTTGAGGTACTAGTTCTAAGGCTTTTGATATTTTTGTTTGCAATTTCTATAATTTTTGAACTCATCAGATCATGAACTATGCAGGGAAATAAGACTTCTCTTGAAATATGGATAGACAACATTTCCTTACAACCATTCACGGACAAAGAATGGAGTTCTCATCAAGATCAAAGCATTGATAAGGTAAATATTAATTATAAAAAATATCAAATCTGTGGTATTAGGTGAAATCTCAAAAACATAAATCATGATTACATGTTGCTGGAAGAATTTGAGGAAAAAAAATCGGAGAGATTTCATATAAAATCTGAGTCAAACTCATGAATCACACTACTTTCAACCAAAAACTTTAAAGAAATTAGGTCTATGATTCTTATATATTGTTCAACATTCTTATTCTTATTCAATATAGAACTTAGACTCACATTTAAATACCTAACTCATAATACATGTAATTTGGATTTGGCAGATTCGTAAAAGGAAGGTATTGATCCAAGCACTGAATGAACGAGGACAACCTTTGCCAAATGCAAACATATCTTTTGCAATGAAAAAGTCAGGTTTTCCTTTTGGAAGTTCCATGAACAAATACATCCTAGAAAATGCTGCATACCAAAATTGGTTCGCCTCTAGATTCACAGTGACAACGTTTGAGAATGAAATGAAGTGGTACAGCACTGAAAATGTGCAAGGTAAGGAAGATTACACTACTGCAGATGCTATGTTGCATTTTGCTAAGCAACACAACATACAAGTTCGAGGCCACAACATATTTTGGGATGATCCTCGTTACCAACCTGGTTGGGTTCCTTCACTGTCTCCAAACCAACTATATGGTGCAACTGAAAAGAGGGTCAAATCCGTTGTGTCAAGATACAAGGGCAACCTTGTTGCATGGGATGTTGTTAATGAGAATCTACACTTTTCATTCTTCGAAAGTAAACTTGGAAAAACCTTTTCAAGCAAAATTTTCGATGAGGTTCACAAAATTGATGAGCAAACCACTTTGTTCCTGAATGAATATAACACCATCGAGGAAAGTAGAGATGGTGTATCAAGCCCTGCAAGGTACTTGCAGAAGATTAAAGAAATTCAGAGTTATAATAGTCGAATCCCAATTGGGATTGGGCTTGAGTCCCACTTCTCTGGTAGTATTAATTTTCCTTACATGAGATCATCTTTAGATTATCTTGGTGCCACTCGTTTGCCCATTTGGATCACAGAATTAGATGTTGCAAAACAACCTAACCAGGTAAAGTTCAACACTACCAACTTGGTATTTTGTTTACTTTCATGCAACAAATTGATGTTGTTAGCATAATAGTATATGGTTCACATTAGATGGTCTTTAATCATCACACACATGTATATAATCTCAATTAATTTTCTAAATGGTATGTAATCAAACTTTTTAATGTGCATAAAAGAATCATTTCCTTTGTGTTCTTCTATTGATGAATGTGGTTTGGTCCTTTATCCATTTACTTATGATTAGAGTTTTTCACTTGTGATTTGTGTAGTTGCAAGATTTTGAACTTGCTCTTAAAGAGGCACATAGTCACCCTATGGTGAGAGGTATTGTGATGTGGACAGCATGGTCACCACAAGGTTGCTACAGGATTTGCTTAGTAGATAACAATTTCAAAAACTTGCCAGCAGGGGACGTTGTGGACAGATTCATTTCTCAGTGGAAATCAAACAAATTATTTGGAGTTACAGATAAAAATGGATTCCTTGAGATCAATCTTTTTCATGGAGATTATGAAATGGAGATCAGTCACCCTGTTGAAAAGAATTACACTTCTACACAATTCCTAAAGGTAACTCCCATGGATAAATCCGATACAATGAAACCAATTGTAAAACTTTATATGAAGTAATTGCTTTTTGCGTATTAACTTTATAGTTTATAATGTTAGACAACAAAATATATAATGTTAAAGAATAAAATATTACTTTTTCTGTATTGTTTGTACATTATCTAACTCTTATAATTTAATAACAATTGACACGTAACATTGCCATCAAGAATGCTATGTAGTTGTAACAACAATAAAAGATAAGAAATAACAAAAGTTAGTATTTTAAAAATCTCTAAGATTGGATAACTTAAAATTAAATTTTTATTATTTTATGTGTAAATAAGCTAAAGCTTAATTCAACCGAGGTAGGTTTTTGCATAGGTTCTTTGATTTCAAACAAAAAAAAACTCACATTTGAGACTCGGCCATGTTCGTCCCCACATCATAAATAATAACTTTTGTAAAACTTTATAAGACATGAGTTTTGTGAGGAGCAACATTGTTTTAATTTCTTAGTTTCCAACTATCTTTTTTTATATAAAATTATTTTTAAGGAAAGACTTTTTTATTGCTTACTCTGAAGACTAGTTTCTTTATGACGTGCGCTAGACATTCCCTTGCCAATTTGCAGTTAATTCGAAATGCAAGTTATATTTTTTTAAATATGATATAATAAATTTTCAATTAAAAAATTAAATTAATCACGATATAAATGATAGTTTTAATTGCCCAAGGCCCACTTCTAGACCCATCAGTCCAAAGTGCACAAAAACAAAAGGCCCAAGGCCCACTTGTAGATTCAGCAATCAGAAATGGCCCACTGCATAAAACCTTGACAACCTAGCACGCTCGGGATCACAAGCAACACGACAACAAAATCACTATAATATTTTTAAAGCAAACTCATAAAGTGGTTATTTAATAATCTAATGATTAATATTATAGTTAGATATAAACGAATATAATAAATTCAGTGACTATTTATATCCTAATTATTAATTATAAATTATATTTGATTCTTTAAACAATCCATAGTTTGTCACTTATTAAAATATACTTCTTAATTTCTGTAGCAGTTATTGGATGTATTCACTACTCCCTCGTTACTTCTTATTTTTCTGGGTAATAAAAGGTCACAATAGTTAGAGCACCTTTTCTACATAATAATTGGTATAATTTCTCTCCAAAATTGAAAAAAATAGGTAAATTAAAAAATATATAATCAAGCAATGTAAATACATTTAAAAATTAAGAAAGCGTACCAAACACAATTTTTTATTTCCTGCAACAAAAGAGCATATTTTGTATTTTTTTTTCATAAATCTTTTGGTAAAGTAGTGTTGCTATGCATATTTTTTTTTTTTTTTTGAAATCGTGCTCGTTTGGACATTTTTTATTTTTGTTGAACTTATACTTCTTAGCACGTTCTGTAATTCTTTTAACTTTCTATTTCATAATTGTTTTTTTTAAGAAGTTGACTTTTTTGTGTTTCTAATTTTTATAAATTTAAATAATATAATTAAAAAATTTTATGTTAATAGAGTGTATTTTCTAAATTTAGAATAATAATGTAGTTAAATATATTTAAATGATTTAAAAAATATTAATTTTTAGTTAATTTAATTAATTAATGAAATTGTTTATGTTAATTGAATGTGATTTTGAAAAAAATTAAAGTAATGCCATTAAAATATAAGTTACTATTGAAATAAGATAAACTAAAATAAAAATATTTTTTGGTTAATAATAAGAAAAACCATTTATGTATGAGAGGTAACCATCTAAGTTCTCTTCTTTTATGTGTGTCATGTTTGATAAATGGGTGAGATGAGGGGACAACTAGTATTTCATGTTTATTATGATTATGTTTCTATTCATTGTTCTCACTTTTATTTTTATGAAGACAAGGTTGATCTATAACCATTTATATATGATATATGTTATTGAATTATATGTAGAGAGCAAGATAGTTGTAAAAGTGATAATATTTTATTTGATGGGTTTGGTAAAAAGTTTGATTGAGATGAAAATATGTTATAAGTAGAAGGAAGTTGATATTGAGTTGATATTAAGCAATATAGTGTGAATTTTACCTATGTATCTTAACTCATCAACATATATGGTTGAAACTGTTGAGTAGTATAAAAAGATCCAATATGTTGAAATTGTGTTTAGGGTTGTGTTTGTTTAGAATCATGGCATGTGTGTTAAAAATGTAATAGTTGATTAGATGTAAATAAACATTTAAAAAAAAACACAATCATTATTAATTTATGTTCATGTTAAAATAACATTTGAAATAACAAATTTATAGTTTGTTGTTTTGACCCGATTTATATTCTATAATACGTTTATAAGACTTATGAATTTTAATTTCATCAAATTTGAAATAAAGATTATTATTGTTTAACATATACAGGCTCAAATTTCACCCTTACATTATAAACAATCAAAAATACTAACTATTACTCAATATCCACATATAAACAAATAAATGAATTAGATCAATAAAAAATATTTTTATTATCATAATGAAAGTCACATTCAGATTGAAATGTCTACATGCATAATGAGAAATAATTTATCAAATATTATTTTTCCTTTCTTTACACAATGGTAACATATAATTTAGTGTTATTGTTTTAAAATTTCAAAAACTACATTCAATTAATATAAGTAATTTTATTAATTAATTATTTAACTATTTATTAAAAATGCATATAAATATATTTAACTGCATTATTGTTTTAAATAATCTAAAATAAATTTAATTAACATATTTTAAAATTAAAAAGACATAATAACAAGCACGATTTAAAAAACAAAAAAAAAATCATAAAATATGCTAACAACAACAACTTCTACAAAAATAAATAAAAAATAAGAAAAATTTAAAGCAAGTACACTTTAAAAAAAAATATTTGTAGCACGATTTGATAAAAAAAATTACAAGACGTGTTTCACGACAAATGAGAAAATTTATGTTCTATTATATGTACGACTTTTTTATTTTAAAATAATATTTTTAAATGTGATTTGTCCAATTATGTATTTTTTAAATCTACCAATTTCTGTAATTTTGAAAAAAAAATACCAACACCAATTGTTAATTTCGGAAGTTTAATTGGAGGACAATAATACAGTTAGCACTTTGTTAATATGACATTTAAGCAAGGAGTGTAACTTAATAAGTTGTTTATTTAGTTGCAATAATTTGTTCTCGAAAGATTAATTTTCAATTCATGTAGAAAAGTATTTGATTAATTTATTCTTTTTATTTTAAAACAAAAGTATATGTGAAAATAAATAGATTTAAATATATTGTATTTGTTATTATCACAGGTGACTTATTATCATATGATTATTATATCAGCATTGAAGTGAGTTGTCTATCATTTTTATATTATCATTAGGTTAAAAGTTATCATCATTACTAAGATAAGAAGTATCAAATTCAAGAGTCATGATTTAATTATAACTTAATTTACTTTTTTTTTTATGTAAGGAGATAATTAATATCACATGTAATAAAGAATATGTTTATTAACCTTTTTATAATATTTATTAAATTAGAATAATACTTAAAGAAGTTTTATTTTTGATATTTGTAGTATATGATATATGTAAAAATAGAAAAAGAAAATCAACATACAATAATAAATCAAACTATTACTTGGCAGTTTGTAAAAAGTCACCGTTAGTTAATAGTCTTAACTAGCCTTTAAGAAACAAGTGCTTTGTTTTAATTTATATAAAAGAATTATGAAAATTAACTATTTAACATATGAAGATTAATTGATATTATGGTTAGGTAAAATGTTTGTGTTGTGTTACTTGAAATTTGATTTAAATATTTTATCCATTTTATTTTTTGTAGACATGGATTACTTTGATCTTGCTCTTATTAGAGACACAAAGAGTTACCCTATGGTTAAGGGCATAGTGATGTGGACAGGATGATCATCATAAGCCATGTAAGAACATTTTCAAGAACTTGCTTGCAGAAAATGTTGTGGACAAACTCCTTTCTCAGTGGAACTCACACAAACTATTAGGCAAAACACATCAAAATGAAAAATTGAACACAATTGTGATGAGGTTTTAGATGAATCAGTATCATAACTTACACGCAAATGGTGGTTCTTTCATCTTGATTTGTTTGTTCGTTTCTTTAAATCATACTTATGAAACTTCTAAAACATTGTCTCCACCCTATAAATAAAGAGTCTCTCTGTTATCTATTTCATACTTAAAACGGAACGAAATAAATGACTTACGAAATTTTAGTGTCTTGCTGTTATATATTTCATTCTTCTAAAGTGATGTGTTTTTATCTTTTTATTTTCTTTAAGCCGTTTTTTTTTTCAATTTTCTATTATATTAAACATAGTTTTAAATTTTTCATTGGATTCATCCTTCCAAATTCAAGGAGAATCATTTATGTTGCGTGTTGTTCTTCCTATTGTTTCCCTAGTTTATTGTCTTACTTTTATGTTTCAACTTCACGTGCCACAGTTATTGTCTACCCTTTGTAACAATTGAAAGAATACAGTGCACTTGATTAAGGATAACCTTATTTTATCTTCATATTTTCAACTTTCTTTTATCATAGAAATATCAGAGAAAACAAGTTTTTCATCATGTATTCTACACAACAAAATCTTACTTCTGTTTGTCGTTTATAATAAATTGACATTCCCGTATCAATATGCAGTTATTTGGAAATACAAGTTCTATTTTTCAAAAGTCAAAATTAAGCACTAATTACATTAATTGTGATGTAAATTATTATTTTAAAACTAAAATGAATTTAAATAAACAAAATTTTAATTGAGTACTTGTTATGGATGTACTAACAAAGATGTGAAAATGAGTCCCATTTCGTTATGGTTAACTATGGCCACATATAAAAGGTTCCCAAAATGGATTTTGTAGGCATGATTTGCGATGACCATTCATAACCAAAGAACCACCATTTTTGGGCTTTGGTAAACAAAACGCAGCCACAAGATCGTGGCCTAATATGTTCATTTTCATTCTCCTTCTCTCCATTTTTCTTCCAATTTCTTAACCTAATAACATAATTTTCAGACCAAAGGATAAAGGGATCTACAATATGACAGCTGGCAAGAGTCAATGATCAGTGATACACGAGCTCAACGACGTACCGGTCCACTTTTTTGGTTTGACTCTTGCAGTGCCATTTAATTGCAACACGTGGCAGATGTTGGATTTTTTTAATAATTTTTCTGAGCTGTGCTTTTTGTGAAATTTCATTTATTGTTCTTCTCTTTAGCCTTCAATTCGTTCACCAATTTCCTGAGAGGAAAGAGGGGCCTTTGCCTTTGGGAGAGGAAGAAAGGGGCATGTTCTTTTCTGTCATCTCTTTCTCTCTCTCTGATAGATCAGACAGCCACAGACAGACACGCGCATAATACACATAGATGCATTAGAAACTCTCACTCTCACTCTCTCTCTCGAATTATTGCTCCAAACCCATTCAGGGTACAGATGGATCTTCGATCATAGCGGTTTTAGCAGCTGGAATCTGCACTTGCACCATGTGTGGTTCTACTGCCACCACTGTTGCTAATACATTATTATTTTCGACATAAACATTCAATTCCTCGGAAGCAAGAAAAAATTGGAGGAAGTGTTCAAACTTTCTCAGCCCCCATCATTCCATTCAAATGGCTATGGCAATTGCAATGATTGTAAAGAGAAGAGTGCTGGATCCCACCTCGGCCAAGTTTTAAAAGTGCTAAATTCCACGAGTATCAGCAACCCAAGAAAGTAAGTATAAAATTACATGCATGGTTGGTTTTTTTTATGCCCCAACGGATCAAATAACAATATAATACCTTACGTTACAGAGATTAAAAAAAAAACAGTACTTGTTTTTGTTTGCTTGCAAAGTTGTTCACTTTTGTTTAATAATGTTGCAGAAGTGTAGGAATATATAAATCATAGAGAGAAGAAAAGAATGGTTATTTGTGGTCTGCGGGTACTGGGATGATTTCACGTGAGAGTTCTGAGTGTGGAGGAGTTTCGAGAAACCAAGCCAGACCCAGCAAAGGCAACCACTTTAACCACGGTAAGTGTCTCCATTTTGATGGATCCCTTGAGCTTCCAAACAGAGCTCTCTCTTCCATTATTGCTTCCACTTACTTCCATGGTTGCTGCTGCATACTTCAACCTTCAACAATCCCATTTCAAGCTTTTGGGTTAGATGAGTAGTTGAGGACTCTACTCTAGTCTAGTTCAGTCTACCACAAGAATGTCATGACACGAGTGGAACATGGAAAGAGAGGGTTTTGTTTGTCAATGTCAATGGTAGATCTGAAGACTTAAAAGTGAGTGAGTGAAACAGCTAAGAAAACCAAAGATCTGTCTCAAACTCAACCGTTTTTCAGCTACAATTTAAGTACGTCAGTTAACTGTAAACCCTCAAATGCATTAAAGTGTTCAATGACTCTCATAATGGGAAACCAAAACAGTTGAAATTGGAAGTCCTCGCTTGCAACTTCAACTGTGGTTGGTCGGTCCCTAACATGGAGAAATCCTATGTTTTTGTTTTTCTCTGTGTCTCCGTGCTTTGTCTCTTCCTGTCCCAACCCGCCAGATCAGAAGACGATTCCCGACCACTCCTCGCTCTCAAAGCCTCCATTGACGTTCTCCACAAGCTCCCATGGCGACAAGGAACCGACGTCTGCACCTGGGAAGGGGTCAGAGACTGCTTCAACGGAAGAGTCAGAAAGCTCGTTCTCGAACACTCCAACCTAACGGGTCCTCTCGATTCCAAGATCTTGAACCGTTTGGACCAGCTCCGAGTCCTCAGCTTCAAAGGAAACGCACTCTCCGGCCAAGTCCCTGACCTCTCCGCCTTGATCAACCTCAAATCGATTTTCCTCAACAACAACAACTTCTCCGGCGAGTTCCCCGCCTCGCTCGCGCTGCTCCACCGCGTCAAAGTCATCGTCCTGTCGCAAAACCACATCTCCGGCGACATTCCACCGTCGCTACTGAATCTCCGGCGACTGTACATCCTTTACCTTGAATACAACGCGTTTACGGGAACCATTCCGGCTTTCAACCAAACCAGCCTCAGGTATTTGAACGTCTCCAACAACCGACTCTCCGGCGAGATTCCGGTGACCGCCGCACTGATCCGGTTCAATGCGTCGTCGTTTTCCGGCAACCCGGGGCTCTGCGGGGAGAACATCCACCAACTATGCAAAAACGGCAGCGTTTCGCTGGCGCCGTCGATCAGCCCAAGCTATCCGCTGGTCCCGGGAGGCACCGCGACGGCGTCGCGGTCATCGAAACGCACGAAGCTGATAAAGATAATAGGAGGCTGCGTTGGTGGCGCTGTTTTAATTGTGTTCTGCATGGCTGTGGTGTGGGCGATTTGCAAGAAACGGAAGACGAGGGTGGGATCGGGAACGAGGAGCAAGGGCGGTGCTGACGTGGCAGAGGGGGAGGCTGGTGCGGCGGGGAGTGGTGGAGGTGGTGGCGGCGGCGGAGACGGTGGGGATAGTACTAAACAAGGGGGTTTTGCGTGGGAAGGTGAGGGTCTAGGGAAGCTGGTGTTCTGCGGAGGAGGTGATCGCGAGATGAGTTATAGTTTGGAGGATTTGCTTAAGGCTTCGGCGGAGACTTTGGGGAGGGGTATTATCGGAAGTACGTATAAGGCAGTTATGGAATCTGGGTTCATTGTCACTGTGAAGAGGTTGAAGGACGCGAGGTACCCTTCTTTGGAAGAGTTCAGGGCTCACATTCAAGTCCTTGGAAGGCTCACCCACCCTAACTTGGTCCCACTTAGGGCTTATTTTCAGGCCAAGGAGGAACGTCTTCTGGTCTATGATTACTTTCCCAATGGCAGCCTCTTCTCCCTCATTCACGGTATCTCCCACTTAACTTACATTACACTCATTCCTCACTAACCAATTACTGCACTCTCTAGTTAACTTCTTCATACACACTTTTTCACTACTCCATGATTTGTTTTGGTGTGAAGGGGTGATTTGATTTGGGTGATAAAACTATTATATTATAAGAATGAAGTTTGGTCCTGAAAAGGGAGGCTGAGAGTGACCTAAAAGATGATTATCTTTTAATAATGGGGCCTCCAATTATGTCTATGCGCTAAATCTTTCCCTCTCCCTCAGATTTAGTTAAATAAGGACAAATGTTGCTGCTTTCCCTGTCAAACTGTTTGATGCAATTTCAACTTTATAAATATGTGTGTGCTCTTAAATTGACAACTCATTTATAGCGTGACCCCCATGTTGGTGTTGTCGCACTCCACCATGGAAAGATTATTACAAACAGTGGAATTCGTGTTTTAGTGTACTGCCATGTACTTGTACAGTCATCTCGTCTGAAAAACTTTAATCCATGTAAATTTTTTTTTTGGATAGGAATTAGTCGGTGTTAAATTAAGTCATGTGGGTGTTTTGAATCTCATAATTCATTTAGAAATTCTCCCCCTTTCTTCCGGAGTCTATCATCTGGTCAACAATTTCTGCTCCCACGGGAACCGTAGATTGTAGAAAGTGGTTAGAACGTTTAAAATAAAATAACACAGTTGAGTTTCTTTCATTAAGGTAGCTAAATATGCATTTCAACAATAAAGAGTCGATCTTGAACCTGGCAAATTCGATCTTTTGGTTTTGGAATTGCCCCTTAAAAAATTTGGTAGCCAGCACTAAGCCCCTTTGTATATCCTTTTGTGGGAATTCTTTTCAAATATGAAGGAAGATGCTGGATAAACAACAGTGTTCCTGCAACTGTTTAAATTATAAAAAGTGGTTACATTATTCTGTGGATAATGAAGAAAAGTGACTCGATGATGTAAAAAGTCGAGCATTTGTGAGAAAAGTTTAAGGATGATTATTCCTATCCTAGGGAACAGCCTCAATTTCAATTCTATAAGAATAAGATAATATGCTTTCTTGCAGAGCATTTCACAAATCAAGAAGTCAGCTTTTCTTTATTCTGGAATCATAGTATCCAAGGATAGAAAGTAGTCAATCATTCCAATTGTCATTTTGCCTGGATCCTCACGTGAATTTCTGCTGACTTGAAACCATTGTTTTTCTCCTCACATGCACCGTGCTGCTTACAATGTTCTATCACTAACTCGTATCTTGATAATACAAAGTGTGTACGGTGATAATACTAGCATGAATGTAAAGGGTACCAATAAAGTGAGTTTATCTTTGAGCTAGCATCTAGTAATTGAATTATGCAAGTTAGACTGGCATATAGGTTGCATTTAGCTGTACTTCATCATCATTTTGTGTAAGTGGTCTTTCCTAGACGTGATTGAAGTTGTTTGTATTTGTTAACTGAGCCTTTTGGAAGTGTAAGAATTTTAAACCAAGAGTCACTGTGCATGGAATTAATAACACCACTTTCATAAATTCCAAACTGAAAATTTCTGCATCTTAACATTACTCTCAAACTAATAATTGACAGAAGAGCTGTTGCAATGACTATAATGCAGGATCAAAAACATCTGGCGGGGGAAAGCCTCTTCACTGGACATCATGCCTTAAGATAGCAGAAGATCTAGCAACAGGCCTGCTCTATATCCACCAGAACCCGGGCATGACACATGGAAACCTAAAATCTTCCAATGTGCTGCTTGGTTCTGATTTTGAGTCATGTCTTACTGATTATGGTCTCACTGTGTTCCTAAATCCTGACTCAATGGATGAGCCTAGTGCCACTTCTTTATTCTATAGAGCACCCGAATGCCGCAACTTTCAAAGGTCACAAACTCAACCAGCTGATGTATACAGCTTTGGGGTCCTTGTTCTAGAGCTTCTAACTGGCAAAACACCCTTCCAAGACCTTGTTCAGACGTATGGTTCAGACATACCTAGGTGGGTCAGGTCAGTGCGTGAAGAAGAGACAGAATCCGGGGATGATCCTGCCTCATCAGGCAATGAAGCATCAGAAGAGAAGCTTCAGGCTCTTCTGAACATTGCCATGGCATGTGTTTCACTGGTGCCAGAGAACAGGCCTACAATGAGAGAGGTTTTGAAGATGATAAGAGATGCAAGAGGGGAGGCTCATGTCTCATCTAACAGTAGTGATCATTCCCCTGGTAGATGGTCAGATACTGTTCAAAGCTTTCCAAGGGAAGAACACCAGAGCATATGATTGGTAACTTTTTTGATAGCTTCATAGTTCAAACTATGCATTCTGATTTTTCCTGAATTGCTTATTGATTCCATGCATAAACTAGGCCATACGAAAATCATGCAGAAAAGACCTACATTTTAATCTCTTGCTTTGTCAGTAAATGCATTTTAAAGGTAATCAACGGATTCATTTGTAGAGTCACCAAAGATTCACCTTGTCTAAAATTTGCAGGACAATTCTTCTTTAGTTTAGATAAGTTCTTGCTTAAAAGTTAGTCTTGTAGAACAAACTTTCCAATAAAAACATGGGGTTCAGATTAGTTTAGACACGTAACAAGTTATTCAACAATTGAACATAGATTATTTCAAAACGAATTCTGTTAACTTTTTATCTAGAGGAACATTGATGCTAAACTGTAACTTTGCCTTTTTGGTGCAAAGCATAAATGTGTCAGTCACGAATTGATGGTTGTGACTTCTGAGGTTGTCAATAATCGGGTTGGGAATTGGATAAAACTAGCAACCATGGGAGTGTGGCTCCAATGTTTTCAATTTGGATAAAATAGAAAATTCATATATTGGAAAAATATCTAAAATTACAAGGTATGTATTTTAATTAATTAATTATTTAAAATTGAAGCTAAAATACTTGTATATATTAAACTGTATAATTATCTTTTAAATAAAGTATAAAATATAGAAGTATAAGTTGTATTTCTTAAGCAGTTTAACTATCGTAGAAATTTAATATACAAGGGTGAATTGGTTAAAACCTTTCAATTTATTACAATTCACAACTATGTGATTAGAAATTGCCACATTTTAAAAGACAAAGAACAAGAAGATTTGAAGCTTCAGAAAGAAGGCTCAAATATGTTGTGCTCTCAAGTTAGCTTAACTATTTAAATTGCAGAATATAAAATATAAACCTAAAAATTTAGGATACGTTCGTTTCTCTTCTCATCTTTGAAAAAACTATTTTATAAAGAAATTTTCCGTTATTCAACTAATAAATTCTCATATAAAATATATCAAATTTTGAAAATTAGTTCCAAATGAATTAAAATATCGAAAATAGAGTTTACTATGAGATTTTTCATCCTATTTATTTATGTTTTCTTCATTCTTGATCATTTATATAGGAAATACAAGTCATTAAGACTTATATAAACTAATAGCACGTAATTAAAACCTTGGTGTTTCACAATACATTTTATTTTCCACTTTCTTGTATCCTATAGTCCCATCCCCCTTCCGGTTACAAGAAAACATACAAAATGCTATGAGCCTCTATATTAAACAAAATTAAAATAAAACATAATTAATATTTTTACACTTTACTCTTAGAATATTTTATACTTCTTAATAAATATTTTTTTTCTTTAAAGAGGAGTTTTTTTTATTATATATTCCATAAAATTATGTTCTAATTTTTAAATTTTCAAAACGCTGTAATTTAAAATAGTTTTGATTTAATTTAGCACAACGCGTGTGATGATTTTTTATACCATGGCAAAAGAAAAGTCACAAAAAAGCAGTGATGTTTGATGTGACCAGAAAAAAAAAAAGTGATTTAGTACGTGTGTTTAGATGATTTATGGTTTATGGCTTTGGATGAATGGAGGACATGTCTTTGAAGTGGGTCACCAATCACTAACCTGGAGAATTAATTAAGTCACAATTAATCAAATCACAACGTCATAATCTATTAATTGCGGTTTGGTGTAAAGGTCAATTGCCCTAAACAACGCCAATTACATTCTTCATGCTTCATTAGTCTGAATCCAGTAATCTCATTCTAAGTATTATTATTATTTTTCTTTTCATTCTCCCAGTATAGAAAGTCTTATGGGATACACTTAACAACGACCAAGGTTAATTAAATATTTAACAATTTTTTTAAATCGAATTAGACTTTACTTTAAATAAATTTGTCATACCTATCAAATATTCCCAAAGACTTTAGCTTAATATGATGATACCTGGCAAAAGTTTTCGTTTACGATTTAGTTATATCTATTTTAAAATTTCAATTTAATTGAGACGCATCACTCATTTAATTACAAATTATCAAAATTTTCAACAATTATAAATTATCATGCAATTAAAACTGATTTAGATATTTTTTAATCCCAGTAGATATGGTAACTTCTATACGCACATTTGTTAATTTTCAATTTTTTACATTTTCTAACCATTACTTAGAGCTTATAATTGTTTTTTTTATATTGATTTTGATATTATAATATTGAATCATTATAAAATACTTTTGTAGTATACTATAAACAGGAATTTAAAAATATTTATCTACTTTTTTTATAAAATTTAAATAAAATATTAAACATGTAGCTTAAATATAATTTAAGGCCAAACAAACATTTTCCTTTCCTTTTTCGAGCCCGTCTCTATAATTTGTCGTTATTTTTTTTAAGTCTTTGATAATTTAGTTGGTATCATTTAGTCCTTGTAATTAATTTAGTAAAAAAAAATGGAAAACAATTATATCATATTTAATTTAATTATTCAATTAAGTAATATATTTAATATTTTATGAATAAGATAATCACTTATAATAATTTAATATACTACTTAGTTAAATTAACTATATAAAAAATCTAATTATTTTGAAATAATTTTTGTTTTTTTGATTACTTTAATTGTTTTTTTACGTTAAAGTAGTTACAATTTATGAAAATGGCTAAAAACGTATAAAAAATGTTAGGAATCTAAAACTAACAAATAATTTTTTATATATAGAAAACAAGATTAGCAGGTTTTATTTTTTTTTCAAATAAAGTAATTTTTAAAAATGTTTTAAAATAAACTTGTGAGCTTACGTTGATGCATAAATTCGTGATATATATATATATATATATATATATATATATATATATATATATATATATATATAATAATATATATATATATATATATATATATATATATATATATATATATATATATATATTTAATACTATTCATATTTAAATTTAAATGTATTTATGAAATGATGATTTTAAGTAGTGTTAAATTGTATAATAATTTTTATGAATTTTAAAGTATTAAATTTGTTTATTTGTGTTTCAAAATCACAAATGTCAAATAAAATTAAACAAATACTAGTCAAAATTGATGTGTTATTTATGTAACAATTTATACATTATTATTATGTCTATCTATTGTATATGAATAATATTTCTTTAAATTTTAAAAATTATATAATCATGAATAAATTTGTTGAGTAAAAACATTCCCAAAAACCGTATTTTTTAAATAATTTCATTCAATGATAGAACGACAAAATTCAGACATAATATTTCAAGGGTACCCTGTACTGTTTATCAATCAATGTTAAAGTTTCACCTTAATAACTCGTAAAAAAATTTACATAATAAATATCCATAAAGTAAAAAATTTCAATGAAAAATAGTATACAAACAATGTTTAACTTTTGTTATAATCAAAAGCACTCATATCTATAAAAATTAATATTCTTATTGTTTCTAACATCAGTGTTAAAGTCAAGGAGATGGCTGAAAGCATATGATTCCTGTTCCCAAAACAAAGAATTTATTGGAGCAAGAATATTAAACTTAAAAGTTTAAATAGAGCCTCATACCACTAATGCTAGAAAGAAAAAAAATAAAGCAAAAGGAAATAAAAAATATTAAAAAAGATTAATTGATTGGAAATAAATAAGTTGAAAGAATATTATTTAATTAGTAAGAAAGGAATAGGAAAAAATATATTATTTTCTTTATTATAAATAATAAATATGATTCCTGTTCACAAAACAAAGAATTTATTGGAGTAAGAATATTAAACTTAAAAGTTTAAATAGAACCTCATGCCACTAATGCTAGAAAGAAAATAAATAAAGCGAAAGGAAGACAATAGAAAAAAGAGAAATAGTAAAAAAATATTAATTAAATGGAAATAAATAAGTAGAAAGAATATAATTTATTAGCAAGAAAGGAGTAGGAAAAAAAGATTAGTTTATTTATGATTATAACTTTATTTGTTATCATATTAAAAACAAAGAAAAGCACATTATATCATAATTGACTATATTTAGTAAAAAAATTAAATTAATTTAATTTTGACAGCATCTAAACCACCATCATGGCATCATTTATCTTAATTTCCATCTTAGGAAGCTTTGAATACAAAGGAAGCAAAAACAAAGCATTACTATAAAGTAGCCTTCTAGAATCATCTTCATGCCATCAACTTTTGCACTTGCCCAAACCAATTCCTTTTGTCAACCTTGCGTTTTTCAGACGAAATTTATCATTTATTTATACATTTCTCCTATGGATTAGATTCACTCACATCATTTTTTTATTTTTCAAAATAGAATTTTAAATCACTGATAAAATCATAATTAATATTAAAAAAGAGAGAACGCATATTAAGATATTAAAATGCATACAAACACAATATTTTACATTTTTAAACACATTCTCACGACTTCAAATATATGTTTTTTTTTTCAATTTTGGCTGGTGTTATTAAGATATTTCTCAACACTAAATCTGTTATTTATTTTTTTTATTTTTCTCATTGTTTTAAATTTTTTTATTCTTTTTATTATAATCATGTTTAACAAAACTAGCTAAAAACTGAAAAGAGAGTTGAACATCAAAAGGTGGTAGTAGGTAAAAGCTGTTAAGTTAGTTTATTAAATATTTAGTAAAATTATTAGTTAAAGTTATTTAGATGCATTTTTTTTACCGGAGCACGTGGGCACATGAAAAATCATTGTTTTGAAATGGCTAAACGTATTATGAGTCTATGATTCCTCCATTAATTTTCTACAAGAAACCAAAACCAACTTCACGATGATGAGTTAAGCAAAAAAGTCAAAAACAAAGTTGCATGAATGATGAAGAAAAAACAGCGACAAGCAGAAGGGTCTCTCTTCCTCTGCGCAGCAACGTGGTGCCAAAACGAAGGTTGTCGTGAGTGTGAAGTGTGAAAGAAGATGGTTTGTTAGGTTGGTGTGTGTGCGCACAGAACAGATGAAGCTGTCACGTTGCCATAAAGAGGTTCCCAGATGTTAGGGACCCATCGCCTTTGGACCCAATCGATCAACATTTACCCAATCAACCGTGTTACAACTTCACACCCCAAAACAAAAACCTTTGTTTTCCCACATTTCTTTGTTCCAAATCAAATCTTAATATCATGTTAGTGTGTTTCATTACATTTCAGAACCCCCGATACCACTGTCTTGTCATAATCTTTCAGAGCCCGACATAAATCTCATTTTATTTTCTCCTCATAAAATTATATAATAATCTCATAACGCCTTCTGAAATATTGACTAGAACGTATATAATCCCCATAAAACAATCAGTTTCTGAAGCAGACAACTTTAAACAGTTCTAATAATGTTTGTGCATTCCCAAGGAGTTTATTATAAAGACTGTTATAGTAAACTGTAAGAAATAACTGTTATTACAAAAAGAAAACAGCAAGATTTACGTTTTGAAGTTACCCAATAAGGCTTATAAAACTTGGGCAATGATGAACTTTAGCAAGGAGAAGATTTTTGATTTGGATGCATGTGTTAAAGTTGCTGACGTATTGGTTAAGCATGGGCTTCCTCTCCAAATTCATAGAGTATTTTATTCTTAACGCCTTAAGTATGGACACGGTTTGCATTCATTTTCATGGTTGCTTTTAGTTTCTGCTTGTCTTTTTAGCTCTTTATGTTTGGTTAACACATGTTAGTGCTGATGGTTAGTTTTGAGATATTCTGTGCAACATGTTTATGGAAACAAATAAAAAATCATGTAGTGAAATTTCCTAATCAGTCACTACAGAGAATATATTATGGAGGCTTGAAAATGTCTGCATTTTTTTTTTCTGTATTGTTTCAAATAATTAAACTCAGTTTCTCTTGAATAAAGTATTCCTTCCTTTTGTTATGGAATTCCTGGTAGAATTTTCAAACTATTGGCAGATGAAAGTGCACATGTGTCTAGCCCAACTTGGGAAGTGGGAGGACCTCATACTGATAACGATGATTAGTGCTTTGACAATTCTCAACATAGGGATCATAGAAGTTGTAGTTTGGGAAGGATATTAATATGTTTTTGTACTTATATTTTAATATATATATATATATATATATATATATATATATATATATATATATATATATATATATATTTAAATTCAGGTCTGTGAGAGTAATAATTTCAACACTGTATTCTTATCTGTTAGCAGATACATACTTGTGCTGCTATACTTAAATCTATAACTTGTATTTTGCTTAAACATAATATTTTATAACATGTTTGACAACTAATAAGATGGTATATTATTAAAGTAAGAAAACATGTTTAGAAGAAAAATGAATGATTAATAAAATTGATAAAGATTAAGATTAATTATGGAAAATGATTAGTATTGTCATGACAGAAATACCCTAGTTGTTGTAGTTAATTAGATTAAGGATGTAATATTAAAATTGAATGGGATTATGACTGGATGCGGTCTTGGCATAGGACGAATGTACTTAATGGCTGTGCTTTTGTATAAAATAACATTCATACTTTGCATAAGAAAACAAATGATAAAAGATAAATTAGCAGAAAAATTAAGCAGAAAGGAGAGGTGGAGTCCACAATGATCAGCATCAAATGCTTATTGGGATTCGCACTGTTGCTGAATTCCAAGATCCACAACCATCCGTTATTATCTCTCTTTCTTTTCCTTTTTTTCTTAATTTATGTATAAAAAAGGGGAAATTGTTTGAAAAATAAAACTAGATTTTCCTATTTTTCCCTTTCTCTGCTTCCCTGTTGGCGGAGCTCTAAGCCATCTCTTGTCTCTCTCGAGAGGGGAAAGAGAGAGAGAGTGTGTGTCACAACGCAAAGCAAACCCAGAAAGAAAGTAGCAAATGCCAAATGGGAGTGCAGTGATAGCATTGTAGCGTAGTGTTAGTGAGAGAGAGAGAGAGAGAAAAAAAAAGGCACTACCGTCACCACAACCAACTAGGCTTCGGTCGGAAAGTTGCTACAAAAAAGGTAACTCTCTCTCTTTCTCTCTCTATCCACTCCCTGTTGTTCTGTTACGACACGTCTGATTTGCTGTTATTAGGGCTTTTATCGTTTTCCTTTGCTTTGTAGCTCTATAATTGACTCTCTTCAAGATGAACCTTTCTTCTTTTTTCTAAACACTGACTCGGGTCTGTCTGGGATTTAACTTCAGGTTTTGTCTTCTGGGTCAGTCTTTGCTTTTCTGGGATCTCCATTTCTGAGCTGAAGTTTGAATTTTTCGCGATTTTTGATCGTGGGTTTGCTGGTTCTTCTTCTGGGGTTGTCACCAAGTCGCCTTAATCAACTAATTATTGAACCTTCTCTGGGTATCTCGCCTCCGATTCCTGTTGGGTATTTCCTTTTTTGCTTTTCACATGTATGGAATCTGAACGATTTTGATCTTGGAGGGTACTCTGAATCGGTGAATTGGTGTTGTTGTTTTGGCTTGAAGATGGCTGTTGGTACTAGTTGTGGCTTGAGGTGATTTTTGGGAAGTTGTTTGGTAAGAAGGGATAAGGATGGCGGCAGAGTCAAACGCTGGATTTCACTGTGAAGACATAGATTCTGTTTTGAACAGGCGTGGCATATCATTTCAGCCTGGTGGTGCTATTAACCGCCTCTCAGAGATGGTTCCAATGGGTAATTACTTTGGGCTGAGTAGTTCATCTGGGATGATATATTCTGGGAATTCAACCATCATTAACAGTAATCCTGTCTTGAGTCAAGCGGGTAACCCTTCAAGTTCTTCGCTTCTTCTCGATTCGGTTCCAGGACTGAAGCATGACACAGGGTTGGCTGTTGAGTGGTCTGTTGATGAACAGTACAGATTGGAGGAGGGCCTTGCCAGGTGAGTTCTTTGTTTTGACCGGGTTAGGTCTTTTTTAGCTTTTTCTTTAACCCCTTCATTATGGCTCCTATGTGTTGCATTGGTCCATGGTAGCTCATTTTCAATTTACCTTCTCATGATGATAATGATTTCGGATCTTAGATGCCCATGATTTTCTTTTTGTTTGTCAGAGGAAGTAATTGCAGTTGGCCCCCCTTTTTTTTTATCAGTGAACTAATCATTCTGTCTATCCCTAAGCCATTTCATAACATATAAAGCAAAAATGCTGTCTTTCTTTGTATCTGTGAACTAAAAATGCTTTTTTTTTTCTCTTATACTGATATTTTCAATTTCCAAATCTTGTTTCTCTTTCGTTTGACACTTTAATTCCTAGTTAAAATGATGCTACCCATTCTTTTCTTTGCTAATTGCTTACATTGTCTTGATGGAAGTAGAAATGGAGGGGGAATAAGGGAGGGAAAATACTAGAACTTTGTGAATTGTGTTGACTAACTTTTCCAAATTTGACTACTCGAGCTTATGGTTTTATTTGTTCATTGAAAGGGTATAATAGTAATTTCATCCTCCCACCCTTCTGTCAAATCCTACCCCCTTCACCATTGAACCAATGAACCATTTATGCTTTTCTCTTTTTTCTAGAATTACACGAGTTGTAGTGGCTGTGCTAAATTTGTAGTTGTGCCATATATTTTATGTTAAAGAGCTGGTATTCTCATTATATAGTTTATATTTCATGAATTCTTTGTGATTCTTCTTCCGTTTTTGTGACTAGATATGCTGATGAACCGAGTATCATGAGGTATATCAAAATTGCTGCCCTGTTGCCTGATAAAACTGTCCGAGATGTTGCTTTGAGGTGTAGATGGTTGACAGTAAGCACTTTTTCTTTCAACATTTTTCTCCAATCTCCATTTTTTATTGCTTGCAATTATGATACTTGTTTATTATAGAAGAAAAAAATTAAATTTGAAATCATTTGAACATGTTGTGATTAATTAATTGAAGGTTGAACATGCATGGTGGAACTTCCTTTTCCCGATGCATTAAAAAATTAGTAATTTACTTGTCTCCTCGGTTCCTCCTACACCTTAGTTTTTGGCATTGTTATAATGGCTCAAGTTTTCACATGGCTGTGTAGCTAAAGTGTTGTATAGCGACAATGATATCAGTGGTTTAAAAGGCAGGGTTTTAGATTTTGGGTGTTGTCATGGTAGCAGTTCAAGCAATTGCAGAAAAATGCAGGAAAATAAAGCTGATGGAACTTTCAATTTGGCCAAAATGTGGTTGTTGTGGCTGCAATGGCCACTGCAGGTCACAATTTAGAACCCTATTTAAAGGTTATGTTTCATCTCATGATCAAATGGACTTTTAATAAAATAAACCAAGTTAACTTTCCTTGCCCTTTACCTTTCATGTAGAAGTTGAAAAAATATTAGGGTTCTGTATGAAATTTTATACAGAATAGAAAGTTGTGCACTTTATGAACACAGTGTTAAGATTGGACTTGGGTACTTATGTAGCTTGCTCCTTTACACCTGTTATGGAAGCTTAAAGTATAGTTAAAATATTTTGCAGAGAAAGCGAAGGAAATCAGAAGAACACAATCTGGGAAAGAAGGTCCATAACAGAAAGGTACATGAGATCTGAAAGCTTTTCTACAGATGCTATGTTTCTTGTAATTTAGTTTGTTGAAGCGTTTTGAAATTAATCTCAAGTAATTTTCCCTGATTCTGTACTTGGTATTTTATGTATTATGAGAATCTTGAATTCCCAATCTATTTTTTGTTAGAAAAAATTCAAACATATTTGACCTCTAAATTTGAAGATGTATGAAAATTCATTTTAAACTCAACATTGAAAAAATGGAATTTCTATTAAATTGTTACTTGAAATAATTGTCTTGTGTATTTGAAGTCCCTGTATAAATGATGATCAGTAATATCATTTTAAACACCATCTGAGATTTTCTATCAGTGTATTATGAATCCTCTCATTTCTCCCTACCTTTGCATCATCCCTAGTTTTGTGGATGCATAAGATCTCCAATACTTATGTATTATACCAAATGTCCTCATTTTACGTGCAATTTGTTAATTAAAATTCACAAACACTTCCCCTTAAATATGTTGAGATTAGCCTAGATAGTAGCTCCTGGGGAGATTAGATTAGCTTTTTTTTTTATGTGCCTTATCTGATTTGGTTCGACTAGGAAACTTGTTTTTAGTATCTCAACTCAACTCAGAATTTCAAGGATTTTGTTGTACATATGTATCCTTATATTAAGTTAGAAGGTGAGACTCTCTATTAGATATGCCTAAGAATATCCATTCCTATATCGTAAACTTGTACTACGAATACACAACTTTGAAGGTGAGAATCTCAGTCTATTGTAAATCTAAAATAAAAATTATATATGCAAAGATATTTATTTGTCACGAATTCTACTTATATTATAGTTTATGAGTAAAAAATATTTCTATAAAATTTAATTATTTAAAAATAAACATTTATCTGGGGCAGTGCTTACGCTAAAACTCTAATCTCTAGATATAATAATTCCATCATATCATATTCAGTTCTGAAGTAACTTTGGGTATTGTGGTGAAGTGGTATGTGGGCTAGCTTGTTTGATTAATCCATTGCCCCAATCCAGTGAAGGGCAAGTATTAGGACAAGGGAATATTTTCAAGGTAAATTGTTTCAGACTCTTGGTTAGGATTCAAACCTTTAGCCCATGTTTGTCCATCCTAAATTATTCCCTTGGTATTAAATATTTTGTATTTTTTTCCACCTTTCATATGCAATGAAGGTCATGCTATCCACTACTGAAGAAGCATTTAACAACCTGCAGTAAGTCATCCTAACCTAAGCACTTAAAGAATAAAAATATTAAATATTTTTGGATACCCAAGATATTAAACACCTGACCATTTAATTTATTATTTTCTATGATCTATTACAAATGCACTCGGGGTAATCATTAGCAAAATGCCTTGTTGATGTTGTTTTTGACCAAACAGATATAGTGTAGTGTAAAATCAGTTGCTTTGAGTTCTCTCAACCTGCTTAACTATCTTGTCAAGGATGTTTATAACTGGAATAATAACTAAATATGATTACGTTGCATCCCATAAATGGGATTCCAGTTTTGATATATTGAATCAATAATGTCTTTAGGATCTAATGTTGATTGAAGAACCAGTATTCTAAAGTCCTGCTTCTTCAGGATAAGCCTGTGGAGTTAGCATCAAAGACAAATTTACATTCGGCTCTGCCCCCAACCATGGCTACATATTCTCACATGTCACACCACATGGACCAAAGTCACCGGATACAATATGATGGTTAGTATATAATTTTCTTAAAAAGTTGTATGAAGTATCAATTAATGTTTAAGCTGTTATCATTTTCTATTTCTTGTGTGAAACCATATTATTCATTATATTTAGACCTTTTTTCAGCTAAAACCAAAATTTAGTTCTTGACTAAATTTTGTATGTGTGTAAACACATTTCCTCCCTGAGAGAAAAATATATTTTATCTGTGGCATATCTTGGTAGGCTACTGTGTAACTCTGTTCAGTCAATGTTCTGTTATATTTAGATGAAGTTGTGTCATTGTGCAAGGTAAATGGAATCGAAAGATTTGTTTATCACTGTTCATTTTTTAAAATTTATGTACAAAACCCCATTGATTTATATTGTCAGCATGAAATGGAATAGTTCCCCATCGATAGCTTGTATGGTATCACTTTTTCTGTCACTAGAATCAGTGCCCTTATTTTCATCAAATATATTTTCCTTATGTGCAATCAGGAATTTGTAGTCCTTTGAAGCAACTCATGCAGCAGAATGCTCAAGCTTTTAATCAAATCACTGCCAATTTGTCTACTTACAAGGTAAATAGCTCAATAGTCATATGCTACCTCAATGGTCATATGTTTTAGTTTCTTTTTTGTTTATAAATACCGTTGCAGATGGTGATTTTATACATTCCACTAGTAAAGAAAATCTTCCCGTTTTTAACAAATATTAGGCTTGAAATATTAACGCTATGTGGCATTTCACCTGCCTCAGTTTTATAATGGATGGATAATTTATTAGTAAATAGCAGAAAAATATCACATTCACATGTCGCATTGAAAAGTCATCAGTCATGTTATTGGAGTCTAGTTTGATACTCCATATAAGATGGCCACAGAAATGTTTTTGTCTGTCTCGTTTTGCTAAGAATTAATGCATAACATTCATTGATAATTTCATATCTTGATTCTCACATTGTCATCATATCTATTCCTTTACATATATAATTACATTAACATGTGATAATGATAGTTTTCTTTGTCAAACAGTTGCAGGATAACATCGACCTCTTTTGCCACACTAGGCATAATATTAACACCATTCTTAATGAGTATGTGAACATTTTGAATTAAGCTTGCTCACCTTGCTGTTAATGTTATGCAAATCAATTTCCTTTTAAATTTGGTTTTGATATCTAAAAACATTATGAAGTTCACTTAATTTTGTGCAGTATGAGAGGGATGCCTGGGATTATGAGCCAAATGCCACCACTGCCTGTCGCCATTAACGAGGATCTTGCTAGTAGTATTTTGCCTAATAGAACATAGGTAAGCTCTTGGTAAACTTAACCCATTTCTTGTATTCCTCTTTTGAAGTTCATACATATGTATCAAGCTTCGAAAAAAGTGAAATTAAATTCCTGCAATGGCTATCCTAAAATGCAATATTATTTGTAAATTGAAGTATAGAATATGAGATATGAAAGTTGATTTGGTTTATTGTGGTTGACAATTGAATGAAGCGGGCAAAGTGCTGAGTCCACCAACATTTCCCACAGAAATGAAAAGTGTAGAGAGAGTCTTAGCTGCAAGTGTTTTGGTGGTACATGGCATTGAGGATCTCAGGACTTTCCTCACTTTCTAATCCATCATTCATCTTATTGCTCCCTCCTTTATTTATTTCTTTTGAAGGAAACCTTGCAACTCCTGTTGTACAAACAAAACATTTTCCTTGCAAAGAAAAAAAGGAGACAAAATAGGAAACCAATTAATATAACAATGGTTTGAGGTGAATGCACCGTTATTGATTCCAGAGTGCAGGTGTTTTTCTCATGCCATAGGAACTATTTGTAGATCTATATTCTAGTTTGCCTTCGACTTCAAATTTAAGTAATTATCATATTTAACGCTTGATGATGATACCTGTTGTGTAATGTGTGAAACTAAATCATTATTTACATCATTTCCTATCTTGTTTCGCCTCTAGATTCATGCCCTTATCTTCACTTGTAATATATATATTTATCATTCTTTTAACGTCTTTTCTTTATTACGAATAACCAGATATTTTTTTAATGTGATTGGATCGTTGATTAAGAAAAAAAAATGTTTAAACAGACAAATATTTACCATAGGGAGTAAAAAAATAAGTCACAAGTAGTGTTGTATTTAGTAGTAGTTCTTAATTAGTGTCGAAGTATCCCTTGTCATACTTCTATTTTTATAACGTAAGGTCACAAAAATACATGTGAAAAAGTGACAAATTTCATAATGATTCCCTCTGAATTTTTTTTTCTCCTATCTTCTTTTTTACAAGACTACAAATTGTACAATCTACCTTTATCGTAGGTCTCCCTGTGACATTTTTTGGTTCTTGTCCAAATCATCTTAACTTGTCTTTTTTATTTTTGTTCTATCAGTAGTATACCAGTATTTTCACATATATGACCATTTTGTGTAATTTGTGTTTTGTTGTATGATCACACACCCATGTTGACATTTTCATTTTTCCTAGTCTCACTGTTTCGTATGTTGTCTCTATAAAGTTCAACATTCAGTACTATATATGAATAGCCAAGTGTGTAGCAGTACTATAAAATTGTCTGAGTTTGATAAGTACTTTGCACTCACTCATAAATAACTCTCGCTGTGTTCCTTCTTTCTAGCCATATCACTTGCATTCTCTTGTCTCCTGCCAAAATTGTAAGTTATTTTTTCCTTCGCAAAGTTTTTCTCCAAGATTCAAATTTAAAGTTAGTCGCTTCCCTTGTTCCTTTTTCAAAAGTATATTATTCTCAAAAGGTATGTATTTAGGATGCAAGACTTAGATTAAACAAGGAAAGACTTAAAGGCTAAACCTCCATGCAATCTCCTTATAATAGAGAAGTCTTTGGGCTCACCTGTTTAATGTTTTACAACAACAATTACCTCTTTTATTACTCAAAAATACCTACATTTGAAACAAAAGTTCCATCGTGATAAATAAATAACTAGCATTCGATATTAGAACTTTGATCACGTAATTAACAATTATATTGCAATTATTTTGTTTATAAAACTTTCAAACAAAAGCAATAAAAGTTATAATATACAATATATCTACAATATTAATATTTTCAAACACCATCAAACTACCTTATTTTAAAGGTTGACTTTGTTCTTCAAATCCAACTACCTCTTTATACATGTCTTGGGCAAAATATTAAATTATAATTATATAATTATAGCACTCCTCTTAGTACTTGAGTTTAAGTTCTTTCGAAGTACATAAAAATCACTTTCAATATTTTTTTTTACGTAAACACCTTTCCCTAAATTTCATTGAAGACTAATTACTTTTCTTATAAATCTTATTAACTTAAAATCGAATGAATTTTTTGCAATCATTGTTTTTTCTTTTAATCTATTATTCAATCACATCTTTTTTATAATTTCATTTTGCGCAGCACAATTCCAGATATTTGCTTTGTTCTTAAATATTAGAAGTCAAAATATTCTTCTTCTAAATATTTGATATTTCTTTTACATCTCAATCTCATTGAAAAACTTAATAAGTAAAATAAAATATTTGTATTTTACATTTCTAAACTTTAGATATTTTCTCAACCAACAGTTTTATCCTTTTCAATCCTCTTAAAGTGATTTTAACCTCTCTAATCCAAGTTATCTGATTATAAACTAAATGCCATTTGTCAGGGTAGATTTATCGTCCTTCCATGTTAATATTCAATCCTTGACCATCATTAAAATAAAAAACAAAAAATAATTCCCCGTCTTTCTTCTAATCATTTTTATAATAGTGTGATGTATGTTTATGTAGAAGTCATTAATATGATTTACATTTGTCACACTGAGTCATTATAGTGTTTCTTGAATTTTTTCTATCTTTTGTCTCGTACACCCTTTATCATTTTATTTATCTATATCTTAGTTATCTTTGTAATTCAAAGTGTTAAAACTTTCAAATATATTATTTAAAAATATTAATTATATTATTAGCTATAATGATTATAATAAAAAATCAATATTAAAATATTATTAATAATACTTTTTTTTATTATTAATAATAGTAATTATAACTAATCATAATTATAAAAATAAATATTATATTACTATTGTAGAAAATGTATTTTATATTAATATAATAATTATAACTAATTATAAAAATATTTATAATATTAATTTTATTATTGTAATTTTGATAATATTTTTTTTATAAATATTATTAAAGATATATTTCTTTTTACAATATCATTTTTATTATAATAATATTATTTAAAATTAATAAATATTGTTAATACTAATAATTTTTATTATAAAAGTTATATTATTAATATTAATTTTTATTATTATAATAATAATATTTTTTTAAATAATACATTTGAAATTTTTTTAATATTGACTTATGCAGAAAACTAAGAAATTAATAAACGAAAACAAAAGGTAAAAAAAAAAAATACAGTATAAAAGGAGTGAAGTTGCTTTCCAGCAATTATCATCATAACTCATTGTGCCAAATGTCAATATCTTAGTAACTTCTATAAAGGATAGAAGAGAAAAAGAAATTGAACAAATATGATAACAAGTTATTACATATGTTTAAATGTAAGTATATTATTAAGGGCTTCTATTTCAATGTTATTCACAATATTCATGCAAGAGTTGTGCTCACTTCTAACAGATCTAGATTTATCGTTTATTTTGACTTTGGTTGGGCATGGTCTGTTTCAAAACGTGGATGAATATATGAGTAACTCTTCTGGCTTGGAAAAAGATGAATCTAATATAAAATATTATAACACCTAATGAAGACTATTTAGCAGAGCAAGTAACCAAAATACTGTTATGTTATCAGATTACAGCAGATGCACAACTACACATGACAAGTTAATAGAAACGATAGCAACCTTAAGATGTCAATAGATTTCACAGAACTTTGTGAAGAGTTTATGAATTGTAAGACTCTTAACAACTAAAGGGCATTGCCACTTTTATATTTTGTTCTCTGTCCTTCATAATGGTCAAAAGTATACATAAACCGCAAGTTTGTGTGTGTATATTATCGTTCTTCATTCTAACTTGTGGCTAATGCTGACTAGAACCATTTATTTTTGTGTGATGAAGAAAGTCAAAAGGTGAAGTTAGGTTTGAACCCTTTTTCGTTGTTATATGGCAACTTCCTTGCCATGGCCTTTTCACAATATTTTAGAGTATCGGTTCAAGCCATGGCCTGTGAGAAAGAGAGTTCCAAATGGCTATCCTTCTGACATTTGTCATGATCTGGACACCCATCTTTGTCCTCAGTGATTGTCCATATCAGGACTTTCTAGACCACTCTCTCTCCACTCTCCATTTCAACCATATAAATGCACTTACAATCTCACCTCCTTCACCACCCTCTTTCACACACACCTTGCTTCAACAATGAGAGATTCAAACCCTCCACTCATGCACCATTATGGGGCACTTCTGAGAAACTCTGGGGAAGCCAAACAGGCTAAAAGTTTCAATGATCAAAACCATCTTGTAGTGGATGCATGTGACCTTCCTTTGATAGACCTTGGTGGTCTTAAAAGTTGTAATGAAAGAGAGAGGAAGGCTTGCACTGCTGCAATATGCAAGGCTGCATCAGAATGGGGATTTTTCCAAGTGGTAAATCATGGCATAAGCCATGACTTGCTAAGAAAAATGAGGGTTGAACAAGTGAAGTTGTTTGAAGTACCCTTTGAGAAGAAGGTCACTTGCGGGCTTCTGAATAACCCTTATAAGTGGGGGACACCAACAGCTACTCGTTCAAACCACTTCTCATGGTCTGAAGCTTTCCACATTCCTCTCACAATGATCTCAGAAGCTGCTTCCTGGGGTGAATTCAGTTCTTTGAGGTATCTTGGTCTTACAATATTCCAGCTTTGAAATTTTTTACTTAGTTGAAAAATATTTCTTTTTCTATGATCAGTGCACCGTTGATAACAATCCTACAATATTACAATATTACAGAACAATGACAAACGACTAATGAATGCAGAACAAAGACAAAAGTGTGTGCGTTTTAGGTTGCTGACAAAGAGACTCACCACCACACCACCCCCTTTCGAAGTGTTATTTTCACTGTTTAAAATGCATATTTATTACGTTGGTCCCTTCCTTGGATTACTTGAATATACATAATATGATTTATAGGCATGTCATTAACAATAACTTAAACGATAAAACCAAGTGATTAGTTTCTTTCCTTTTTCTTTGTCCTTAAGAAAACCACACTTGGCGGCTATCCTCAGACTTTTGTAATACAGATGACACTCTATTCTGAATGTCATTGAAATTTCCGTTGCACACATGCTCTGCTACTCTTGTCTTCGTATCAGTAAACATTTCAAGATGGGTACGCACGTGTAGATTCTTAAACTAGGTGAATGCTACTAACTTCTTTTTACTAGTTGAGAAATTAAAAGTACTTTCTAATATATAATATACAATAACAGTTTTTTAACTAATATGTTTGAGATACTCATCTGTGAAACCCTTCAAATTATAAGAAATGTTATTATTTGCATTATAAATTTATGATAATATGAAAAGGAAATGTAGATAATAAACTCTTTAATGCATTTTTCAATACACTTCTAGTTATTAATTAGCTGAAATTGATCAAAACTTTAATCATGTACTAGCATTTGTTAAATGGAGCGGGACTCATTATTTTGAGTCATAATAAATCTCAACTAATAATGAGTTTGACAATGTATTATTAAATAAGGAGTAAAAAGAATAACTTTTTATATAGAAAAGCATAATTTTTAGTAATATTTAATACATAAAGACCATATCAGATTCACACTCATTTTTTTTACATACTGTACTATAGTATTAACTAAATAATAAATCCCTGAAAGAAGTATATACAGTGTAATGTATTTTTTGGGTAACTAAAGTATCAGTCCAATTTATTTCAAACCAGTAAAGTTGTTGCAGGGGAAAGAAAGGGGAATAAGAGATGCCAGTATATTTTGTTCCTAGATTAAGTACTGTAATATTTAATTTCTGAATTCTTAAATGTTACATTTTAAAAATCCTAGGAGAATAATACTAACAAGTAATAGCCAATAAAAGTAGTAGTAGTTATTTAAAGGGAAAATAAAAAAAAAAAAAAACTTGTCGGGTTATTCCATATCTTGACAGGTTGGCTTGTAAAATTTATGCTGAGACAAGGTCTGATGGTTCTGAGCAACATTTGTCTGGAATGAAGGTTCTGGCATGTATGATTTAACATTTTGATCCCCCACAAACACTGCACGTTAATTTGTTTCTTACTCTGGCTGTGGCTGCAGAGAAGCAATAAATGAGTTTGCACCAGCGATGCTAGAAGTGTCTAGGTTGTTGGCCAGCATTCTAGCACAAAACTTGGGCTACCCAAAGGATGCAGTTGAAAAACTCTGTGATGCAGGCACATGCTTTCTGCGATTAAATCACTATCCATGCTGCCCAAAATCTAAAGAAGAAATTTTTGGATTAGTGCCTCATACTGATAGTGATTTCCTCACAATTCTTTATCAAGATGAGGTCGGTGGACTCCAACTAATGAAAGATTCCAAATGGGTTGCTGTGAAGCCAAACCCAGATGCTCTAATTGTTAACATTGGAGACCTTTTTCAGGTAAAAACTTAACAAATATCATACACATACAACAGTTTGTACATCCTTATTTTTATATGTTTATCTCTGTTTTTCATTATGGCAATGTGCATGAAAAAATAAATAGAAAAAGCATTTCTGAAAAGGTATTAGTTGGGAATGTAACTTGACTACAACTTAATAATTAGGTATTAGATACAATGAAGCAAGTTAATTATTAGGTGTCATTTGACTATGAATATGTATGATTTCTAAAGTCTAGACGACAGCTATAGTGTAGAAAATTAGTTGTAGTGCCAAAAGGGAATTTCCAAATACTAGGGTTCTTTTTTAAACTAATAATCATATAATGGAGCATGGCATGCCAACCATTTTTTCAAAGGAATATATTCTATTATAAGCAAATGAGTCAACGAAGCAAGATTCCATATAGAAGAGAATAAAATGGTTATTTGTATCATTCTTGAACTAAACTGAGGCTCTTTCGAAAGCAACAAATGACAATTGAAAGAAAACTACACAAAACAGCTCCCTTGTTTCCTCTTAAGTCTTAAGCCTAGTCTCAGTGACTACTAATAATAGAATCAATAGTAGAATGACGGCAAGAATGGCCGTTGCAGCATCCATTATTGACACAACCCTCTAACGGAAGATGCATGCATGATCACAACGATTTTCTACTAAAAAAACCTTTGGTTACATGAAGAATTATTAAATCGTCGGTTACATGTCAATGGCTTATCCACTAACAATAAGTCTTTCTTTATGAAAACTCAAATACAGGCTTGGAGTAATGATGAGTACAAAAGCGTGGAGCACAAGGTTGTGGCCAATGACAAAACGGAAAGATACTCTGTAGCATACTTCCTATGCCCTTCTTACAATACTGTCATAAACGGCTGCAAAGGACCTTCTGTATATAGAAAGTTCACTTTTGGAGAATACAGAAACCAAATTCAAGAAGATGTCAAGAAAATAGGGCATAAAATTGGACTGCCAAGATTTCAACTTTAAGATACCTACGTACTGAACTGGCACTAATACTAGTTTGCATATGTAGTGGTAGAAAAAAGAGGCAGTTCTAATATTCTTTTTTTACCCAAATAAAGTTTCTGTTCCGATGCAATATGTAAGAATAAATAGAAAATGAGATATTCCCAAAAAAATAGGTGGTGGGAACTTGGAAGCACCAGATTAAAAAAAGGGTTTTTCTTTCGTCATTGGAGTTTTTTGCCTCTCCTTTTTTATATCATAAACTCTTGAACAATAACACACTTTCTACCAATTAGATATGATCGTATAGTTGTCCACGATAATGTTATCTAACACATTGAACTTTTTCGTAAGATTCCTCGAAACCCAGCTTATCCAAAATGGTGAAGCTAACTGAATACCTAAAGATATACAAGTAGGTCGCTAAAAATGAAGGTTAGGGACGATTCATTGTGCTCCTTAAGGGATGAGGTGGCAAATATTAAGGAATGTAGCTGACAAGAAGAAAAAGGAGAACATTGATATTCTGCTTTCAGAAAGCTAGGCAGAACATGCTTAAAATCCAACAAATGCATCAAAACAAAAGAGCTAGCTAATCAGTCCCTATCCACGCAAGTTAATGGAATCTTAGCATAAATACAAAATGCCGAAACACATATAAAGACAATTAAATCAGTAGAGTCCAAAAGCAAGTATGTGGACAAAGATTTTCCATGATAGACCAAGCATTTTTCTGCAACCAAAAAGCACAAAAGAACAATCCAGACAGCAACTACCATTACACATCGCCCTGCTTTCTCTGACCAAGCCCCGAAATTTAAAAGGGCAACCATTAGGCCTACTTGGAAAACAGCAAAGCCTACACAAACATCCGGGTTCTCTAATTATTTCAATTATTATTATACGCATCCTTCCTTCATCCATCAATCAATATTAAAAATAAAGTCTTTAAGCTTCATGGGAGAATACAAGAGCTCAGACATTTTGCTTGTTTTCTCCTCTTCTACATATGATATGATCATAATTTGCCCTGCTATATACTGCTATATACAATAGTAGCCACTGATAAAACAGTGTCAAGACGAGTTTTTTAATCCCCCCAGCATTGTGATTAAATTTATAAAGAACTATATACAATAACATCATTACAGAGGACTTTGACCAACTAGGATAAGACCACAATTATCAAATGATTCACAGGTGTGAAACTACTGTTATAGGTCATGCAAGAACCATAACTCTTTGCTTTGCAGTGACATGCATGCTTGGTTTGATGAATCTACAAATCTTGATCAAGAAACATTGCCACCTTATCTTTCAAGGTGTTTCTTTTCTTCATTAAGGGGACTCTTTCTTCTCCACCAAATTCATCTTGACTTTGCCTAGTCCACTCATGGGTAATCTTGGCATTTTCTACAATATATTTGCTCTTCTCCTTCTCAAGAGTTTTACTTAGCAAGGGACCCAAGAACAGGTTCAGCATGTCCTGAGCAGGATCACCTGTTCGAGAGGTACTTGTAGCAATTACTTCACCAGTTTTTGAAGTAGGATCTTCCTTTCCAGAGTCGGATGAATTTTCTTTCTCACACGGGGAATCAAGAGTGCTTCCTGTTTCATATGTAACTTGAAATTCACATTTTGATTCACTCCGTCTACTTGATATCTCATTTCCATCCTTGTTCTCATATTCGTTGACATACTGAATGCACAAGACAAAGGTTCAAGTTCAATCAGAGGCAGGATAAATATTAAATGCCCCCACTATCAACTTTCCTCTTGGAAGGTTATATACCATACTCACTGAATTATATGAAAATATATTGAAAGATAGAAGAAAGGTACAGTATTACTCAAGCAAAAAATCAAAAGTCATTTCTATCCTAGAGCCAAATCACAAAATTACCTGTTCTGCTATGGCCAACAAATCTTCAATCGTCAGGTCCAGGGCATCATCACTAGATGCTTGAACTTGATAAACATCTAATTTTTTTCTTTTCTTTGCAGAAGATCTGTGATCTCTATCAATAGACTTAACACTTTTTTTCTTCTTCTGAGTAACCTTACTGCTGCTTCCATCATCACACTTGGCTCTTAAATTTGACTTCTTCCATGAAGGTCTGCTCTTGTGATCTTTCTTGGTTGCCTTAGCTGTAGTGTTTTCCACTTTTTTCAAAGAGCAATTAGTTTCAACAGCATTGTCAGAGCCACTCACATTGATGGCAGTGGCACCAACCTTCTGCATCATCCATGGTGGTACCTGACGTTTACTTCCCTCAACACAACTATGCATTCCTATAAATAATGTCTGAACTATTCATTTACAATGAAAGTAGAAAAACACACTTAAAAGTCTATGCCGTTTAACAATTGGGATAAAAAGGGCAAACAAATTCTGCACATAATAGTATATAAGAACAAGTTCAAGTGGGGTAAAATTAGGGTTTCACAAAATGTAGGGTTGTTTGTTAAATTTCGAAAGAGAAATATCTGTAGAAAATCCAATTAGTATGAAAGCAAGAAAAGGAAGAACCTCGGCTTCATACCTAGAATTGTTAGGGTTCCAATCGAACACCAAATTCAGTGTTGAATGAAAGGGATTTTCAAAACCGAAGAGAAGAGAAGCAAAGCTAGAAGGTCAAGATCATAAACTCATTTATGAACTTTTTTTTTCCTTGTAAAGAATTGTTTGTTTTAAACTTTGATTCGCATATACCAACAATTATTTGCTTTACAGAAGACATAGAGAATTCTAATCTGAATGAAAATGGAAAATGTGTTTACATTTTTTTTGTGTATTTATTATTTACCTATCATCTATACCACTAACTAAGGAATTATTTCTTTTAATCATTCTTTTTATACAAATTCTTATCAATCTACTTTTTAGATAACTATTCTTAAAAACTCAAATAATTACCTACAATAAAAATTATTTATAAAATAAAAAGACTACTAACCACAAAATTATGAAAGTTATTTATATTTATAATTACTTTTACGATTTTTTTATAGTTTAATAATTTTATTTTGATAATTATTAATATTATACTAATAAAATATTACTTTTTATTGTCACGATAAAAAAAAAATAAAAGGCGTGCCCATGTGTTTCTTCTAGTGATATTTGAGTATTATTAATGGAACAAAGTCTCTCAAGCGTCAATATTTCTAATTATTAGTGCAGGGTAATTAAATCATACTTAATTTTATTTGTATAGATATTAATATAAGTATAAATATAAATCCTTTTATATTTATTTATTGATTGATTGAAAAGGATACGAGGAGCAATTATAAAAATAAAATAATATGAACTATATTCTTTTGATTCCAAAGAAATAATTTATAATTTATTTTAAATAATTACTATATCACTTAGTTTCGTTTATTATCTTTAATCCAATTAAAAAACTAGAAAATCTATTTCAGAATTTCAGCAATTATAATTCCATGCAAAACTAATAAAATAAAGATAGTATAAACATTTTGGACAATGTTACACAACATAAATCACACAATGAACATGTTTTTTCAATCAATGATTAAAACAATGTGGCAACGATATCTCTTTCGGCGATGATGAAGGGAGCAGAGTTTTATGGGTCTTGATAGAAGTAGAATTATTTGCTATTCTTCATGGTAAGAGATATCAGAAAGTTATATATATGAATTCAACTGTGCTTTAGTAATTGATCTTCTCAAATAGGAACTGCATCACTGACATTCTCTAGCCTAATCTATGAAATTTGTTCTTCCCATAAGCTCAAACTGAGAAGTTTCTCATCCCAGACTTACCAAGTTAGGAACTGTCACAAAATTTCCCTTTTTTATGGCTCAAGAGTAGTACTTGGAGCTTGAGTGGGACTACAAGGAGTTAACTTGCTTTGTTTTTTATTTTATTTTTCTCTTGCATAGAAAAAAAACTAGTGATCACAAACAAGGCTAAAAAATAATTTGGAAAGTTCTGCTCCCTCCATTCCCTCAGTTTCATCTTTTTGTCACCTTGACCTGCAAGCCATGTTTCAAGTGAATCACAACAGAAACACTCCTCACATGCACTTACAAATTCCACAACAATTTTCGTTTGAACAAAGCTGGTGAACTTATAAGATGGTACGTGTCACTCATTTCTGAAATACATCATCATTCAGGCCTAAATTGCAAGCAACACACTTGCTCTCAAAAGGAACTCCTTTTGTCAAAGGTAAGTCTTTGAAAGATGTCTCCTTCTCCTGTCCAGTTAGGAGCCATTTCTGCAGCTTCCGTCAACATCTTGGAACAAAGTGTCTATAGAAGATTGCGTCCTCCATTTATGGAAGGGAACTAGGATCGAATCCTAATAGCATGGATCAAATTGTCAAAGGTAAATCTTTGAAAGATGTCTTGCAAGTCCACCAGTACCCTAGTTTTTTTATACATATTATAAAATGGAGGCATGCAACTTTCAAGTTTCTTCTGAGTGATCTGTGAAGGAACCTCCCAGGCTTCTTAAACAGTGAATGAAATATGGCTCTGCCATACTTCAATTTCTGCAAGTCAAAATTAAGAATTCCATCCCCGAGAACGGAAAAAATTTCTAAGAACCCTGCCAAAACTTCTCCTTGCAATGTGGTGCACGTTAAAAGGTCGCTGGTAAGGACAAAGTTGATGTTTGTGAGCCAGGGTCCTTAAACATCAAAGTACCTTTTATGTTTCAAGATTGATGTGGTATAATCGTGGATATTGGACAAATTGCGCAAAAACCCTAATAGCAAGCCAATTATGGGACAATTCGGGTTAGGTGTGTTTCATTGTATGCTCCAAAAGTGGATGAATATGAATGAGTGGCTACAGATAATACTCCGCAAAACACAAACATGCGCATTGTAAGTGAATTGAGTTTGTTTCGGATTGAGTCGGAGATGCAATGATTGAGTATTTTTCACACAGACCTAGAGGCATACATTCTATCTAAATGAAGAGATGGTTGGGACTTTGGGAGTTATAAATACTTGTACGTAAAATAAAATCCAATGAAATTAAAGCGTTGTAAAAAAAATTCATATGAATGCTGTTAATGCTTGTATCTTTGTGCGTACATAATCTTTCGTGCTTAACGCATTTTTGGAGAGAAGTACCGAAGAAATATAGACTGACATTTTGAGAGGAGTACCCAAGACAATATACGCACATTTAGGTGCACATTTAGGTAGACTGAACTAAACCAATGTACACCATACTGCACCTAATTCCCCGACTAGCAAGTCATCTATATAAGTAAACCCTCTGTGAGACTACAATGATGAAGTTGCCCATATCATTTACCTAAAATATTTGTAGAGATTTCCCGTTAACCAGGAGTAATGTCAAATTCAGGAATACTGGTGTCAAATATCACTTTATACATCAATTTTATAAAGATAAATTAAATTTAAACTCATTTCTTAGAATCATATTAGAACTTATCTAGTAAAATTTATTAAGTCTAACATATCCATTATCAAATCATTCACAAATATCTAATTTCAAATACGAAATGTGCATTTGGTGAATGTGGAAAAAGAGAACAACGGTTTATTATATAACCATGTATCATTATTAACATCGTGTTACTAAAAAATACTTTCACAATTATTCTATATACAAAGTGAGAAGAATAATAATGAAATTGCACAAATGAGATTGTTTTATGGAAGTATCTTCATGAATATATATTCTTTTAAAATTTCATTAGAGATACATGTTAAAGTGTGTTCTACAATAACTGCAACAAATATGGATCCAGATAAATTAAAAAAACTATGAAATACCTTTCGATGAATTAGGCATTCTAAAATATGTAATCAAACTTTCTTTGCTTAATGAACAACAGCATATCTTCAACACTCATAATATATATACCAGATCCATCCTCACTAGCATTCAGCAAGCATGATAAATAGCTCTTCGTCAGTTATTGCTCCCATCTCCATTGCTCTTTCAAGTATAGTGAGCCCTCCGGCATCTTTAACTGACGGCCTTGCACCCCTGGGAAAATGATATGTTAGCTTATGCTTTCATAGGAAGTTTGTGTTAGAGATGCATGTGCACAAACTCCATACAAATGTCTATCTTTCAAACACACCCTCATGTATATTTGTGTGCCTATCTTTCGTGCAAATGTCAATCTTTCACATACATATAACATGTAATTGATGCCAAATAGATCACTAAAGCTTGGCAGATGAAAAATCTTAGTTGTTTGTGCAGTGATGAGAAGTTTTCTAAAACATCTCGTGACACAAACACAGAATAGGGAACTGATGAACAATCCAATTAGTAAGGCTTCATAGAAGATAGTGGAAGGTATAATTATGAATTACGATATTTGAAGATACAGATATTCCCACTTCCTTCTTAATTCTTTCCAACACAACTCGTAGAAAAATAAAAATAACAGGGAGACCGAGAGGAAGACTGTATGACTGTTAACTAGTTACTAAAGCCCAAAGACAATAATTGGCTTAAGGTAAAAGTATTACCTTCTTAATAGAAACTTTGCCAATTTATTTTTCCCACTTGTAATGCAATGGTGCAAGGGAGTTCTTCCATGATAGTCACAGATGTTTACATCAGCACCAAATTGGAGCAACAACTCAACCATCAGTTCACTGTCAATAAGACATGCCAAATGTAATAATGACCATCCACGGAAACATCTCTCAGTCTCTATAGTCTCTTCAACCTTCAGACAGCCTTCGGGATCATGCTGCTGCCCTTCAGCGTCAGCAGCATGGTGAACCTCATCACCACATTTTGTGTTTAAGATATTTGATGTCGATGTAACAACGAGGCGATACACTTCTCGTACATCTACAGCCTGGACTGCTCGCCAAATTCTTATGCAAACTGAAGGATTCTCGGGTATATCCTCTTCTCGGATTATTAGTGATTTCTCTACGTACTGGTTAAGAAAAAAAGGATGACAACAATATTTAGGTCACAGTAAAAACCGCGAAGAAAGCTGAGGCTTCCTAAAAGATAATGTCATAATACAGAAATACATAATATTAAATGTCAAAATGTAAAACTGACATACAAAATGCAAAACTGGTACAGGATCAGCAGAAACAAAATGTACATATATATATATATAGAGAGAGAGAGAGAGCATAAAAAATGAGAGAATCCAAAGATTGAAACCCGCTAATAAAAGATTACCACATAAGTAATTCATTCACGTGCAGTGATCTGGGTACACGATCTCTCCATAGAAGCAAACATTAACTATCCTATTTCAAATTCTATTCGCAATGAAAGCAAGTATATCCAACAGAAAAGTGAAGTCAAATCCACAAAACATTCTTCAATTCCAAAGTCGTAAGGATTATTCAGGTTTTAGTTATGAACTAGCAATTTAAAAAGTTATGTAGTTTGGCCTTCAATTGGAATTAAAGAATGTTTTGTGGATTTATAATTAAATGACACAATAATTTATAATTAAAGAATACGAACAAATACCTCAATGAACTCATAAATAACAGAATTCTTTTAAAAAATCTGAATTGGATAGAATATGATTATTTAACAGACATAAATTTCAAATGAAAGAGTTATGTAAACTGTCTCTTGGAAAGAAAATGTGACATGTCTAACATGTCAAGCTGCCTTTATAGCAGTAAACCATGAAAGCTTCCATTTATAAAAAGTGAAATTCAACCAAAACTGCTTACCTTTGCTTGGATGTATTTCTCTTTGATTTGGAAGGCATCTGTTGAGCAAGGTTTAATAGGCACATGTAATTCACCTACCCTGCACATAATTGTTCCCAAAATGAAAGGATTACAAGCATAACTACTCATGCTTTTAACAAACTTCTCCACACAAACTTTTAGAAGAGAAAAATGAGATGAAAAAATAAAATGAGTTTCTCCATAAGTTAAAATTAGTTGTGCATAAGTTAAAAAATAAAATGTAAAGAAGTTATATAAGAGAATTTTTACTAATTAATTTATGCATAAGCTAATTTTAACTTACGAAGAAACTTGTTTCATACTTTTTTCTCCTAAAATTTTTTGGAGAAGTTTGTCAGCATAGGCTCAATACGCATTACTAAAGAAATCCATAATTTACCTTTCATTATCAAGCAGAAGCAAGCCCTCCCATATAGAATTACAATAAGTATTACCTAAGTTATCAAATAACTCCAAAATGGTATTTTCCCACACCCTAACATCTAGTGTTATAGATCTCACCTGCATTCCACACATAAAATATACCTTAGGAAAATGGTAATCAATTTGTAATACCAAATCAGAAATCACATAATTTAAGAAAATTGATTCAGTTTAATTATAAACAAACAAAAAAATGTCAAAACTAATGAGTTCTTAAAATGAAATGCCCTTGGCAATAAAGAAAGAGTTGCAAAAAAATGCAAGCACTTTACAGGGGAAGATTTGGAGAAAGATACAACATAATAAGTTAGAGAAAATTTAGTAAACGGGAGTGCTTTCTTATTCACTAGAATGTAATAGATAGCTTACGCAAGGAATCTGTACATTTAGGCTCTTAATAGAGTTAGTGGAGATTATTTCCTAAGCTAATATTAACTAAATGCAACTTTCTAGATTACATACAATCTGAATTGTCAGTAATTCTGTCACAGAATCCTACATATAAATCAGAGAATTACTAAGTAGACAAGTAGTTGTTTGTAACTCACACGATAGAACAGCAAAGAGAGATATCTCTAACAGCCACATAAACAAATAAATGGTTAGCATTTATTCCGAAAGAATGCACCTTTGAGATATGAACACCAAGATTTCGATGCACTCCAGAGCATTCAATACATAGCAATATGCCAAGGTTTAGAGACGCCCATTCTGGTTCAGGAGCACTGCACTCAGCACATTTATCATTCCCTGGAATTCCCCTTAAAATCTTAGAGACACTTCCCACTTCCTTGGAATCCCTCACTGATTTCTGACCATCCTCCGATTGACTTGACAAAGATGCACCAGTTTGTAAGTTTTTTTTCTGTGAATTCTCTCTACCATATTGAGGCTGCAGCATTTATAAATGAAATAGTGTTGACATAACATCTTATACGGACATCTTGTCATGATGGTATACTTCAAAATGTTTGAATAGATAACCTGTTGAAGAAACTGTGAATTAAAAAGTGATGTGATAGCTCCAGTAATTTTGTTAACCCAGTCCATCCTATCAGCTTCATTTTCTGCCTGATGAAACAAATTTAGAAAATCAGAAAACTAAAACCCAATTCAGAACTAAACTAAGCAGGTACACTGAATTTAATACAAGATAAAATATAGAGGCTCAATCTAAAAGTTTTATGAATCATTAAAATAGATGGAATAAGTCAATCAGCCACCTGAAGTGTGAATGTTTTTGAGGGAGAAATTATTCGGAAGCAAAGTCGTAGATCTGTATCCTCTGCATCCATCTTTATAATTGATGTGCATAGATCAACAGTATAACAACCTAAAATATCATCATTCAGTGATGCAGCCCTGTTGTGTTTTGAACGGAATCTACCAAACATTCCACTATTTTGTTCATAAGAACGAGTATAATTATATGACTGAGAGCCCTGGGGTTGGAAGTAAACATTAGGAGATTGCTAGATAAGTCAAAAAAAAAATTAAGACAAAAATAACTACCATAGGTTTGACACCCTTCACTCTGTAATAAAACAAATTCCCTTGGTTATCAAGTACAAAGAACCTCCGTTTCCAATCTCCACGCGAGCCTGATGACCGTTTTAACAGATAACCTTGTTTAACTGTTTGAAGCTGTAAGCAAGGGTAAAAATTAAAAGTAGAAGACATCAAAATAAAGAAAAAGGGGAAAAAATAAAAGCCTATTTATTTAACATAAAGCCTTAAACTGAAGAACTTTCACCAATTAACCAGTCAAAGGCCAATTACTTGCCTCCCCTTTGGTTGCCGACAGCATCCCTGAATCTAAACTTCTGTACGAGTTCAAACCTACAACATGGGTGCCTTCAGAACCCGGAATGGTTTCGGTAAAATTGCTAGAAACTCGTATATTCTCCAGCTCTGCCTGTGTTCTGTATTCCTGAATCCGTTTTGCAAGCTTATCTTGCTCAATATTAGCAAGTTCTTTAGATTGTTGTGCGTATGTCAGCACCTAATTTCACGAAAGTACCCAAAAGTACAATCAAGTAAGAATTTTCATGCAGCAATCTAGGTTTGAGCCATTGAAAGTCACTATTATCAAATATTAAATAGATTACTTCGAAATTGATCATTATAAAATAAAATTGTCAAAGATAAAATCTTGAAGTGTCCCAGATCAGGTATAAGAATCAACAGCAGAACACAAGCAAGACAATGGTAGGGTTATACGGTCAAAGTAACAGTATAAGATAGTGCAGGAGATATTTTCTCAAGCTGCGACAATTCAAACGCAGATATCATGTGCCTGCATAATATTTATAGTCCTATGCAAATAGCAATAGGAAAGTTCCACACTATCTACCTCAATACTGAGGTGCAGTTTAAATAGATGTTGCACTACTTCACTTAATACTTTTAAGATGAAATTTATAATGGTATCAAAGTCTATAGTTCATCTTCATGTATCACCTATTCTGACAGACATTGCTCCAGTAACCACATGTGGAAGGTGCATGTTGGAAAGTCACATGTTAATCGCCTCAGATACTGGAGTTCAGTTTAAATAACTATTGGAAAATTTCACTTAATGTCAATTGGTTTTAAGATAAAATCTAACAACGGCTTCCCATCAGGTGGGCCCACAAGAGGATAAATGTACACTGCCTTTTCCCCACAAGCAAAGAGGTTTTTCTAGGATTTGAATCTATGATCCCAGGTCATGAGGCCACAAACCTCACTGCTGTGTCAAGGCTCACCCTCAACATTTTTAATTTTTAATCAAATAAACTTTCAACTTTGATTAATCAACACTCCTAGCAACCCCCAAGCACCATCGAGAACAAGTGTGATACAAGACAACAGAGACAACTACTCTTAGAAAATTCTTTTGTTTGGATGTGGAATATGATCATTCGTAGTCTTGAGTAGTCAATTTATGAAAAGCGGATAATGATAATAGAAGTGGTATTGCAATTAAGAGCTGAAGGCTCTTTATACCATACTTGTAGAAGCAGCACTTAGACATTGATCACGAGGAGCCTTGTAATATCATTTCAGATTATTTAACGCAGACTAATCATCAGAATATTAATACATTATATTCACCAAACCATATTGAAGAATGCATCAACAATATGTCTTCACTAAAGAGATACATGAAAAGAATCATAAGATAAAAGTTTAAGCACATTTTGACATTAAAAGTCATCTTACAAGGTAGCGCCCTTTTCCCCTTTCTCAAGCACATAAATTGAGCAACATTATAAAGAGAGTTCAGATGCGTTCATAACACCTATTTACATTTTATCACAAAGCAATGTCATCCCTATGCTAAGTCAATTCAATTCTCCATGGGCAACAAAATTGCAAATAAGACTGAACTATACTGGGAAATTTATACACTCGGTAGGGGAGGAAGAGTGCAATTGATATTAATGATCCAGACGCTTATAAAGGGCACTTCATCTAGTCCTTTCAATACTGTTGTTTGAAATTAGTAAATAAAATGCTCTAGCTTCAACTTGATAAAGTCAGTTTGGCTACTAAAAAAGACCAAAGCATGTCAATTGTCATACCTGTAATGTAAAAACAAAAGGAAACTACACATTATACCTGGTGAATATAGGGCTCCATTTGGCTTAGTAAGTCATAACCCTAGAGCAAAAAGATAACTTGTTAAGTAAAAAGTAATAATTAAAAACATGAAACACATATTATGCAGAATTGACACAAATTTACAGACCAGCTTAAAATATCTCAAATGAGCATCCATTATTGCACTAATGGACTCCAAGAACTCATACTTCTTTTTCGCTTCAACATTCATGAGTGAGTTTACCTGCACTCCTTAAAACCCAATGGCCAGGTTCATAATAAAAAAAACACTGTGGATATGTCAGCAAAAAAGATTCATAATTGTAGAAGACATACTAGATTGAAGCGGCTTTTTTCAAATGCTGATTTTGAATTTTGTAGATCCTGCCATGGATCAGATTTTGAGATTATTAATCAGATAATGACTCACAGCTAGTCATAAAAAATATGCCAAAACTTAAACAACAAAAGACTTAATAATGTTTCTGTAAAATACGACTAAATTGATTTTAGTCCTCCAAAAAAAAGTGTTTAGTCCTAATAAAAAATTGTTATTTTAAAATTAAACCTTGTTTTGGTGTCAGGCATTGTCCATGGCAAGTGATCCATGAATCAAGTCAGATATCTAGAGTCATCCATGAATCAAAGATAAAATAAAATCAAAGGTCGTGCACACAGGCAGCAGACCCTGCAATGTGTAAGGACTTTAAATAGGTATCTGAACAATCAGAACAACAAGGTGAACATATTGGCCTCACTAAATTGTCCCTTAAATCTATATTTTCCAGTTTTGATACAGCCTGCATACTATCCCTTCCAAATCATGCTGGTCATAACAGAATCAATGGAGATATTAGGATGCCAAGCGCTAATATATGCACTATCCACTCTAAAACTCAAAATGGATTGATAGGTGCCATAACTATAACAGAGCAATGCTGAATGCTAACTGATCATATCAGACCTGCTCAAATGTGATACAGGACCTGATCATATGATAACTAGTGGGAAAGAAAATACAAAGAAAAGGAAAAGGTTCAAGGAACTTCGATTGCCCAGTCTCTCCCAAAAGTCCCAGCTAATTCCAGCCTACCCTCTCAATTCTCACTCCCTAGCCTTATACCCTATACAACAAATCACCTGTTTTTTTTTCCACCTTGATATTAGTTACGTGTAAAAATCTTTCTCATTCTCTTTCATAATTTTTTTAACCCCCTACAATGCCACTCTTTTTCTTTCTTAACATAAACCTAAGTTATTTTGGGTTTGAGCCTAATTAGCTCAGGGTATCTATCAGACTTTTGGAGTTGCTTTCAAACTCAGAAAAGGATGCTAATTTCAGGTTGTGGTGGTAGCAGCCTTTAAAGTCCATGAGTTATGAAAATTCCTATGGAATACTGGGCAGTACCCAAGACAGGTTGGCTATTGCAAGTTTCACATGATACTATATTAGTAATAATATCTTTTTAAAGTTGTATCTTCAGAAGTCACAAGATAAGTTTTTTATCATAATAAGAAATCATGACACAGTACAAGAATGTTAAGAAACCTCAGATTCGACTAGAACTTTTTAGAAGCTACTAATCATGCAAAAATTGATATGACAAACCTCTTCTAATTCAGCTACTACATCTTCTGGTGTATTCTTCTTCAAAGAGACAAACTTCTCTCGTGACTGAATTAAAGAGATAACAAATATGTTAGAGAACATAATTAACATTTGTGTATTTTGGTTTAAATACAACCCAGATAAGCATAACACATAACATAAATGAAAAACTATGATACTGAAATCACTGATGTAAGCAAATGACCACATTCATAAAGAGGCACACATGCAAAATGAGAATGTCTTTACAAGCCAAACTTTAAATTAGCACTGAAACCTATGAGGAATCCTAAAAGTTGATAATAACTAAACGACTTAAACAACAGCAACAAGGAGCAATATATAGGGTGAATACCCAAAGCAGACATCACAAAAAACATATTCAGGCATTACAAAAGGAAAAGAATTATCATTTAGACACCATTCAACAAAAGCATTGAACAGTAATAAGAATTTCTAAACATCAAAAGGAATGCATAGCTGATCATAAGAAAGTTAAAATAATACCTGATCATAAGAATGCACAGCTTTGTCAAAACGACGACGAGAATCCTGATACAAACAAGTATGAAGTAAATCTGTGTCTGTAAAACAGAAATTTTACAAAAGAAACATTAACCCTAGAAAAATAAATACCTTCGTATCTTGCAAATCAACGTTCATAAACTCTGTCAGCCGGTCAATCAACACATGCTCTACCTATACAAGAAATCTGTCACATACTTACTCAAAAAAAAAAAAATCTATGCCAAAAACATTGAGTAAGATGGCCTTTGAGATTGCCCACCATAGATAAGACACAAGTGTTGCACTTTAATTTTTGTTTCTCTTTATTCCTTTACTATGCAACCTAGCAGATCTGATGCAACCAGCAAACATTCATGAAAAGAAAACCTAAAAAACGAAAGAATTTTCAACTAAAGTTTAATTTTTATTACAGACAAAGATAAAACCTACAAACTGTTATTCATTGGGCAAAGTGCTTCAGTTTTTCAAAATATGAAAACTGTTCTTGATGTTCCATTTGACTTTTCTAGAGTTCTAGAGGAATGGACTTCTTAATTTCTTAACCTTTTTATTTTCTTCAATTAACCCTGTTTTTGACATGACACAATTCACTGTAAAAGGAGAAAAACAGAGAAAAGGTCACATAATTATTATTTTACTACTATATGCATGATAAATGTATGATTTATACAATCGTTACTAGATACAACGTCAGCAAATGGGCACTCAATACATTAAACAATCTTATATCCTGTCAATTTTATTATGATTCAGTTTAAATTGAGATAAAATAAAAAGAGATATTTTTTTAATGTTTATTTTAGCAAAATTTGAGGAGGATGTGCAGAACAAAAAACCATTGCCTTCAAGATAAAGCACCTAAAGTAACAAGTAGCTTCCTCACTAATAACACTCCGAGAAAAACAGTACGGTGCGGCATTCTGGTTAAAGGACTCACCTGTGAGCGAAGAAGCTCTTTAAAAGAAGCTAGCTCACGCAGTGTGGTAATAAACTTAGTTATGACGGGCCCTACAAAAGAAATCAATTGGAAAGAAAAATACATCTTACACTTAGTAATGGTCAAGGCTGTCTTCATAATACAAGCATCCCACTTATTATATTATCATCAGGCCCCAAACCACAATATATGGAGCTTCGGCACATGTTCAACAGTCCTCAATAAGTGTTTCCTTAAAAAATCAGTTTTTATTTGTTCCAACACTTGCACCTCCATACAGATGGAGACTTCAAGTACACTAGTTTCTTTACAATATTCAGAAAAAATGGCTTTGGTTGTAACATAAAATATTAAAAAAATAAAGTTATGGTTAGGCTTATTATGATAAAAAGATGAATATACAAAGATTATACAAATCTTGATCATCATTTTAATTTTTTTGTTTATGTTGTTTATATTTAATTTTATTTGACATAGACATAAAGTGTTGTTTTCCCGGTGTCCATATCAATGTTTGTGCTTCAGAATCACCTTTTGAGTTCACTTATTTGAATATATAAGTGAAAATAAAACAATAAACGAAAATAATCTCAACGACCTCCAATTGATACACTAACAGGGTCATCTTGGCCACCACCAAATACTTCTAATGAATCAGCAAAGGATATTTCTCCATTATATGCTTCCCCCAAAGCTGTCCTGAGGAATTACAGAAAAAATAATTAATAATGTCCAGCTGATGTGGTTCCAACATATGGTTTTTGGGGCAAATTGATTGGTGAAATTTTCTATTAAAAAGTGGCTGTATGTTAAAAGACACATCTTTTAGCCACCACACCGCAATCATTAATCAATAACCATCCACAGTTACAATTAGATGAAAAAACCATTATTTCAAGAGAACTGACTCTTTCCATTTAATTAAACTTGATGAACATTTATAGTTAGATATTCAGCATTACCAGTTCATGGCCAAGTTCGGTAGCATTAAGATCAATTTTGGGTTCAAACTCGTTTGCATTAAATTAATAGACCAACTTAAAAGTGTCAAAAAAAACATATTGAAAAAGTAAGGAATAATACTATTAGAAACAAACTAGAGAAAGTACAACTAGGATTGGGAAAAGAAATTCTCCCGAAAGAATAATTAAAAAATAATGGTGAGCCAACACAGCTCACAGATGCAACAGAGCAACCTAATTTCTTAGCATATGTGATCAGCAATAGCAATCCCTAAGGAATAACCATGAGAAGAGGAGAAAACACATCTCTAATTCTTTCATCTGTCTTTAAGAAAAACATTCACAAATAAAAATGTAGAATTGACATAGTAAATAAAAAACAACATCCAACGCTATATATAGGAATGCCCTGGAGCACTTACATAAACTTCTTACACCCACTATATAGTTTCTGGCACCGATCCTTTAACTCGTCAGTTGTTTCTTCAAGAGAAAATAACTGTCCCACAGAAGATTGATAAATAAATTACAGCAATAAATCAAATGGACAAAAACGGTCAAGAACTAGTAATTTGCCAAAAGAGTTACTAATCCAAGAATCTGATCAATATAAATAAATGGAAATGCATTCGACACACTTACATAAATTGAAGAGAGTAAAGGAGTACAAAAGTAAACAATAAGGAATCTACCTTCTGGAGACAAAAGGAACGACATCAAACAAAACAGGAAGAACACGTCTTCACATACACACATAAAAGGACATTGGCTGAGCATCTTAAAGCACAAAGAAGACAAATCTATCCTACAAAAGTGCCAATACAAGATATCTACCTTTCAGAAAAACCTCGTACAAATTCCTATTTCCTTGCTCGAATCCAAATCAACAAAAACAAAGCAGTCCTAAACTAAAGCCTCACTCCACGACTTCCAATCAAATCCCTAAATTAACTAACCATAAATAGCATAGATCATTGCGGTTCTATGGCTACGAAACAGTATTTCAAATAAAAACTCTGAATCCAAGCTCATCTTAGCAGCAATTCGAGAGAAAGGAAAGGGAAAACGAAACGTCATGAGAAACTAAGAGCAGAGCATAATGTTGCAGAGGAAAGGAGTGTTGCGAGTGAAGCAAATCTGAAGCGAAAGTAAAATTGAAGGAAAATAGAAAGCGAAAAGTGCGATTGAGATTGGGAAATGATGAGAAGGAAAAACCTGTTTCTGGAACATTGGAGAATCATCGAGCTTGACGAAGGCCGATGCCATTGGTGCGTTGGTTGGTGTGGCGAAGGTGGCTCAAGCTTTGTTACGTTACAGTTGAGATCGCATGTCAATGTTGTGTTATGTTATGCACGCACTTCTTCAGACCGAGACGGAGATGCAGCTATGTAACGTGACTATTTTGCCCCGCCGTTAACCCACCCACCCCGTTCTACAACATTTTACTATTTGCAAATTATTTAAATAAATTATTTCTTTTACTTATTCAATCATAATTTTTTATTATTATTATTATACATGTGTTTTAAATTTAATGTCTTCTATAAAAAATTTATTTAAAACAATACAATAATTATTACTTTAGGAATCGTCTCTCAGCATCGTGGTAGATAATTCGATTTCTTAAATTTGTTAATTGTAAAATTTACTTCAATAATATCTCTATTTTAAGATCTTAGTCTTGTGATATTTTCTTATAAAAATGGTATCCTTTTGATAAAAAATATCTTAGAAAATTAAATTAATTAATAGCATAAAACATTTTACAGTGTAGATATTAAGTTCTTACATTAAACAAACTATTTGTAGTTTATTAATAAAGTAACTTTCTTCCCACACAATTACATTAAACATAAACTCTATATATTCCTATTTTGCAAAAAAGTTTGTGGTTATCTGGACTATTTGTTATGAAGAGTTGATAAGTCCATATACTATTAATTGGCATGTGAATTGTATATAATTAATATTTTAATATAACTAAAAACTATGATAAATAAAAATATTTAAGTATACAAAATTTCTTATAAATATGTAATAAATAAATTAAATTATAAATACATGGTTATTGTTAATTTTTATAAACTATTGTTTAATATTATTTAATTTTGATTTAGTGATAGAGATGATAAGATAGGATAAGATAATAAAAGGTATAATGTAAAAGAATATATTGCAAAGATAAGTTCATTAAAAGTTATGGACTTAATATTAAAATAAGTTAATAAAATATGAAGGAATAACTGTTAAAACCCCAAACCATTAATTTTGAGTTTTCCATCCATTTTTTCAGTACTTCATATTTCTGATAATAAATAAAGGCAGCAAACTAAAATAATTTTAAAAGGGTACTCTATAAAAATAAAAATAAAAAAGTTATGTAAATTGTTGTATTGGGTTTTATTTCTTTTTCTTTTTTTTGCTTAAAATAGATAAATAAGGAAAAAGTAAAAAGTAAATCAACAAAATAGGGGGAGTAATAAAGATATTAATATTTCAATAAAATCACTTCACATGACATATCAGTAAAATATATGATGAAATTCAAAGTTTGGAATCAGCATATTACACACTCATTACTCTCACATGACACATTAATTGATCCCCATTCAATAAGGTTGCTAACAATTGTTATTTTAATAGCAACTCACATTAGAATTAGCTAATACTAAGTCTACAAGGTGGAGTTATCAAATTAAATGCAAATGTCAGAGTCAAAAGGCAATGATTTGCTCTGTAATTTACTCTATCTATTCAGTTCAGGTTAATAACAAAGGTATGAGCAATAGAAAGTGATTCATAGTTTGGTTGGGTGGTACTTATGCCGCAGCATATATAAAAAATAAAGCGCTTATTTGGTTGGAATATTAACATAAAACCAGGCCAAAGTGGATGATAATGGGATATATCCTCATGTGAAAAAACATTTTCTATTCTGTCACTGAGGGTGCATAATATATCAAAAATATATTATGGATTCCACTAGTATGTAATTTAAAATACATTTATGCATGATGCTATACATAAATCTGGAGATGTCTTTTAAACTGTCTAATTTAAAGTACATTTCTAAATTACATAAATTATATTTAGAAATAAATTTTGAATTATGTAATCTATATTTAAAAATATACTATGAATTATATAATTTAAAATATGTATTTGAATTTCACAATCCAACATAGCATTTTAGACAATTCCAATATCCTTATGGAGGTGTAGAAAGAAACCGTAGAGATGCATAAAGTAATTATCCAGCTGAAAATAAATAGAGTCAACAAGATCCAAAGGTTAAGAAAAGCCCAAAAGCGTATATATTATATATACTGTGTCCGGTATAATCTGAAATAAAAAAAAAAAACATCTTTTTCGAATTGTATAATTTAAAATATAAAATTATATTTGGTATTTTATAATTTATAAAAAAATAGAATTTAAAAAAATATATATATGAAGATCAGAAAGAACAAATGTAAGTGCAGGAAGAACGGGTCTTAGGACAACAGCTAAGCGAAGTACTGCTTTTCTCAAATAATATTCTAGTTTTTCAATTTGTAAGAACAAATTATATATTATCGTTTCATGTAAATTAATCGATTACTGTTTTCCTATTCTCACAAAAATTAGTGTACAAAATCAGCATGATATATATAAAATAAAACTCCTATTTTATATGAAGTTATTGATAGTACAGTGGTTGGTGAAAATGACAGTAATATAATTTTGTGATTCTCATGTTATTAATGCCTATTTTAAGGTTAATATGTTGTATAAGTTTTGTGTTTAATTTATAGCTCATGTTTGTTGACACAATTTTTACACTCTATGTTATTTCAATTGTTACATATTTACTGTGCCGCTTTAGGTCAAAACACAACCCATGTTATTTTATTTCATTTTAGTTTATAGTGATTAAAATATGTTTTAATGAAGTGCTATATAAGACTTAATTTGTTTTGATATTTTAAGATTTTTACATTTTAAAAACGAATGGCCCGCCGATAAGCTGAGTCGTAACTACACCAAAAATTAAACAAAAATAGAAAATAAAAACCCCAAAGCCGAATGGGGGCTAACAAATAGGATTAATAATTTATTTCCATACTTTTTTAAATATTTAAAACTCTTTATTGTAATATTTAATAAAATTACTAATAGAAGTTTCCTATAATTTATTTTATTTATGTGTTGTTTTAATTTAGAAAGGCCAACTTAATACATTACATATTTTATCTGTTTCTTTCACTATTTGTAAATTCGGGTAGTCATGACAGAATTTGGTTACAGCCAATAAAAAAAAAATCTAACTTTACTTATTTCAAAAATAAATAAAGGGTCACTTATTTTTTCCTTTTTTATAATTTTGTTTAAGCTTTTCAAAAAGAATTAGTAAATACAAAAAGTTTCATGAATTTTATATAAAAAAAATTACTATAAGAGAGAGACTCATACTTAAATAATATTAATTATAAATTTTTGTAACTGATAAAGAATTAAACATGTGAAAAAAATTCAGATTATGAAAATATGTTGGTCATAAGGATAATAGACATTGATATTTAAATCTAATATTAAGTATTAGATGTTATTGTATATCTATAGTTTACACTATTTAATATATTCCAAGTATAATTATTGGAGGATATCACTTAAAAATTACTAATTTAACATTATTATACTATTTAGTATAATCTTATGTTGCGTGTAATTTATTACACAAGAACAAAGTAATTAATCTAAATTTTATTAAGTAGTAGTTATACACTTATATATAATCTCTCATATAATAAATATATAAAAAAAACAAATTTTAATAATTATTAAACCTAGAGACACCCTGCAGAAAGACAACCAAAATAATCCAATTATTAAATTACGGAAAAAAAGGTTTAAGCCATAATAGTTATTGCTAACAAAACCCCAAGAATAATATGTACACGTGAAATTAAAAATTGTTGTTACAAGTTTTTTCTTTGAGGAGTATTATTATTAGATGTTTTGTGTGTGGGCAAGTTGACACAAAACTTAGAATATATGTAAATTGGTGATGCCAAACATTTTAATATTCAAAGATGCGTTGCATTGGTCGGAGAGAGAGACCCGTGATTGATTATTCTAATTTCTTAACTTAATTAACAAATTGTACCGTATGTTTATTTATATTTATAAGACAAATATTATATTCCTCAAAATTATAACTACCAACATCTTTTTTCTTTGCTGCGTAATAATTTGACCTGAGGCACCGACACTTATAATTCAGTTAGTCAGAACAAAAAGGAAAAGAAACTTGCAGAAAAAAGTACTTTTGAAAATTCGATATATGACAAATTTCATATATTAAATTAAATAATTTGTGCGACATACCATATTTTAGTATATATTTTTCTTCATATTTGACATGATTTCTTTTTGTCGTCAAACATGGTAGATTATACACCGTACACAGCAATTTCACACTATGCTTAAAAGAGAATTAATATAATTTTGAATATATATTTCCTGTACATAATCAATTCCTATTTATCTTGTTAATTTAAAAAAAAAACTCATATTTTTAAGTTTAAGATTGAAAAATTTGAATTTCACTGTACTAATTTTAATTTTAAAGTTTCAACCAATAAAAGGTAATTACATATGTAATTTTTAAGATAATTGTTAGAAAAGTAAATAAAGTTGTAATATATCTTAATTTGTAATTGAATTAATCGTAGTTACTATTCCCTTAATTTTTACCAGATTGTGAAAAAGTCAAATAAAATAGTTAAATATAAAATTTTGAATAATTTTTTAAAACTTTAAATAGGTACAATTTTACATAGAAAATTCAGAATTAGATAAATTATATGTCTAAATTATCCTAAGAAATATTACTATTAATATTCAGATTTATCGTAAAGCATGTTTGGACTAAAATAATATTAAGTTCAGTAATGTTATAATTAATTAATTAACTTAAAATTGAGTTAATAATTGAGGTTTAAGGTCCTAATTTAAATGCTGTCAAAGAAAAAGGTCCTCCCACTAAAAAAAATAATCACCTCAATGACTCTTTTAACTTTCATATTTAAATAAACTTCATAACTTAATTATATATTAGATATTGTATTATTAGGCTACAAAATCAAGATACAATTGGACTATCTAAATAAGTTAGCCGATTGAGAAGTATTCAAAAAATGGATAAAGAACTAATCAATCAACCAGATTTTCTATTCATAAACTAATTCGTGTCACACATCAAATAAGATATAGACTAATCCGCTTAGACGCATTCAATTACTATAAAAACTAAAGGTAACGTTGCTTTATTTAATTTTATCATGTTTTTACTCTGACCCGGATTGCATGCAGGACCCGAGATTGTTAAGATCGGAGGAGACGGGAGTGATCAAAGTTTATAAGAAAGGAGGTTAGAAAGCACTCTTTCTTGTTCGAGCCCACCGAGCTCTTGCAAGAACATATATGAAAGAATAAGATATATAATTTCCTTATCTACAATCCTTGTGAACAATTCCTGTGATGGTTCCAGGGTCCATGTTCACGTGTTACGAAAGTGTATCAAATTGCATTACGTGACAAACACAAATGTGAAATACTAAAAATATCAGCAAATAGACTCTAGCTTACCACTTCTTCACTTCAACACAGTTTCCTGCATCAGACAAAATCTTCACATAAGCTTTTGCTATTCCTTCTACCAACACACACACCAAAACATTTCTGTGATTTTCTTCAATTATTTCACAAGGTACAACAACTTGTTCGCTGCATGGAACAATAGGGCGGTTTAGGAAAAAATATATTCATAGCTGTTTTAGCCTGCTAGCTCCTATGCCTCCACGTTTACAATAACTCCAAAAATTTGTCACAGATGGGGACATGTACATGGGATCTGTCATAAAATGGCCAAAACTAAAACATTATCAGTAGCACTGTACACTCACGGCACAAAAAAACGTAGTTAATAATAAACAAATCATTATATAAAGAATAAAAAAGAGAGATCAGAAACCATTCAAGTTAACAAGAGTTGTGGCTGAAGCTTGTTCATAGTTTATTTGGGTGAGTTGGGAATGATGCAACCTATAAAAAACTGAACCACCTATTTGGTTAGAGTATTGATTAATTAATCACATAGAACCAGGCCACAGTGGGATGATAACAAAATTTTATCTTTCTCTTTTGTCATAAAGGGTGCTTACATATATCCAAAAGCACAATTTTTTTATCTGTTTTCCTTCAATGCAGAAGTAGCTATGCCGAAGCCTTGTGACTTGCAAATCAACATCGATGGTCAGCAGATATTTCTCTTGAAAGAGGTATTTTTCACTGACTCTTTTTTGTAGTTTGGTATATATTTCAGAGAAAAGTTATGAACATTGGTTGTGTAAGGTGAGGTGAAAGTCTAGTTTATTTATTTTGCAGAAGGTTATTACGAAATACTGTGGAGGGTTGAAGAAAATCTTGAATCACAGAAAGAGAAGATGCCATGTGAAGAAGGAGTTGGGGATTAGGATCAATGATTTCCCTGGAGGGCCAGAAGGGTTTGAGCTAGTTTCAATGTTTTGTTACAATGATGGGAAAATCCAAATCACTGAAGCTAATGTGTGTCTCCTCCACTGTTGTGCTGTTTATCTTGGAATGACTGAGGAGGTACTCAAGAACAATCTTTTGCAACAAACAGAAACTTTTCTTGAGGGAATCTTCAACTGGAAATGGAATGACATACTTGTGAGTCTCAAGAGTTGTGAGATGTTTTATACATATGCAGATGGCTATGGTCTCTTGGAGAAGATCATTAGTGTCTTGGCCAAGTTTGTTCAGAATTCAGATTCAAACCTCCTCATGTCCTCACCTTCAGCATCATCATCATCTTCTTCCCCAGAAACCAATTCTCATAAAAGATTCTCCTTTTCATCCAAGAAAACTACCCCAGAAAAAATGAAGTCAACTTTGTCACGCAAGGCATGGTGGTTTGATGAGTTGGCAACTTTACCACCAAATATCATTGAGAAGCTTATCCGGGCTATTGGAGCTTACAAAGCTGATAACAAAGATTTAATCCTCACAAGATTTCTGATGCATTATCTGAAAATAGCTACTCAAACCAGAGCAGTTAACTGCAAAAACAGCAATGAGTATGCTGCTATTGCAGAAACTGCAACTTACGGAGTCATGTCTGTTGGAAAAATGACCTTTTCTTGCAGAGGGCTTTTTTGGGTTTTGAGGATTGTGTCCAAGTTTGGGTTGAGTAGAGATGTTAGAACTGAATTGGAGAAACTGATTGGTGGGGTGATTGAGCAAGCCACACTGGATGATCTTCTAGTTTCTGGGCATGACATGGGAGTTTATTATGATATTGATTTGGTGATAAGATTGGTTAGGCTATTTGTTGATATCAATGGTTCTGATGATGCAATGTCTTTACAGAAACTGAAAAGGGTTGGTAGATTAATTGACAAGTATTTGAGAGAGATATCCCCTGACCAGAACCTCAAGATCTCTAAATTTCTTGGAGTAGCAGAATGCTTGCCAGATTCAGCAAGGGATTGTTATGATGGAGTCTATAAAGCCATTGACATCTATCTTCAGGTGAATAACACATACCTTTTTCCCTTGCTTTTCATGTGTATCAAATGGTCATAGGAATGAAAAAGATCAAAGAGATGATAGTAGAACTTGTTTTACTTGAGAAAGCATTTTTTGGTCTAATAATTACAAAAATATTACAGGCTAGCTTTTATTTTGCTTTCTGACACTAAAATTTGTACAAAAAACAATAAAGATCCCTTTTTTATTTTATTCTCAACTTGTTTCACTTTTTTTTTCCTTTTCTTCTTCCTTTTAATTAGGCTTATTATACATACATATATATACATTTTTTTATTTATTATATAAACATGTTCATATGAGTGTATTATGTGCCATATGCAATCAACCAAAAAAGAAGAGAAAGAACAAGGAAGGGGCCAGGATACATACAATCTTATTATAATTTTAAACATTTCCCTACACTTTCAAATTATTTCCCCCCATCTTTCTAGGAGCATTCCCCCCGGCATTACCAATAGGACATTCAATTGTCAAAATAATATATTGGATGTTATAGAGTCAATTTTTTCTGCTAAAAATAGTTTAATGGGTATTTTGGCTCTTTCAACTTTTCTTTTGTGGTTTTCTGTTGAAGTTTGTGTTTGACATTACATAAAACGGGGAGTGGAAAAAATCTAATAAAGTAAAGCCATGAGATCGGGTTTGGGAATTCTTGTAAAAAATATAGGTTCTAATTTCTACAATCTCACCATGAAGATTTATATATTGCCTACCGATAAAAAAGGTCATGGTAAATATGATTAAGATAATCATTATAAAAATTGTTATATGTAATGATTTCCTTACACTGTTAATAGATAACAATATTAAATTCTACTACAGTGTTAATATAGAGAGTATTTTTTATTAAAAAAAACTGTTATTCCTAAGTTCACATTCATCTCAATATTCTGAATTCTTGCTTCCCACTGATCGTGACCGCATTGGTAGAAGTAAAATTTTGTTCTTTCTTTTGTACTACCGTATTTGACTATTACTATATATAGTGTTATACAAAGTATTGCTTTCTGATCCAAAAATGATTTGCAGTCTCACCCAATTATCGCATTTGAGGAAAGATCGAGACTGTGTAGATGTCTTAATTACACCAAACTGAGCTTTGAAGCAAGTAAAGATCTGGCCAAGAACCCAAGAATACCTCCAAGGGTTGCAATGCAGGCTCTTATTTCTCAACAATCAAAAGTTCCAACAATTGACTATGTAGCTGAGAGTCCAAGAGTGAAACCTTCCCAAATAGTTTTGTACAATAAAAAAACCAGAAACAGCTTCAACCAAGAGAGAAAAGACATGGAACTGAACATGGACAAGATGCAGTGGGGAGTAATACAACTGGCCAAATTACACAAGGAAATGAACGGTCATGTATCCAAGTTGTTCTTGCTTGATCCTGCTCGTTCTTCATCCTCACCAAGATTTTGTTGAATATCTTCATCTTGTGTAACTCTCCACCTCTATCAAAGATATTATAGTATTTCTGGAATTGTAAAAAGCTGTAATTGTAATTTTATCTTATATTTGCTTTAGAACTTCAAAGCCGTATATGGAATCAAATAGTAGAGATTTCGTTGCATACATCAATATTATTGGATAGTATTCTGCGAACAACAGAAATAATGTTATTGTGTAGTTTTTATTGGTTTGGATTTCGTTGCTTTAATCCATCTGTAAGCTTGGGATATTTTCTAAATAATAGGAATAAAAAAATAATGAAAGAGAGAAGGAAGAGATGTCAACAGTTCTGTATGATATGTTTCAGAACAAGTCCTTTTCGTTTGCAAGGAAAGGAAATTCACCTTTTAGTTTGTTAGCCTCTGGTTATACCATTCAGGGAAAAGGAAAGGAAAGAAGGCATAGAGACAATTAGAGGAGTTATCACTCACGATTGGTATTCTGGTAAAAAGGAAAACATTTCCTAATTTCCTTTGGTTTTACAATGAGAAAGAATGAAAAAGCAAATAGAATGAATGAAATGTATGTAAAGATGTGGTGAGTGGAGCCCACAAGACTACTTACTTTCCTTCCAAAAGGGTAGAAAAAAAAAACCTTTCCTAATTTCATTAGGTTTTTACAATAAGAAAGAATGAATACGTAAATAGAATGAATGAAATGTGTGTAAATATGTGGTGATTGGAGCCCACAAGACATTGCTTTCCTTCCAAAAGGGTATAAAAAATGGTGGGGCTCATGGAAAGTCTATAATCACTGCAATCATTTCCCTTCTTCTGCAAATGTGCTATCAAAGACGGATGAACTTGACCCATCCAATTCAACCTTTATCATTTTCTTTACGTCCTAAAAGCAAATAACAAACAAAGCCTAGAATAATTGGCACATACAAAGATGACGAACAATGCAATCATCACTTCAGAAAGTAAAGATAATTTTATTTTAAGGGGTTCAACAAAATAACAATAGAAAGATACTTTTCTAAACAAGGAATATATTTGCGTCCGAAATACTCATGCTATAAACTTTGAAGCATCAGAATTTTATGGTAGCAGATATGAAAAATGTCAGCAAAATCATAAGCAGGAAAACGAGATGGAAGGCAAATAAACTTCAACTTCAAGGATGAGTTCATGCTATCGATGAGTACAAATTAGTCACCGTCATCATAAAGCCCGTGAAGTATTTCGTGTGATTGAACTTTGCACAATAATTACGTTTTTAGACAAGAAAATGCTTGATGCTTGATGGGGTATTCATCCCATTGTACAGGATTGAAAAATCGTCATTCTTTCTGGAACAGCTAAGTAGAATGATTTCCTCTTTAGTTTCTCATGTGGCATATAAAATTAGTCTCAGGCGAACTTGATGACAGTACTTGATTTGGATCCTGTCTATGTCAATATTTCCAGCCAAGTCACACTCTTTTCTCATAGTGAAACTGTATTACATCAACTAACAACACAAACAATAAAAAATTTGAAAGCAAATAAGTAAGAAGACTACTAAAGTAATAATGACAGTGACAATATACTTAGAAAGTTCATAAGAGATATGACCCAGTAATTTAGTTACCTGTCACTGCTAGGATAATGAATCACATAGACATCCCTTCACAACAAGTACTTCATGATTGGACAAAGACACCAGCCTACAAGCTCAACAAATAAAAAAACTAAGTCCAACAAAAAACCAAAGTTTAATAAATAACGTTAGAGTTGTATTGGAGTTGTCCAAAAACAATTATCTACACATCACGTTCTTACATCTTTCACTACAATCTTGTCTGGAAAACTCAATCTTGGCAATAACCATTCCAACAAGTAGATTGAGGAGTTTTGATGATTGGTTCTGCTAGAATGCTCATCTGAAAGGCAAGAATAGGTTGATATCATGGCTAATGACAAAAGTAATTCTCAATTGTAATAGTGGCAATGGAATCCAAACCTGAAGAATGGACAAGTATTCTGTGTGTAACAAAGGACTGGGACAGTTGAAGGAGCAGTATCAAATTAGAAATCTTAAAACTGAATTTAAAAAATAGACATGCATAATAGAAATTAACAAAAAGAAAGCATAAGGAATTAATTATGGCCCCTTTCTTCTACCCAGGAAAATAAAATGCATAAGAAAAGCCATAACAGCAGCCAACTCATAAATTTGTACCACTTTTAATTCATACAAAATATTTAGAAAACTCTTTCTGTAAACAACTGCTTTCATATTGTCATTCATGATTAAATTATATATATATATATATATATATATATATATATATATATATATATATATAACCTTATCTGTAGTACAAATAAGGATAATTGTGGGTTATATATCATAAACTTTTTCCCAGAAAATGTTTACAAATATCTTCATTTTATATAAGAGGTTCGTCAGATATAAGGCCTCAGGTTATTTATATAACTGTTAATATGTCAGATATTACTCTCACTTTCTCCTCCTTTCCCATCTCTCTCCCTCCCACCACTACTATTATTGCCTAGTGTCATTCCAGTTCTATCATTTTTAATTAATACTTCAGATATCATACCATTTTTAGGCCTTCACCTACAAAACATAAGATCTTAGGAGAGTTGGTCATGGGATACGCAAGACAAAAGTATATGATGCACCAGTAGCAAAACTTCTACCTGCCAGACAGATGGCATGTATTCACGATACTGAAAATTTTGATGGTTTCTTGTCATATTTTTTGAACATCTTTCTTCCATGTTCCTGTTATAGGTATCATCATACATAAAGTACAACTGAGATTAGAACAGACAATATAAGTTTTATTAGCGGCTGATCAATGATACAAAAAATATTGGGACATTGCAAATGCAAAGGACCTGACAAGTAAACTATGAAGGCAAATTAGGTTTAACTGGATCATCTTGGCTTTATAATGTGTTGAAAAATATTAGAGAGAAAATAAGGCCAGAGAGGTGTGATTAATAACCCTTGCAATGGATCAACTCCACCTTATCCCACAACTCTACTAAATAATTTGTCATGCTTTCGACGCATTGAAAGTTATTATCAAAATCAAACTTGAACCAATCAAAAGATATCTTTCTGATCATACAAGATTTTAGGTGAAATTCAAGAGTTCTTCAAGTTTCTCTATCTCTGAAAATTGAAAGGATCGTGTTTTAAATTCCACAGCCATTATAGAACTCACCCTTTGACCTCATTTGAAGCTGTAGAATGTCTATTCCCGAAAATCACTGACTTTGTAGCCATAATAAGCATAGGATACACCTGAAGAAGTTTTCTAATATTCTGTACTACTGCTTCTGACACAGTCTGAAGGAAAAGTTTTTTTCTGCATCACATGATATCTGCAAATTAAAATCAACATATATCTGAACCAATGATACACACTTGCTCCTTGTGTTGCAACTACAAGTTTCACACTTTAAGAAAGTTAAAGAGGGACAATTTGACCATTGAGATTGAGAATTCTGAATTAAATCGATGCTCTGAGAACTTTAAAACATGAGGCCAGAATGCAGCCGCCATCCACTAGGAAATACCAACATATATATAACTTACTTGCTGTTTTCTCTTTGAGACAAGAACATTGATGCACGATCCATCCAATGAAAAGCTCCAATGCTGCCAAATAAGTTCACTCAGTCCAAGTTTATTTATTATATAATTTATTCAGAGTAGCTGCCACCACAGTTAACGATGCAAATAACAGTCGGAACCAATGAAATAGCTTCATCGCTCAACACATTATACACAATATCTACAGACTTTAAAGCGAAAAGCTATGTACATGGCATTCAAATATATCAAAAGAAACCGAGGAATAGAAAAGACTTTTATGTTTTACATTAAGATGAGCCAACCGAACTAATAATAGTATAAAGATCACAACTAGGCTCAGTAAATAGAAAAGCCACCAAAAATAAGAGCAGCTTTATTTTAAAAATAATAACAAATTATAAAGTCGATAATTCGAGAAAAAAGCAAGAAGAAGCCAGCCTGTCAATCATGAGCACGTGGACACCAACTCCTTGAACTTCTTTCTCCTTCTCTAAGCGACAATGCAATGTCTGTTGCAGAACAAAAGGAATAAGATACATTAACAGAAGTAAAAATAAACAGTGATGTTGCATTGTACAAAGAGATACTAGTTATAATAAAATGGTTTAATTACTCATTGGATTTTTATACCTCCTCAATCTTTACAGAGTAGTCTCTACCTACAAATAAGGGGTGATAAGAGATGGGTTCGGCTTATCATTATCCTAATTTGACCTCAAATTTTGACTATATGGTCTATTAAATTTAAACACAGGCTCAAAATAAATGAAATAAATTGGGTCATCCCAACTTCTTTAGTGTAATATATACATCGTTCAGTATGTATAACTTGATCATAAAATAGAAAAAAGTATAAAACTTAAATTATGATATATTTTATAACAAATATTGTAAATAAATAAACCAACTCCTTATAAACATAATATCTTGTTATAAAAATATTGTCTATTAAATATAAGAAAATTATTGGTAATGTATAATTGTTCATCCCTACCTAAGCATTGCTTTTGAATCATGTAATTCATAATCTGTTTTAGTTCTACAATTCTGCACTAAAAAGTATACTTACATCAAAAACCTAAACATTATGCCAGGTATCCATTAACTAAACCTATTAGGATACAAGGAAGTACAAGTAATGCAATGCAAAAGTACATTTCCACTGTATGATTTGTATCACAAAAATATAAGAAATAATCAAAATGAAAAAATGGTTTACCCTGAGAGTGTGAAGAAACTCGAAGCTATCGTAACAACGGACATACAAAAAACGGGCCATGCAGAGATCGTACAAGGCTTGATCGTAAGAATCCGTTCCGTGTTGCGTGATGCGATGAATGAGCAATTGGGAGAAGCGCGTGATGTCGAAGCGGCAATCGAGGTCCAGAAAGAGGACCAGGTGGTCCAGGCCTCCGTAGGGTTTGGGGAGAACGGAAGTGATGGCGGCGTCAATGAGAATTTGGGTTTTGGCGGAGGGCGAGGGTCCCACCAGCTCCAGGACGTTGCCGACGCGGAGAGGAACCCTGTGCAGCGGCGGCGGAAATACGAACGGCCGCACGCTGCTCACTCTGCTCAGCATCTCCGCCGCACTCTCGTCTCCCTCAATCCACTTTTCAATTTCCTCTCTCTCTTTCATTTCTCTTCTCACTTTTCAATTTCCTCTCTCTTTTTTCTCTTCTCACTTTTCAATTTCCTCTCTCATTTCTCTTCTCAGTCTTCAATGTCCTCTTTCTTTCTCTATCATTTCTCTTCTCACTTTTCAATTTCCTCTCTCTTTCTCTTTCGTTTCTCTTCTCACTTTTCAATTTCCTTTCTCTTCTATTTCTCTTTCTCTTCTCACTTTTCAAATCTCAATTTACTTTGCATTCTCACCATTTCCCACTCTAACGCAAAACCACAGTTCTTCCCGCCTAATCTCTGTTTTTCTTTTCTTTTCGTGTTTTCTTAATAGCTCTCGTATAAAATTTATATTATTTAAAAATTATTCAAATTCTATTTTTTAGTTAATTATGTCCTTGCTTATTAACTTTTTATTTTATATAGAGTCTCTACGATAAAAAAAAAAAAAAACTGAATTATCATTTTTGCTTCTCTTTTAATTTTGTATAGAATTTTGATTTTTTTTTATTCTGCTCCTAAAACTTCAACAAAATAAAACAAACTAACAAAACTACTAAAAAAGGACATTTAAATTATTATGTAACATGAGACATTAAATCACACACAAAATAAGAAGATTTATTGTAATCTACTATATAATAACATATATTAAACCTAAATACTACATAACCTTTCCAGAAATAACCACATACTTTCTACTTTAATATTGTATTATATAAATCTTCAACAAAACTTCAATAGAAGGAATAAATCTATTCAAGCTTCAATTCAATAAAATGGGAAAAGAAGCTTAATAACTGAATTAAACAAAATTTATACAAACAACTATTAAATCAAACCTTGAACCTGCTCCAATAAATCATCAGACTACAATAAATATAAGTTTTTCTTATGAAATACACTTTTACTTAACAAATCATCAGACTACAATAAATATATAAGTTTTTCCTATGAAATACACTTTTACTTAATAAATCATCACACTACAATAAATATAAGTTTTTCCTATGAAATACACTTTTACTTTATCCAAATAACAATATAACTTTAGAAGTTTATTTTGAATTTATAACTATATTAGGCATTTTACTTTCCTTAATTTCAAATTATAATTTCATATTTCTAATGTATAACTTTAAATTATATAATAGACAATATCAGCTTTTTGGTTAGTTATCTTTCACGTGATGAAATGCACGATATAACTATTATAGTTACAAAATCTACATCACGATACAAATTATACAATCCAAATTAAATATAATTAATATACTTTTTGTACTGGCTTAGATAATCCAAAGATATTTTCAAAACTATAATTATTACATAAAAATGGCAGATTGGTAATTTTAAGTAAATAGGGATACATATCCAAATGCTCTAAAAACAAATATCTTTTTTTATAATTCTGTAAGTAAAACAACTTCAATACAAAACCTCTTTGTGATGCAAATTACAATATTCTTCTTACACCTCAAAAAAATTATTTTACTGTAAAAAAATTTTAAAGTACAACGTATATATTTTATTAAAAAATTCGAATTTCATTCGAAAATTTTTGCAAATAAATTCCCTATCAAAATATAATAATAAATTAAAATAATTTTCCTAATTAAAAAAAAGGGTGTGAGGTGACGTGGCTCGCTATTAACGTATGACATGTTTTTCTCTCGTGGGGGTGTTAGAAATGCTTAAGCAACCACGAGGTTTGCACGTGGCAACCTGTGGCTGGCTTTACTTGCTACCAAAACGTGAGGTTCTTGTTCTCTTAGTTCCACAACAACCTTCAGTATCCACATTATGCTGTTCCTCCCGTTTCTTCTTAGTTTATCTCTTTCACACTCTCACGTCATTAATATTTTTAATCTTTGTTTATAAAGAAACATAAAAGGTTTTGAAAAACATTAACCGAAGGTGTGGTTGTTTTGTTCCACTACGTTTCTGTTTTTCTGTCTTTCTCGAACACCACCAGGTTTGCTCTCTACATGTACTTTGCATGTTCAATAGCCGTTCATGATTTACAGCATGTGTGTGTATGGTTTTGTTTTATGTATCCACGTAACAGGTTATTAGCCAATTCCTCTGTTCATTTCTCTGGTATGATTGGTGATTGTCTTGGTTTTAAGGTAGAATTTGAGAAAAAGCATAAGATGATCTCTTTGATGTACTCTCTGCATGGAGTTAGAATGGATATTTGTTAACTAAATTCCTGCTCATAAGCTGGTCTATTTCATCGGAGTAAAAATTGTCTCCGTGTGATGTTTCTTAGGTTTCTTAGGTATTCAAGTGTGATAGAGAAGTATCTAATTATGAGTTTAATTCTAGATTAAATTGAAATGTATCTAAGTATGAGTTGAAGTCTAGATTAAATAAAAATGAGTAAGTTAACTAATATATAAGAAAAAAGATAAAAAATCTAAAGTTTTAAGGTTTTAGGTCGAGTTTGGGATGTTGGGTTGAATGCAGTGTCAATTAGCCTTTTATATCTGCTTCATGATTTTTTTATCTATTTTTACCTAATGTCTTTAAGGTTCTGAATTAAAAGCTTAAGTATCTTAAGGTAAGGTTTTTGATTGAATGTAGTATCAATATATTTTATCAAATTTTGTATGTGATTCATAATGTTTCTGACCTACTTCTACTCATTTTGTCATTTGTTTACAAAAAAATTAAGAAAAAGAACTGTGTAGGGTTGAGATTTGAGAACAAGTGTGTCTGTTCTTTCTTTTTGTGTGTCTGACAGTGTTTCCCACTTTCCATGTATAACAGTGAGTACAGGACACAATGAACATTATGTCCACCCACCAGTGTAGTTGGCCCCTTAGGATTCAGGATCATGACAAAGCAAGCATTAATAAGGCTCCATTTTTTAGAGGATTGGACTTCCATAATGTTGGATACCATGCTCAAAAATACGGTCATAGTCCCAGAAAATGCAGACCCATTTTTTCCAGTTCAGGAAGCAACAAGGATCCTTCTGATGATTCAGATGACATTGACAAGAACAAACCCCAGAACGGTGACATGGGAGGAGTATGTTTACTTTTCAGTTTCCTGTTATACGTGTAATTCATTGCATTCTACAATATTTCATCATGGCACCTAGAGCATTTACTCCTCCTTTGCCTCTATTCTCTTCATTCCTTTTCGTTCCTCTAAAGTCTCTTGAACTGACCGGATATGAAATTATATGTTAGAAATACCATTTTTCTATTCTTTAATTTATTCCTATGTTTCTTACCTTATCCTCCTTTTTCTAGCTTTCTTTATGTATTATAGTTGTATATTTAAGCAAAATCTATCTCGTATCCTTGATTGTATTTTTTGATGAATTTACATTTATGTAAGAAGTTGTTTTCCAATTGGATTAAATCCAGATTCAGTCCCAAGAATAATGATTAAGTATCAATTTTCCATTGGTGTGCATACATCTGAGTCTGGCTCTTTTGAAATATGCATCAGGTGAATAGTGAAATTCTTAGAGAGAATCTAGAGAAAATAGTTGGAAGAGATGATTCCACTTTTAGTGGATTTGACCTTGCTACTCTTATTAGGAACAAATATGGGAGGTCTTATGATGTTCAGTTGATAAAGAAGGTAAGTTTTTAAACTGGTGGAATTTTGTGTGAGATTTACTTGTTCTGCATGACAAATTTAACATATATAGTAACTTGTTTTTTTCTTCCGAAGTACAATTATTGTGAATGAAGATAGTTATCCAGCACACGTAGTTGGAAATTGCATTTTGCTGTTTTTTCTTGCATAGAATTGCCAACAGAAAAAATTCCATTAATGATCTGATATATCTTCTTTTCAACTCTATCCAGATTGCATTTGTTGATCTGGCATACACTTTGAAATACTGAAACATAATGCTGTTATTGTTCATAGACATGCAAATACTGATCAAATCAACAGTGCACATTGCCATCTTTTTTCACTTTACAGCATGTATGTTCCTATTTATTTGTTAACATGTTTGTGATTGAAAAAATTCTGATAGTAAGGACTTGAATGTTGTAATTAATAATTATATCCTGCAGTATGTTTCATTAAAAAAGTAGCACCTTCCTTTAGGGTGGGATAAAGGAAATTATATTAAAATAGGAGTGTTAAAAGAGTTGGATATGCTTAGCTTCCATGTATGGACCAATTTCAAAAGTTGCTAGCATCCTTGTTCTTGAATGTTGTTGCATTATCTGTTTCCTTCAAATTATATCCTTGTCCTTGTTCTTGAAACTTCATATGCGTATATGATGTTTGTTCCCTCCTTGGAGCATTATCAGCTCCTTAGTGTTTGCTTGATTCTTGAAATTGGATAAATTGCTGAATTAAGACATGGTTTGATCTTCTACTGTTAAACATAATCTGTGATAGGAATTCATGGGAAGAAATCTCCTTGCGATGAATGTCATGTGGAAGTACATGGAGCAGGTATTAAAAATTATGTGCTACATCTTATCTTTCCATATGGTACATGACTTGAGTAGATTCCTTTCAAATGAAATGAACTATTTGTTGGATATTAAGAAGAAAGGAAAAGGAAAATACTAGATACAATTTTTTTTTCCTATAATTTTTGTCATAATGAGTTGATGTTGTTATTGACTCTGTTGTATAAATGAATGGCCATGTTGCATTAATCAAATAGCTTATGCCTTCTATCAGTTTAGAAAGAGGCACAGAAGAAAAAGCAAGCGTCAAAAGTTTCTACCATTTCAATTTCATAGATAGCATTGGCATAAAGTAGTTTGAGTACCTAAACCATGCATTTGGTTGTGCTCTAAAGTAGATGATCGTTAAAAGCTTTTTTTATGCTATGGAATTGCTTGATGTTATGCACGTAATAATGTATTTCAGTATGTCCAATATCCTTTTGCTATTAGAGATCTTTCCCATTGACTGAAGAAGAGTATATTTTGAGGCTTGATGATGTTGCAAACACCTTAAAATGTTGGGGAGCTGTCTCACATATTCGGAACAGCCTAGAAAAGTCAAAGGAACGACCTCGAATAGGGAAGGTAAAATTAAGCTCTTCTTTTATACGACGATTACTTAGAAAAGGCAGAAGACACAATAAGAAAAACAATAAAACAATGACTGCTCAATCCAAAGCAGCTTATGCAAATTAAGACTCAGACTAGAGGTGATGAACAAATAAGAGCTATAAAGAATGAAAAAATCTGAAAGAAGTGTAATTTTGAATGGAGATTTTTTATTTTTACGCTGACAATAATCCTAGACGTAAGTTTTGGCTGGCAAGACAAAAAAAAAAAACTGGTCTGTGCACACATTCTTATATCTTATCATTTGCTGCAGGCAGTAAGCATTTTTATAGATATGGATGAATCAGGTGCTCGTGCGAACGAGTGGATCTACAAATAGAATGGAAAGCTTTGGTGAGTTGAAATGATATGCTAGTCAATGGGTTCCAGATTACAGCGTGGGAAAAGTCCATAGACGCAGGACTACCACTTTTTTGTGAATTTCTTCAGTTTGGAATTTTATTATACTTGGATCTCAACATCTCCAGATGCATTTTCTAACGTTTCTGATGGCAACATAGCATCAGGCCTAGGCAACAATAATTTTGGTTCCTCCCTTCTTTTTTCAATTGTTCATATTGATGTAAAATTAGTTAATATAAGAAAAGCATTCATATTACTTAATGTAAGAAAAACATTCATATTAAATTCATAACAAACTTGTATCTCATTTAGGGATATATTGGTATTAATGGCTGCTTATGTTGAGGGTGCCCGTTCCTTGAGAGAATTACTTGAACATGATAGAAATTTGAATCATTTGCCAGTAAGTGAATATAGCCATGGACAGTGAACTGCTTGGATAGAGAATACGCTTTTCAACGCTACTTTTATCGAAGTAGAGTTTTCTTTCAGTGCCAAAATAAAGTTTTCAGCAGCAAAACAATAGGAGCAGACTACTCTCACTAGATTCCAATTAAAATTTAAAACATTGTCTAGGTTAAGTTGCGTAATACATGTGAAGCTGTGCATTTTCCACCATTTTTATGCAAACGATAAATTTGTGGTTTGGTCACATTATTTTGTGAGCATCAACTAAGGTAAAAATTTAGGTATTCACTGGTGTACTTTCTCTTCAAGTCGGTATTTACAGCTTCGAGTTCAGAGATATTAAAACACAGAAGACAGAAACAAATAATTCTACAAAAACTAAATTATGGCAACAAAAAATAAACTCATGATCCATTTCAGTAAAAGCTACAATTTACATGCTGTCTAATTTATCTTTGTCTGCTTTCTTTACAATACTTATAAGCCGACCTAGCATTAGCATCTACACAAATAACCTCGTTGATACATCAAAAGTTACATAAACCTCTATCACGCGCTGTAAGGAGCCGGACTAGTCATAGTAATTCTTTACAATCAAAGATCAAGACCAGATAAGTCAATTCTTTGCTTCAAAGACTACAAAAGTTTCCTTTTTTTCGGGTGGAGGAAAAAATAAAGAAAACCTATAATAAATCTATTTTAAGAGCTGCTATTTTGAATTGGTTGTGAGGGGCACTGGTCCGCTGATGAGATTAGGAGCTTCCTAAGAGAACGGTACTGCAGGCGGACATTCTCTCCAGTTTCAATGATATTAAGCAAATACCTGCACCAAAGATTAAATGAGAATACTTTTCCACTCTTTTCCTGCTCAAATTAATATTGTAAAAAATGTTCAGGAAGTATGATAAGATACATGACATAAATTACGTATGAAAAGTATAAAAAACATTATAAACGGCAAAATCCCACACACCAATAATATTCTACACGTTTAGAAATAGAACATTATCATTATCTCAAATTTATGCACGTAATACTACAATGCTAATAAAACTAGATGGGATATCAAGTTAACTCAGATTCGGCCATTGAAAACGACATATCGGAACAGAGTAAAAACTTTCAGAGAAGTTGGAAAATAACGAGCCGATTCACTTGATTGTGACTGTTTGTTTTCATATGGGTATACAAAAACTTTATAAGTCAATCGAAGACGACACCTAACTTTATAAACAGAAGAATCAGCGACGGTAATTTTGGTTGGTGACGAAGACAGAATGAGATACAATGAAAGCAAGCCAAAACCTCTTTACCCTTAGACACCTAAATGGGAAAATTCGCCAAGGCATAAAAGAAGCCTACTAATTATGTAATTTGCAAGGCAGTAAAGTTTTTATACAAAAGGGTAACTTATATCTCAAATTATACCGAGCCTACAAGCAAATTTAACAAGTTCATTCTTGATAACTCACCAGCCATTGAGACACTGAGATGTAATCACAGCTTCTTTCCCAACAAATTTTTCTGGTGTTCTTCTGTTACCCTGTAGAAATTGGTTGTTCATGACTCAACTGACCCTTGAACACATTAATTGCCAAAAAATTGAAAATGTAACACTGAAAATGTTTACCTTAATAATGACTTTTTCGTTTACCGAAAATGGATATTGCACTCCCCGCTGAAGTCCATCAGCAGCATTAAAATCTCCATTTTCCTGGAACATTTGAGTATCAATATAAATATTTTTTTCTCCTGAAAATATCAGAAACCATATTTAACTATCGCTTCTACACAACACTACTGGTTTGCTACTATTTCTAATTGGTCAATCTCTTCATCAACTTGTTTGATGGGTTTGAGTCAGTCAATTTATAAGTTAATTTTAAATCTAGAAGAAAACACTAGCAATAACTTATTGGCAAAAAGAAGATATAAATTCAGTTATACAACAATTCAAGCATTAAACTAATATGAAATAAAAGATTTAGTTAAGTCCACCTACACTCAGTCCATATTGAACCCCAGAACAGGAGCAAGTTGAAGAAAATTATAGGGTCACTCAAGGGTACAGACTAAGATAAAGATTAAAGGGCTGAAATTGTAAATGTTCCTGTAAGCTATACCCTTATAAAGATTGTTCACTACCTGCCTTGAATTTTCAGATTACACTAATATTTTCCAGTTGACCAAACTGGTAATTCATTTCTTTCTCTCCTCCAACCAATTTCTCTGCAGACAACCTTCTAGGCATATTTCAGAAACTTACGGGACCAGGATTTCTACAAAGTTGGCTATATGACTGCAAGCTCCTATATTCATAATCCAGTTGCCCAAATTTTTTTATCTTGCATTTTATTATCTTCTAAATATAAGAAAAAAATAACAGTGGGGACACTTTTTCCATTCTCTCTGACTGAAGGGAATTTTAAAAAAATTGCCACTAATAGGAACATAAGATATGAAAACAAGAAATATCTGCACAAAGATTGCACTATCTAGTTGCTAGTATTAAATTTCAAATCAAATCCTAGATAACCTAAGCGAACAAAAGTGCTGTAAAAGTTTAATCTCAAATCTGGAATTTCTGAATAAAAACAAGACAATTCTAGATATCGTTTTGAAATGGAACTAACAAAAGCTGAATAACATTTTTACAAAAGTACATTTCTGGAACAGTCACATTCCAGTCAACCTCAGATCCGTGCTTCTCCTAATCATTGTGGGAGTAATATATAAAACAAAGCGCCACTTACAAAAGAAGCTGAATAAAATACTTCTAGATCATTCTAGGTAAATCATACCACACACAGTCAACTTAAGATGTGATGCTATCTCCTAATCACTGTTAATTAACTTTGGTCGATGAATATTTGTCAGTTGTTTCACATTTAATGTATAGCTTCACATTTTTTCTTCTAAGATAGAAGAATGTTTTCTGTCACTATTTTTTCTTTGAACATTTGCTAATAATGTGATTGAAAAGGCAAAAAAATCACATGAGACTTAAGTTGCATACCCTGTTCACTCTTCTCATTGAATCCATTTGGTCACCCATTTCTTTCCGCCGCTTTCGGAGAGCAGCATTACGAAATAGCCTCCGTTCATCCTCATGCTTGACAGCAGCAGCTGCAGCTCTAAGAGCTGAAAGGGAAATCAAATTATTGTCACAAAAACAAAATAAATAAAAACATAACAGTGAGAAAAAAGCACAAAAAAGATGTAGCAAGACCAGAAATAAGGCTATATATAATCTGTGTATTAGTGCATATTGTGTAGATGGATAAGATATAAACTACGAAAGAAAATGGAAGATACCAAGATTAGGGATCAAAGAACCAGTTTCAATTTCAGTATTGCAGAGAGTACATCTGGACTGCGACAGAAACAATAATTGTAAGTATGATTCTTGTCTCTCCCCATCTAAAAGTTTAATGACATAATGAAAATGGAAAGTAATAAAAACGAGACAACACAAGTACAACCAAAATAAGAATACAAAAATGCATGGAGGTACAAATACCAAGAAAACAAGTTTAAAGTTTAAAACACAGTAAACAAATATCTGGTAGAATTTGATACTGGATTTAATTGTAAAATTGAAGGCATTAATTAGCTTAAAGTAGTTAATATTTTGTTATAGAAATTAAATGTTAACATTTAGAAAACCATTGTAATATTGAAGCTTTTTAACTTGGGATGTTCTGGTAACTTCCACATTTGCTGTATCTGTATGTCACTGACTATACCAATAGATCTTGTCAAAGATTCTACAATCTTAATAAGTATCAGCTCCATAATTCCCACAATTGCATAAGGTTTCAGATACTTTCAAATCTAAGTATTAACTAGTGATTCCCCTCAGTACACTGAATTCATGACTATTATTCACAATATTGTAAGCAGCCCACCCATTAATTCCAATTTTATACCAACCTTTCATTCCTAACATCTGCAGATTTATTATCCACACAGCAAAATAGATTCTAGTAAGCATACTAAAGCTTGTGCAATTGTGTCACTATGGAAGCATCACTTCGTGTTGCAAACACACCCCACCAAACCCCCCCCCCCCCCCCCCCCCCCCCCCCCCCCC
>Ga0209700_100324_pt1 | contig 85912 bp, 55 predicted proteins | sample SiratroredBW_FD_187528 | JGI IMG/M metagenome (GOLD analysis project Ga0209700, IMG submission 187528) | Root nodule microbial communities of legume samples collected from California, USA - Siratro red BW (SPAdes) (version 2) | ecosystem: Host-associated > Plants > Roots > Nodule | place: USA... | reverse complement strand
ATAATTGAGATTAAATTATTTCCTTTAACTCAGGACTCAAAACATATATTTAAATCCAAAAACTCTAAAATTGGGAGAAATTACTATTTTAAATAATACTAAAACCCATAAGTACTCAATATTTTTTCATGTATAAAAACACTTAAAATTGGTACTTATCACCTATGTCTCCATCTAATCAAGTACATATTCCAGTTGTCTTTGATACTTCGGTTGTGTCTAGTGTACCTAAAGATTCCTCTCATCCACCTCCTCTTCAGGTTTACAGTCATCGTCAGACTTCTTATTGTCCATTCGATGACTTTTTTCTTGTGCCAGCTCTTCCGCCCCTCCGGCTTCAACAGTTGAACCTGGTCTTTCCATTGTCATTCGTAAAGGTATACGTTCTACTTGTAATCCTTCTACACATTATAGTGCACTATGTTATCATAGACTATCTCAACCTTTTTATACTTATCTTTTGTTTATTTCTTCTGTGTCCATTCCAAAAATTGTAGATGATGCTTTAGCCCATCCTTGTTAGCGTCAAGCAATGCTTAATGAAATAAGTGTTCTTCATAACAGTGAAACTTGGGAACTCATTCCTTTACCTTCTGAGAAATATGTTGTTGGTTGCAAATGGGTGTTTGCTATCAAAGTTGGTACTGATGATACTATTGATCATCTCAAAGCTCATCTTGTGGCTAAATTATACATAAATTTTTGGTTTAGACTATGGTGATACTTTTTCTCCAGTGAAAAAGATAGCTTTTATTTGCTTATTCATAGCTATAACAGTTCTTCAAAGGTGACCTCTTTATCAATTTAATGTCAAAAATGCTTTTCTTAATGGAGAGTAATTTATATAGGGCAACCTCCAGGTTTTGTTGCTCAGGGGAAGTCTTCTGGATTGGTATGTCGTCCTCGCAAATCTTTATATGGCCTTAAGCAGTCTCTTAGGGATTGGTTTGAAAAATTCAGTAGTGTTGTTCAACAATTTGGTATGACTCGTAGTAAGGCAGATCATTCAATTTTTTATCACCATTCAAGTGTTAGGTCCATATATCTAGTGGTATATGTTGATGACATTGTTTTTACAGGTAGTGATCAATATGGCATCTCTCATGTAAAACAACATATTTGTCACCACTTTCATACCAAAGATCTTGACAAACTCAGATATTTTTTTGGGATTAAGGTAGCACAATCTAACAATGATATTATCTCTCAAAGGAAGTGTGCATTGGAAATTTTGGAGGAAACTTGATTAATGAATTCAAAATCTGTTGACACACTCATGAATCCTAATGGCAAAATTCTACCTAGTCAGGGGGAACCTCTTTCAGATCCTGAGAAATATAGAAGATTAGTTGGAAAATTGAATTATTTAACTATTACAAGTCCTGATATTTCATTTGTAGTCAGTATGGTGAGTTAATTTCTTAATTCCCCATGTCTTGATCATTGGAATGCAGTCATTCGTATATTGAAGTATATTAAAGGTTATCTTAGAAAAGGCTTACTATATGGTCATAATACCCATAGTAAAGTTGTATGTTATTCAGATGCTGATTGGGTAGGATCTCCGTTTGATAGAAAATCTACTTTTGGATATTGTGTTCTTATTGGTGATAATTTAATTTCTAGAAAAAGTAAGAAACAACATGTTGTGGCAAGATCTAGTGCTGAAGCAGAATATAGAACTATGACCTCAGCTACATGTGAGCTTATTTGGATTAAACATTTACTTAAAGAATTACAATTTGGAGAGGTCACTCAAATGACAATCATATGTGATAATCAAACTGCTCTTCATATTAACTCAAATCCTGTCTGTCATGAAAGGACCAAACAACATATTAAGATTGATTGTCATTTCATTCAAGAGAAAATTATATTTGGAGACATTAAGACTAAATTTGTTAATTCAAATGATCAGTTAGCTAATATTTTCACTAAATCTTTACGGAGACCTAGAATTGATTATATTTGTAACAAGCTTGGTACATATAATTTATATGCGCCAGCTTGGGGGAGAGTGTTGAATATAATGGGCTTAGCCCATATTTTCTATTAGTTTGTTACTATTTTTATCTATAAATAACCAACTCCTATGTGTGTATTTTACATTAGGAAGATTAATTCATAATTACCTTTTTCTTTATTTTAATGGTATGTTTAATTATTTTGTGAATTGACTTACTGAGATTGTTATTTTTCAGGACAATGACAGACTCTAGATATGGAAATGGAAAGTGTGGATAAGAAAGATCTGTGACCCGATTGGCTCAAGTCACTACAGGGTGAATTAATAAGGAAAGGATACAGGTTGACGTAGATCCTCGTTCGGATAAGTCATCAGGTTCGAATGCTGCTTCGTTTAGCAGTTGTTTGGTACTAATAACTCGATGACATGTATCTATTGTCATTCCATCATGTGATAAGGTTAAAGAGATAAATAAAAACCTCATGTGGCAGGATATTTAGGTATTACACCATTTTATGTTAACACCTTATCAATTAATTAACATTTTATATGCTTTTTTACAGGAAAATTTTGACATTCCAAACATTGGGGTGGTTAGAAAAAAGGTCTTATAAATCATTGCCACTAGCTGAGGGAACTTCAAGACTTTCTTGACATGGGAGTACATGTTAAAAAAATATAAAGATGATATTTCCCGTTTCAAGTACTAGATAATTGAGGATGACTAAATGTAGTTTCGAGTTAGTCGATTGGATGCGTCTTGACAAGTTAGTTTCTTACAAGTTTTATACTTACAAAAATTTCTACCTACAGTTTGTGGTTATCTCGTATTTTTATTTGCATTATAGGAAGAAATAATAGTCGTCCAAGAGTGGCAGAAGTTGAATGATGACCCCCATCTATTGTCACAGGGGGTTGGGGTGGGGCAGGGATACGCATTGCTGCAACAACGCCTCATGAATGCTCAAGCAGAGGCAACATGGCTATAGTCTATGGAATTTGTATCTCCACTTTTACACCATGAGATATGGAAGGCTTCTCACATGAAATTAGACGGGCAAATGACTACATTGTTTGTCCAAATCAGTGCTAAAAAAATTGTAAATATAAAACAATTACTATCATTGTCATTTCCCCTTGTTCCTAAATGAAGTAGTATTGTTTATGCTTAATTATTGTTCATATGTTGTAGGATTCATTAGTTGAGTAGGAAACACAAGACTCATTTGTTCCCTATGGCTGAGATGGTATTTTGATGACAACCATACAAAGACCAAAGCACTCAAGACATGTGTGTGGTATTAGTGATTCATAGGAACTTTGAGATTACTTCGGTCTACCACTGGGGAGAACTGTCAAATCTTACAATCATGATGCCTTCCATAGGATGAAGAAGAAGTTCGAAGAGAAACCAAATAAAATTTGACAATCCTTACAACAAGAGTTCGATGAGAAGTTAGAGTCCCTATGTTCTTGGCAATAGACTCAGGGAACACCTACATTTCCTGAGGTTGTTCGAATGAGCACATTGTGTTGCTTCTATAGATCTCTAAGGAAATCATACTCACAATTCATGTACCAAACTAATGTGAGTTATATGTTGAAGATAATTTCCCACATCTAGTCACACTTGGACGACAAATAAAGGGAGGGTTAACTATCCATGGTATCCCTCTACAGTCCGACTGAATGCAAGTGGTGGTTGATAAAGTTCAAGATGTTATTATTCAAGTGCCTTTGACCAACACAAAGGTCCAATTGGTAGGAAAGGCTGTAGGCACATTTTTGGCTTGGCCTACACATCTGATCAGATTAGTCTCAAAACGACCACAAGTATTAAATTATCTTATTTTCTATTTACTTGTTATTGTTATAACTTTTATCAATATTAAATTAACATTTTACTTTTGTTTATGATCATGTCCATTATGGTAAGCAAGTTATGGAAACATCTACTAGTGATGATTATGACATGGTAGAAGCTGAGGATGATCCAATATCTCAGTTTCTAACCATATTACCTAGGTGAAGAAGGAAATCAACATTGGGACAACAAAGTCTTTGACATTAATAATACTTTTTGTTCCTCTATACATGTACTTACCATATGCATTGGAGGTTGCTGGGGAATCTCCATGTTAGGTACATGGACAAATTGAGTGTGGACCAAGAAATTTTCTTGAGTCTCAATTCATTCAGAAATTTGGAAACATAAAGGTTCAGATCCAACAATACATGCAAATATGGATGAGTGACTCCTAGATGCTTTTATATGGCTTCATACATTAAGGGTTATTTTTCTAACTTTAGTTTTTTTTAAAAAAAAATCATGGTAATTATATAACTAACTACTGTCGTTTATCGTATATCTCATTAATAGTTCATTGTAATTATTTATTAGGATTACATAGTAATGTGCTTTTGTTTGCTAAAAAACCCAGTTAAGAAATGAAAAGTTTATTACAAAGGTAAAATTTTTACTCTTTTTATTATACAACAACTATAAGTGTATTTTAACTAACATATGTCTTTACTTTAATTAGAATTGTGGTTAACATATACTTTTAAGTGAAAGGAGGAGAACAAGGTTACTACAGTTCATATATGAAATTATTATTTTTTTCACTTATTTTTCATTTTAGTATAATAGACAAGCATATTCGTTTGAACTGGTTATTATGTGATGTATTAGACGAGAGTTATTATTTGGACAAGTATCATTGACTTTTAGAAAGATGTAACATATCTAAACATGTATGAAATGATTTTGTTTTACAAAGCATTTAATATTTTACAAAACATTTGGACAGGTATAATCAAGTTGGTAAAATATTTAATATCTTTAAAGATGACATCTAAAGATTAAGAGATTCAAAGATTAAGAAATCAATGAGTTATGCTCCTTCTCCAATATAGATAATATAATTTTACTTTATTGATAAAATTTTAAAAATAGATTAAATTATTTAGTATAGATTTTAATTGAAGTTGTTATTCAATGTCATTCAACATTCCACAATTATATGTATTTTGCATAGCTCCAATGCATACAAGAAAAATATTCGTTTGTCCCACCTCATTACAAATTCTCCTCTACATAAATAAAGAGAACCAAAAAGTTATTTATAATTTTTAATCTTGTAAATTAAATTATTATAAAATCTCAATTCATGCTATACTTAGAAAACAAAACTCCTTATTAGTTACGAACTGCACTTAAAACTCTAGTCTGAAAAGATTTTTCATGAAGATTCTATTTTATGTTTTAAATATTTAAAAAAATATTTCTGAGAGTTATTTTAATATAGTAAGAAATGGAATAAACTTGTGTGGCTTTGGTTTGCATCGATCATGTCTTTTTTCAATTGCAATTGTGTAATTAGATTTTTTTTTAATTAGATCCTAGTGTCTTTTTTCTAATTGATAAAAAGTACTGTATCTATGTATTACCTAAATATTTAGTAATATTTTTTATTTTAGTTTATAGAATAAATGTTTTATATTATAGTAAAATTTTACCCAACATTGTATTAAAATATATATGATTGATTCAATCCAAGTTCAACTTTTTGTAAATATTGAATCATATATAAATGAATATTCTCACTACCTTATGCATGTAAATAATGAATAGTTTTTACATATTAAAGGTAGTTTCCATTGCATATTAATTTTAGAGTTAGCTTATAAGATGTGACACCTTAAAACATTTTTTAAAAGAAAATAAAGGTACACAATCTTTTCGAAAGGGAGCCGTAGGTTTCTTGTAAGTTGAGGAAGGCACATATATTTAGATTAATTCACTAATTTTCTTTTATTTTATTTGCAAAGAAAAGGTGTATTTAGTTCTTGTCCCCTTCTTTGCTTCTTTTAGAGCATTAAGGATAAACTTGTGTGTCTTTAAAAGCCTCAATTCGACACTTTGCTAAAAATTCTTATTTCAGTTTTTTAACTTTTCTTTTTCTCTCTTTCTTTCAAGGAAAATTAAAAAAAATGATTCTTTGCTTTTATGATAATTTATAAAAGGATTAATAGTGATGTGTAAAAACCAGTTTTTTAAAGGGTATGCTTTATTTTACGAATCCAACACCAACAGCTAGCAGTAAACAGGCAAATGACTCGAACTTTGAATATTGAGTGCTTTTAGGTATTTAAAAACTACTTTACATGAAGGCAACACCTTTTTTTTGGAGCAATTATAAAAAAAAAAACGTTTCGAAAAAAAAAAACATTATTAATACATAAATTGTGTTTAATAAGTCATTTCATGAATTCTAAGTTATTTCACTAGTTAAATTATAAGTGTGTTTGATTGAAATAGACGTGTTTCATAAAAAAGTTAATTAGGTTTTTTAACCAGCATTTAATTTTATAATTTAATGTTTATTATTATTTTTCCCAGCTGTACCCCAACATTTCAAATAAAAAATTCATTTAATTTTATACTCTATATTTTAATTAGCATATATTATTGACGCTATTTATTTTTATTTTTAATGAAATATTTATCTTTAATTGAAAATACATATAATATAGATTTACAGTAATTTAATTTTATTAAATTAGAATTAACAATGTTTATATAATAATTTAATTGTTCCATGACTTAGGTTAAGCTATTTAGAACTTTTTTTAGAGAAAATATTGTAATTATTTAATACTAATAACTTAGTCATAAGTTAACTCATATTAAAGATCATAATATCATTTTCAATCCAAGTTTATGTGTTTCTGAGTTTGTTTTTTTTTTCTCTATGTTATTTAATTTTCTTATTGTTATTCAATTTGAAAGGACTTTTAATTTATATTTAAATTTTTATAATAAGTAAATAAATTTACAATTGAATCTTGATGTTTGAGTCACTACAAGAAAAAAAACTATTTAGAGACCAATATTTAGCTACCAAATAAAATGATTGCTAATTATGACCAAAATAGTTACCAAATTAAATTTTGGTTGCTAAATAACTACAACATAGAAGTAATGATTGAATTTAGTGACCAATTAAGTCAAATAATTGATATCTAATATTAGCTACCAAGGTTTTAGTGACCTATACCATTAGATTCTAAATTAGTCTCTAAGTTAATTAGATACCAATTTAGAATCTAATGACATAGGTCACTAAAACTTTGGTATCTAATGTTAGATACAATTATTTGACTTAATTGGTCACTAAACTCAATAATTACTTCTATTTACTTCTATTTTGTAGTTATTTAGCAACTAAAATCTAATTTGGTGTCTATTTTAGTCACAATTAGTAACTATTTTCTTGTAATGAGTTGTTATGCTCCTAGTTAAAAGAAATAGTATCCTAATTATTAGTTATAACTTTTGACTTAATAGTAATGATAATCAAACTATCACAATATATATATATATATATATATATATATATATATATATATATATATATATATATATATATATATATATATATAATAACTCTTTTATATCTCGTTTAGCTTATTTCTTATATACATATAATGCCTTCATGTATGCATGAATAATAAACTCAATTTAGTTTCTTCTCCTCTTTTCTTAACTTGGTATCTAGAGCTCTACATGTCTTACAATAATTTTCTACTTTTTTTTTTCTTTTATAATGCATTTTGAAAAATTTTTTATATCTCCTTTTTTTTTTTCCTCACATATTTAGTACTCTCATTTCTCTCAAGTTAGATAATGATAATTTTCTCATATTACAACAAAGTGATAGTAAAAGGTCTCAAACTTGCAAATAACTTTTCTTGTTATTCTGGCACAAGGCCGACAAATGGAAACTCTTGTAACAACATAGCTTCTTGGAAAAATTCAAAACTGCAATAGAAATTTTGTGCACACTGTTTTTCATTATTGGCATAGGTATGATAATGACATCTAGTCTCATGTATTGGCCAATCACTCTCAGATTTTACCATTAAATAATGGTGATAACACGCCCTCTTTGCTTGGAACACACTATTCATGATCCTCTTTGGTGTCGTAATAATGGTGCTTCACATCACAATTAAATAGAATTTTAGAGATTGATTTTGATTTGAGGGAGATGTATGTAATAGAGACATGTAAGAGTAAAGCTGAGACATAGTACACTGTCCTGACAAAGGAATTTGTATGAATGCCAAGCATATATATATATCACTGCCAAAGTCCTGTTTCAGAAACAGAAGAAGGCCTGTGATAATTTTCTACTTGCTTTTCTGAAAGAAAACACAAAAAAATATTATCCCATCTAGAAAGTGATCTAAAATATGTAGGTGCTTTTCTCTTTTTGGCTTCATTTTTCCTTTTTATTAATTCTAGAATATATCATTATAGTTTTTTTTTTTTGTTTATGTCAGAAGTTTGAGTTTTTTTAGTGTTGGAAATTTATTCCGATATTTTATTTTCACTCGAAATTTTCATAATACTTGCTAGAAAAAAAAAATGAGATAGCAGAAAAATAGAGAGAGAAATATGATGTAAGAATTAAGATAACTGATGTGAGGAAATTATTGAATGAAACTCCATGGGACAATGATTAGTGAATGGAACGTGCACCATGAAAGATTGGAAACCAATAACTAAATATATTTAGTTAGAACAGGAATCAAATTACATGCAAAAGATTTTAGGACATTAATTAACATATACACAGACTCATTCTCTTCCTGAATATACCATCTGCATTGAAGCTTAAGAAATGCAGATTAAGCTATATGATATCTCTACCTAATATAACTTTTCCATTCATGTTTTTCTTTTCTCCCAGACCCCACTAAGTGTAGCTCAAAAACAATACAATAAGAAGAGAAAAAAAGGTAACACCCAAATTTAACATAACATTGTTTCCCCATTCCTATCACAATTCTTGTATGTTGAAATTAATTTGTTTATCAACTAACTCTAGGATACCAGTGTCTCCACCTAATGCCACATTTCCACTATCATCTTCAATGGCAATGTTGAGATCCAAAGAGAGGCTACAACTCTCATCGTTCATATTCTCTTTCCTTGTGTTTTCAGATGGTGATTTTCTCGCTGGAGATCTTGACATTGGCGAAGAGAAGCTTTCACAACTGAAAATGACAATGGCATCCTTGAGAGGAACAGATTCACCACCAGGAAGTGTTATGCTTCCACTTTGAATTGCTTGCTTTACACCCTTTTGAGAAAGGTAATCAACTTGATCCAAGTCTTCCAAGAAGAACACCCTATGAGGGTTCTCATTCACTGCTTCCCCGAATCTTTGAACGTAACTGCTTTTCAACTCTTCTCTTGGCCTCTTCCTTTTGGACTTTTCATCAGTGGAATCATCCTTTGGGGGAGAGAAACTGCTCATGCCTATTGTGACAAAGTTACTGTAAGAGCCAAAAACAACTTTAGCTAACTCCCTTGAGATACTCTCTTTGGCTTGAGAATTCACACCAAGAAAGAACATCCAAGTTTCTTGATTGTCTTCTCTCTTCATCAAGAGGTTCTCTCTTTTTCTCATTCCTGATCTACAGTGAAGGACAGTACTTGCAATCTCCGGAATAGCTTCTTTAAGCTGTGGAACCTTTTTCTCCAAGGCATCACACAGAATCTTTTGATTCTCAGCATTATGTTCCTTGAACATTTCAGTGCTTTCCAAACCATCCACTGCTTCACTTGAAGAAGCTGAGTTGGGGCTAGAGTTGGGATTTGACAGAAGATCTGGTTTAGGGACATCTCTATCTGGCATGAACATTATGAAATTGCTGTCATAACGATCATCGCCAGTTTCAGTGTATAACTCACATTCTTTTGGCGACTTTTCTGATTCAGAAATGATAGGCCAATTTAGGTGGCTGTGATGGAAGTTAGACTTTCTTTCAAGTGAAGAAACAGAAGTGGGAGATGAAGGAGATGATGAAACAAACAAAAATGGTTTCTCAAAAATGGAAGGGTGTCTGTGTATTGAGTTGCACAATGAATTCCATTTCTTGCACAGATCCTTAAGCCTTGCATTTTCCTGTTTCAGAAAAAAGAAGAATAAATCAGTATGCTTTTAAAAGAAAAAAAAATAGATCAACATTTGTACGAGCTAAGTGTGTGATTATTAACTATGATACAAACCTGATCTTCCACTGTGTCACTTCTCTCTTCCTTGCAGTTTTGAAGCCACGTTGGCAAGTTACTGGTAGTGCAAACTTTCTTGCTTACACTGTTAGCTATGCTCTGAGCTTCTTTTTCAAAATTTATTGAGCAATCCCTGCAGCAAGTTAGATTGTTCCGAGCTCTTTCTACATCTTCAAAAGCGACATCCTTGAAAAATGCCTTGCTTCTTTCTTTAGCTTGAAAATCACTGAAAAAGGACACAAGAGAGAAGTTACTACAATAGGACAAGAAAAGAGAAAAATTATATAAGCATAAAAAAATTCTAGGCCAGACAATAAATAAATATAGAAGAATAAAGAATTACCTGTCCAAATTCAAACTCAGGCTCAGGCTTCCGACAGGAATTGTGAAGGGATGAAGGTCCCAAATAGCTTCTAGGGATGGGTAACATATTTTAGACTTCATGTATGTCTTAAAAGTTGTAATCCCCATAAGCCACAGTCTGCTAGACTCCCCACCACTTACCAATTTTTTAAGCTCCATCACCATGTGCTCCACAGAACAGTAGTAGTTTGTTTTTTGCTCACAATAGTTTGTCCAGAACTCAAACAACCACTTTAGGTCACCCAAATAAAGAATAACCCCTCTTCCCACATAGCTTTTCACAAGGTTTCTAACCTCCATAAGCTTGTGCTCAACTTCCTCCTTGCTAATGTTTCTGAAGCACATAAGAGGAAGGCTCACAAATTGCACATACCTCAAGTCTCCAGGAACATTCCCTACCTCAAACATCTCCATTACTCCCCTAGCTACACCCTCAGCATTGCTCACACTCTCCCCCACAATAACCGTGTTTCTTCTTTTCCTCACCAACTCGCTCAACACACTAGTTACATCGTCATTGTTGAAATGGTCTAGAGGCTTCATGAATTGTCCCCCAACTTGACCAAAAGGTCTAGATGGAGACACATTACCACCACCAGGGATAAGTTGAGGCTTAGTGCTTTCTGTGGCCTGGCTCCTATCAGGAGCCTTTTGTGAACAAACTTCCATTGAAACAGCTTGTTCAACCCTGCTTTTCACAAGGGTGCTAGAGAAACCAGCTTCTCTCATGACCCTGCTAACACTTGGGTCATCAAGAATGGAAATTATGAGCTGTTCCACCTCAATCTTCAAGGCCAAAATATGCTGCTGCTGGTTCTCAATGGATCCACGGCGCTGATGAGCCTGAGCACGTTTGAAGGCTGCAACCAAGGCATTGGAAAGAGAAGGGGTGGAATATTGAGGAGCCAAAAGAGGGCTTGAAGTGGAAGCTGGCAAACGGTTGAGTGCAACATTGAAACAAAGCTCAAGAGCCTTGCACTGGAGAGGATGAGAGTGACACTGAAGACAAGCCTTGCGGAGAAGGCCTGTGGAAGTTGCAAGCATGGCACTAGCAACATGAAGAGGAGTCACCTGTGCATGACCTCTTCTTGTCGCAAGATTAACAGCTTGCTTAACAACAGTTGCAGCCTCAGGTGTTAGAGCCTGAAGCTGTATACTACAAATACCTCCTCTCATCTTCTCAACCAGTAAAAATAACTACTCACACTCACAAAGGTATATATATAGTACAAGGGCTAGGCTTAGATACAAGTTAAAGGAGTTTTGGATGAACGGAGTTCATTTGGTTTGAAGGATGTAGTATAGTAATACAAACTAGAAAGAAAAGGGTTGTGTATATGCTGGCTCAGGAGCTTGGATATGCAGATATGTATCTCTATATGGAGGTTTATACTTTGTTTGGTACACTTATAGCAACGTCTGCAGGATAGATATTGTGTTGGTTTTGTGCCTTTCTTGTCAGTGAGGGAAATTTTGGCTTTTTATATGAAAGTGGATTGGTGTGTGATATGCAACTTTCTCTCTCTTTCTTTGTTTGTTGTAGATTGTAAAGGTAAGTAGATTATGAAAAGCTTGAGGTGATTAATATTGTAGTGGGAAAGTAAGAAGAAGCTTAAAACATTGTGAATGGAATAATGAGTTTTTGTTAAGAATAAGGTGGTGGAGAGAGAAAAAGGGAAAGGAAGGAGAGGAGAAGGAGGAGATGAGGAAAAAGAGAGAGAGGACTGTCTGTCTGGTTGAATGGACAGAGGGAACAGTGGTGGTGGCCTTTACCTTTTATCTTTTCTCGAGGAGAAGAGGGAATAATGCCTTGAATGATTGATGGAATAATCGCAAACCTACAAATAAAACAGATTGCATGAAAACCAATGTTGCTGTTAAAATAATACTACTAACCATCGCACTTTCTCTCTCTCTTCTAATTCCTTCCTCCAAACTTTCACTCTCTTCTCAATCCATGCTTTTCTGTTGCCTCACACATTTTCACAAACACCTTAACAACATTATCTAATGCTTCTCTGCATAATATATATATTTTTTCTAATTTCTGGACTCAAACTTTAAACATTCAACAATGGGGTGTGGGATATTATTTTGTTGTTAATCTTCCCCATTTTGTCACAATAAAGTTACCAATTAATTAATGCAAAGAGATTTATATAAAAAAAATAGAGATAGTGGTCATTTTTTCTCTTGCAAAGCTCAGAATTAATATACCGAAAGATCAAGTTACTTCTTGTTTTCATTATTTTATTTTATTGTTTAAAATTTAGCCGTGAAACGTGAGTTGTTTATTATAATAATAAATAAAAAAATAAAAACGGGACAATTTTTTAAACTTAACTTGAGGTCATTATACATACAATTAGGGATGTGTTTATATAGTAAGAAAGTAATTTATATACGAGTGTGAATAGATTCAATTTAGGTCATGCAATTATACGTATGGATAGAAAGTTGGTATTTAACATTTTAAGAATCTCAACTAAGTTTCTTTTAATCTCGATTGTTTATTATTTATTATTTTCACTCTCAATATACGTTTTAATAAAATAATATAACACTAATTATTAACAGTATTTTATGTGTCACTGCAAAAAATAAGATTTTTAGCGTATACATTTTAAGTAACATCGAATGGAAATATTTTATTAACTACATGTTTGTGCTGATTAACAAAACACATGCTTGAATTAATTTATTTAAACAGATAATCTTTTGATAGTTTTTTTGTAAAAAATTTGAAGCAAACAAGTACTGAATTTATTCAACTAACATCTCACCAAAGAATTAGGAAAAGGAAAAAACTTCATAAAACCCCGTTTTGCACTAATAGGAAAAAAAAAAAGCCCTGGTGCCCAAAAGGCAAGGTTAGAGTGATTGTGAATTAGATGGTTTCTTCCTGCACCTCTGATTTTCTTGTCCACCCTATAAAGAGAAACAAAATTACCATTTTACCCTGAATAAAATAGATAAAAACTCTTACCCTCTTCATTCGAGATTATTCTGCATTTTACAATCTGAAACGCAAAAATTAATTTCAGATTACACCATCTAAAATACGAAATCTGAAATTTAAATTATAAAATTCAAAATACAAATTTTATATTCAAAATTGCATAATTCAAAAACATTTTCTCCTTCCCAAACCTATAATCAATTATTGGACTTTGGCTTCTTCTCTCATTTCAGAGTGTTTGGTAAGGTGAAAAATACAAAATAGAAAAAGCAAAATAAAAACAAAACATGAATTGTTTGGAAAAAAAAAAAACATCAAATTTGATGAAGCAGAAGCAGAAGCAAGAAGACAGAAAGGATCATAAAACTGGCATGGAGATGTTTTATCTGCACGAAGAAAACAGTACTATACAAGATATGGAAATATTTCCCCTGACACGTAAAAAACGCAACAATCAAACCAAAAAGATATACATAAAACAACATAACATGACCAACTAAGAAAGCATGTAGCAAATTAAAGTGATGTTTCTTAATTAGGGTTTGAATGGTTTTTTTGAGTTTATACTTCTTTCAGCTCAACCAAACAAATGAGGTTGTTAGGGTTTGAATGGTGAAAAAATTTGGGTTGCATGAGGGTGCATTATTGTCTGAAGACAGTGGTCATGTCATGGAGGCTATGGCATAGTATAGCCAAAGGTATGATCTATTAATATTCCCTTCAAAAGACATGAATGAATGAATGAATATGAGGGATGGAATTTAGACTTTGACTTGACTTGACTCTATCGTGAAGAGAATAATGTGGAACCCTCTTTCATATAGAATGGACAACACATCCATTTCAAAATCAAAATTATTTTTCCTTGGCACATCTCATAAGCTTTTTCTTTCTTAAATAAGAACAAAACAAAAGCCAAGCTTCCATCATCAAAATTTGAAGGGGTGGTTTTGCTTATAAATACAAAGAGAAAGAGCCATGCAGCCTGTAATTGTTTGCTGGAGTTTTCAAAGAATGAGACAATTGGTACCATGAGTGTTGCAGACAAAATTATGAGAATATTTTGAGAAATTCAGGATTAGTGATACTGACCCTTATTTTTGTTTCCATCATTCGATATCGACCTTCAAATGCTGCTTTGAATACCAACTCCCTGTAACTTTTTTCGCGCAGAATAAGACTGCAACTTTAGTCCTTGAATGTGTAAGATGTTATTGTAATAATCTCCAAATTTAAAATAAATATTAGATAAATTAATCATATTCAAGTTACTGTCATTTTTTGTGTGTGTAATGTTCAGTTTATTATTGTTATTATTATCTCTAAATTTTATCATTATAGTTTCTAAAATTAATTGTCAAAATTAATTGATATTTTATTTAAACAAGTCATTTAATTATTGAATTATGTAATCAAAAGCGCTATACACACATACATAACAATTAATTAGACAAAAGAAATTAGTTCATAGTGGTTTGTGTAAGGGATTCAACAATAAAGGGAAGAATGGCTCAAAGAGCAAGTAGCACAGAAATTAAAGTGGGATGGAGAGAAAGGACACCACCTGACACAGGCAATAAAAAGTTGGGACACCAATAAGAATGAGAGAGAGAAAAAATATCCAATCCTATAGGATGACTACTTTATTTAATATAGTGAAGGTGAAGAAAAAAGAGAAGTAATATGTGTGTAACATTTTCTCTTGTCTCTAGAAATTCTCTCTCTATCTCTCTTGTCTCTTAGAATTTTAGAATGTTTTGTTAGTTATGATTCTCCTTGGGTCATAGTTATTGTTCTTGAGAATAATTTTCATTTTCTACTATTACATGTTCATTTAAGTACATTACATTGGTGCTACTCCAAAATGATATGAAGAAAATGCGCTGGAAGTAGTTGAACAGATCCTTGTGGATGGTGAGAAAAGAGAACAGATCCTTGTGGATGGTGAGAAAAGAGAAGAAAATACCGCAAAATAACTTGCAGGACTGGAGCTCAGGATTTCGGAGGATTTGTATGAAAAACAAAATCATGGTGGTTCAAGCTCAGGCAAAGAAGTGGTGTACGACCAACCATTTCAGGTCAGAAGCGTCAAGCTAGACTTTCCTCGCTTTGATGGTAGTGAGGTCTCACAATGGATCTTCAAAGCAGAATAGTTCTTTGATTATTACCACACACTAAAGGAGTCTACCATTCATTCATAGTTTTATCAGAAAGGGTTACAGATTTGTTGACTGATGCACTATTGGATTTTTTTTTTGAGTTGGTTAAAATGAAAATACGCAGAGACGTGATTGCTCAAGGTCCAGAATCTTTAAGTTGTGGTTCTAACAAGATTGTATGAGGAAAAGTATACTAATAGAAGCCCCTTGTATATCCTGCAAATAGGTTTCACTCAAATATATTAGAATATCAAAACAAGAATAGCAACCTCCCTCCACTGCTTCCTACACCAAACACCAAACACCAAACAGTAAAGGGAAGAATGACTGAAGGACCAAGTAGGAAAGAAGAAGAATCAAAGTGGTTGGAAGCAAATGACACATGGCACAGGCAATAAAAAGTTGGGACACCAGTAAGAATGAGAAAGAGAAAATACCCAACCCTAAATGTCATGACTAGATAGTGAAGGTGGGAAAAAAGAGGAGTAGTATGTGTGTAACCTTTTCTCTTGTCTCCAGGAATTCTCTCTCTATCTCTCTTGTCTCTTGGAATTCTCTCTATCTCTTTTGTCTCTTACAATTTTAGAATACTCTATTAGTTATGATTCTTCTAATTTTCATTTTCTATTATGATACTGTAATATTTCCTCTAATATTACTGGTGATTGTACATTTTTTTAGACACATTATAGTTTGATAGATTCATGCTAATTTCCATTACGTTTTCTTATAAAATAATAACTATATACAAATAGCAAAGTAGAGTTTTCCAATCTATACATAAATATAATATTATAGAAAGATGATTATATAAGAATTATTCACCTAAAAATTCTAAAATAATTGCTACAATAAAATATGAAAGTAGCGTATCTTAAAAAACTAATATAAATGATACAAATGTGAAAAATTATACTAAATTGTAATTAATATCAATTGTGTTGGTCAAGAAACTAATCTTCTATTACTAGAAGCTATGATATTTGTATTAACTCCCATGGGATAGTATTAGTGTTGGATTGACTATATATTAAATATAACAAAACAAAGGAAACGAAAAATATTAAAAAATATGATAGCATCGTTTTTTTCATGTTATAAACTATAAGTATAATTAATATAAAAATATTTCGATCTAGTCACGGTCTAGTCAACGTTGTAAGTAATTAAGTATATAATTAGTGTAAATTATAATGTTGCTATGGTGGACGCTTCCTAAGTTAAATAAAAAAGCATTAGTTCTATTGAGAAACAATTTCGATCCCCCATTTTCATTCATTTAAACATATGCATTTTCATTCATTTAAACACATGCTTACACCTGCCTGCAAATATGTATATGAATATGAATTTTGTTCTATTACTGAGATTTTTTATCGCTTTAGGCTAGTTCAAATATTTCAGTCTCTTTTTTTACTTGTTCAATTTATGTCTTCCTCTTTTTTAAGAAACAATTTATTCTGATACTAAAATTAAGAAACAACATTCCAGTACTTTAATCTAATTTATTTAACAAATTATTATTCCTGATAAAATTATTGGACCCGCTTTTTGAGACTAAAGATAAACAACTAACAAATAGGCCCATATCATCTTGGTCCCATTTTTACACGGACACGTATAACTCTTACTTGCACACCCTTTTCTACTAACAATACTTCTTGGACCCAAGACGGGCCAAATTCTAAATCAAATTGTTATAAAAAAAAAAAATGAATTGCAAAGCCAACTGAATTTGAATATAACACTTAATTAGTTCCAATCAAATTGAAAGTTAAAATGAAAAATATAGTTTTGATTATAAGACCTGTAGTTCAACTTAAATTGTAGTTTGAAACAGAAATCCAACTTAAATGCTAACATATGTCAATGAAATTTAATTTGAAATCCAAATAAAATTACAATTGTAAATTCAATTTCAATTGAAAGTCCAAATTCAAACTATTTCAATTGTAATTTTAAATTCAATATCAATTGTAATTTCAAATCAATTATCAATGTAACGACTACTTATTAAGCCCAATTCCATATCAAAACTCAAGTTCGACTATAACATCACTAATCAATTTGGATTTCAAATGAAAATGTTATAGGTTATGAATTTGAAATTGAAATGAAATTCTAACTATAGTTTCAGAACTGTTGTCTAACCTTTTTTAAATGAATATACAATTTCAATACTAGAGGTGATTCTATGGTTTATAATTTCAAATCCAAAGAAAGCATTTAAAACAAATCAATAAATCGGTGAAATGCATTATTTATATTCCATCCATAATTTAGAAAATACTGTAGTTTAAGAAAAAGTACTCAGAGTTTGAATAAAGAATGCATGAAAATTAAAGATAAATATTATACAATGTAAGAAAAAAATTATTCAATTTGAAAGCTACAAACGGTTGTCCGAAACATCACTGTGAACGGTCATTGGAAGTACCTGTGAAAACAATTGAAAAAATTACAATAAATACAACTCTAAGTATACAATAAGTGAATCCAAGAATGTGCAACAAGTAAATCAGTCATTTACATTGTATTTTACTATTACTAGAACCATATACACCGTGTTCTACATAATGTCATTTGCATGATTTAAGGGTGACTAAGATGAGACAAAAAAATTGTATTTAAGTGTGTAAATCAATTCGAGCAAATAAAAATGTACAACAAAAATTGGTACATAACATCATTAACCTTTATATCATATGCATGTTTATTCAAACACTTAATATGTGAAAACAAGTAGGAAATAATTAAGCTTACACTTTTAAGGGGCTAGTCATCAAAGTCTTCAACATAGTGGGGTTGGACCTAACTCGTACATGTTGAAGTGTGTCAATTTATCATTCCATCATCGTGGCTAATTTTTGTTGCATCAACTTTACTTCGTCCTCTGACAAGGCATACCTTCGATTTGCTTCCAGTAAGGCTATTATTGTTACATTAGCTCTTTCACTTGCTGTATTTTCTCTTTTAGTTGCTGAATTAGCTATTCCAATTGCTTCTTTGACTTTTTGACAAAGTTGTTTATTCTCAGCTAATTATTCATTGTTATAAGTAGTACAAACTAATAATGGAACTGAGTGAGGGATGACACTCGATGGTGGATGTTGGTAGCCAAGTCCGCAATGCCATAACATCTAACTTTACTCTTGCCTCCAATAACATCCTTTTAGCATTGAAACTTTGTTGTTGCATTTATCTATTGGACATTGAAAATTGATTCTTCAAAACTATTTGATTAGATGGCCCCAACCACTCATGGTAGGTTTCCTAGTTGATTATTGAGAGTTGAAAATGTTAGAAATTTATGTTAAAAATATAAATAAAGTACCAAAATTTAAAGCAATAACTTACATAGGTCTTATGGGTAAGACCATCTACCCAATAACTATTCTTTGTGGTTCAATAGGTTGACCATATATATGTTCCTAATAAACTTATACAGTTACAAATAATATATCTTGCACCATTAAATTGAATTACATGTAACCAAGTATATACAGGTCTTGAATAATACTTATTAGGCCTAATGCAATGTTCAACTGTGATTCGTGGCCAATCGAGTACAATGCTCCACCTCAAGCCAAAGACCGATTGATTTTATTTTGAGATTATTTTTCTTTCAACTTTTGGCTATCCCAATAGTTCAAAAGTTCACTCTATGTTTGTTCTCAAATCCAACTAGGTATAGTCCCCTCTACCCTAACTTTAGTTAGAATATCATAAAGGCATTTCTAAGTTTTAACACATACACCTTTATAATTTGTCACTCATCATGAATGTTCCAAGTCACTCTAGTTTGTAAAATAACGAACATTAAGTTAATTTGATCATATTAAATAATGGTTAAATTTTAATTCGATCAAATGAATAATTAAAGTCACCTTAAGTTTAGTCCACCATTTAAGTTAGACCTCCTTGGTCATAACCTCATAATGATGGCAGAGATCTCTAAATTGTTACCTAATTGCATGACCAATCTCCTTAATACCATGATGGTTAGGTGTCCAACTACAAAACATACACACCAAAATATTAAGCATTCAGTTTCAACAATGAAATGATATATGAATAACATAGTAAGCTTACCCTTTACCTACTGATTGTATGATAGCTCTGCACCTTTTCACTAGAGATATTGTGGTCGGAAGTAGTAGGGATGGATGGAGTGCAACATCATGGATGAGCTCGAATGGGGGAGTAGGGGTCATCTTGACTAAGGGAGTAGAGGATTATAGCATTGAGGGAGCAAAGATGGACAGTACTGGCAAAGCCTAAGTAGTGTGTAATGTTGAACAAGTTATTTGCACTAATGAAGTAGGGGTGGTCTAGACCAACCAAGCAACAAGGGTGGGAGGTATTTGTGAATCAATGGTGGAATGAGGTGATGAAATATATTTGTGATGGGAGATAAAGTAGATAGGGAGCCATTAAATCTAAAATGTTATACAACATGTTCCGCAACAACAATATGAAAAAGTGAATGAGCAGAACACAAAGAGGACCGAAAAGATGGGACCTGATCACTAGAAGAAGAGGCGGAAGATGAAGAGAAGGTGGAAGAATGAGAAAAGTATCATTATGTATTAATTATTATTATAATATTTATCATTATCTTTTACTTTCGAAAATAAAATGTGTTTTGTTCGTTCTTACCAATGCAATGCAGTACCATTATGTATTAATATTATTATAATATTAATCACTCTTTCACTCACTACAAGAAAAAAGTTGTTTAGAGATCAATTTTTAGCTACCAAATGAAATGGTTACTAATTGTGACCAAAACAGTCACTAAATTAAATTTTGGTTGTTAAATAACTATAAAATAAAAGTAATAATTGAATTTAGTGACTAATTAAGTCAAATAATTGGTATCTAACATTAGTTACCGAAGTTTTAGTGACTTATACTATTAGATTCTAAATTAGTCTCTAACTTAATTAGATACCAATTTAGAATCTAATGACATATGTCACTAAAACTTTGGTATCTAATGTTAGATACCAATTATATGACTTACTTGGTCACTAAATTCAATCATTACTTCTATTTTGTAGTTATTTAGCAATCAAAATTTATTTTGATGACTATTTTGGTCACAATTAGCAACCATTTTATTTGATAGCTAAATATTGGTATCTAAATATCTTTTTTCTTGTAGTAACTTTTGAAAAAATAGATGTAGATGCAATACGTTTTGAATAAGTAGGTCCTCCTACACTACAAGAAAAAATATATTTAGTTACCAAAACAAGTGGTAACTAATTATGACTAAAATCGCTACTAAATTAAATTTTAGTCCTTAAATAATTATAAAATAAAATTAGTAACTGAATTTTGTTACCAAAACAATTTGGTCGTTAATACTAACAAAATAAAATTAATGACTATTAAATTTTAGTCAATAAAAGTAATAAAATTTAAAATTTAAACTTTTCATTTTTAATAATAAAATTATTTTTAATTAACTGACAATGAAAAAAACTATTGGGATTCTTTTCTCGTACGACAATAGCAAACAACTTCCTTCGTTCTTGTCTTCCAACTCACAAATAGATTCACTCCTTATGTGAAAATAGTGATTAACATCATTCTTCTCCTTTAAGTCGTGGATTAGGGTTTGTTTCTTGTACGAAAATAACAATTAGTTTTGTTCTTCTACTCCAACTCGTGGATTAGGGTTCATTTCTTGTATGAAAATAGCGATCAGCACTTCGTTCTTCTACTCTATATTTTGATGCGTGGTGGTGCATTGTGCTTTCTCGTTGTGATTTTCTCAGCTCGTAGTTCTCTTCGCTCGTGGTTTTGGTCGTGATTGTCTACACTCGTGGTTTTCTCTCCTCACAGTTATCTCTACTTGTAGTTTTATTCACTTGCAGCTCTCTTCTTGCAATTCTCCACACTCGCGGTTCTGATTTGCTCACGTGGTGTTTTTCTATTCTCTGCTCACAGTTTTGATTTGTTGGTATTCTTCTCTTCTCTATTCACCATTATGATTATTGGTATGTTTTTCTTCTCTGTTTACAATTCTTAAGTGATATGAAATAAGTAATTGTAAATTTTAGTTGTTTTTTTTAATTTTTTTATTATAGAAAACTTAATAACTATATAATATATTTTTTTAATTTCATAATTGATAATTGAAATTAGGAAGCAATTACAGGTATGTGTGGATCGAATTCAACTCAGCACAATCCAAGTCCATCAATGATTTTTTTATCTTTTTATCGTTTCCCGTTTTGATTACTGCCTTTGTTGGATACTTTGGTCTTTAGTGTATTATTTGTTAAGATATTTGATGCTTTGATGTATCTATAAATAATTGGAAGATATAGTTTCAACATGACCTTTCTTCCCTTCCATTGAGCAGAATTGGGCAAACTCTATCTTGTACACTACCATGTCTTGTTTACGTCTTGTTTAAAGTAGGAATGTGTGTTATCCTATCTAGTCATATTTGTTGCAAACTGCAGTGTCTTATCCATTTCTTGAGTTTATATATGTTGAGATTGTATCTTCTTTATCATTCAGTGCAATAATAATTCCAGTATCTTTATGTTAATTTTTTCTCTGTGAATATCCAAAACTCTAATATGTTATCATGATCCATGTATGCTTCTGTTTTCTTTTTTAGTAATTTTTTTTATCATAGCTATTGTCACAGATTGCCAAAACTGATAACCAACGTGCTGGCGTAGTTTGGTTTCTGCACATCAAATATCATTTTATTCATCCTACATTAGGGTACAAAGGCAACACAAATGTACAGCAAAGAGCAAATAGAGGTGTTTGGATTAATTTGGTAGAGAGAAATCATTTGATTGAACCATTCTAATTTCATTAATTTATCGTCTAATTAGTTTTATTTAAATTTTAAATTCAAGCTATATGAATTTGAGTTGAATCTGTTTTTATTAGTCTATATAATTTATCTATGGAAGAAGCAATAAATAAATAATGATATATAATAAATATGATAAAAAATAGTTAAGAATATTAAATATCTCATCTATAAGTTATTATGCTTCTTTGCTCTAAGGTGAGCTATTAGGCAAAATATCATCACTAAAGCTTACCCATGCATAGGTTCTTCTGTTACTTTTAATTTTATTGCTCTTGTGTACATTTATTATGCTATTTATGTTGCTGAGTTGGTTCCATTTTTTTTTCTTCTTTTACTTTTCAATGCTGTTCAATTTGAATTTGCAATACCTTTGGTTCATTTGGTAATACTACACTTGACATGCTTATGGCTCTTCCTTTTATTATATTATAATTTGATGTTCTAGGGAAGTTACATATTCGAGTTAGAAAGTTCTGTAGATCTTCAAGTTTGTCGAGAATTGGTGGGTGAGTTACTTCGACTACTGCCAAATCGAAATTGAGACATGGTTTTGTTATTTCCATATGCTTAAAAGTTTATCCTCAAAACTTGTTTTTTCTATTCTGTTTAAAATTGAGACATGGTATATACTTGCTTAATCAACTACTTGATCTTTATTCCCCAATGTCTTTATGTAATTACCTTGTCGTTAATCAAATTCAAATATTGAAACCTATTTCATTCCAAACATTAATATCTTGAATAATTATTAAATAAATTATTCTCATATATCATGATAATTATAGAAAATTCATCAAATAAATAGTGACTTTTATGATAATTATATATATATATATATATATATATATATATATATATATATATATAATTATTGATTGTATAATTTTGTTGACAGAGTACACAAAAATTAAAATATTATTTGTATTGAAAGATTTATAGTGTTGTTATTATTTTAGTCTCAAAAAACTAATTAACATTTTAAATCCTGAAACGTTAATAGGGATTGATTGAGCCAAACTTAATTTAGATTAAAATTTGCAAACCTGGACTAATATCTTTATAAAGACTAACTCATTAGTTCAATCCAATTTTACAACCCTACAAGTCTTGACTTATTTATGGTGTGACTTTTAGCATGGAGGAATTCTACTTTTTAAATAAGTGAAGTGATTTTTCTTTTCTTCTCTATTCCACATATACATCTACTTATTTTTCTTTTCTTAGAGCATCTTCGATAGTAAAACTAATCAAGATACTTATTTCATAGAAAAATACTATATACACTTTAGAGACTCAAAATATGCAATACTTTATTTATGATGAATAGTGAAATTTGGCATTTTTTGAAGATCACGTTTTTTATTCTCAAGCACGTCTGGTCGAAACCTCATTTAGGAGAAAGAAAAGGTTTGATACTTTTTATTTTGGTGGTTGTATTTTCTTCTGCAACTTTTTGTATGTCCATGGTTTTGGGGGATATAGTTGATTGTTCTCAAATAAATTAAGCAATGATAAATTATAAGACTTTCTTTTATAGTTGAATGATGCATTGTGTTATATGACAGATTATGGATATTCGTCAAAATTGAAGTTGAATGTATGATAGATAAATGTCTAATAGAAGGAGTTATAATGAAGCATTTTTAAAAGGAATAGATGAGTTTGTGTCTTATGCATGTCAAGAAAGGAATTTGTCAAATGGAAAAATAAGATGTCCTTGTTCTAAGTGCAAAAATCTAAAGTTCTTCCATTTTGAAGAAGTTAAAGTTCATCTTTATAAGAAAGGATTCGTTCTTGGATGTTGGTATTGGACATGTCATGGAGAAAGTGACCCAAACATATCCGTAGATACTAATCCTGAGATTTTGAGTACACAGAAGGGACACCTCAATAGACTTGAGAGCATGGTTTATGATGTTGCTGGTGTAGAGTATGAAATGGATCATGATCAAAAAATGGATGACTCTCCAAGTATGGATGAGACTCCAAATATAGAAGCTCAAAAAATTTATGAACTATTAGATGATGTCCAAAAACCATTATGGCCTGAATGTAATAATCATATTGAATTATCTTTTGTTGTTAGATTTTTGACAATTAAATAAGCGGGAAACATATCTCAGAGATCTTGTGATCAAACATTAGCCCTTATGAAAGAGACGCATCCTACTGGTAATCTTATTTCTAAAGATTTCTATAGGACCAAAAAATTAGTCTTAGAACTTGGTTTAACTGCAGAAAAAAAATTGATTGTTGTGTTGATGGTTGTATGTTATTTTACACTCATGAAAAAAATGCAATTAAAAGAATGCAAATTTTTTCATAAACCATGTTTTTAAATACAAGATGTTGGTAGAGGTAAATACAAGGAGGTTCCTATTAAAAGAATGCATTATTTACCTCTCATTCCTAGGCTTAAGAGATTATATGCCTCCATGAGTTCTACACCACATATGAGGTGACATCATGAAAATAGACGAGAACCTGGGGTGTTGTGTCATCCATATGATGGTGAAGCTTGGAAATATTTTGATAAAATGCATCCTGAATTTGCAGCTGAACCAAGAAATGTAAGGTTAGCCTTATGTTCTGATAGTTTTTCACCTTTTAATAATTTGAATCCACCTTATTCTTGTTGGTCGGTAATTTTCACTCCTTACAATCTTCCTCCAGAATTATGCATGGCTACTCCTTTTATGTTTTAGACATTGATTATTCCTGGGCCACATAGTCCAAAAGGTAAAATAGATGTTTATTTGCAACCATTGATTGATGAGCTAAAACAATTATAGAATAGAGTGTTTACATATGATATTTCAAGAAAACAAAATTTTTTTATGAAAGTTGCATTAATGTGGACTATTAATGATTTTCCTGCATATGGGATGTTGTCGGATTGGAGTACATCAAGGAGATTAGCATGTCCATATTATATTAACCAATCAAAGGCTTTTAGATTGAAAAGTGGTGAGAAAGTTTCTTAGTTTTACTCCCATCGTCAATTTTTGCCTATGAATCATTCATTTAGAAAAAATCAGCAAGCATTTTATAAAGATCGAATTGAAAAGTCTCAACCTCCACATTTTTTGACTGGGAATGAATTATGGGAACAAATTCATTTTTTTCCAAAAAATAACTAAAGTTGGTCCTTGTATATGTGATGGACATGGTGAGTCTCATAATTGGACGAAACAAAGCATCTTTTGGGAGTTGCCTTATTGGAAAGCCAATTTGATAAGACATAATCTTGAGTAATGCATGTAGAGAAAAATGTGTTTAATAATGTTTTTAACATAGTGGTGGATACAAAAGATAAGACCAAAGATAATGCTAAGGCGAGAATGAACTTGAAGGATTATTGTAAGCGTAGAGAACTAGGACTACAAGTACAACCTAGTGGAAAAGTCTTAAAGCCTAAAGCAAAGTTTGTTTTGTCCAATGAACAAAAAAATATTGTTTACAAATGGATCAATGAGTTGAAAATGTCAGATGGGTATGCCTCAAATTTGCACAGGTGTGTAAACCTAGACCGAAGGAAGTTGTTTGGAATGAAAAGTAATGATTGTCACGTGTTAATGGAGATGTTGTTACCTATTGTTTTTCGTGCACTTCCTATCAAGTATGGAATCCTATAGCTGAATTAAGTAAGTTTTTTAAGGATTTGTGCTCAACAATTTTGAGAGTGGATGATTTGTTATTAATGGAAAAGAATATTATCATTACAACATGTAAGTTGGAGCGGATATTTCCACCTAGATTTTTCAATTCCATGGATCATCTGACTATTCATTTACCTTATGAAGCAAGAGTGGGAGGTCCTGTTCAATACGATGGATGTATCCATTTGAAAGGTAGTTGTTTAGTTGTTTTGATATACTCAATTTTATATCTTATTTATGGGTTTGGTGGTTAACAATATGATTTTGAATAGGTACTTGAATAGGTTGAAACGAATGGTTAAAAACAAATCTCAAGTAGAGGGATCTATTTGTGAGGCATACTTAAGCATGGAGACTTCTCATTTCTGTTCATATTATTTTGAGTCACATGTCCAATCAATGAAAACTAAAGTTAGTCAGAATGATTTTGAAGGTCAAAATGACACGAGTCAAAAAACTCTATCAGTTTTCAATCATGTTGGTCGTCCAACAGGAATTCGCAAGGGTCATTATTTGATGAGAAAGAATTAGTTGTTGTACATTTACATATCCTGCTTAATTGTGAGGAATTTAATTTTTTATTTCATTTATTTATTTTGTTATAATTTTTATGTATATAAGAATGCATACAATTCTAGGCATTTTGTGCAATATTTGGAAGTATCTATTCCGAATATAAGTATAATTGATATCGATGGGAGAATTGCATCTGAATTTCCATTTTGGTTTCGAACATATGTAAGTATAGCACAATGTTACCATTACAAATCTTATTAATTCCGATATTGTTATTTATGGGTATTAGTTTTGATTTTGGTATTATTATTTATAGATTCATGATAGAAACAACCTAATACATAATCAATATTTGCATCACTTGGCATGAGGCCCCCAAAAAAAGGTTGATACTTGGCCCATATACTTTGTGAATGGTTTCAAGTTTCACACGGAAGAGTGGAGTATTGGTAAAAACACAATCAATTGCGGACTTTGTGTGAAAGATGATGATGAAAAATACTATTATGGTATTGTCAGAGAGATTATGCAAGTAGAATACTCAAGAGAACCAACCAAACAATTAGTATTATTTAAGTGTGAGTGGTTTGATAATACTATTAATCATGGTATAAAAGTTCAACCCAATATGACATTGTGGAGGTCATTGTCGTATAAGATATTCAAATTTTGATCCTTTCATATTTGCAATAAATGCAATTCAGGTATATTATGTACCTTATCCAGAAGAAAAAAGGTTGATTGGTGGGTCGTCATTAAAACCAAACCACGATGTACCGTTGATGATCGATATACATTAGAGGTTGCTTATCAAGAATCAACAACTAATGTTAATACCACAAAAATGAGGATCTACTTAGTCATTTGGTGGATGGAGAGGAGTATGAGGAATTAGATAAAATAGATGTGAGAGTTGTTGATAATTCAAAAGAAAGTGAGCAAATTGAAGAGGAAGAAGAGCAAGAAGAAATTGTTTTTGAAAGTGAATTTGAGTATGATTTTGAAGATGATGAAATCTTACATCAATATAGACTTGATGATGACTTTAATGATAATAGTGATGATAGTGATGAGTAAATCACTTTCTTTTTGTTGGTGTAAAGGTAAGGTATTATCTATGTTTTTGTTCTATTATTTTCTTTTTCATTTCATTATGTTTTGTTAATTTCTACAATTTGTTAACTTTTGAGTTGTGGAAAAATATCCAAATTATGGTTATTGCAGATGTCAAACAAAAAGGGCAAAGAAGTTGCTTTTACAAACCATCCAACCAAACAACGTTCAAAACGTCCTTCACAAATTACTTGTCATTCTCAACCAATTGCTTTCCCATCCATTGATTCATCATTTAGGACATCTCATTTTGGATCTCGACCTTTGGTACATGGAGCATTTAATTCATACTCAAAACCAAATGTTGATCAATTATTCAGAACATCTCAGATTGCATATCCACCTCTGGTAGAAGGAGTACAATCAACATATTCACATCCACCTCCTATGGATGAAAGACTTAATCTTGGATCAAATGAAACCTTTGTTGCATCGAAGTCAAATGACAATGATGTCAAGCCAATATTAAACCTTGATGGGCAAGGGTATGTGTTATTAACTGTGTTGGCTGAAATACAAGAGGGGGGTGAATTGGATTTCAAAATCTTTTTCAAAAACTATTTTACCTTTTAGAAAATGCAAGTCAGTTTGATAAACTGGATCTTTATTGACTTTATTGAGCAAAACAGCAGAATGAATCAGTAAACAGAATACAATCCAGTTGCAGTACAAAGCAGCAAACCAAATAGTTTTATCAGAATTCAAATGTAAGTACGAAAGCAATTTAGTTTACTACATAGAAACAGAATAGAAGTTAACCACACAAAATGAATGGATCAACTTCAATTCAATCAACAGTTCTAATTATTATCAATCAAAAATAAAATTCTTTTTATTGAAGAACCAGTTAAAAAAAATGTTTAAGTCTTATATCAATTATAGATTCTGAAAACGGTTTATACAGTGAACCAGTTAATTAGATTAGTGATCAAGAAGAAGAAAGAAGATTCAAGAACACAAAGGTTTTTATACTGGTTCACCCACCAAACGGGCTACGTCCAGTTTCTCACACACAGTAAGGATTTCACTAAACTGATCAACCTGATCCAGTTTACAACACTTACCTACAGCAAGACGACACTGCATTCTGCAGCCAACCCCTGCTGAACCTACAGCAGAACAAGAAACACCACAGAATCCATTGTGTGCTTCAAGAACTCCCTTGCTGAAACCCACAACAAGTAACGTTATACAGAGTCCACTGTATAACTCAGAAACATCTCACTACAACTCGCAGTAGACTACTGCTAATCCCACAGCAGAACAGGAAACCACATAGAAACCCACTGTGTGTTTCACGAAGACCCCTTGCTGAAACCTACAGCAAGTCGCACCCTGTACAGAGCCCACTGTACAAAATAGAATTACCAACCCAGGCAATTTAAGAACGCAATAGAAATTTCAATACAGATGAAGGATGAACACAGTTACTGCAATACAAGCACTTCTATACAAAGAATGACAAAAGTAATAAGGAAAAGTATAGAAGGCTTAGTCTTGATGATCGAATCAGTGAAGAACTGTCTCAATCAAATGATAGCTCCAGCAGCAGTTCAAGAAAACAGTTTTTGATGAAAAATTTCGATTGATCTTTGATCACAAGACTCATGGGCGCATTTGCTCTCTTTGAAATCTCAAATTTTCGTGCTCAGAAAATGTTTAGTATGATTTCGTTCCTTTCAAAAATTTCGCGCCAGTTATTTATAGACAACTGTCATTTAAAAATTCAGTCGATTGATTTTTCAAATAGTCGACTGTTTTTCTTCAGTTAGTTAAAACAATTGTTCAAAATGCAAATTTTGATTTTAATGATTTCTCAAAACTTTTGTTAATACAGAAAATACTTGTGGAGCTTATCATTGATTAAGATTGCATGTATCACTGATTAGACCTCAAGCTTACCCCACAACACACACTCCTAAGTTCTAAACCAAGTCTTCAATCTTCATGAACTCTTCATGCAATCCACATATGCTCATAAGGTCTTGAACATCTTCACTTGGTTGGTTTCATCAAATCATCACAGTGGCCCACTGGTGCTAACAATATGTATATTAATTTTATGGCTTATTTTAGTTCATTATAATTATTGTGACGTTTTACATTTAATTTTGTAGATTCTTACCTTCATGCCCCTGTAGCTAATGGAATTAGTGATATCTTCAAAAGTCATTATATTGATTCATGGACATCATAGAAGAAGATACCAATTAGAACAAGGGACGTGTTGTTTGGAGAGTTATTGGTTGATTTCATATAATTAACTTTGATTAATTTTAGTTTAGTTTTGATATTTTTATTAAGTCTTACATATAATTGGCTTTCTTTCTTTATTATTGTAGAAGAAATTTTCGATTTGTCCACCGGATCATAGGTGGGAAAGAAAGAATTTTGAAATGCGAGGTTCTATAATCATGAAAAATAATCTAAATAAGGCTTGACAAAACAAGAGTAAGCCAAATTGGATTGGAGATAGTACATGGGATATATTATGTCAACAATGGGCATCTAAAATATTCAGAAAGAAAAACATAATTGAGAAAGCAAATCGAACCTCTGATTATGGTGGTTTTGGAGGCTCTCTTCACACATGTGGCTCTATTACCACATCTCAACACAGATATCATATGGTAATTTTGTTTTGCTAACTATTTTCTTTTTATAACATGGATAGTGTGAATAATTTTAAGTATGTTTTTTTAGACAAAGATGAATGGAATTTCTCCCACTATTAGAATTGTTTCGTCATACACACCAACAACGTAAAGACAACTCTTGGGTGGATCAACAAGTAAATGTAATGGATTATTACCTTTGATTTAGTGTTTTGTCAACACAGTGATGATAGCTTTACAAGGAATTACATATATTTATGTTCTTAGATATATTTGTTTTCTTTGTGTAACTAAATTTCTTAGATATATAGATTTTGAAGTTCATAATATGTCCCATCTTTTTATAATAGCATTGAACTGAATTGTCACCGCCGGTTACTCGATTAATAATCAACTTTATTAAAGTCATGACCCCATAATCTTGTTTATTCCCATTTTAAGCTCTGGTCGTTCAAGACAAATAGTTAAATACTAAGGTTATTAGTTAATTTTCCTGTTATTATTAACATATTTGAAATTTGTTAAGTGTTTGTCTTTTGAAAACTTCCTCAAGATACTTGATATAAAAGTGAATTATTTATTATACTTGGGTGGGAGAAATAGTAATTCAGTACTATTTATATTTTTGCCTATATCTTTTCTTATGTGAGTTTTACTGAGGTTTGGGCTCTCTACATCCTCGCCCTGGTTTCTAAATGTGAAATGCCCTTATAATGCTCACTCATGAAAGTTTAGAAAAATTATATTGGAATGATTGGATGATGCTTTGGAATCTAAATTTTGGCTAAATTCATGGAACTTATAATTAATTCTTAAATTTTTGTATGTCTGTGTCAAGTCAAAAACATTTTTATTAACAAACACTACTTCTTGCTCTATTTTGGCTATTGAGCTTCATAAGATAGTTTTAAGTATCATGTTAGTTTCTACTAGATATTTTGTGTTTGTGCATGTGTACCAAATTGCTAGCTCACTTGAATAGTTATTTGTTGTCATTGTTTGAAACAGATTAATTTGTCCCTTCCCTTTATTCCTCCTCATTTGTTCTTTCTTTCTGTGATGTAATATACGGGAGCCATTGACTGGGTTTGGAGGATTGGAAACCAAAACCATTACATTCGATATTGTAGGAATTTTCTTTTTCCTTTGTTGGTCTCTGGTTTTTTCTGAATCTTCTAGTTACAATTCTCTTAATTTATTTTACTTGGTTTAAATAAATACAACAGATAATCCTACATGTGATAGTTGCAAAATAAGCATGTATTGGCAGGTTTGATTGACTTCACTTCTAAACAAAATATATTTGATTTAACATGTGATAATAACTTCATTCACCAAGACACTGTTCAGATTCATTATGGTTTAACATAGACATGTTTAGAACACAAAATATCATTTGGGATAAATGACATGTTTCAGGCCTAGCCACATAAGGGATGAATATCAAACTGTAACATGTGGATATGTTGCCCCATAAGTAGATCCTTACTAGTTATTGACTTTGTAATTTATTATTCTCATCCTTTGTTGAGAGTTTGAGGAGGGTCTTGTTGAGAAGACTAGGTAAAACCTTTGACTTTGAAAATTATGAATTGTGATGTCAATAAATTGGAAGAACTATTATTGTATTAGTATATTTTTTTTCTTACTCTTCTATTTTGGTTCATTCAAAAAACTTGTGAATTATGATGTTAATAGAAAGAATTTACACGCAAATTTGAAGAACTAACACAGAGTGCATCCGTACAAGGAATTCCTCCACCAAATGAGTTAAACTAGTGTGATGTATTTGGAACCAAGAATGGGAGCATATATGGTCTTGGAATGGAATCAACTGTGATTGGAGGTAGGCCTTACTACCATGGGTCATCTTCTTCCTCAAATGGGTGGATACAAAGTCAACTTAGAAAAGATTTGAAAGAAGTTAAGAAAGAAAGAGATGAGGTTTGAATCAAAATTGTAAATATTGAGAAGCTTTTTGAAGAAAACAATGCACTGATTCGACGATGGATGGATAGCATTAATCGTCAATCTATGTCACCAAGCTTTGAGGAAACTGAACATGAGGATGAAACACAACCACCCAGTCAACCACTTGATTCTCATCAAGGTGATTTTATTACACTATTTTTTTGTTTTTGTTGTTAGTTTATCATTGGTTATCTTTGTTGTTAGTTTAAATATGAGTAATTTGATTTCCTTTTGCTATTCTATTCCAAAAACCTAAAGCTCTTATTTGATTATCTATTCCACCTATGTATGTATTTTGCTCTCTACCTGAAAGTCGATGTTGTAATGGTTTGCTCGAGGTTTCAATAGTTAGGCCCATTGCTCGAGGTATTCTGAATTCCATCAGGTAGTGATTTCAAACCATTGCAATTATTGATTTCAAGATTCAAGAGTGATGAGAGATTTCCTATCCAGTCTGGTAAACTTTTGTCACAATATCCATATATTACTAGTTTATTTTTTATTGATGATGTGGCTACAGGACTTGTTGTATATTTTCATCTTTCTCCATTTTACTCATAAAAGCCAACATTTTCTCATCTTTCAAAAAGATCTCTTCATTTTTCAACCATCTGGTTTCTTCTTCCATAATACTTCTTTTCTCAATAGATCATCTAAAAATGGCTTCTTCTCACAATGAGGTTGTTTAGCCCACTTAATGCACTTATATCACCATTTTCACTTTTATAGTCCAATAAAAATGTGTTTGAAGATTGGTCAATTGTCCCGACCCAGACGACATGCATGTCAATTTCCCACTATCATTCAATTCAAGATGCCTAAGACTTTTGTTGATATTTGAGGGTAATTCTTTAAGTTTGCCACAATGAGAAAGTTTTAAAGTCTGCAAGTTATGTAGGCTAGTAACATCTGGTGGAAGACTTACCAGAAACTTATTCATTGAAAGATCAAGCTATCTCAATTGCTTCAACTCTCGAATACTATTTGGAATTATTATAATAACATGGGTTTATTTAGTTACTTCATTAACTTTTCTCATTTGAGTTTATAAGAATGAACAACATATCATTCCATTTACATAGGTCCCCTCAGCCAGTGAGACACTGTAACCTTCCACTTTTATAATAATTGTATAACAATTTTTTGTACCAGTAGGGTATAGTGGAGACTAATATGTATGTTACATTGCAAGAGAAGAAGAAGTACGTGGTCTAATGAGAAAAGGAAAAAACCACGTTATCGAAACAAATTAAACTGTTGTTGTTTCAAAGTTGAATTTTTTTGTTAGTATTGTGCTGATATGGGATGGAATAGTGTATGATTTTCTATTTTGACTTTGAAACTTTTTCTTTGTATGGTACTTGTTAATATTGTGCTGTCATAGGATGCAATAGTATATGATTTTGATATGATGACTCATTTTTTCACATGGTTATATTCAAAAACCCAAATATTTTTTTATTTCTCATATCAAATTAAAGAATAACTTTACTTTTCTATTCTAAATTATTTTCAAATGAAAAAAATATAATACCACAATTTCAATTATTAAAAAATATAATATCATTATTTAGAGACAATATAGTGACTATATTTTGATATTTATATATTTAGTCACTAAATTGGTTTCAATCAAATTAGTCTTTAAATTAGTTTCAATGACATTGGTCACTAAATTGGTTTCAATGAAATTGGTCACTAAATTGGTTTCAATGAAATTGGTCAATAAATTGGTTTCAATGAAATTGGTCACTAAATTAGTTTCAATAAAATTAGTCACTAAATTGGTTTCAATGAATTGGTCACTAAATTGGTTTCTAAATCAGTATCTAAATTAGTATCTAAAATTAGTTATCAAGGTTTTAATCACCAACTACTATTACATTCTAAATTAGTGACCAATTTTATCATTTTAGAGACCAATAAATTGGTTTTTAAAAGCAATTTTTCTTGTTGTGCTACACCTACATTTTGAAAAGTATATTTAGATACAATCCTCCTACATTGCTTTAGGTGACAACAGTATAGTACTATTTTCTAACATTTTATGTTTTTATTTTGTTATCACTATATTTCATTTTTATATATGTTAATTATTTTTTAGTGATTCATTTTTTTTTTTTTTTTGTTTAAAAATTACATTTTAAAATTTATTTATTTATTTATTTATTTTGGTTATTTTTTATTTTTATATAAAATTAATTAAGTTTTTGTTTATTTTATTTTTATATAAAATTATTTAAGTACTTTTTTATATAAAATTATTTAAATTTTTGTCTATTATATTTTTTATATAAAATTATTTAAGTACTTTTTTACTTTATTATATAAGAATAAGATTGTTTAAGTATATCTTTATATAAATTTTTTTATTTTTTATATATAATTGTTCTTGTATTTGTTATTATATTTTTTGTTTCTTTCTTCTTTTTTTTATAAAAGTGAGTTCTAGTTAAATTATTTGAATTATTTGTATTCCCCCTCATAGACTTCTAGTTAAGTGTAAGTATTATGCGTATACTTGTTGGGGTGGTATTGCAAAAGTGAAACGTCATCTTTCTGGAATAAAGGAAGATATCATTGCATATACATATGTTCTAAACGACATCAAAGACATTCTTTTGAAGTTATTAGAAGATAAAGAAAAATAAAAATCAAAGAAGAAAATCGTCGTAATTGTCTTGAAGAAGTGGATATCTTAGATAGTAATAAAAATGGGACATCAATGTCATTTTCCAAGAAGAGGAAATAAGGAGTTATAAAGAAAAAAACCATGAATGAAATGCTTAAAGACAAAGAATAGGTCATTCTAGATATTTGTCAATGCATATATGACAATACTTTACCATTTAATTTGGTAAGAAGCTCTTTCAAGTGTTAAAATTTGTTGTTGAATGTGAAAGGGTTTAAAACGTCGTACTTATCATGAAGTTAGAGTGTCTTATTTGAAAAAGGAAATCAATATAAGAAATTCTTAATTTATATACGGATTATTACATACAGATTTTTATTTGTGGGTAAATTTAACATTACATATAGATTTTACATACGAATTTATTACATATAGATTTATTACATACAAATTCTATATATGGATTTATTACATACATATTTTACCTACGAATATATTACCTACAGATCCAAATCCGTATGTAATTACATACAGATCCAAATCTGTATGTAATTATCTACGGATTTTACATACAAATATACTATATACGGATTTATTACATATGAATTTTACAAACTGATTTCACATACGGATCCAAATCTATATGTAATTTACCTCCGAAATTTTCCGTAGATAATATTAATAGTTAATTTTATTAAAATTATAATAATTATTATTACTTTTAATATTATTACTAATTATTATTATTAATTACATTAACATTTTTATTATTAATAAAAATAAAAAATATTTTTAAAAATTATAAAAATATATTATTATTATTAACTTATATAATTAATAATATTATTAATATTATATTTAATATTATTTTTTAATTATTATTATTATTATTAATATCATTAGTAATAATATAATATTATTATTTTTAATATTAATATTAATGTTATTAAGAATAATAATATTAGTATTGGTTAATATTATATTATTAATACTGTTTTTAATATTACTTTGATATTATATTTATTAATATCATTATTATTATAATTAATATTAATATGGTCATTAATATTATTATTAATGTTAATAATAATATTATTATTATTTTAGTACTATTAATATTATATTAGTAATATTGACAAGAATAATAAAAAACAAAAGTCATAATAAGAATAATAATAATGCGTGTATGATTGCAAAGTTGATGTTGGTGTAATGGTTATGACTAATATATGTATGTTGAAGGACTTAGGCTTGAATCCTTCTCTCAACACTTTGAAATTAATAATAATGTAAGTTTTATCAATAATAATTCTAATAATAGTAAATAATATATTATAGTAAGAAATATAATAATAATAATCGTAATAATAAATAATTTTTTTAAAAAATATTTTGTATTTACATACGGATTTATTTTGTATGTAATTATATACGAAAAAAATTCATATGTAACATTCGTATGTAAATTACCTATGCCCTTATTACATACGATTTTTTTTCCATATGTAATCTATAGATAATTTTAAATTATATACGGATTTTTGTTGTTGGTAAATGGGATTTTTCTTATGGTGAATTGACAATATCCAAGCTAGTTTAGAAAAGTATAAGGTTGAATAAATGAGGTTGTACTTTGATCTGTGATGGTTGGACAAGTGTAAAAGGGATGTCTTTTACCAGCATTTGACGAATTGTCCAAGTGGAAAAAATTTCTTAAAATCTATTAATACTGATAATATGATCAAGGATGTCCAACAAATGTTTCAATTATTATATTCTATGGTAGAAGAAATTAGGAAGGATAATGTTGTGCAAGTTGTGACTGATGGTGTTTCTAATTTTGTGATAGAAGCAAAAATGTTAGAGGAGAAGAGAACAAAATTATTTTGGTCCATTGCCTTGAAGGCATTGGTCAACTCCTAGTATTTTATAATACTATTTCAAATGCCAAAAAGGTCACAACTTCCATTTATAGGCACGTATTTGTTCTAAACTTATATAGATAGTAGTGCAAAAGAAAAGAATTAGCTCGACTAGTCGTCACAAGATTTGTAACTACTTTTCTCACCATATAAAGGATGACATAACATAAAAATGCTCTTTGAACTATGTTTGTTTCAGAAGAATGGACAACTAGTAATCATGCTAGTAAAAATGAAGGTAAAGAAGTGTTGAACATTGTTTTTATGTGATGATAGATTCTAGAAATTCATCACATACTGTTTAAAGTGTTTAATTTCACTTGTCAAAGTATTAAGACTTGTAGATGGAGACACAAAACTTGTTATGCCATATATCTATGAAGCTATGTATAGAGCTAAAAAACAAATAACTACAAATTTCAAGAACAAAGACTCTCGATATAGAAAAGTTAAAAAATAATTGATGCTCGTTAGAATTTTCAATTACACAAGCCTCTTCAGGTTGCTGCTTACTACCATAATCCTAAGTAGGTAACTATTATTATTATTAATACTATACCTTAATCATTATTGTAAATTAATAATGATTTTTATTTTAAATATTTTTCTTTCTTTTTATTAGATTTCATTATGATAAAAACTTCAATGCGGATAGTGAAGTTTTATATGGTTTATATGAGACCATTGAAAAAATAATCCTAGACAAAAGGATTAGATTTCAACTTGATCAACAACTTAATAAATTAAAAAAAAGTATAAAGATTGTTTGGAAGAAGCATGACATTAGATAACAGAGATAAGAAGCGATCTGGTGAAGTTTTATATGGTTTATATGAGACCATTGAAAAAATAATCCTAAATAAAAGAATTAGATTTCAACTTGATCAACAACTTAATAAATTAAAAAAAGTATAAGGATTGTTTAGAAGAAGCATGACATTAGATAACAGAGATAAGAAGCGATCTGGTAAATCATTTAGTTAATTTTTATGGTTTTGTAAAAAAGTATAACATTTTGGATCACATCTAATGTTAGCTTCTTATTCGAAACTTTAGCTCCTTAGTGGAGAAGATAAAGAGTTACAAAATCTAATAATGATGGTTTTGAGTCTCACTTGTAATGCTACTGGGTGGGAAAGAAATTAGAGCATATTTGATCAAGTGCATACTAAAATAGGAAATTGCTTAAAACAACAAAGATTAAATGCTTTTGTCTTTGTTAAGTATAACCTTCAACTTGAGATGGGGTACAAGGTTAAACAAAAGAAAAGGAGATACTTATGATCTTATATATTTATCTGATATTGAATCAGGTTATGAGTGGATTGCTAAAAAAGAGTTTCCTTGTTTACTAAATGAAGTTTCATCGATGGATATACATTAATCTTTTACTCTTAAAGAGGTAGTTCCAAATAAGAAAATGAAAAGAGATATTTGTTTAAACTACAAAACTTATACAATTAAATTAATCATAAATTTTATGATACTTATAATATGTTTTTTTTTCTTTAATAGGTCCAAAAAATTTAGCTACTTAGGTTGACAAAAAGGAAAAATCAATAATAACCACAAATGATAATGAAATTAAAAGAGATGGTTGAAGACATGGAAGAAAAGGATAAAAATGAACTACAAGAAAATGTTATATTAGAGAAAGAAGATGATCAAAGTGACATTGATCTAGAAAATAATGAATGAAAACATAAGATTAAGATATATAATTTAAATAAAAATAATAATATTTTACATCTTATTATTATATTTTAATTTTATAGATCGAACATTTTGATTTTATATTCATACGTAATATTTTTAATATTTTTTTTCATCTCACTTATTCTTTTTTAAAAGTATCATATATTTTATTTATTATGTATCTTACTTTATTCACTGTTAATACTAAGATAATTTACAATTAAAAAAATAAAAAATCATTCACAATTCGATAATTGTGATTATTATCAGATTACATTTATCTGAAGCTTGACTTGTTTCTTCAAAGAAATAAAGAATGACATGCAAATGCTGTTACAATGTTCGAACCCAAAATAGTGAATTAACAAAAAAGTATCTCAACAAGTTTCGACGAACGGAAGGAGAGGTTGCGTGTGTTTCTTATTCTTGAAAACTGGGGATTAGGAATAGTTATACTATATGTTGCACAAATAACATGCACTTGTGCTGAATCAACATTGACATGTGATCAAATCACTATTTCGCTATGCATAGCTTATGCAGTTTTGGGAGGGAATGTCTCATCTTTGTGTGGTTGTTAATGTGTCAAAAGAATACTTTTTTTTCTCTTATCACTTGGGTTGGAAGTTTAAATAGTAATTTGGTGTGTCAATAGCAGGCCCTTAATTATTATATGATGGATATGAACCTTCTGAAGGGACTGACCACCACGGTTTATATCAAAGGCCAAAATTTAGGGTATGCAGGAAGTAATTTGTGGGTGCAGAAAGCCAAGGCTGAAATCCAATCTAGTGATGTCATTTTGGTAACTAAGCCCAAATTACATTAACTCAATCTCTTCTCAAATGTGTATAAATAAAGCAGTACAGTAATGAGTTACTCAAATTTTTCTTCAAACTTCTTATCCCATTTCTAATTTATTTTGGACAAAAGGATCCCTTCCGGCACAATTTAGGTTCTGGGTTTCATAATCTTACATGCATCCCAAATAAAAAGACTCGACCAACCATTTAAAACTCCAAATTTTGGAGGTCATTCATGCTTCAACTACCTTTATCCACAAATTTGTTTCCAACAGTTTCTGCTTTCTCAAATTACTCACAAATATGTGGGTGAGAACCACTTATCATATCAAATATAATATAATAAAACACTGAAAGTAAAATCTTGGTATTTGTATGAGAGAAACCAGCAGCTTATAAACATTCTTATTTGATTACTTTTTTTGTTTTGATATCCTGATTCTTTAATATAAAAGAAAAATAATATCATTTTAATCTAAAATTTTAAGAAATTGAGTTTATGAATTTTTTTTTATATATTATTCAATAATTTTATTTTTACTTCATGTGAGACTTAGACTCATATTTAAATATCTAATAATTATCTAAAATGCTAAATAGGTATTGATGTTTTTTAACTTGATTATGTAAACTAGAGAACACTCTTCTCTTTATAACAAATATTCGATAAATACCTTTATACTAAAGAAACACAAATAATATAATATCAATGAATCACACATTACATATCATCCAAATTATCTCTAGTTAGTAATTTTACTCAAATTTTTAACTTTTGGATTATTATGTTCAGAATTTTTCTTCTGACAAAACTGCACGGAGGAATACTTTTGACATTTTATACGTCCCATGGAGGTACAGAAAAGAGCTATAGGAGTGTAAAAAGAAAGAGTCCAATAGTGATGAGTATTGTGAGCTTTGTTTTTGGAGTGATTCTTCTTACACCTTCGTGCTTTCTTCCTACACTTTCATATGTTTTAAAATATTAAAAATATCTTTTTATATGGTATAATTTGAAATACAACTATTTTAGATGGTATAATTTTAAATACAATTTTTATTGTAGATTATAATTTGAAATACAAATTATATTTTAAATTATACAATTTAAAATACAAATTTTATGTTCTGAATTATATAATTTAAAATATATTTCTTTTCTATTTTAAATTGTAGAATCTATAATATAGATTTTATATTTCAGATATAGTTTGAAATTTTAAAAAATTTATATTTTAAATTAAAAATTCTATTTCAGATTAAAAAGTGAGGAGATATAAGATGTATTTAATTTTTTTCATTAAAGTGTAGTGCCATTTTATTGAATCTATCAACATACTGGGAGAAAGCATGAAGACACAGAAAAAATCACTCTTGTTTCGGACTGGGCTGAACCCATCTAAGTCACACACCCCCACTCATTATTGGAAGTGGTAACATTAAATTTCTCAAAGCACTCCTGTGATGATATCAACACTAATGAATATATTATATTAATTTACTAAATTTTCAACTATTAACCTATTATATATTAATATGGTATTCATGGAAATAAAAATATTCAATCATATGTAAAATAATTTTACATAAAAGTTAAATAGAAAAAGTAAACTTAAATGTATAATTTCTGATGTTTTTATTTTACATATGCTGACAGGTTGGTGTACATGGTATAATCTACAGTTTTTTTTATCTATCACTGTTGCTAATAATTATTTAAAAGGTGTGTCTAAATTTTTAAGAACTGAAAAATATGTTTAAAGTTTATAAGAACGAAATAATATCACTACAAAGACACTAAAGGTATACAATATAAAATTAAATATGGAGGAAGAAAGTAGATAAAAAAAGATAAAAAAGTATATAATATATAAAATTGAATGCTATAATATCATATATACATATATATCACATATCACATTGTTCTTGATATTTTTTAAATAATTAGTACATATATAAGAATTTTTTTAGAATTTTAATTTAGATTTATAAACAAAATTTTTGTAATGGAACCTTTTATTCCGTTGTAACTTATAGCAATTTTATTACCTCTAGATCTCAATTATATATAGTATATATGTACTAATTAGTACATATACAGTACTTTCTTTAAATGTATTTTGCCATAAAATAGTGCATTTATATTTTTGCTGCAATGGAAAAAAATCAGAACAAAAAAGCATAAAATCAAGAAGTATATAGATAAAAAGTAAATTAAAGTTAGGAAAATTAAAATTATGGTGCATATACAAAAATATTATATAAATAGAAATTCACATATATTTATTTATAGTAAATAATTTTTTTAAATTAAATTATTTTCCACTTATCTACCGCCTTTTCTTCTATGGATTCAATTAAAAATACAGGTTGAAAAATTGGGAGGAAAAAACATAGGGAGACCGTTGGGAGCTAGAAAATTCAAAACTGAGGTTTGGAGTTAGGTTTGGGAAGCCGTTTGTCGCTAATTTCTTGGGTCGTGACGATCCCAATTCCTCTCTGCAGTAACAGGGACAGAAGCTGAGCAAGGGAGTTATGGAAATGGAAGGTGGTGGCGCCGTCTTCCTCAAATCCAATTCCGACGCCGTTGGAGGTACTCATTCTTCTCCTCTCTCAAATCGCGTCTCTTCCTTTATATGTCTTAGCGTTGTTTTCATTTTTGGCTTTTACTCTTTTAATGATTTCACTCATCTTTCACAGTCATATTTTGCCTTCGATTAGGGTTTACGAGTGGTTATATAGCGCTTAGGGTTTTCCATCCGCTCGATTTGTCGAAACTCCAAAGTCCAAACGAAATTCTATATGCAAATATGTAAAATTTTAATCTGAAACCCCACTTCTCAAGTTGCAGGTGTAAAAGCAAAGAGAGTGAAAGTGGAGAAGGGAGATTCTGGTTATGTGGGTGTGGGGATTGGAGTTGGAACTTCCCAAAACAAAGTTCTTGCTGATGTAACCAACTTGCATCAACAAACAAAGCAACACGTCTCTATTGAACCCCTTCTCAAGGTATGTTATATGTACTACACATGCATATGGACTTCTCAGTGTTTCATTTTTGTTTGTTTCTCTCATTAGCTTCACACTTTGCTGATGTATGTTTTGAATTTGTTTACCAGGAAAAGGAAATGTTAATGAAGCATCTTGCTAATAGAGAGTAATTTATACTTTCTCTCTGGATTTGGTCTACTTTTCTGTGTTTTGTCTCTGGTCTGTGTGATTTTGGTGGTGACAGTTTTCATTTACTGGGTTTATCTCAACTTGTGTGGACAGTGCGATTATAGAATCCTGTAAAGCTGAGCTACAGAAGAGTCAAATCAATTTTCAGAAACTAAGGAAGCAAAATGGGGAACTTGCCCTCACAAATAGTCAAATGCTGGCGGTATGGACCAAATGTTTTTAACAGTCAACTTTTTTGCTCTTGTTGAAATTCTAATCTATAATTGCTGTTGTGTGTTTGGCTATGCAATGCAGGAGATTAATTCAAGTAGACAGAAGGTGAGTCTTGAAATGAAAACTGGTTGGTGCTTGTGTCACTTACTTCTTTCAATTATGATGAGTTGAGTGATATTGAATTTGTTGACATTCAGCTAAGGGAACTTCAGCATGAACTAGGAATCAAAAATGGGATACTCAATGCTATGAAATTAGAATTGACGGTCAGTTTAATGCATCTCTAAGCTGATAAATTGCAAATGAGCAAGTGATAAAAACTTACTTTTTGTTTTTTACTTTTGCAATTTTCTTTCTCTAGATAAAAGAAGAGCACACAATTAAATTGAAGCGTGAAACTAATGTTAATGAGGTACTGTATGAATTTTCCGTTATTTGTTTCTTCTGCTAGTGGGTCTTCATTCCCTTCTTAGTGGCACCGCAACAATTCATTTTTTTTAACAACTATTAGGTGAGAGCATGCCAGAATAAGCAGTCAGATCAGTCATTCCAAGAAGATAACAAGGGGAATGCAAAAAGGAGGAAAGTGTCCAAATCTCGATGTACGGTAGTGGACACACTTCGTGTGGTGTTTATGCATGTAATTTCATGTAATAATATCTTAAATGTCTTTCTCTCATGCAGCTTCTGCACCTGCCGTAAGTGAACAAGTCAAATCCATGGAAAAGGTCAACAACCAGAGGTATGATTTTGAGTTTGTTTTACTGTGTTTCACTAATTTCTAAACTCCAAACTTTGACTTTGCACTACTTACAAGTTACTACTTAGGAACTAGGTAGCTCATGTAACTCCCTTGAATATGCAATACAGGTATAGTTTGAGAAGGCAATCTGTACGGTTGAAAGATGAAAAACCAGAAACAACAGAAGATTTAGTGGAGTTAGTTGAAATAAAAGATGATATTTCAAATCTACAAGAAAATTTGGCTAAAGAAAGTGGGACCACATCATTGGGGTCCAAGGCTCCTTACGAAGCCAGAGAAACTACAGAATGTAACTGTACACAACTTGTCCATTTATCTTACTTTCTTGCAATCTTACCATATCGGGCCTTATGCATCATATTCTTTGCATGCAGCTTCAAGACCTACTAACACTGATCAAATTCATGCCAAAAAGAACATTGAAAAGAAGAGGTAAGCTTATACTCCCACTTTGTGATTGGATTTTAATAGCTGGGTATTTGTGACTAATTTAGATAATAAAAAAAACCTGCTTACCTATCTTCGAGAATTATCTACAGGAGTATTATGAGAAGACAAACTAACGGGCACAAGCGAGAGAATCCAGAGCCAACAGAGGACTCATTTGAGTTAAATGATGCAAAATTTAATGTCTCCCAATTATCTGATAATATGTCAGAAAAATGTTGTCTAATAACATCAACTATAACTTCTGCTGGACAAGAAAACAATTCCTGTTTATTTGAGTCTCAGAAAACTCGCAGATCATCTGTTGGGCGGCCATTGCGTCGGACAGTTGAGAAGGTTGTGTCCTACAAGGAGGTTCCACTCAATGCGAAGATGCGTAGAGATAAATCAGGCAATTTCGTTATCAACAAGTCTGTATGAGCATGAAGTGGAAACTGCTAATAGTCGATATCCAGTTACATAGTACAGTGGTGGTAGGCTTGTATTGAATAGTAGCTTCTTGTTTGGGGTCTTGCATCACCGAAAACTGCTGATAATGCAGTGGTGGTAGGATTCTATTGAATAGTAGCTTCTTGTTTGGGGCCTTGCATCATTGAAAACTGCCTGATAATACAGTGGTGGTAGGGTTGTATTGAATAGTAGCTTCTTGTTTGGGGCCTTGCATCATTGAAAACTGCTGATAATCTCTTTTGATGGTAATATTTGATCCATTTGTTAATTTTCCTGCCTTATTCCTTCCCTTAATACTGTAAATTTAAATTAAGTGGTAGATTTCAAAAAAAGTAGCGGAGTAGCTTTCTGTTTTCAAAGTGAGAAAAGGAGTTCACAGCCAAAAAATTAAAGGAAGGAGTGAATCATGTGTGTAGAGAATCATTATATTTTATTAAGATAAATTTATCAAAAAAGTGATTTTGATAAAATGTTTTTCAGATTCATAGATAAAAAGTACATTTGGATGTGTAATAAGTACTATGGGCGTCAAAAGCATAAGTGGAAGGTTACGGTATAGTGATGACCAAAATCAACATTCATGCATATGTTCCTAATTGTGTGCCAAATATATTCCTGGATGTACTTATTTATATTCCAGGTTATTTATATTCCAGGGTGATGTGAAAGAAACATTTCTTCTCATTATTATGTATTGGTATGACATACCTTGTCCCAGTATTATTAAAATATATATATATATATATATATATATATATATATATATATATATATATATATATATATATATATATATATATATATATTTTGTTGCTGAAAAGAAAAATATTGTCAAAAGCACAACATATACATAAAGTTATCGAAATATTTTAGTCAATACATATTTTTTTTATGTGTGAAAGCTTGAAGATATTATTTTATAATTACGTAACATAACTTTATTTTAATTTTAAAACTATCAAATATATTACATACATTATGAATATTGGAGCGTCAAACGTGAGCTTGCATGCTGGCGAATGTGTTCCATTGGAGAGAAAAAGTTTAACTTGTAACCTTTATTTTATTTTCCGAAACTTAATAAATACGAAAAAAAAAGAGTTATTAGATAACGAGTGTAGGGCTGATGATTGGATGAAAATTGACTGAACAATAGATATCGGGATTCAGAACAGTTAAGGGTCTGTTTGCTTTTCATCTAAATTCAATTCCTCTCACCTTGTTTTGTCTTATATAAAATTGATTGTTGAGATTAATTCAACTACTTATCAAGACTAATTTTACTTAGCTTTAGAATAAGGATATGGTTCATCCTGTTTACAACATTGCAAAACAGATTATTTCTACTTACTGGGTCATCCAGTTTGCATTTTTCTGAAAATGTAAACCAGGATGGATATTGTAATGACTTTGGGTAATAGAGACACTTCATTTGACTTAATTAAATTAATTTATATTTTAATTGAATTTGAAGTGAAACCCAATCCAAAATAAAGATAAGTGAACACAGGCAAATAATCTTTATTTGAAATGTTATTGGAAAATGAAGAGAAGAGGAAATGTGCAATTCAGCAACATAATAGACTCTTTCATTTTTTTCTTTAATTTAATTTTAATTATATTATTTTTAATTGGGTGAATTGGATGGTGGCATGCACAATACATTAATTTTGAATAAAATTAGGTTTGGACATTAACTCAGAAAAGTGAACACCTTTGATACAGTTAATATTATCTATATATATAATGATACGTTTTAAAAAATTATATAAGCGGGATGAGATGTCATCCAGTTTACATTATATATATATAATGTAAACTGGATGACATCTCATCCCGCTTATATAATTTTTTAAAACGTATCATCCCATCTACAAGTAAACCGGATGACACCTCATCCCATTTACAATAATGAAAACCGAATGACACCTCATCTGATTTATATAATTTTTCAAAACTTAAACCGGACGAGATGTCATCCGATTTATATTTCCAAATAAAATATAAACGGATGACACTCTATCTAGTTTATATAATTTTTCACATTGAAAGGATGAAGGATATGGTTAGATTTTGTAATAGTAGACTAAGGGTAGAATACACTTGACGCGATCATGAAGGTGCACTAAGAATTCATCTAGAACAAGTCCGTAAATTGCTTGTTTTCAACGTCTATGGATTAAATTTGGGTAATTGATTTCTGTACCCTCAGTTTGAACTTGCACCCATTTAAGGTTTGAAATGACTATTTTACCCATATGTAAAGTAACTTCTAAATTATTTGTTCTCATTTTTTTTTTTGAAAATACATTTTCTATAATTTATGAAATACATTCTTAAATACGTTTTCTGAAATAGGATAAGATTTTTTAGGCTTTTTTCCCATTTTGGTTTAGTTTTTAAAATTAATGCCTAAAATGGGCAAAAAAAAAATTATTTACAAAAATGGGCAAATTCTGTCAGTTAGATAGGAATTGAAATTAATGAATCCTTCCACTTAGGCATGATTTAAGGCTGGTCAAATACAAGTAACATGCTGGCAATTTCAATTAAAGACATTAATGAAAATCCTTTATCTCTCTCCAATCATCTATTAATTATTTGAGACTATGTTTGTTACATTTAAAGATTAACAAAAAAAATTAATAATAATAATTACATCATAATAATAATAATAATAATTAACAAAATTGTAACAAAAAATTAAGTCATACAAATTGATTTTAATAAAACAAATAATATAATGATAATAATAATACTAAGAATAACTTTAATTAAATTCATATAAATTTAATTTAAATAATAATAATTAAAATAATAATAATAATTTTAATTAAATTCATACAAATTTAATTTAAATGATAATAATAATTATTGAAACAATAATAATAATTAAATCTATATAAATTAAATTAAAATAATAATAATAATCTTTGGAGATAATAATAATAATAGTAATATTCTAACAAATATAATTAAAATAATAAAAATAATAATGATTATTATAATAATATAATAAGAACTTTATTAAATAAAGAAAATAATATTTAATAATATAATATTAATTATTCAAGGTTGCATGACTACCATTAACATTTTCAGTTATCAGGAAGTCAAAATGAACAGATACTTTAACAATTATATTTTTTCAGTTATCAGCAAGGACAAAATGAACAGACACTCTAACAATTACAATATCAACACACTCTAACAATTATGTTTTCAGTTATCAGGAAGACAAAATGAACAAACACTCTAACCATTACATGTTGAGTTATCAGGAAGACAAAATGAACAGACACTCTAACCATTACATATTCAGTTATCATGAAGACAAAATGAATAGACACTCTAACCATTAGAGTATCAACTAAATGAACAGGCACTCTAACCATTATTTATCATATCATAATAGGTGCAGAGCAGTGCAACTGTCATTCACCATCTGCTAATGGCTTCGTCGGGTGTGTCGGGTGTTGCAGAAAGTTTAACATTTCATGACGATGAACCTATCATCCGAGATATGGTTCATGATTTTAGTGAAGATGATGAGCACGACGACAATTCTATTCCGACATCATCGACACATCCTAATCAATCCTTCAGTAGAGCTGCTCAAACTATTCAGTTTGAGTTGTGTGAAGGCATGAGTTTTCACACAAAAGAGGAAACTTTATCCGCTATAAAAGAATATCACATTGACCAGGGCTACAAATTTGTAGTTGTGGAGTCCAAGACAGATAGGTACGTCGCAAGATGCGTAAATTATGAAAAGGGATGTCAATGGCGATTACGGGCTTCTTTCAGTAAAATTCGTCAACAATGGGAAATAAAAAAAATTGAAGCCTCTCACACATGCTTAACTACTGTTTTAACTCTTAACTACTGTTTTAACTCAGGACCACGTGAACTTGGACTCAACACAAATTGCTTCAATTGTGGCCAATTCAGTGAAGACAAATCCATCAATTCCTGTTAAAAGTTTGATTGTTGAAATCCAAAATCGTTACGGCTACTCTGTGTCATACAAGAAAGCTTGGAAGGCAAAGCAAAAGGCTCTTGAAATGCAATTTGGAGACTGGGAGGAATCGTATAACCATCTTCCAAGATGGTTGCAAGCTCTTCAAGAATCACTTCCGAGGACTATTGTCCAATGTATCGGTCATCCGATTGTAGTTGACGGTGTCAAGGATCCCTCTACTAACATCCTAGACCGGGTATTTTGGGCGTTCAAGCCTTGCATTGACGGCTTCAACTACTGCAAGCCTATAGTGCAAGTAGATGGCACATCCCTAACTGGAAAATATCACGACACTTTGTTGACAGTAATATCTCAAGATGGAAACCGAAATATATTTCCACTTGCCTTTGCCATTGTTGAAGTCGAAACGAAAGAAGCAATGATATGGTTCTTTCAACTATTACGCGAATATGTCACTCCTAAACCAAATATTTGCCTAATCACTGATAGAGGAAAAGCCATTTTGTCAGCATTGCAATCTCCAAATATTGCTTGGGAAGAAGATGGCCTTTCCTCAGTCTTTTGCATAAGACACATTGCTTCCAACTTCAACAAGAAGTTCAAAAATGCTGAGTTAAAGCGACAATTAATCAACATCGGTATATTTTCTTTCTTTATTTTTAATTTCAAATTTAGTCCTTTACCTTATTTATTTTTTCATATTGTCACAACATATGAGATGAAACAATCAACTGTCATGACCAAATTATCTGCAATGCGATCAGAATTCCCACAGGCAGTGTCTTGGATAGATCAAATACCGTTGGAAAAATGGGCACAAGCATTTGATGGGGGCAAAAGGTTTGGCCATATGACAACAAATGCACAAACTCCGTTTTGAGGGGTGCTCGATCACTTCCGATCTCTGCACTTGTGAAGACAACTTTTGAAACAATAAAAGATTGGTTTGTTCAACGAGGCACAAAGGCTGACCGCATGTTACGAGCAGGTCATATATATCTAGAAGATATTATTGCCATTCTACAGAAAAATGAACAACAATCTGTTATGTGCCATGTTGAAAGATATGACCGCCAAGACTCTGAGTTTGTTCATATAGTCATTTAAATTTTAGCATGTTTGTTACCCCTGTCTACACTGTTCACAACATTTTCAAGGCCTACGAGATACAGTTTCATCCAATTCAAAATCAAGATTATTAGTCTCCTTATACAGGTCCAAATCTTATACCCAACCCTGACTTGAGACGAGACGAAGCGAATAATTATTTTCGTAATGAGGGTCACAATAAGGGAAATTGTCCTTATAAACAATAATTATTTTATGTAATTCATTATTTTAATTTAATCAGTTTAGTTACTTCCGCATCAAATATTTAATCATTTTATCATTATTTTTTTTAAATCAAATTATTAATTTATTATTATTATCATTATTTTTATTATAATCATTATATTATTTTGTTTTAATTTAAAATAAATTTGTATATCTTAATTTGATGAAGTTTTTTTTTTTATGTATAAATAGTTGATACTTTAATGATTAGAGTCTCTGTTCATTTTGTGTTCTTCATAACTGAAAATGTAATAGTTAGGGTGTCTGTTCATTTTGCCTGAAAATGTAACTGTTAGAGTGTCTGTTCATTTTTGTCTTCCTGATAATTAAAAATGTTAATGGTAGTCTTGCAACTCCAACTGCAACTTGAATAGTTAATATTATATTATTAAATATTATTTTCTTTATTTATAAAAGTTATTATTATATTATTATAATACTCATTATTATTTTTATTATTTTAATTATATTTGTTAGAATATTACTATTATCATTATTATCTCCAAAGATTATTATTATTATTTTAATTTAATTTGTATAGATTTAATTATAATTATTGTTTCAATAATTATTATTATCATTTAAATTAAATTTGTATGAATTTAATTAAAATTATTATTATTATTATTATTTTAATTATTATTATTTAAATTAAATTTATATGAATTTAATTAAAGTTATTCTTAGTATTATTATTATCATTATATTATTTGTTTTATTAAAATCAATTTCTATGACTTAATTTTTTGTTACAGTTTTGTTAATTATTATTATTATTATGATGATGTAATTATTATTATTATTATTATTATTATTAATTGTTTTTGTTAATCCTTAAATGTAACAAACATAGTCTCAAATAATTAAAAGATGATTGGAGAGATAAAGGATTTTCATTAATGTCTTTAATTGAAATTGTCAGCATGTCACTTGTATTTGACCAGCTGGTGGGATACCATTGGGTGGAACTCACTCGAAAGGTTGGAAATGATTCAACTAAAGCTCCCTTTATTAGATCAAGTCACTATCATATCGGGGCGGATTGCTATCAGCTATAGGATTTCATCCTGCCCGTGAAATCATGCCTAAGTGAAAGGATTCATTAATTTCAATTTCTATCTAGTGGACAGAATTTGCCCATTTTAGTAAATAATTTTTTTTTACCCATTTTGGGCATTAATTTTAAAAACTACACCAAAATGAGAAAAAAGTAGATTTTTGAAATAAAACTTGTAAAACATACTGAATACATTTCAAAACAAGCTTTCTAAAATAGAACTATTTCCAAGACATATATAATAATTGATATATATAATAATTTTTAGAATTTGTTTTCTGGAACGAGTTTTTCAGAACAAGTTTTTTAGAACATACTAAATATATGAGCCAGAAAGAGCTATCTAGAACAGGAATATTTTGTTTTTTTTTTTCTAATTGCAACGTTGTTCTTCTCTCTACTTCTTCTATAGTGGTAATGGTGTAGCAACGATGACGGTGATGACAGCAATAGTGATGAGATACAAGGAGCGGATAAGACAATTTGATCATTTAATATTATGGAGTTGCAGGTTCAAAATTGGTGTGCATGAAATGAAGTAATCCTTAAATTTGGTATCGAAACAAAAGTTTCACTTGGGTCTTTTACCTTTTGAAGGTATGTATTTTCTTCTAACTAATATATTATTAACTAAATAAAATCTTTTCATTAAATGTCCCTAAAATGTTGTCATTGATTACATAAACCCTAAACAACCCTCTTTGCCAACCATTTCATTTCTACCAAGCCTTGTTGCCAATACCATCATAATGGGCATGTCAAATATTGACTCTCAGTAGAAAGTCACACCAATCATTATATTTTACAATGGTAACATTTATTTACATATATAAAATAGACTTACTAAAAGAAACCATGCTTAACATCAAATAAACAATGGAAAATATCTTAAAGAACAACACATAAATTTCCTATATACTAGTACGGAACAGTAAACCTCAACCTTAGTATTGAAAAGGTAAAACCTATATACCAGTGATGCAAGAGAAAGGAAAGAGAAAAAAAGTAATAATATTTTGGGAGTCTAAATTGGTTAATCAAAAAATATTTTTTATAAAAATAAAGGTGTCCTTTGGAGAAAACGTAAACAACTATAATATATGTTTTGTTTAGTTGAATAGATAGATTTAACGGACTAGATTTAAGTGGATTTAAAATGAAAATATATAAAAATTTTGATTGTTTTAATTAAAGGATGGATAATGAAAAATGAAGAGATTTAAGAAATAAGTTTGTTAAAGTTTGAGTAATGTATTGCTTATAATTGATATTTGTATTTTTTTTAATTGATAAAATATAAGATTAGAAATTTGTCTTTGTGGTTAAAAATAAGTGACAGTAGAAATATAATTAATTTGTTAGGTGTTATTGATAAACATTTTTGTTAATTTTATTAAAATATGTAATTACAAAATTGTCCTTAGAGTTAAAAAATAATGTTTAAGAAAATATGATTAATTTGTTGGGTGATGGATTATTTCTCTAATTATCAAGTTACAATATAAGAATTTTGTCTTTGTAGTTAAATTTAATTTTAAATAAATTGTTATTAATTAGAGGTATACGAGACTTAATAAGAATAATTTGCATAAGGGTTTTTGAAGTCAGTTTAATTAGAAAATTAAGAATGACACATTGTCAATAGATTCAAATTTTTTGAAATTTGAAAAAGTTAGAAAAAATAAATTGAAAGATGTATTCAAAAATGTTAAATTCTTAAAATTAATGAAAACAAGACAATGTGATTAAAGTCAATAGTTACGTCACAATACTAATACATATGGTAGTAAATAATGACATGTATAGAAATATCATTATAAATTGTCTCGGAAGTCATCAATTTTGTTTTCGACGTGGTCAATTTTGTCGTGCACTCTATCAAATTTGGTCTGCATATCCATTTGCAAATTATCCAATCTGATACTCATATCGATCCTCAAATAATTGAATCCTTGCTATAAGTCTTAAATACAAGTCATAATCTATGAAAACATTTGACCATCATGGGGGACTAGGGCCTAGGGTGTGGATTCTTGAACATCCTCGTCAGGTTGTGATGGCTCTTCATCATCTTCGTCATCATCGTCCTCCACCATATCATGTTGTCATGCATCATTCACTTCAAAGATATTCAATTTGCACAATGGTTTTTTACCAAACTAATTTGACCAACCTAGGTGCCATATAACTTGATCGATAAATCCACACTATAGATATGTAGAATTCGTGCAACCAATAAGGCATACTAAAGTGTCATATTATTATTTCTACATTTCATCATGTGTTGCATAATTTGATGCGACCAACTAATGAATATATTATTTTTTATGGCTCATAACATAATATGTCTTCATGCAACAATTGAGCAAAATTTGTAAACCGTGAGATCAATATGTGAACTAGGCCTATTGTTCATACTCAAATCGCCTATGTTTCGAAGATTTTGACCCTTAAACTCTAGTCTAAGCATTGAGTTCATTGCATTTTGGCGGTCATAGTTCAATCTTTCTAAGATGTTTGGATATGACAAGTGCACTCCATCATACTTAAGTCTTGCCAACAACATCCAATCACATGGTGTCACAATGATCTTCCCACCCGCTTACAATGTATGTGAATTTTATGTCGAAATCACAAACTAAAAATACATTCTAAGTGAGCCAATCTTTTCTTCCATGAAAACAAGGAGCATCCGATTGAGACACCTTCACACATACACGGGTTCCATCTATGGCTCCTAAACAATCCTAAGAGAAAGAAAATAGGATAACTTAACAACCCACTGAAGTGTTAGAATGATGTATGCAAAATTTGAATTTTACCTTAAAGTATGGGTAAAATCGATTGTTGTTTAATATATAAGGCTAGACTTCCATTCTAGAGGGTTGCTCCAAAAATCCTCCCTTCCAACATCATAATGGCATTCAATATATTATGAAAGTGACAAAACATAGTTTCATCAGATTGATGGAAAAAATGAAACACTCATGTTTTTCACGTTATGTCCAATGATATGAAGGAATTTAGCAACTTATTCCTCTCTTGTTGATCGACAACCATCTTTCATGAAGTCGGTCTCCCTTAATCACTGACATAAATAGATGAATGCTTCTAGACCCATTCAAACAATATCACAACATTGTTGCGCATGAACTAGGTGTGACATCATCTATTGTCGACATCACTTTTTTTGTGGAATATCCATGATAGGAGTGTTTGTGGTGGGCTCAACAAGACCCAACACATTGACCAAGTACGCAACGATGCAAAGTCATACATGTTCCTTTGTTTCTCGATTGAATTTATTTTTGTAGTTGTACAAGTACATCCATGTTTAGAACACCATTGTCAATTTCCTCCATGTTAAGAATTTCATTCTTTTAGAAAAGTTCATTCATGTTTCTGTTGTGTGACGTTCCAGATGGCGAAATTGTATCATTATCCATGTCAGAAATTCCTTTTCCAGACCCATATTCCATGTTATAACACTAATTATATTTAATCCTACGTATTGATGTCCATACTACTATTATCAATGTCATCCATGTTTACAATATCATTCATTTGTTTGTCGTCCGAGGTCCAAACAACGAATTTATATTGTTATCCATATTAAAAATTCCTTTCACAAATAACACCACTGACCTTTTCATAATTCATTAAATTTTCCTCAAATTCCTAATCAAATTTAATTCTTAAATAAATTCATAAATTAATTTAATTCCTAAAAAACAATCTACATTAATTTAATTCCTAAATAGATTTGTAAGTAAATTTAATTCCAAAAGAAATAATTTTTATCAATTTTTTTAAATAAAATAAATTAATATTCTAAGCAAATAAAATAAATTAATTAATGACATTCTAAAAGAAATGTAAGTAGTTAATAAATTAAATTCCTACAAAATTATAATTAATTAAATTCCTACAAAATTATAATTAGTCAAAAAAAATTCATATATCATCCCAAATTTCTAAAAATCATACATAAATAACATAAGTAATTAAATAAATTTTCAATTGAAGCTATTACTAAATAAATAAATTCCTAAATAATTAAATTTCATTAGTTATTTAAAACCAGAAAATAAATAAATATCCTAAACAATTTAAATAACTGGATTAATCAAAATCCTAAATTAATAAAATAATTTCTAACATATTCATTACCCTAAATAAATAAAAACGTAAGTGTAATATAATTCCTAACTTATTAAATACTTTAAATAAATAATAGACCTAAATAATATTTGCAACAAAATTATAAACTAAATATAAATTGTTTCTGACTTTTTTCAAAATTTAAGTATATTCAGATCTTAAATATAGAATTTTTTTTTTAATTTTACATCAATTTCTTTCACATAACCATATATTCATTCCCTTATTAAATCCACATTGTAAATAAAATAATAAAATTATTAAGTAATGCCGAAATTTATAATTACTAATTTAATCCTATATATGTAACGCATTATAAATTAAATAAAATCTTAAATAATTTGAAGTCGTAAATACAATAAAAATCTAAATCCATAACAATCATAAAAATTTTAAACAACACATAAATAAATAAAGTTCTAACTTTTTGTAAATGGAATAAGTAAAAACCATCATTAACATAAACTCAACACCTTAATCCCTAAATCAATGCCGAGCAACTTTACCCTAATCCTAAAACTAAAATTGTTATATCATTTCAAATGTTAATTAAATTAAAATCCTAAATAAGCTAGAGGCTTAAAAAGCATATAATTTATAAATAAATAAATAATCAAAGTACATTAAAATTTATAATTACGTAAAAAAATTACCTAAATGAATAGAATTAATAAATTATTCAAATTCCAAAAATTATAAAAATGAATTAATTTACCACAATAGTACATAAATAAAAATATTGGACAATATCCTTAAAAGTACAAATAACACGTTTAAACTTATCCTTAAAAGTACAAATAACACGTTTAAACTTATTTGATATAGATCTCCATATGTAAAGAGTAAAATCAACGACAACGACATAACACCATACAAACAAAGATATGCTTTCATCAATAACATAACTATCACAAATTTTTTTTAACCAAAAACAAACCACCAAAACAAAGAGAGAAAAAAAAAACAATGTTACACATATATATAGAAAAGTCACCCACATGCAACCTCAAACCATGCAATCAAAGAGTACTGGCCCAAACTAGAAACCAAGCAAAGCTTTGCTTCTCACAAACTATGGCAACTACAACTTCCACCATGTCTCTAAACCACTAGCAAACCAAACTCTTATGCTAAAGATGAAGAACCAAATTTGCACAAACCACATAAGCATTGTATCGTACAAATGACACCTTTTCAACCAACAAGATGAAAGGCTAAGCCATTTATACAATGACAAAAACGTAAATGAAAAAAATAGCACTTAATCAATTATATGGAATTGCTAATCGATTATGCAAAACAAAAAAACATTGTTAATCGGTTATCCCTGGATGCATAATTGATTATCTCACAAAAAAGCACACCTTATAGTTGATTATGAATGTTGCCTAATCTATTAATTTATGGCAACAAAATTTTTCACGTACTGAATTAGTTTTTTCTTAGCAATCCACCACCAAACCATCGCAACAAATAGTCCAACCACCACCTTCACCAACTGAACTCGAACACCGCAAAGAAGCTAAACACACACACAAGACTACCTCACCTCACACCACAACGAAATACATCGAGAAAGAACAACAATGGAGAAGAAAGGAACAAAATGAGTAACAATCATGGCAGACCAAAATCTCTTTTTAATGGCAATTGAAATGGTCAACCACCACCCACCTTATTAACATTCGTCTCAAACCATGTCAGGAATCTCTGCCAAACGTGAAAGAATCTGTACATGCATGCAACTCTTGCTTTTCTCTACCAAAGCACATGTAGGGATAACTTCATACTTTTCTTGTTGTCAATGTGTCTTTACTCGACTTTATTTACTCAATTATGAGGATCGCTCCATCCTCTCCTTCTCCATTTCCACACCTGTAAATCGCTGCACATCAATCCATCCAAACACAAGCGTGTTGGAATAGTGGACATGCACAAATTATTAGTTTCTCCATATTAACTTAGTTGTCAAAAATATTATGTAACTGGCATTGTCATTATTTTATTGGGTTGCCTAAAATGGTATTGTTTGAAATGTGAATATACATGTTATTGGACTAGCTGATAATAGAAGATCTAGACTCATTATTAATTAATAATTAGAAGAGTCTCTATGACTACCTGAATGAGATAAAGTAGATAAAGTTTTTCTTGCAGATCTGAATTGGTCATTGAGCACTGAATGAATATAATTGTTGAATTTGTGTGATTAATTGATGTGATTGAGTAGTGAAATAATACTTGAATGTAGCAGTGTAATATCTATAGATTGTTTTTTATAGAGGTAAGATTGAATATGAATTGTGATAAATGTTTTATGTAGTAGTTAGTTTCATTGTAAAAATCGTTTTCCACATATTCGCTCAAGCGAGAAGATTCTCGTTCGAATGAATCAAGTGAAAATTTGGACCTGCTTTCGGGTCTATTTTCTCTCAAGGGAGAAGGTTTTCAATTAAGCGAGGATATTCTTGCTCAAGTGAAAATAGCACTAGAACTACACCTACTCTAGGGTTCATTATCGTTCAATCGAGAGAATTTTCGCTCAAACGAAGGGGTATTCTTGCTCAAGCTAATTTTTGTTGTTTCTCTTTGTTTTGATTGTTGAATCTTTTATAATGTAGTTTATGGTTTTGATAGAAATGAATTATTTATGATTAAGATTGGATAGTATTAATGATTTTGTAATTCTTGAGATGTTTGAGATTGAGATTAAAATGTGAATGAATGAATGAATGAGTATAAATATATACATATGATACGATATTGTTAAAGTATTGATTGAGGTGGTCAAGATCAAGACATATTATTTTCAGGAAAGAATATACTTTGTCTAGGTCAAGTAGGATGTGCATTGTCTAAAGATTCGTTCAACAACGATTGGTATCCTGACTCTACTTAACTCTACTAGTAATAGGAATCAAATATATAAACATTACTGGGTGATGAGAGTCAAAGGAGGTATGAACTAGATGACTGAAGCTTGAGATACAGCTAGTCAAAAAAGTCTCTGAGGGACTAACCTTGTCATACAAGATTGTTGATTCACTGGTTTTGAGGCTATGTAGATTCATAATTGAGAGTTATATGACAGGTGCATATCTCGGGGTCTATTCAATGCACAAGTCTTGTGGAAGTAGAGTCAAGTGTCTTGGTATATGAGTCAATATATATCATGTATTATTATATATGAAAATGATAGTGTAATATATGAGAAGAGTGCCTAAATTTTGTATTTTGATCAAGACAAAAGTTTAAAACTTTATGATTTTAGATTTTATGCTCTCTAACTTACCATTTTCTTTGGTATATTGTTTGTTTTCTTTTAAATTCTGCTATGATCGTATGTTACACATGGATAGAGGATTTGACATGAGACTTCTCCATGAGTTGAAGCAATGCATGTTTTTGTTATATACATGTTTTAATTTTATTCTATATGGTAAATGTAAATCTCTTATGAGAAGGGTTATATTTTGAAATACTTTTGAATGTGATATGTATATATTATATTTATTAATAATCCACATATTATAACCTTTTAGAGGGTAAATTTTAGAAATGTTACAAATGTTGGAATAATTAATTTGTGGACACGCATAAATTAGTAATTTGTCCAAATTAACTTAGTTACCGAAAATATTATGAAAATACTACTATTGTTATTATTTTATTAAGTTGCATAAAATGATATTGTTTGAAATATATTATTGGGCTAGGTGATGATAGGTGGACTAAGCTCATTATTAATTAATAATTAAAAGAGTCCCTACGACGGTCTAATAGTCAGCTATTTTATTCTGCAACATCTAATAACAAAAAAAGTAGTTCTCTATGATATAGATTGGTATTAGGAGCAGTTCTTATTCACTCTTCTTTCTCTTTATTTTCTATTAAGATCATTCAAATCATTAAATCAGGAAGAAGAGAACCAAGAGGATGATGACTTCAAACTCTCTTATTCAAGGTTGTAATTCTTCTTATTCATATGCTATAATAAAGATAAACTAAAAATTAAATTTCTTATATCTGTCAAAGCAATCACTCTTTTCTTTCTTTGCCAAAAGTACAACCACATGTCTAAACACAGTATAAAAGAATTTTCTACCATTCACTTTCCTAACATTCACTTTCCTAACATTATAATTTCACTAGTGGTAAGAATTATTATTTTTTAAAATACTAAATTATAAACTCTGTTATATATAATATATATACCCTCAACTATTTGAATTTTTTATAATTTAAAAATATTGATTTTCGTAAAATAGTTCAACGACTTAAATTACATAAATAAATAGCAAAGGAATTAAACATGTATAAAAAAACTGAATAACTTGAATACCTTATAGTCCTTTTAGTCGTATAGTATAGATATTTAAGAGTCAATTTTAACTTCCATTAATTTAAATAGGCCTAGAAAAACCAAATACAAAATTTGAAATTGAAAAAGAAATGCTCATAATTACTTCTATTACTGGTCTCGGTAGGTTATATTTTTGTATGTGGATGAAGTAGTGCTTATGCAGATAGTTTTCGCATCGCAATCAATTCTGCCGCTAAATATCAGTTGCTTTCTCATAAAAGTGCTCAAGCTATTTTTATATGTTTTTCCCACCTTATGCCTTCATATTCTCGCATGCATTATGATTATTCATCATGAAAACTTTAGAATCACAGAAATTGCATGAGGGATTCTACAGTTTAAAGAGAGATTTTTTAGGAAACCCTCGTACCAAAATTTAAAAGAATGTGAAAATTTTACAGACAAAAAAAAAGCAAAGTACTGTGCTTTCGTTTATTTTTTTTTTTTTTTGATTAACCGAAATGTAAATATAAATTTGTTTGTGTGGTAGATAAAGAGTTGGGTTAATTAACCTAAAAGTACATAATTATATTTGAAAGAGTTGGGTTAGTTGCGTGGGCCTTCCATCTATAGCTTCCTCACATGCAAACGGAGACAAAAAGTGTCTGATTTCTCCAACATTCTAAAGCTCAAAACCGCGTCACTGCACGAACCGATAACTAATTAACATTAATTAACTAACATAATTTAATTATTATCAAATGCGTGTTCATAGAACTTTGGGTCTTTCTTTTTATAAGGAAACTGTTTCGGTTCAATCTGCAATACATTAGATTTTTCTTTTCTCCAAGAAAACGCGGAAGAAAGTTATTTTGGTTCAATAAATACTAAACAATTTCAATCTAGAATTAAAATATCACTACTATTCGTACTACATCAATCAATTTACTTTAAGTCGTTCCATGTGATTATGTACTAGAAAATGCAAAAAAAAAAAAAATATATTAAAGAATAAAATGTACTAATTCCATTTTCATGAGCAACGGTTATGTGCCATTCATTTCTCATCATTTGACTATTCCTTCACGGAGGAAAATAACCCACCTAGATTACATCAAATAATTATTTATTATATAAAATAATGTCTAAGAATCTTATCCTATCAGGTACAAAGATAAAGATAATCTTTGCCAATTATTGCAATGTTTCATGCACGCTTAGCGCCACCATCACTTTTCTTTACCCTATTTCAACAATACTTCATCAGCTACCAAATCACTTATAGAGACCCATGCAGATTCCTTTTCTGGGAATTTTGTTTTCCCTCTTTTTCCTAAGCAAATGACAGAATTGTATATATACTGAAGTGCTAATTGTTGATTATGTTTCGAGAATTTTCATACAATGATACAGAAATTGTGGCTTTTGAATAAAAATTGTTAACTGGTTCCCATAAAGTTGTCTCAGATAGTGATTTTGTACACAGCAGAAAATGCTATCCAATGTATTGGTAGACAAACGTGAAGGGTTCATTTGTTTTTTCTTAAAGGAAAGTAAATAAAAATTTGTCTGTATGCGTAGAGCGTTCTTCATTCTACTACTTTGGTGCATGGATATTAGGAAACCAAGTGTGAAGAGGGAGTATGAGGACCCACACGGTTGCAATGAGATCGATGGCAACATTTTCTTACCAAAACAGTAAGTTAGGTGCTGCATAAGCCGTTATTCTTTTCCCCTCTTTTGATCTAAAAGGATTGAACTTTACTGTGAAAAAGAGCTACAAAATGGACCCACCATTATCTCAGTTGCCCCTTAGGATTTTGGTGAAAACATTTTTCTTCTCAGCTCCTTTCTTTGACTGGCTGATATGTAATGTGGCGGATCATGAAATGTACACATGTAATCTCTCAAATGCTCTTATTAATGCTTGTCAGTAAAATGTGTTTGATATTTTATAGTTGTGCAAGTGATGAGCACTTTTCATATATCTTACCTTAGGATGGTAAGTAATCTCTTAGATGATTCAAATATCATTTTCAGATGGCGGGATTGTGTAATGATATTTACATAACTTTAGTTCCAATCAGCAGGTGAGTAGAGGTTAACCTTCAAATTGGCTAGAGAATATAGGTTAAAATCAAAAGTTGATGTGTCATTTTCATTAGGCAAGAGGATACGACACTGCATCATAACCATTTGAGTGAGAACAGGAAAATGATGGAGGGAGTGAGGACTGAGGAGGGAAAAAGTAACGACAATACATGCTTTAGTATATGGTATGGGATGGCGTGATAATAACTAATAAAGCCATAGCAAAATCCTCCTTTTAGTCAAAATAAAAAATCAAAGCATATACACACAAAAGGAAAAGGGTATAAGATCTTATGCCTTTAATCATTCCTCAAACTAGACTTTTATTTTTGTTTTAGTCTGACCAAATAGAACACAACCAAAAAAGCAGTGGTTAACATTAATCTAAGATTGGTAAAGGCTCTCCATGCAGCAGGGCTCCCTGTTACATGCCTGAATGTTTTTTGAAGTTCAGATAATTCACATTGTCCTATTGCAAAATTTATATGAAGATCACAAATTTTTCCATTCTGACAAATGATCATTGAGAATATCACAAAATGCAGAATGATGATTTCACCAGGAAAAAGAGCATGCAGAAAAATCAAAATACCCTCTAGTTTTGTAGACAACAAAAAGTTAATGGTATTTACACTTTTCATGAACAATTTTTTATTTACCTAGGTAGTTAAAACTACCTAACTATTTCCTATGAGTCTGAAACTGAATAAACCAAGGGGAACTGGTTACTTTTTCATTGAGATGCTAAAATTATTTACTTTGAGTTTTACATGTACACACGTGCCATCCGCCGCTACCTAAAAGGCTCAATATGAAGAGGATTAGGTTCCAAGTTGGACCACTGAAATGAAATCACATTCCCTCTCCCTACCTCCACCGAATTTTAGTCCTTGTGAACATAGTGCCTATTTGTTACAAAGCCAAATGCACTTACCATTTGCCCTTTGTGCTTTAAAATTTTGGCGCTTTCTGTCCCTTTTTCAACTCCATGTCCCATGAAGTAAAGCTTAGGCAAGAATAAAAGGAAAGTAGACACCAGGATAGTACTACAATATTCCTGATTTGAAGATCCAAGATAGATATTCTCCCTCTCTTCCTCCTCTCACTGCTACAAATGGAATATGAACAACGTACTCCTCTTGGCTGGGAATTCTACTACCAAGAAGAGGTGTCACACATCTACTTTGCTAAATGATTGGTTTAGTATCTTTTCTTTTGTTTTTTTTTTTCTATTTACTTAGTATTGTATCATTTCTGAACTAGCAGGGGTTAGAAGACTTGAAACATTCTCTTCTGTACACAACCTTGGAGCTAGAAGCAACAATTGCATCAGCTAAGGAGGAGATTACCAGAAGAGAATGTGATTTGATCCATGTCAATGAACTTTTAAGCAGGGTCACCAAAGAGAGAGATGAAGCTAGAGCAAAATGCCAGAAGCTAATGCTGGAAAAACTGGAGCTCCAACAAGAACTTCAGCAGAAGCAACAGCTGGAACAGCATCAGCATCAGCACCAGAACCAGCAACAACTTGGTCAGACACATCAAAGAGATACCACATCACAGAGTGAAGAGGAGCAGCAAGAAGGGTTCTCTGAAAAGCATTCTATGCCTGCTGCTTCTTCTGACTGTGAAGAAAGCAGCATGCCCTCTTCTGGTGGAAGTTCAACCCCACATCCAACACCTCTGCAAGTAGTCCTTGAATTAGCAGAAAAGAAACCATTGCCTGAAAAAGGGAAACTCCTAAAGGCAGTGGTAGAAGCTGGACCACTGCTTCAGACCCTTCTCTTGGCTGGACCACTCCCACAGTGGCAGCACCCTCCTCCACAGCTTAACTCCATTGAGATCCCTCCTGTGGCCATTTCACCTCAAGACTCTTCCAAAACCACTTTCCCTTTCAATAAGAAGAGGGACCTTGTCCTCCCTGCAGCCACTGATTGTCCAGTTTCAAAGAGTAGAAAGGTCATCACTCAGCACTTGCCAACACCTACCACTGCCTCACATCATTCCCTATCACACCCATCATTTTCATAATGGTTTCATCTGCACAACAAATCACAGGGAAACAGGTGTCCAATGTGCATCACCTCATCTTTGTCCTCTTATCAACAAACTCTGACCTACTTTTCTATGCTGGAAAAAAAATCTTGATTTTAGTGTTTAAAATTTTCTCTAATCTTATCTTATTATGTATATATATATATATATATGTGAGAGCTAAGTTCTCACAAAATTGATGGGAATTAAGTAGCGTCCTCCATGTCATGACACAGTTTTGTACTTTGGTAGATAGATATTAGAGGGTGATGTAACCAGGCTTCAAATGGCTTAATTTTTAATTAAAGGCTGTTGTTCTGCTACTGTTATTTCTCCTAAGCTTTTGCTTTCTTTGCCTGATACAATAATGATAGTTCAGTATGAGCAACCAAGCAATCATATATTTTCCAAGAATTTTTCTTTTCCATGAAGCACACTTCATTCAATGTTAGTGTCTGCCATTAAAAGAGCACCTAATTTGCCTCCCCATCATGAAGAATGGATGTTGGTCAGACCTCGCTCAATAACTACAATAAATTATTTTATGCACCTTATCTATACTTCAATAATTAATTCAAACTTCAATTCTGATTTCTTTTTGAATATGAAATCACTATTTTTTATGCGATGAATTGGCTATAACTTGACTACTTGAGTTTCTATCCCCCAATTTTAAATTCATTAAATCCAAAATCAATAATATGTATTTGAATTAAACATTTTTACATCTAGCGTGTTTACTTACGCTTGATAAATTACAAATCTTCAAATCATTACCCTGCATTTTAAAATTATTAACTTTCTTTTTTGTTTTCTTTGTCAAACACAAGTTAAATCAAATATTGGCAATTTTTTCTTCAGTGATCTAAGGCTCTGAATAAACGGAGAATCGACGTCGTGATAAAGCTAAATATATCTGGAAAGAAAACGAAAACAAGAACAAAAGTAAAGACATTTTGGGATGACTTGAAGTTGTATAGTCAAATAGTGTTCATTTCACATGGAGAGGCCACGAATCACGATCATGGGTGTGTGCCTCAACCACTAAACGCAATCGGTCAATGAGAATAATTAATAGCAATTAACATGAGGCAAATGCTAATAAGTATTTTATAACAAAATAGAAAAGCATCCATTATATTAAAAATAATAATAATGACTTTTAATTTGTTAAAATAATATAAAACATTTGGTTAAGGAGAGCTATAAATATGATGGAGTGCACATGCAATGAGAAGAAGATCATCTGCAGAACATGGCATTAATATGGAATTCCACATAGACATGTACGGTGGCAGATTATTGGTGACTAGGCCACATCTCTATTCTTTTAACTGATATTCTGCAATTTAGTTGGTCGTACGGGTAGGTCAGGATAATTTCACATAATTTCGTATTAGCACAACTTTTTTTACATTTGTCAAAATAATAAGAAAGTGTGAGTGAAACAAATTGATTACCTTTAGTTTAAGTTTTATTTTTATTGTATTTTAAATGAAGCTGTGTTATCCTTACATAACTTTCGTTATTTTTATATATACAGTAAAGTTGTGTGTGTCATTTATATGACTTCTGCATGTGATTTTATCTTTTAATTTTGGTATTAGTTTTTTTATAGCATAATATATTATTTTAAGTGAAGCGATTGATATTTTATTATTAACTCTTAATATATAAATATTATTTGTGAACGTTGATCTCATTTTGAGAAATGTCAAACTCTTCTGTTATTATTTTACATATGTTATTTGTTCTTATTTTGTTACCTCACTCTACAAACTTTATAATATTTACAAGATTTAAGGGATTCAATTCCATCGAATTTAAAATGAGAATTATTGATTTAATTACGCAACTAAATTTTATATTTGGTCTTATAAGAAGTCACAAACTAAAAAAGCCAGACTACTTATCGTATCTATAACAAAATTGATGTATTTATAACAAAATTGATGAGTTAATTTCAATAAGCTAAAAGATGTCCTTATTATTAGAATGAAGATTATAATAGAAACAATTTTCTATATTAAGAATTTTGATAGTAAAATTTTCTTCAAATTTTTATTTTTTATTTTGTATTTTGATTTATAGCTTCATTTTTTCTCACTGTCTTACAAAATAATCAAACAATATTCATATACAACTGCATAAAACTAAACAAAAAATTTTCATGTGATCCCTAATCATTTTCTTATAAAAAATTTTATATTTTATTTTCTTATAATTTTTATAAAATCACCTATTAGTATTTTTTTTAATAATTGCACAATAATAATTTTTATATTTCACAATATTTTTTATATAAAAAATTAATAATAACATATTAATAATTTTTTTTAAATAAAAACATGTCTTAATATTAATACAAATAATAAAATAACAAACTATACACCAAAATCAAAAAATCCCAATCCTATGAATAAATTGTGTAAAGGATACACAATTTTAGTATAATATAAAAACAACGTGTAGGAGTAACAAAAATTTATTTAAAATAAAATAAAAAAACTTAAATTAAGAATAATCAAAGTTATATTTGATTTACACAACTTCTCCTCTCTTATTAAAGTCATATGATACATTATATTAAAGTCATATCACACAGACAGGAATTCAATTTAACAAATACAAATTTAGAAAAAAAAAAAAAACTGTTTGTTTCCGCAATTTCTTAGTAAATGATATTGGTAAAGAAAACCCACCAAATCTCCATGCCTTCGTATATGTAATAACTTGTGTTTCATATCTTATTATACATACATCTACACCTTTCTATTTATATTTTTTTTTCTTCTTCTCTTTACTGATTAAGTACTATAATAATTTATATAATTGTCTCTATGTTAAGATATTTTCATACATGTTAAATTATTTTTACCAGCAAATGTTTTATTAGTTAACATAGTTAATAAAACAAATTTGACTTATAAACTAACTAATAACTAATAAACTGATTTATAACGCATCAAGTGACTCATAAGCTTTTAATTTATTAGTCAAACTAATTTATAAATTAATTAAATTAGTTAGTGGCTAACTTATTGATATTCTGAAACACACTTAAGTTTTTAACCCTTTAACCTTAATGATGTGTGAAAATAAGTAATATAGTTAAGTTTTAACACTTATCTATGGTGAAAAAAAAAATTATATCATATTCACACATGTTGTACTTACTCGAAAAAAAATGTTAAAAATTTACTTCTCAATTAAATAATGTTGAGATTAATTGCGGTTAAAGTATTATATATATATATATATATATATATATATATATATATATATATATATATATATATATATATATTTACTTTAACTAATCAATTCTGATGATACAATACTTTTGATTTTAGGGAAAGCCTAGGATACATATAAATAAAGTAATTTTCTTTAATTTGATTTATTATTTTGAGCTAAGATTTTTTTTTATATTTTTATTTTGTATTGATGGATCTATAGGTTAAATAGTGGGAGAAATCTAAATTCAATAATACTAGACGCAATATAAACACATTATACATTGAGAGAGAGAGACGAGTGATAAAGAACAAAAGAATATACACAATTCCCATACTTTTATGGTCATTTGCAAAGTCTAATTGAAATGCTGAAAGTCCAGAAATTCATATAACTTTCTAAGATCGTAATAATGAGAAGAAATAAGTTTATGCTAATTCTATATAAGGAAGCAAAGAAAGTGCAATAGTAAAAAAGTTATATGAATGCATTGTTTGGGTTGCAAAAAGCTAGATAAAATCAGAAGGGGTGGTACCTACTTCACCAAGCAAATCGTTGACAGGTAAATAGTTATTCCGATGAACATTGACAAAGAGACAGAAATTAAAGCATTAACTTGTAGACATTAAAGACCACGAAATTAGAAAACATGAGAGATTAACATGGTGACAGGCTGTTTTTCCTATAAAAAGATGATTGCCATTTCATGGTGTTAAGCACATGGATGTACGTGTGTCACATGATGCAAACTATGGACAAAAACCTTGGTGTCTTAAGTCATAGCATAAAGTTACGTAGTTCCAACAATTCAACAGCTTAATCTTCGATAAGATCAAATCACCCTTTTCCAAACCAACACAATTCAGAACCAGTTGTATAGCAAAAACACCCTCAAGTCCGTGCAATTTCTTCCCTTTTCAAGAGTTCAACAAAATTTATATTTTTTTATATGAAAAACTACAATTTTCTTGACCCCTCCTTCTGCATAAAAAAGGAAAAAGACCTTGAAAAGGGTTACGTATGACTAATTGTTAAGATAGAAAGTTGCATCACTAATTTGCATACAGGTGTACCCTGAAAAAAGAAAAATGGTCCAGTGTTTTGACGTTACGGAGAGGACCACAATTGGGTCCAATGGACTCACACACCCAGTAAGAATGTGGCCTACTGTACAATGTGTCTTGGACCAAACTCTGAAATCATCAGCCCACACCAAAATCACGTTCACCAACGCCCATTCCTGGTGCCAAAAAGGAACCATTACAACTTCATCCATCCTAAGAAAAACACCTTTTTTTTTTCACCAAACTATGTTCCTTGGTGGAACTCAAACTCAGCCCTGTAAATAATAAATACTAAATTTTGAATGAATGAGGATTTTAGAGATGGAAGTGCATTGAAAGAAGAAGGGTTTGATGTAGGTGATTGGAATTCCCATGGACGCCCTATAAGAAGAACCCTAAAAAAAGGGGATGAAAAAATGATTGGAGGGAAGCAGAGAGCGGCAAATGCAAATGAACAGTGGTGAATATATTAATTTAATTTGTTATTTTGTTTAAAAGAAGAAAGGAAAAGCAGGAGAAAGTGACAAAATCCCAGTAAAGCGTGACAGTGCCAGCTCCATTCGGCCTCTCAACCCAAAGTCTTGTGCTTTTCACATACCCATTTCCCCATTCGCCCCACTCCCCCTTTCTGCTTCCCCTTTCACCAAATGGGTCATCTCCTTCTCCCATAACATAACAACATACCCACGTTTTCTCCTTTTCTCTCTCCTCTTCCCTTCGTGGCCTTTCACGTTTCACTCCACAACATCACCAACAGCAGCAAGAACAAGGAGAACAGGATTAGGATGTTTTCTAGGTTGATACATCCCCATGAAGGGGGTGTTGGGCAGGAAGACATGCAGGCTGCTTCCAATCACGCTCACCTCGGAGACCCTTGTCTTGTTCTCACCTCTGATCCCAAACCTCGTCTTCGTTGGACCGCTGACCTTCACGAACGCTTTGTTGATGCTGTCACTCAGCTTGGGGGTGCCAGTAGTGAGCAATTTTTTCCCTTTCATATTTCATTCATGTTATTAAGTCTGCTACTGTGGTTTTTTCGCGTGCTGTAATTGTGATGACATGGATTGATTCCATTTGGTGAAAGTTATTACTAGTTTATGTATTTTTGCTCTATTGGCTTGATACCGTTAGGAAGTTGTTTCGAGTTGTTGGGATTCGTGCAGTGGTTTTATTTGTTGTTTATGGAGGCCAGGAGTTAGGTAGCAGGGAAAGGAGGGGCCTTTCTTATCTGAGTTGTAGTGATGTATGTTGGGAATTGCAGGTTTGGCTGAATGAGATGTGGGGTTATTCTCCTAATTATTTGTGTCAGCATATTATTGATTTGTGGCGTGAAAGAAAACTCTGCCGTAGTTAGTGATTTTGTGTGATCAGTGTGTCTTAAACTGTGGCTTAATTAAGCACTCCATATTGCTATCCCTCCAAGAAATGAAAAAATAAACACTGTAACCACCCGACATTAACCATCACAAGCAAACCTTAATATTTTGCTTATTTCCTAACAAGTTGAAACTCATCAATTTTTTTATACTGAATAATGTGATAAACTAGATGATATAATGTGTGTTCAGAGGCAAAAATCACGTCAAATGGCCAGAGCTATAACAACTGGTAGTATCTATTGAGACGTGGCAAACCACATTAAATAGGCCTCTTGATGTGTGTTACCAAACACACTAGTGGCATTCAGAAAGACCTAAAATGATTACCATGTGCAGTACTAGGTTTTAGCCCCTAGAGTATAAAACTTATTATAAGGCTCTTTTGATTGTGTCTTCAATTTCATTGCAGCCTGTTGATTTTCGTCATTATAGTAGTTTGTTGCCATCTGTATATATTTTAGTATTACTGTATGTGCATCCTTCCCATGAACTCATGCTATGTGTTCTTTGTAATGCAACACAATTCTCAAAGGAAATTGACTTTATCTAGGACCCAAAAATCTTGAGCTAGCATTTACCTGGCATAATGCCACGATCCAGGAATTATTGGAGGAGAAAGCCTTCAGTAATTGGTACATTAGCCTTAGTTCCGATGTTCGAGATATGTTCTTCAAGTCAAGTGTATATTCCTTTATGATTTTTCTAAATATCACGGGGATTTAGTCGTCTTCATGTTATTCTTGATTCATTTAATTTTTTCTCAATTTGTAGTGGGGTTATTTATGATTTGTGAATATTTTCTAGGAAATTCTTATGTATACATGAGTAATATCATGACGTGTCTTCTTCTCACTATTATACTTTTAAAATTATAAATTACAGAAGCCACTCCTAAAGCAATCATGAGGACCATGAATGTCAAGGGTTTGACGCTCTATCATTTGAAGAGTCATCTTCAGGTTGATTTTGCATATCATTTTGTGACAGTTGATTACATAATAATTGGTGAAATTGAAACTTTATGATAATGTTCTGTTTTATACCATTGTTCATTGCATTGCAGAAGTACAGGCTTGGTAAGCAATCAGGAAAAGATTCTGATGAGGGATGCAAAGATGGTAGGTTTATCTATCTTTATTTTTGAAAAATACGCCACTAGCAATTTCATACACTAGTAATCAAAATCATACACTAGCAATACTGTTTATATTATAAGCTTTTGTATTGGTCTAAACTGTCTCACTCATTGAAAAACCCATGCAAGGGATGTCAGGTTCGTATCTTCAAGAAAGCCCTGGTACTGACAACTCATCTCCAAAGTTACCAACTTCCGAGGCAAACGAGTAAGAATCCCATGGTATCTTGAGAAACAATTTATTCGTGCCCAGATGTCTGAATGGTTGTTGATAAACAAATTGAGAGTTGCAATGTCATGTATAGGGGTCATGAAGTCAAGGAGGCATTAAGAGCACAAATGGAAGTGCAAAGTAAACTACACTTACTAGTGGAGGTAAATTTCCTTCTCACAACGTAAGGTGCTTTATCGTTTTGGCATATTATTTAAGACTATTTTGACTGGTAGTGGAGTTAGACTCGGTGCACTTTTTTTTTCATCTCCCTTATTTGTGGACAGATATCAACTAAATAAATAATAACTGAGAATGTTTAATTCAGTGTTGTATTAAAGAAATAGTTGCTGTATCTTATAAATGTACCCTAACACTTACTATTTTTAAGAATTATGGTATTGCAGGCAGAGAAGCACTTGCAAATTCGCCAGGATGCAGAGAGGAGGTACATGGGCATGCTTGAGCGAGCATGCAAGATGTTAGCAGATCAATTTATTGGGGACATAATTATGGACACAGATGGCCAAAAATTTCAAGGGCTGGAAAGCAAAACAGCCAGAAGTTCCATAGTTGATCACGTTGGGTTTTTCCCCCCAGTGTGTTCGGAGGTAGGTGGTGGAATGCATGTTTCAGAAGTAGCACCTATTCTCCAGGCTCAGGGGGCTGACTGTTCCACTGAAAGTTGCCTGACATCACTTGAGAGTCTGGGAGGGTTGACACTGGAAGGATCTCACGGCGGATCAAAGAAGAGGATGCTGAGCTTGGATTCAATGGTGGCACCTTTGATCTGGAGTGAAGCCAACACCAGAACTCAAGGAATCCATTTAGCTCAAGTCAATCCTCCAGGAATAACTAGGTATGGCATGTAGGATAGGGTTGGGAAGGTTAGTTCCTCATTAAGAGAGTTGAGGAAGTGCTTTGTTCCAAGCTTTTAGGATTAAGTACTAAATTAGATTCTTATCTGTTCTTCTCCATCATCAAGTTGGTGAGAATCAACTTGCTCACATATCATTGTGTAAATTGAAAATACCATGTGCCTTAACTTAGACCTTGGCGCTGACCATGTAACGTTCATTACCTCGTTTCTCACTTCTTCCTTAGTGGCCTTCGTACTATAACAAGAGTTACAGGATTTCAATGCCCTGAACTTTTTATTTATTTATTTTTCTGATTATTAACCATTACGAATTCTTATAACTACTGTGTTCTGGTGGTACAATGGTTCTACCTCCATCTGGCATATCAGATCTTGGTTCTTTGTTTTTCTGCTGTCACTGAGGGACTTTGTTTTTCATTTATTTATTATTGCCATTAGCAGAATCTTCACAAATACCCTCCTTTTATCATTTGTCTTGGCAAATGATTGTTAGATTGTGGTTTTGTCCTTGTAGAGTTGCAATAAACAGAATAAGCATTATAAATAAAAAGTAAAATTAAATATTCAGTGCAATAAAAATCCTGCACATTAATGGAAAAGCAATCCTCGAATATATTGTTTTTAAAAGATGACAGCATATGATTTATAATAATATGCATTTCCAGCTGCCTGCAACCGCATGATGTTTGAGATTACATTACACTGATGTAGCATTGTTAATAAATCTATGTAAAAAAAAATTGCTGTTAAAAAAAAATGTAAAAAATAAATTTTGTTGATTCAAGGGTTAAATTAAGTGATTAAATGATATATATTGTAGTATGTTTTGCAGAATATGCATTAAATTGATTTTAATTTATCGAAGTTAGATATTAAATGATTTATATTAATATATTTTTGTATACATGATATATGTAAAAGGAATTTTCTATTAAATTATCTGTTTTGAAATTGTAATCTAATGAAAAGATGTTGAATGAGATATTATGTAATTAAATTTATACAAGAGTAATTTAATCATTCCCCAGACACACAAATATACTATAAATAATTGTATTACCAAGATATATCATTTAATTTTTAAATCACATAAAATTCTGTATTTTGTAGTTTGTAAACTTAATAGACCTCTATAATTTCATTCTAACAACTGAAATGCAAGACATACATGTTAACGACAACAAAAGTACATACTCAACTCATGAAACCAGGTTTTGTATTACACAATCAGACCCAGCCTTCACCCATGGATCGATTGGTGGAGACTTATTCGGATTACATAGTGGTATAATCAAAGAAAATAAATAACGAGTCCCCAAATTGTTGAGATTTGAATCACACAAGAGAAGCAGAAAAAATATGTCTGGGTACAAATTGTTTCAAGAAAATAACTGAATTTCAATTTCATACATTTCCAGGAAGAAGCAAACTTAACTCAGCTTCAATATTCCTTCAGCTATCACAAACTGGCGTTGACAAACATCTGGTGACTGCCAAACACATTAAATGTTGTGTAAGTAAACAATTGAAAAGGAAAGAGAAGGAAAATGAATGAAAGAGGAGGCACGCAATGGCACTTGCAACTAACCATGCAAAGATTAAGAGCAAACTTCACAGTTGGGAGGAAGGTGATGAGTATTGATTTCCATAGACATGTTGGTGACTTTCAGCTCAAGGAGACTGATAACACGCCACAGTCCAAAAGGAAGCTCTGTCAAGGCAGGGCACGATCGGATTTCCAGTTGTCTCAGAGAGCGGAGTGCCTTCTCGTCTATATCCCACTTCTTCAAGTGCTCCACCTTCCAAACTTTCAAGACACGCAGCTGAGGAAAGCTTTCAGAACAGTTTTTGAAATCTTCTCCAGTGTAGGATTCTGCAAGTAAAGACAAGGAGCGAAGGTTCGGAAGATCTTTCAAAATGTGCATGGGGTCCTCCTTTAGTCTGGAATGTGATAGGGTAAGTTCCACCAGGCTTGTGGGCAAGTGGGATAGAATATCTGGAGAGTCCAAGCATCCCAGCAAATACATGTCATAGAGATTGATGTGATTCTTCAAAGAATTCAAGTGTATCTTCCAAGGCTGACCCTTTTCATCTCTTGACTTTAGCCTCAGTGATTGAAGGTATCCTAGTTTTTCAATCCAGTCAGCTACTGCCTGGAGTTTTTCTTCCATTTCACCTTGTTGGAGTGACATTGATTGGCATGCTATGGCCAGTCTTTTGATATTCACCAATTGGTCAAGACCACCCTTCACGGGAGTCTCTTCGTCCACGAAAAGTCCCCACAGTGTTTGGAGGTCAGATAGAGAATGATGTATTCTTTCTGGTTTGGGTGGAAATCTGGTGCGATATGTCTCACTCAAGAACAGGTGTCTCAGTTCCGTCTTCCATATGGAGCTGGTTAGGGTATGTATATAAGTATACTTGAGATCAAGAGTCTGGAGTTTCAGCAAGGTGCTTATAAATGACGGAAGTGACTCTAAATAAGTCCATCTTAGGCCAAGATACCTCAATCTAGTAAGTCCTTTAATGTTTTCAGGCAATTTGGGCTTGTGAACGCCTTCAAGATCAAGCACCCGCAGTAGTAGAAGACATTGGCTGGAAATACACTGGTCCAGAAAGTTGCATAATTCTAGAGCAGGTCTTTTTCCTTCTCTGGTGTCAAAGGACAGGAAAGAGAGAACGCCCTTGAATTTGGTAGCAAGCGCAGCCGAATCGGTTGCAGCGTTGCGATGAATATATCTGTGCCAGGTATCTTTTTCGTCAAGACGATCTGCCACATGACGTATTCGGGAACTATTTGTTACTGCATTCAGCTCCGTGCTAGAGTGGACTTGACCAGCGCTGGACTCTTGAGCTTTTCTCGACAAGAATTCTTGCAAAGCACTAGGGAGACGGCACGTTTTGATTCCGCCGTTGGGCTTTCTCTTGGCAATTTGAACCATGTTGTGATTTATCAGCTCTGTCAGGTACCTTTCTGCTACTTGCTCTGGTGACTCTTCTTGGTCTTCTCCAAGATGCACTAGACCCTCTGCCACCCACAGAGCAACCAATCTTCTCAGTGGAATCTCAGAATCAGCAGGGAATAGCTCAAAACAAAATAAACATCTCCTGAGGTATGAAGGTAAGTTGATGTTCACTGTGTCAAGTGTTTCAGACCAAATGTCATCGCGCTGCTCTAGGAATTGTAACCACTCTTCTGTCACAGGTATACTTGAAAGCGAATTGCTCAATTTTTGTATTTCCAGTGGCAGCCCCCCGCATTTGGTCACTAGTTTTTCCGCAATCTCTTGTACCTTTGGTTTTGATTGAATGTCCACGCTCAATTTTCTTGTGAACAGAATCCAACTATTTTCATCATCTAACAACCGTAAAGGGTGAACAAAGGAGTTTGTACCTGCCTTTTGCGCTATAACTGCATTGCGAGTGGTAAGAAGAAACCTGCTTGCTGTTGACCTGTCAGCTAGGGTATCTCTCAAGGTATCCAAGACATGGGGAGTTTCGACGCCATCAAAAACTATGAGATGCTTTTTACTCTCTAAGGTTTCGAGTACGTCTTTGGTTGTCCATGTCTCTGGTTGGTCTCCCATGATTAATTTGGCTGCCTTCTTGGCTATTTCTTCTCTCAGCTCTTTAACTGTGTAGTAACTTGAAGACACTGATACCCATATTCGACAATCAAAATTATCTACAACAGACTGGTTTCTAAATATCAACTTGGCCAGTGTTGTCTTACCCGTGCCTTTAATTCCAACTATTGAAGTAATGCACCGACCTTTCTCGTTGGAAAGCAACTGAACCATCACTGCTCTTGCGTCTTCATCAAATCCAACGATTCTTTGTTCTTTAACGTGAAACTTTTGCGTCTCGGGACGCAATACTGGAACGGTCCACAATAACTCACCTCGGGATTGACCTTGAAGCAAACCGTATGCCTTTATACTTCTGGAGAAATCTTGAATTTTGTGTCTGATATTCTTTATCTTGTTCACAATATTAAACCTCGCCTGGCAATCCAAAATGTTGTTCAGCCCTGCCTCGTACTCACCACCAATGACAACATCAATTTCACGCGCAACTTCTCGCATTTGCTCCACCCAGATTTTGGATCTTCCATCCAAATTTCCCCATCCAATATCTTCTACATCTCGAAACAGTGCCTCTATCAATTCCTTTTCGCCTCCGAGTGATTGCAACTCCCGTTCCACCTCTGTCATATTCCAATACCAGAAGGAATCCGGTGGTGCATGGGAATTTTCCTCCCTGCCAGAATTGTCACTCCCACGAACACTGATTTCCCTCTGCCTCTCTCCTGTTCCTCCTTCAACATTTTTAATGCCGTAAGTGTTCCTCCTGTCTGAGATGAGAAGAATTTCATTCAACAAGAACTTTACGTCCCTCGCAAATATGATTCTGCTAGGGAGAAAGAGAAACCCATGATCCTTTGGGTAAGCATCAACTAGAGAGTTCCCCTTTCGAGCCACCGCTCTTAGTTGCTCCAACCACACTTTCTGTCTTTCATTCAGAATCAAGCCTTCCACGCTATCAATATCGCTGAAAAACGCTTTCATGACAGCTAAATACCTTCGGGTAGTGTTCAAATTCTGGTCCAAAGACCTCCACGAGGACATAAACACTGGAAAACATGTAAAGGTAAGAGGTTTCGATCTTGATCCTATTATATCTCCCATCACTACTTTCCCTCCATCTCCGAAAGTCCACCTTCTGTAAAATGCATCTCCAAACTGAGTACTGATATGCTCCATCTCTTCCATAAGGTTCATCTCCATAGCATGCTCATAAGGATAAAAGACATGCCAGACACTCCTTTCTCTTCTCTCAATGAATTTGTCAGCAACAGCCACTGTATAATCACAAATGTCCTTTACCTCTTGCAACCACACCTGTTGTCTCTGATGACTCCACTCCCCTTTTGTTGAGTTGAAATTGGAGAGAATAAGGTAGGCATCCCTCACATTTTGTACTATCTCAATCACCTCGTCCAGGGTAATTAAATTTTGAGTCAGAATGTGATGAAGCTTCTGCACTGCAACTGTTGGGGTGGCTTCTACTATTTCAACGCCGTTCAGCAGTCTCTCTCTCATCGTGTCACTGTTGGCCTCCATCTCAATCTCCTTAGTTCTTCTATATTGCTTTTCAAACTCCAACCTCTTTCTTAACTCAAAGGAAAATGAGCTCAATAGGCATTAACACCACTCCATTCTCAGGTATCTTCCATGCTGGTTCGGATTGTCAGTCAATGCAGAGAGATTTTTTATTTTTTATTTTTGGGTAAACCAGGTAATATTGTTCCAAGTCTAACACTAATTCTTTCATATATTATAAGTTCGTCAACGAGGTTGATTGATCTCTTCTAACCCACTTTTTTTTCATACACACGACTCAACAAGTTTGATCACATATTTACAAAATAAGGTTAGTTATGAACTATATACATGGTGGAAGTCAATGCTGAGAGATGTTCACTGAACGGGTACACGTCCAAGTGATAATTTTTTTGTTTCTTGTCTTATGGGGTTTCTTTCACTTGAATGATAACGTTAAATGAATTAAAAAAACGTATAAAAGAATTTCTTGCATCTTCCTATGTTCAAAGAAAATATTTCGTCCACATGCAACCGGTAAACTTTTTATGGGTTTTGTTGGTTGTTTGAGAGTGATAACGTAAATGAAAAACGTCTAAAATATCTTTGTTCTTTTCTAATTTCATTGTCTTTGACAACGAGGAATGCTGGAGTCTAGAAAGGCTAGTTTTATCTCTTCTTTTTTCGAATGATATGTATTGGGTTGTTAATGATTTTCCTTCTGCACGCTACTATTGTCAACGGTGCAAGGCTTTTCGCCTCTCTGCATTAATAAAACCTTTCATTTCTGACAATAAAATGTTTAACACATTGATACAAAACATGACATGTTAGAAGAAGAGCCTTACCAACAGTATACATCATAACTAACAACAAATAGAAGTACATTCTAGAACGAAGCAAATTAATAATCTCGAAGCTACAAAGTTCATAAACATGGTATTCGCGTCTTCACATAGCCACACACACACACACACACACACATATATATATATATATATATATATATATTGTTTTGTTCATTTTTTAACCTTTTGTTATTCCTTCCAGAAAGAAACTTGTCTTAGAGCAATACCAACCAAGACAACCAAAGAACCTCTCAGTGAATGCAGAGATGTTGACTAGAACAGGTTCACGTCCATGTGATGATTTTTTTTTTTTATTATTATTACGGTGTTTGTTGGGTTGAGTATGAATGATAACTTTAATTGAATAAGGTTAATAATAAATTCTTTCATTTTCAAGATCGAGGAAATGGAAGAAAAATGTTTTAGATGTGCTGAGTGATAATGTTAAATGAAAGACTTGTAAATAAATTATTGCAGATCGAAGACGAAAATCATTGCTGAAATGTAAGCGATAACTTTTTTATGAGGTTTGTTGCCTTGATAGATGACGTTAAATGAAAAAAAAAATAAAAAATATAATAACTTCCTGCGTGTTCGTGGTCGAAGAAAATCTGTGGTTGAGTATGGCGTGCAAGTATAAAATATTTTTCTGGGATTTGACGAGTTCAGTGGTAGATAAGGCTATATGAAGAAATAGTCTTAAATAAACTCATGTATCTTCATGGTCGAAGAAAAATTGTTGTTGACATGCAAGTAATAAGTTTTTTATGTGACTTGTTTGGCAGTATGGTAGGTTAAATAAAAAATATAGAATAAATAAACGAAGGTCAAATATCGCATAGCAATACGTTCAATTATTCAACATTTTGTAATTTCATTCTCATGCTTGAGTACAGGTATTCAAATCCATCCAAGCCCAGAAAACGAAGAATACATAAAAACGACTTATCTTTGACCGTTTAAATCAATTCTCCAAACTTGAGCTAGGCAGGCTGCGAGAAACAGCAAGTTGGCATTTGCTTGGAACATAATAGCAATCAAAGAGAAGCGCTATGTTGCTCTCCAGTAAGACTAATGTTTGTTTCAGCAATCAGATCAGTTCATTCCCTTACGATTTCAATTTTCATTCAGTGTAAACAACTTTCTCCTGTCAAACAAGTAGAAATGGTGATTGGAATGACTTGTATCAAGATAATGTGTATGCAATTGACACTATATTTTGACTAAATTTATTCCATTAATAAAAATGAACGAACATATATATAATTGTTGCAGAATGAGTGATTATGATTGTATATTTCTGCAGTAATTAATATTAGCTAGTTCTTTGATTAGCTTGTATGCAAATTGATGGTCATTAATTACACTTATGTTTTTCAGTTGTCTGGAATTTATTGGAACTTAGAGCTCTGGTTTTGTTGAGTTTGGTCTTGCAAATAGTCCTAATATGGTCTGGCAACCAAAGAAAGTACACAGGCAATGTTTGGGTGCAATTGCGTGTGTGGGTGACCTATCTGTTAGCAGATTGGGTTGCTACCTTTGCTTTGGGCATTCTTTCCAAAGACAGTAAAAATTCTTCAATGGAGTCCAACTTCATCTGGGCACCCTTTCTTCTTCTGCATCTGGGTGGCCCTGACACAATCACTGCCTATTCGTTGGAAGATAATGAGCTATGGCTTCGGCATTTGGTTGGATTAATCTCCCAGATAGTAGGAGCAGTTTTTGTTGTTTACAATTCATGGAGTGGTAGCAAACTTAATTATGTCACCATTCCAGTTATGTTTGCAGGAATAATCAAATATGTTGAAAGGACTGTGTCATTGTGGTTAGGAAGCAGTGAAAAGTTCAGAAAATCCATTCTCCCTCTTCCGGATCCAGGACCAAATTATGCCAAATTCATGGACGACTGCTCAGCAAAAAGAGATGAAGGTTATATTGTTGAGTTGAAGGTTGAATCTACTACAATATTATTGGATCATCCTCAAGGGGAAATAGTAAATAACAGTGTACCCGATGCTGAGCTTTTACACAAAGGATTCTATTTTCTTGAGATTTTTGAGTGCCTATTTGCAGATCTCATCCTGGGCATTCAAGACCACCAGAACAGCCAATATTTATTTCAGAGAATGTCATGGGATGAGGCGTTTCAAGTAATCGCTGTTGAGCTTGGGTTGATGTATGATAAACTATATACAAAAGCAGCGGTAACATACTCTCCATGTGGCATTTTCTTAAAATTTGTGACCTTTTTCTGCACTCTCTCTGCATTTGTTACATTTCTTTTTCTGGTAGATAAAGCAAACATGTATAACGACCAGATTATTACTGTTGTGCTTTTCGCTGTGGCTATTTGTCTTGAGATATACGCTGTCATTGTTTCACTTTCCTCAACTTGGACGATGCATTGGTTAAGCAAGCATAAGAACCAGATTGTGGATCTTCTAATCTCATGTCTTCAAAGACGTTATAAACTCTCACATGCCAAGAGGTGGTCTAATCTTATATCGCAATTCAGTCTCTTGAGTTTTTGCTTGAAAGGTGAGCCAACCAAACGCATAAAAATCTGGAATTACCAATTCATGTATCAGCTTTTCAAGAAGTTTTACCACCAAGACCCGGAGCCTGTCCATGATGAATTGAAAAAACTCATTTTCAAACAGCTTCGGGAGAAGTCTTCTCATGCAAAAGACATCGAAGCATGTAAAACATTATGCGCTCAAAGGGGTGATTCGGTTCTTGACAGCTACGGTTCGGGTTCCATCAAATGGAGTACTAATAAAGTAGAATTTGATGAAAGCCTTCTGCTTTGGCATATCGCCACAGATCTTTGCCATTATTCAGATGTAGATTGTGGCGGGCTCCGAAGTTATCAAATAAGTAAATTGGTGTCAGATTATATGTTATATCTTCTTGTTAAATGTCCTTTTATGTTGCCCAGCGGAATTGGACAGATCAGATTTGAAGATACTTGTGCCGAGGTGAGCCAACTTTTGCAAGAAAGGAAGTACATATCACAGATAAAGCAAGTTTGCGAAGTGATTGGTCGAGTGAGTGTGGATGAAAAGTTTCTACCATCAGATGTTAAAGGAGATAGAAGCAAGTCTGTGCTGTTTGATGCACATAGGCTTGCTAAATCGTTGGAGTCTCTAGAAAGGGAAGAGAATTGGTCAAAAGAAAAGAAATGGGAAATGATAAGTCATGTTTGGGTGGAGATGTTGTGTCATGCAGCAAGCCAGTGTAGAGGCTTTCATCATGCCAAACAGCTTAGCCGAGGGGGTGAGTTGCTTTCCCATGTCTGGTTTTTAATGGCTCATATAGGAATCACTGAACAGTTTCAGATATCACAAGGTCACGCAAGGGCAAAGTTGATACTCACTTGAAACTGCTTTCCTCACCAAGTATGCTTCAACTTCTTAATTGCTCACTTTTAGTATTTTTTGTTCCTCCTTACTTAACATTTCCAATCCCTTTTCTCTAACTGTCAACATTGCTTATCTGCAGTGTCTAAGGTCTCAAAACCGTCTTCCACTGCGATCTCAGGTTAAATGTTCAGGCTCCTGGAGTATCTGTCACCAGTGTTCGGCCTTGTCGTAATATCAATAAATATAACAAAATTGTGGCTTGTGACCATTATCACAATTTTAAACTTCTGCACTGCTACACTACATATGTTGTGTTGTGTTCTAATATAGACAAATACTAGCCATCTTCTATAAGGACTCTTTTTAGACTTTAAAATAAGTGTGAACTAAATTAAAAAGATAATTAATTTTAGTTTATTTATGTATGAGAAGTATGTGAATTAGTTTTAAATTAGATGGAGCATGATAGATGAGAAATAGTAATTACGAGTGATATATATAATTTGTGGGTTTTTGTTTCTAACTAATAGACGAAGGAAGAACCACAAACTCTTACAAGTTAGAGATCATTATAGTTTCTCCCGTCATAAATATTATTTCTCTTTCACTGCTCTTGAAACTCATATTACACATTGTTCTTACCAAGATCCAAATACAAACTTTTACGAAGTGATCTGGAGTGACTTGACCCGAGTTCGAGTTGTGTACACTTGATCTGAGCTTGAAGATTCGAGGATGAAGGAGATCTACCTACAAAAAATATTCCGACGCTCAAGTTAGTGGATGATTGTGGAATCAATTAAGCATGGAGTGAGTGAGTTGTACAGTGAGTATGAAAGTAAAAGAGAAAGTTAGGGGAATGAAGTGGTATTTATAGGTTGTGTTGGGCCTAGGTTAGACAGTTGGGTTACATGGCCCATGAGAAGTGAATAACTAACTCGTTTATTAGTGAGACCAAGTTATACGAAATCTGCAGGTAGTTATTAAGACATGCAGACACATGTTTGGGTCGGTTACCCACATATCTCGGGAATTGAAGTATCTGTCCCGACTATTTAGAGTGTGGGTAGTACATAAGCCTCCCCAACTCTAAGTGAGATACTAACGAACATAAGTTGGGATTTGGTGGCTTAGACTATCTATTCAACCGATACACACTTGAATAGGTATGAATATGTTAGGTGGACGCATAATGATCAATAGTTTCTATGACCAAGCTTTAGATGAAGTAGCTTGTGTGATCGAGTTCAAGGTGTAACTTGTATCACCAAGCTTGAGATAACGTAGCCCGTGTGACTGAGCTCGAGATAATGCAACTCGTGTGGTCAAGCTCAAGATAATGTAGCTCGTGTGGCCAAGCTCGAGATAATGTAGCTCGTGTGGCCGAGCTCGACATTTAGGGTTGAATCTTGAAATTTATCTTCTCAAGGAAAATTAATGAGGGGTTTTGAGGTAATGATGAGTTTAGGCTTTTGTGGATTTCGAATTACGAAGTGGGTGATGTAGCATGCCTACTCGTTGTCATGTTGATGTGACGTTTTGGTGACGAACATCCACGTGGCTCTGGATGATTGGATGACATAACATCCTTATGACCCTAGTTTTGAAGACGAAGCGTTTCAAACGTCTCAACGCTTTATCTTCTTCACATATCTTCGTCTTTCCCATGCTTCGTCTTTATAAATGGGGTTTAAAGGTACATTCCACTATTACTTGCTTCTACGTTTTTGAGGATTTCTATGAGTGCTTTTGTCATTTCGAGTCTCATCCATTCTTGCCAAATGTTCTTGGTAACTTCCTTTACCCTTTCAATCATGTATTCTTCTTCTAGTTTAAGGTTTAGGAACATACTGAGAATATAGTCGCTCAGTTCCTTACACCAATAAGTGTCGAGAAGTCCTTGGGTGGGAATGCCACGAGGCAGTCGGTCCAGAACCAAAACGGCTACTAGATCCTTCTCCGACATGCTTGATCTCGGTCAAGCTTGGTACCGAGTAGGAGACCTAGTCCAGTGCAGAGAAAATATGGGCATATCACCGTCGTAAACATATGACTTACCTTTCCCTTCAAACAAGACTTTAAAGAGTCATTCTTTAAAGTGTTTGTAGGATGAAGTATATGGAAGGAGTATGTGGTTCCTAGATTGGCTTATCAAAGATAACCAACCAACCTTTTTACTCAAACACATACAATAATGATGAAGAAAAATAGGAGGGGTGACTTTTAGCCGTAAGGCCTAACACAGAATCTAGAACCGCTTTAGGTAGGCCCAACTATTTGGATGAAGTTGGTAAAGAGCTACGTTCAAAGCACTTAACACTCCATTTGGAACTCGTCCAAAGGAGCAGAACACATGAGTCTCTTATTACGCAAGAATACATATAGAAAAAAAATCATAAGTTGACTTCCCCTGACCATGGAAAACTCGCTCGGACGAAGTACAATGACGTAAAATAAACGCCCTGTCAGGGATTGAACTATCCAAAATATCGACCGTATGTACAAAGACCTTGAGTATGGAAGACGTTTTAAAACTGGATACCACTTTATTAACCTTGTTGTCCACTCAATCATCTTTCTAGGGGACGACTTCATCGACACCCTTGGTATTCTCTTCAGTGGCATGAACACCCTCCCTACTATTCCCGACAACTAAGTCACCCTCATTACCCTCTACAGCAACAACATTATTAACCCTGATACTCACTTCATCCTCTAAGGACTCTTGACTGTACTGACTAGACTCAGTAGTGCCCAGAGAACTGCCAACTGGACTAACCTTATGCTCACCCAAGCTTGAGCGCCTGGTCAATGAGACGGATCCACCCAAGGACCCAGAGGAAGTGAAAGAACCGAGAGAAAAAGGAACCCATTTATTTACCTGAAGGGCGAGTAGTTTGAACCGAGAACTTGTCAAACCAAAACGCTCTAAAAAGAAGACGATGATGCAAAAATGGGCCACCTTTTTTGATATTTATAGTAGTGAGAAAGCGAGGCAGTGACTCATCTCAGCCATTCGATTAAGGGGCAAGCGACGACTCATAACGACTGACCTTGCACATCACGTGCACAAAACTAGAATGCCCAAAAGTTTGAAAATTCCTGCCCAACAATTGTGTGCGTGGAGCACTAATTGACTCCTTTCAAACTGACCGGGTAGACATCCCGAACAACAAAATTCCTTTTCGGCACACTCGTTCTTCAGAACACTCGTTACCTAAAGGACTTGGGAGTGTATGTATTATACGACCGACTGGGCTTCCTACTCAATCCACAATTGCATTGAGGCCTCACCGACCAACATAATCTCGGTCAAAGTGGAGATGTCGCAACCTATAAGCTGACAGAGAGCAACCCAGCCATGTGTGATAAAGAACCAATCCATAAGCTGATCGAGATCCCCACATTTTGGTCAACCATTATAAGTCTATCCTGGACATGTGGCACTAACAAAAGGGCATGTGGAACTAATAGATAAATATGTGACACTGACAAATGGACACGTGGTGAGTACTTTAGACACATAAGACAAAAGCACACAAATGGCCCCCAATGTATTGGGCCTCTAGTCGAACTATGAAAAAGTCCATGTGAAACCATTATAAATAGGAGTGTCATCTTAAGACATAAGTTATTATTACTCTAATCTTATTTATCCTATATTACTCAGAACTTCACTGACTTGACCATCGGAATACTTGTAGGGACCCTTCCTAAGATCGATAACACTTTAAGGAGCAGCGGAGATCAGTCACAAGAGCTTGGAAGCAGTAGGAGCCGATCGAAGACTTTACGATTGTTAGTGCTAACTGGTCTTGTAAGAACATATATATATATATATATATATATATATATATATATATATATATATATATAATATAATATAAAAAAAATTCTCTCTATATAGATGTAAATTTTGTATTACGATATACATTTGGAAAAAATATAACCAAATTTTGTATAGAAAGAAACCATTTAAAACCTTATGAATTAAGAAACTTCACCATTACATACCTCGTTTATAAGTTTAAAAGAGGAAATTTAAGTTAAAAATACAATAAATATTTTATTATTTAAAATGTATAAAATAAAATAAATTTATTTATTGTTATTTATTTATTTAAAAATATAGAAGTTTTACATTTTTTAGATGTCTAAAGTTGTTTTATTCTTTTTTTTTTCTATTATAGTGTACAAATTAGAAGCTGAGACATTATAAGCCAATATGACACAATCATGTTTTGATTTTATGCTTATTTTCTCTCAAATATCTTCTTTTCTGTTTTTCTGGTTGCATCGTGTTTATGTTTGCATGTCAGATTTGAATCAAACAGACCAATTTCTATTAGTCTAATCATACTAATATATTTAGTTTTTGAATTAGGCTTTTGCGGGAGAAAATTAGGATATCCTTAACTTTTCTTAGTCTTTGGGACAATTTCTTGAAAAACACAAGATAATGAGATCTGAGTTGATATGAAAGTAATTAATGTTTGATAATATTGATAATTATAGATCAATGAGAATCTGATTTGGTGCGAGAGTTGTAGATATTGTTTTGGAGTTAGTTGTATTTGTGGTGATTGAAGTTCTTGAATATAACATTGGATTTTGATTAGTCAATATGTAGGAGTTTAAGATTTATTGATTTTATCAAAGTGATTTAGTGAAACGGCTTTAGGCTTTGTTTAGATTTGAAGAATGAATTTAAGTTGATTTGAGAAGAAAGTATGTGCAAAGAAGAAGAAATGAAAAAAAATTATAAAACTTTGTAAGTAGTGTGATAGGTGTAATTGATAAAATAATATTTTTAATAAATAAAATTATAATTAAAATTAATTTAAGATTAAACATAATTAATTTATTAGGAATGATTGATAAATTATTATTATTTTAATTGATAAAATTATAAAAAAAATCAATTATTTAAAATCAAAATTAAAATAAAAGTTAAATTACTATTGTTAATAATATTATTATTTTAATTATTACTATAATTTTAATTTTATTACTTTATATATTTTACAATTTTATTATTATTAATGATTTATTAGTAAATTTATTTTACTTTATGAATTATTTTAATATTTTATTTTATTATAAATTTAATTATTATATATTTTTAGTTAATTATTATGTTAGGATAAAGAATAAATATTTTTTATATTTTTTTTAATTATAATCAATATTAAAATAATTGATTATAATTTTTATACTCAAACTCTCTTCGTACCTAGAAGAGAAAGTTAGAGGAGAAGATTTTTTTTTTCGTGTCTTGTTTTTTCAACTTTAATCGTTTTCTTTGTTAACAACTTTCTATTGTTACAAATAAGCACCGGGTTAGTGTTGTTCTCACTTTTTTTTTTTTTTTT
>Ga0209700_100323_pt1 | contig 85914 bp, 36 predicted proteins | sample SiratroredBW_FD_187528 | JGI IMG/M metagenome (GOLD analysis project Ga0209700, IMG submission 187528) | Root nodule microbial communities of legume samples collected from California, USA - Siratro red BW (SPAdes) (version 2) | ecosystem: Host-associated > Plants > Roots > Nodule | place: USA... | reverse complement strand
TTTATTTTTTTTTTTTTTTTTTTTTTTTTTTTTTTTTTTTTTTTTTTTTTTTTTTTATTTTTTTTTTTTTTTTTTTATTTTTTATTTATTTTTTTTTTTTTTTTGTCCTTTTCTTTTTCTTATTTCCACATTGCTCTGCAATTCTTAACACAACGTATTATTGATGATCCATTGTCAACAATCAAAATCTTCTTTTGTTCTCAAGAGAACACATGTTTTAAGGATGGAGTTATCAAACTAAATAAATATCAAGGATTAATGAAATTCAACAGTGTCGGAGTTACTTTATATTTCTTTTCAACATTTATTGGTAATAGAAGGGAGGTTTATGAACATGAAGATACCCTTAAATTGATAAAATTTTTGGGATCTAAATTGATTAACTAAGGCTTTTTAGTGGGTATTGAGTATATTTTTGGTTTTAGTTAGTGTTTGAGGTATAGTGTAGAATTGTTTATCTTGGAATTGTTCTTGGTCGTTCTAAATTGGTTATGGGTTGAGTTTATGCAATTTCATATATTAGTGCACTTCAGAATTTAATGAATTTAATGACACAACGAATACCAAGCTAAAATGTATTTGGAACTTAATTGAGTTAGAAATTTTGAAGGAGTACTTTAGTATTTGGGTTTCTACAAGGTATGGTGTATTGTTTGAATTTAATTACCTTGCTCAAGTGAAATATTTTTATTCAAAGGAGGGTTCACCTAAAAGAAAATTTGGTAAAATTATGGAATCTTTGTCCAGCAACACCTTGAATGATATCGTAATTGAGAGAATTTCATTTTAATTTGAGAAATATCAGTCAAGTAAGAAAACTTTGTTCAAACTATATTTTTCTGTCCTCAAATAGGTAGTTTCTCTGTATATGGTTTAGTTTAAAGTTTCAATTGTACTTGCCGTAATCTTAATATTTTGTTTCAGATAATTTTATTATAATTTCGAGGAATGTACATGAATTAAAAATTTGTTATATTTTAAAGATAATTTAATAGGGTGAGATTAGTTTATATAAACTTATATTTCATAGTCGATGGAGTATCAATATAATAAAACACTATTTTAAAGTTGGAAAATCATAATAATTAACGTTTTCAATTCTAATTGAAATATTAAATTTTTTATTTCAATTTGAACTTTTAACAAATACTTTTGCGGTATAATTTTTTTTAGATTCGGATATAAAAAGGAAAATCATGTAGGTTGATCTAAAATGTAAGCAATTTTTATGTAACCTTAGTTAGACTACATTTAAAATGTATTCAATTCTAAAATCACCTTTTGTTTTATCGTTGATATAAATTCTCAATTAAAAATAGTTTTAGAAAAAAAAATAGTTGTAAATTAGATCGATACAATTAAACGATGGTAATTAGTTATCTTAATTACCGCAAATCAAATTTTCTTCTATTATATTTGAAAAGAGGGTAAATACTTAAAAATGAAATTATAAAAATTAAGAAAGAAAATAGGATATTTTAGTAAAAGTGACACATGATAATATTATCATCCTCAAGTAATTCTCCTTGAAAAAGAAGAAATGAAGATTCATAGCAGAGGAAGGAGGTTTTTTTGTTATAGCTATGTTCTTCATCTTGAAAAAAAGTGGAACTAAACATATTTATGCAACACATACCAAACACTGCTGAAGATCATTGAATGTAAATGAGAAGAGTATTAAGTAATATCATAAATGAGAAGGGTTTTGAATTTGCACGGTGGCCATGCCACAGTCGTGAGCCTTCACGCTGCGCCGTGACACTTATCGCATTTCGCCACGTAGGATTACACGTGGCACTTCCCTCCCAGCTCATCGTAATTTTGTCCAACTTCCCTTTAAATACTCTCTTCTGCTTTCTCCTCCCTCTTTATCCTCTCTCTCGCCGTCTCCTGCACGAAACCTATAACTTCACGCCACCACACACATCCTTTCATCAAACCTAACCTCGTCGCCGGCGACAAAATCAGTCGGAAAATTCAACCGCCGTAAAAATGTGGAGGCTCCGGCGGTCGCTGGTGATCTTAGGATCCGATTGACATTGTCGTACCGCTGCAAACTCTAACCGTATCTTGTAGTAGTATAAATACAATTACAAACCCTAAGCAAAAGCGACTTTACTTAGCATAGTTTTCAAGTTATTCCATGCTTCTTCTTGTAAGCCCGAGGCAGATTATTATCACTATATAATAATAATAATAGGAGGGGGAAAGGGGAGAAAATCGAAGAGACTTGTTCTGATTTCAGAGTCTACAGTTTTGGCAGAACATTTATTTTTTTTTATTTTTTATTTTACTTTTTCTTTTTTCATTTTCTCGGCTTCGATTTTTAAAACCGTAGGCGGAGAATCGAGAAAGCTGGTTTGGCAGAGGGTTAATTACTTTTTACACAGTTCTATCTTCTGAGTTCTGAGTTCTGAGTTCTGACTCCGATCAAAAATAAGCTCTGGAATCGGAAATGGAAAAGACGAACGAGTGAGAGTGTGTGAGATTCGTGATGCCTTTTCCGATGAAAATTCAACCAATCGATTCTCTGGTCCCTTCCGAAGGGACTCGGCTTGAGCTGGCCAAGCCGGTTGTGAAGTCGCGCCTGAAGCGGCTCCTTGAGCGGCAATTCTCCGGCGTTCTGAGAAATTCGGCGCCGGAAAAGATCTCCGGTGGCGAGGAACCGCACAACGGCTCCAGTGATTTTGAGCCGAGCTCGGCTTGTCTGGCGAAAATGGTGCAGAATTTCATAGAGGAGAGTCACGAGAAGCACTCCGTGTCACACCGCAACCGCTGTAACTGCTTCAATAGGAACTACGACGATAGCTCTGACGAAGAATCAAACTCGCTGGGCGGTTTTGGCGACTCCAATTACTCTTCCAGCGAGGCGTGCGAAACTGTCAAGGTAAATTGTGGTTTGAGAGGATTGTGTTTGGAAATGAAAGCATTCCGAGTAGAGAATAATTATGAAACGCCATTTTTTCTGTTTTGGACAGGGTTTGGTAGCCTGCGCGAGCGTGCAGGAGAGGGATTTGCTGGCGGACACTGCGAAGATAGTTGAAAAGAATAAGATCTGCAAGCGTAAGGATAATTTCTGCAGAAAGATTGTCACTGACGGATTGTTAGCCCTCGGCTACGATGTCTCAATTTGCAAATCTCGCTGGGAAAAATCTCCCTCTTATCCCGCAGGTATTTTCTTTTTCTATTTCTGGAATCGAAAATTTAGATTATTAGAGTAAGATTTTGTTATGTTTGGGATTTAATTTTATTGATGTATATGATTTGGTGCAGGGGAATACGAATACATAGATGTGATCATGGGGAAAGATAGGGTTCTAATTGACATTGACTTTAGGTCAGAATTCGAGATTGCTCGATCCACCAAGTCCTACAAGACTATTCTGCAGAACCTTCCTTACATATTTGTTGGCACATGCGATCGGTTGCAGAGCATCGTGGCCATTGTGTCGGAGGCAGCGAAGCAGAGTCTGAAGAAGAAGGGAATGCACGTGCCTCCATGGAGAAGAGCTGAATATGTGAAAGCCAAGTGGCTCTCCCCTTACACGCGAACCGCTTCCTTCAAAGACCAGAAGAAGGAAGAACAACAGCTTCTGAAAGAAAAAATAGTCACTGCTGAAATAGAAACTTCCGGCGAAGAAAACACCGCTGTGATTGAATGGAAGCCCCCGGAGCTGAAGCCCAAAGGTCCCCTTTCTGGCGTGAAGATGGTGACTGGTTTGGCAGTGGTTTTTGATGAGGATGATAACCCATAAAATTTTGTTTTTCTTTTCGGCTTTTTTTTTTCTTTAATTTGTCTGAGGATTAAAATCTTTATGACTATAACTGTAACTGTGATCTGTGACTTCTATCCCCTTCTGTGTTTTTTTCTTGAGTAAGGGATGGATCTTGCTAATATCAATGAATAAAATAAAGTTAACACTTGATACTGAACTTTCTGTCATCCATGTTTTGTACTGATTGTCCATTTTTTAATTTCTGAGTTTGGTGGCAAGTTGTTTGATTCTGTTAGTTTAGGCTTGAATTCTGGTTTGTTTTCTTTCCTTCAAGAAGAAAAAATGTTAGTTGATGAAGAAATTTGTTGGTGCAGATTTAGGTGACTTGACAAAGAAATAAAAATAATTGAATCATAATTTACCATGGCTCAATTTCCCCCAAATCCATTGTTTACGCAATGCAAAGTTTGAATCCTTCAACGTGTTTCAGTTTAACTTAGGTTCTTGTTGTGCTGCCGTTTGACAGGCTTCTTTATTTAAAAAAGTTAAAAAACTATATGAACACATAAAGTATATAAAGTAATGTTGTTTGTATTATAATATCAATTGTTCATCAATTTTATATGCAGTATTAATCATCTTCAAGTTCGTCATAATTAGCATACATGCATAGAACCGTTTCTTGTGTGGTGGAAAAAAGTTGCATAGGATCACTTTTTCATAATTAAAAATCTACAACTTACAACCTCCTCCACTTGTTTCAAAATAGGCCTCAAACAACTACTACTACTATAAAATAACACAATTTTAGAAAAGAAAAAAAAAAGTAATAGTTACAAACAGTGTTTAAAAAAGTTGTATTAGAGAAGAAGATTAGTTAAAACCATGATACAATTAGGGTCCCTGTTACATTAGTTACATTAGTAGTTCAGGATACTGTTACTTTTAAATATAAATGTTATTTAATAAAGAATAAATTAGTTTAAGCAGAAAATATAGTTACAAATAAATATATTTCCTTTACATAAACATGTTATAGTGTAATGTTTTATAATTATTGTAAATCAATTTAACAGAAAAGTGGACAGAACACTCAAGACCGCGGCTATAATAATGTTAAAATGTTTATAATTAAATTCATACATTATTTTCATAATATAATAATACAATATCATTCTTTCCCTTTTTTTTATGATAAGTTCTTTTGTATTTTTTTATATAGGAGGTTATTGTAAAATAATAATAAATATTTTTTCTTTTGTTATATTCCTAAATGTAATCATACTTCTCTTTGTTGTATAGTAAATGATTTTAGTCTGAGAAGACTACAGTCCCCAATTCCCACAGCACCTTATTTATTCTTTTGGCTGTGCTTTTCTTTTCCTTTCTTTTTAATGTTTATACAGAAACTGTGCTTTTTAACCATTATTTTATTTTGTCGTTTGTGCGCCTCGTACCAAATCGACGCAATCCACGTATTGTTCCAGAATCTACCATCTTTTTATTCATTTGTTTATTCATTACTTATTAATTCACTACAGTTCTGGACAATAGCCAGACAAGTTATGTTCTTTGGATTTTAGCGGAGCAATAATTAATCTACTTATAGTAATTAATTCCAGATCCAAAAGGATAATAAACTTATCTTACATAAAAAGAATAAAAGAAAAAACTCTGCATATTACTTTTTTTCCTTCAAAATAAAATATAATCGTGCTACTCTGACACAAAAGTAGTATACTAGTATAAAATTGACAATTCACAGGTGATATGTATTTGGTTGGCACTTAACACTACCCATCTCTATCTCTGTCTCTATCTCTATCTCTCTCCTTCACTATTTTCATATCAAACTTTTTTTCAAGAAATTTTTCTTTGTTATTTCCATATTATCTATAAAGTTTTATAAGTGAAGTTTCTTGATGATGAAAATTGGTATTTGCATGTTGTAACGAATATAAGGAAAATATGGAAAATATTTGAGTGGTGTGATTAAAACAAATAGAGATAAAATTATAAATATTTTTTAAATGAATAAATAAATATTGTTGTTTGGATAACTTTGTAAACTGATGGTAAGTACAATTATAGAGTTTGTTGGAGGTGACTGACCCTTTTTTAAGAATCATTAATTACTTTCTGAAAGAAACATCCCACCTACTCTATTTAACACATTTTAGTCAGTATTTTGTTAATGTGACTTTCAAATACAATAGAATTGATAATTTGCTTATACTGTCACTGTTTAAGTAAATATTGTCTTGAATTATAATTTCAAAAATTCATCACACTATCTTCAGTTTATTAACTCTTATCTGACAATTATAGTGAAAATATTGTCACAAATTTTAAATACTTACTCATGATAAATGTTTTTTTCATACTGTTTCTTGAGAGAAAAAAATATTATTGCAACGATTTACAATAATCTGTATACACTGTTCAGTTAATTAAACAGATTTTTTTTTGTTTATTTAATACATCAAAAGCTAAAATTTAAAATATAAAAGAGTAACAATCAATTATTTCGATTCAACACTATACATTATCATGTAAAATTTAAACAGATTTTTTTTTGTTTATTTAATTTTTCTATTATTGTTTCTTATATTTTAACAAAATTTTATAATATGTTTAATTTCTTTTACCGACTATAAATTCTTATTTTATAAAAACATTAATTATCACACTATTTTTAATATTTGTTGGGCTATTTCTTAACTTTTTTATATAATTGAATTTAAGAAAAATTTGACATTATAAATCAAAATAACTAATGATTCTTTATATAATACTATATGAAAATTACACACAACAAAATTATAAAAAGAAATTAACGACAAATTAAATTGAACAATAAAAAATAAATTGCCGAAAATATATGAAATTGAATTTAGTGAATGTTTATTAAATCAACTATTTAAATAAGATGACTTATTCCAATGAAAAAAAAAATTTAAAACTAAATAAAAATATTAAAAAATCAATTATTTAAAAAATATAATTTTATATTTACATAATAATTATTTTCTAAAGGACACAAAATTATATAACTGTATTTTTTTTTCATAACATCTTAAATTTACTAACTATTTTATCCATAGTTCTATAAAAAAACATTATCAATCGAAATAAACTAACTTATCACTTTATAACTTATAAATTATAAGTGAGTTTGTTAGTATTAAACTATTGGATAAGTTTATCCGTTATCAACTAGTGTATAATATACTCGTCAAAAAAACTTTATAAATTACATGTTATTTAAGTTAGTTTGTAATTTATTTAATTTTTTCTTGTTAACATCTCTTAGAATCTATTTATTTTTCTTTTACTTCTTGTTATTGTTATTAATTTTGTTCACCTATTATTATTTGTTCTTGGTCTTACATAAACCAAAACCCTTTTTTTTCTTGCATCTTATCCTCCCTTATTTAAACTATACACACACAAACAACTTACACAACCTTGTGAGAAAATTACACATAATAAAAATTATAAAAAAAAAACTTAATGTAAGAGTAGTTCAAATTTCTTATTATGATTTTACAACATATGAAAAGTACGCATTATGAAAACTTTAAGAGAGACTCAACGTGAGAGTAATTTCAATAAAAAAAATGAAAAATTAAAATTTTAAAAATAAATTTAACTATACTAATTACATAAACTATTTTAAATAAAACTAATTGTCCAAATAAAAAAAAAATGTACAACTTTAAAAAATAAATTAAAGCACAAAATATTTTAACAATTTTTTTTAAATCTAAAATTATAATTACATATAATACTTTTTCTTCTAAAAAATATATTTTATCTGCATAATAAAACTTAAATAATTATGTGCTTTGTATTATTTTATATTTACCAACTCTCTTATCAACTAATTATATAAAACATTTATAATTCAGAAATTTAACTTATTAGTTACCAGATTCATAGATAATCTTACCAAACACATCTTTCATATAAGTCTTTTTACTTATTATTATTACTACTCTAAAAAAATCTTATTATTACTCTAAAAAAAATCTTATAAGCATAAAAAAGTGTATTGCAAGTACACCTATTATTATTACTCTAAAAAAATTCTTATTAAGCATAAAAAAGTGTATTGCAAGTAAACCTATTATTATTACTCTAAAACTCTTCCTAAACATAAAAAGTGTACTGCAACTAGAATTTCATTTGTAAAACAAAGTACAACTAAAATCATAGAAAAATGGAGGTAAATTAGTTGAAAAATAAATTTTGATATTTTTAAAAAAGCTAATTAAATTTGTTGTCAGAAAAGTGAAAACAATGCATTAAGATAAAGAAAATTTATGCATTAACAATTGATTTTAAGGAAATAATAAAATTCAAATAATTGTGTCAAAGAAAAAAAGAGATACACAACTTTTTAGATTAGTTTGATTTAATATGAATTCATCTTCAATTTAATCCAAATAATTTTAACTTAATTTTTAATCATTTATGTAAATTATTCAATTACAATAATTCATATCCAGTTAAAACAACAAAACTTGTAAGCTTTATTAAAAAATTTGTAAAGAAAAAATACAAAATATTAAAAACACTCCACCACCTTGTGACCACGTCACGTTGGTGTATACAAATAAAAAAATATTATAATGACAATGAAAAATATCTTTTAATAACAAAGCAAAAAAATATAGTACTTTCAATATTAATTTACAATCTTTTTAAACAGTAATATTTCTTAAAATAATCCTTCAGACAAAAATTTCATAAACATTTTAAAAAAATAATTTTAAATGTTATCTTTTAAATAAGATTTAAAACATGTTCTCTTATTGGGTGAGATGATTAATTATAGTTAAATATAATTAATTATTACATTTTATTCAGTGGAAGATACTTGAAGATGCAATGGTTTATCAAAATACAACCATAATCACTATAAATTCCAACATTTTATATGTTAATAAAGATTTTTATTCCACTTACATATTAAACTTAACACACTAATCATTTATCTTTTATTAAGTACTATTAACAATTATTATGGTGATTATATTTTAATGGTACCAACGAATTAACTTAAGATTTGATAATTTGTTGAAAAGAACAAGATAGAAGGTATATATATATATATATATATAATAGGATATGAAACGCCAACTTTGTGGTTCCAATGCTGCAGGCATGAAACAATGGTTTTTTTTACTATAATCTCTTAAAAGAGTAATATTGTTTATTTGCATAGAGATTTAAGGAGAGACTATGAGATGAAAAGATGAGACAGAATCAATAACATGCATTACAATCAATTAACACCATAATAATAATATATGATTATAGTCCATAAATTTTTATATTATTTTGTTTTATTTTTTTTAAAATCATTATTTTTAATGAAAAATATAATTTTAGTTTTTAAATATTAAATTTGAAATATTAAAATTATATTTTCATAATTAAGGTTTAATATATAGTGTTTAATGATTAAAATTATGTTTTTTAAATAACTATTTTAATTTAAGAAATTAAAATCATAACTATCTTCAAGTTGAGAGGCTAAAAATATAACTAAATCAATAATATTTTATTTGAAAAATATAATTTTTATCAATTGAAATATTAAACCGTGAGACACTAAATTTTTTTTTCTCTCTCTATCAATTAAAATACTAAGACAGTTATATATACGCTAAAACAAAAAAAAAATTAAAGTAATAATTATTTTTCATGTAAAATTTACAAACCTAATTTATGTTAGGATAACTTTTCTAGAATAGTTATTAAATTGATGAAGTTTAATGCATGTAAAAAAATTAATAGATGCAAAAGATTTTAAATCTTGATATTTTATCTTAATTCGTCTTTTTATATGTGGTAGAAGTTCAATTACTTTTAAGAGTAAGGACGGTTAAATTTAATAATTTTTAAAAAGTGAAATATTATTTAATTTTTTATTGAATGAGATAATTTGTATATAATTTCAAAATAACTTTAATGTCATTTATCAGATCTATTTTAATGTATAATTTAAAAAAAATATTAATTGCAGAATTTTATATTTAAATATATAGTTTATTTAAAATTTGATAGCACGGAGGTCTTTCTTGTACGATTTTTAGAGGATAATATATTAATTATTAAATATTAAAAATAATTTGAAAAATCAAACCATAAAAATCACGTGATTATATGGTTATAGTTTACTAATCTCAGTCTCACGAATATTCTTTTTCATTATATACATTAATGTGAGTGTGCGAAGAAACCAAATCTTTATCTTATACAATTATACATGAAGGATAAATAAATATTCGAAATGTCACTTAAAAAATATCGTGTTAATTTTTTAATATATTGCTTGACTTGACTTATGTGTTTTACTTTTTATATTTGTCATAAAATCTAATAATTAATATTTACTCTTCTTATGCTCACATTAAAATACTCTTATTTTAAAAAAATGATTAAAATACTCTATTTTCTTAAATGATTGAAACACTCTCATTAAGACATACATAAACATACAATGTTTCCTCGTAGTATTTAAGGGAAGATCCTGCCAAACATTAAGCTTATTTTAATAACATTACATGTTTCATGAGAAGAAGTTAAGAGGTCTATTCTGTTATCTCAAACCAAACATTAAAATTAATTTGGTCTAAAACATTATCAACATTAAATATTTTACCTTTAAATACACACTTTGGAGTTATATGGTATATGTTTATGATCCATAAGTACCTACCTGCTATAGCAAAATAAAATTCAAATTCAAATTTTTTGCATCAAACCAAATAAATAGTTACCAAGAGTTGGTTCTTTTGACGGAGGAAATAATAAGGTGTTTGCTCCAGCAATGAGTATTTTTATTTTTTTTCAAACGGTAACTTTAACTTACCTTATCCTTTTCACTTTAGTATAAAGGGAAAATGCATTTGTCCCCACTCACAAATACTATAAAGTACAAAATGTGTAGAGTATCCCAGTATGACATTATAAAAATGTCAAAAACTGAAACAGAGCAACACAAGTAAAGAATCATTTACTTTCTTTACACACTTTGGGGAACAATGTTCACAGCACAGTGTTTTTCATACTCTTAATTTACTGTGATGATTATTGTCAAATATAAAGAATTAGATGTAACAGAATTAACAAGTATGAGGGTGTAGGTGCATAAATAGAGCATGGAAGGGGACCAGTGGACCACAGAACAAAAACAGAGAGGGAACTTGGAATGAGTTCTTGAGTAGTTGCAGTTTGAATGGGTAAGAAGTTGATTTTGTTTGGGGAAAAAAAAAGCAAAGGAAGAGGACAAAAGAGGAAAAAAAGTGAGAAGGGATTGTTTCCCGTGAATTTAGAGTTTCAAAGGTGTGTGCGTAAGCAAGATTGCAATTATAAGTTTGTGTCGGTGCAAAAGCCACACGAGAATACCTTTTCCTGCTTCATCATCTTCATCATTCCTATACCGTGTTTTTTGGCTCCCTTTTCAATTTTTCTACTCTTATCGATTCAAAATAGAACTATGAAAATAAATCGATTATTGGAAGAACTTGGAATTATATCATATTATTTTATTTACGTAGAAAAAGAAAAATAATTGAGAAAATAAATTTTGTTGGGAGGACTTACTTTGGGACCACTTTTACTTCCAAACAGACAGTTCATAACTTTGGCACAGCTATAATACAATATTTGAGGGTGAAATACGAATTTTAATGGGACTGTACTTATATTTTTCAAACACGATTGAACAGATACTATTTTTAAATTTTCAACGAATTTGGAGGACCACTATCTCCTTCAAATCTTCAATGTCATCATGGGGGTAGTTCTGCCTTCAATTTCTATTTAAACCTTGCAGAAGAAATAATATATTTTTTGTTTGCAAAACATTTGAAAACAGTAGATTATATATAGTATTCTATCGACTGTTAATGATTAATTTCTCAGAATGATAATTGAAAAACACATTGTTTATAACATTACTGCATGTTAATTCATAAACAAATGGATGGTCCAGCCCGGCCCGGTTGGTGAATTTAATGAAGGACGGGCCCGGCCCGATTGGTGAATTTAATGATGGACGGGCTCGGCCCGGTTTTTGAGGAGCTGTTGAAAATCTTAATCACACTCGACAAACCCCGTACTGAATTGGAGTGTTTCTTTCTAGGTTACCTTCAATATTTTTCAATATAAACGTTACATCTTCATAATGTTGTTTCACTATATTATGACTGAGTAAATTCGATAAAATTGATGTAGTTACTAATCTGTTTAACCTGATAAGTTAATTCGAATTATACAAAAATATTTGACGAAAGATTATAAAAGAGTTTAGCCTATGAGCAAGTAGTATGTTATAGATTATATGAATGATATATCGTTGTTTTTAGTGAATTATGATCATCACGTGATTTGTAACTTGTAGAAGGGTAAGGATTCACGGAAATTAAAGTTAGTTTCTCATAGACGTAAATTAAGTAAGTTTGAGATTCATTATCCACAAATTGAGGTAGTTGTGTTTAATATGATGTTGTTGTTATTATACAACATTAGTTATGAGACTGGTGATAAAAGTATTATATAAGTCTTTGTTTATAGGTGATATTATGACACTAACAAATTTTACCTTCATATTGGGAAGATGACCATCACTTTGGATGATGTAGTAATACTGTTAAATATTTTCATTGTGGGATAATTTTGTTCGAATGTGACCCTAGATTTCATATCAACAACATCATTGTTGGTTAAGCTGCTTTGGTGGAGTTTAATTGCGTAGCGACAAAGTTGAAGCAATGTCATCGTGCTTAAATCAGAGTGAGTTGGTTGTGCAAGGTGTACACGGAGTGCATTGTCCATCATAGATAGAAGTATGTAGCTTGTGCTTATTTGTTGCATCTGGTTTAGGTGCACAATATTTGATGATAAAAGTGCAATATTTGTTAGATTGTGTTTACTTGTCACTATTTGATAATTTGAAAACATGTGGTGGCTACACATCGGAAGTTGTCGTACTCATCAACATATACAACCAACTTGGGAATGCTTGCTTTGCGTAGACAAAGCAAGAGATTACATCACTTTAATATAGGTAAATAAAATGAATAATTTGAACAATTTAAATTTATATTCAATTAAATATATGAATACTATTGAGTTTAAAATGGATCACGTGTGGATATATGAACACTCTATAGGAAATGAAATGAGAGATGTCAATCCCACATATAAGGAGCTCCTCCCTTGGGCTTCCCATTATGTCATTGATCGTTATATATGTATATTTGACTATGTGCTACATAGATCGACGGTGTTACCCATGTTAGGGGGTGCTCTGAAGTCCTTATGATGACCATCATCATAGTTGACCGTTTGAGGTGATAACCATGCTCTCAAGATATATTCAACTTGGAACGTGCTTATACTGATATTTTGTGGAAGCGTTTGAGTGTTAGAAAATGATTCCTCGACCTCTCCCACCATCTGAAAGGGGTGTAGATGCTATTGATGATCAACAATTGCACTTTGCGGATCATCTTCTTACTAGTGTGACATTGGCTTCACATTTGTTGGATACATTCATTGGTTTAAATTAGTGTCACACCCCTTTATACTTCCTAAAGTAGAAGAAGATCCACCATTTGTATTGTAGCATTGTCCACATAGTCCAGATAGACATGATCATCATAACAGGAACTTACTTGTTCGATGAGATATTTATATTGTTATTTTACCATAGTTTTTTGTTTTAATATTTTAAGTGTCTAATGTAATTTTAACAAATACATAGTATATTTAGAAGAATTGCCAATATTTTTGTAGAGTATGATTGACTATAGACATGTATGGCAGAAGGTACTTGAGCATAGGACGAAACCTACATTATAATTAGCTCATGATGCCCCGAACAAGAGGATCGCTAACAACATACATCCACATACTATTGGGGTATACAACATGGACAATGTTAGGAAATTGTGAGTCTAAGTCTCACATTGAGTATAAATGAAAAAGTTGAACAATATATAAGAAAGAATACCTATAAATATACTGTGTTAAGATTTTGGGATTAAAAGTAGTGTCATTTTCTTATGTGAATCTGACTCGATTCTGATTATTGTTTAATCTATTTGGTGTTTTTCTCTTGATTTTCTCAACACTTAGTTATAGTTCTTATGAATTTTTCGATATACTTAAGTTTTGTATTTTAAATTTAGTAATTATATTATATGAAAATTTTAATTATTAACATGTTTAAGTTACGGGAGTATTATTGTTATTAAAAAAATATATTAAAAAAATTATTTGTATTTAATATAGAAAATAACTCTTAAAATAAATTATTTGCATTAAAAATTATTTTAAAAAATATTAAAAAATTAAAAAAAAAATCTAAAAGTAATATATTCTAAAATGTAACACATCTTTTTATATTCTGGAATACAATTTTAAGTGGGTAAATTTGAATTTTTAAATTATATGGGAGTATTTTTTCTTTAAATTATGGAGGTGTCCGAGCTCTTGACCCCATTCTTGTATGGGTTCAGCTACGAAAGAAGTCATTGTGAACGTAGTAATCATACATATTTCATAAAGCTTATATTAACGAGTTTATCCGGAAAATGAAAAAATAAAATTAACTTTTTTTAATTAAAAACTACCTTACATCTAAGTTAAAAATACAAATTTGTTTTTTTTTTCGACAATTATATAAATGTATTTCTACACATTAATTTATGCATACATTATTTTTCATTTATTACAAAAAATATTTTTCATCTCATTTTCTACTCTTTTGAAAGTTCTAATGCAGTAGTTTCCTACACCATCATTTAGACGCAACTTTTGTTACCCAAACTCTTTTTTCACAATTTTCATAACAAGGAAAATATCCTTTTTATTTTTGTTGTAGTAACGATTACTACACAAAGATAAAATAAATCTAAATAATTATATTATAGTTTAAACGAACTTCTTTTAAAAAGAGGACTTGTTCTTTTCAAACATGCAAATTCAACTATGCTATACATCTTAATGATACAAGTCTCAAGTTGCTTATCAAGCATGACTAAATCAACTGCAAAAATTAATGTGGATAAAACTTTTCAGCCTTTGCCATACAAAAAAGCAATCGAGAATTCGTCTGAGGAAATGACCATTAACTTCTTGAAGTCGCATATCCACAAAAGTATAAAATATTTCAACATGTCACTTGAGTACATCTAAACCCAAGTAATACGCTTCAAAAATTATTTTTTAAGACGTTTACGTATTACCAAAACAAATCCCATAGCGTAATTTTCAGACAAAGAATATAAAAAAAAAAAATACAAGTAGAGTGATTTAAGGAAATTTTTTAAATCTACTTTTTCTTATTTTTATTTTATTTTCTTTTTACTCAATCAAACATGTTCCATGTTAAATACATTATCCTACGCATGATGATTAGGTAAAATACAAAATCCTAGACTCTTGTTGTATATTATGTATATAATTTTGAATTCTCCAAATTCTTTATATGAAAAGTAGGGTGTGAACTTATATATAATGAAGGTGGGAATAGTAATCTGGTTCTCTGGTTTGGGCCTTTCTTTTACAGGGTCTTGGTTTTTCCTGTGAGAAAGAAAACGTATCCTCTTCTGGAGGACTTGGTTCAGATCCCAATTTTCTAACACATTCTTCCCTTGGTCATGAATGATACCATTGCTTCCACCCTCCAACTTCATTCTCCTTCACCTTCGCCTTCCTTCAGATTCCGCAGATAAAGAGGCACACGAAGAGACAAACCTTTCTCTCTCCCTCTCTTTCTCTCTGCATTATGGACTCTCCGTTTCCGCTTCTGCTTCTGCTCTTCCTCTGCCTCTCTCCCATTCCCGCATTCTCCATTGACAATTTCCACCAAGCGTGAGTATTGCTAATTTCTCCATTTCTTTCGCTTTCTTCGGTATTCAACTTGCATTCAGCTCTCTTTCCTATTTCCGAGATCTGAGCCTCCCGAACTTTCCTTTTCTTCACCTTTTAGATCCTCGATACGCTCACATTGTTTTCCGCATTCGTTACGATACTAGAAACTAACGCAGTGCTAAAACTGTTCCTCACACACGGGAAGGGCTCATGGCATGGAATTTTGCCAGTAACGTGTGAGATATGTTGATTGTACGTTGACTTGTCGGTTTGTTGAATAATTCAGAACATGAATAAAGGAAAACGAGGCACTGCAGAATTGTGGCCGCAACGAGAGAGAGAGAGAGAGAGAGAGAGAGAGAGAGAGAGAGAGCATTTTCAAATTAGTGCTTTACCTCAGATGAGTGCTGATATGTGTAGATTTAGTGCGGTGATGTTTTCGCGTTAGAGTTGTGCCAACGATAACGTTGCACTGTTTGTGTGTGTTTGTTTTGAAGTGTGGGACTCGTTTGTTGTTATTGTTAATGGTTTATGCAAGTTGTGAGCAAGTTTTCTATGATCTGTTGTTATTCTTAGTCTGGTCCTAAGCATGGTTTTAGTGACCTCCTGTAGGGTGTTGTAGTGCGGAGTTTCTTTGTTTTCTTTATGTGAAGTGCGTTTTTCCTTTTGGTTTCAAGTTGTAGTGAGTTTTACTTATTCTTGCCTTTTTTTTTTTTGCAGCTTTCCCATTGTGGAACCTGATCCAGGTCACACAAAACTTCGTCTTTCAAGAGAAGGTTTGGAGGCTATCGAGAGAATAACCAACCCCATTGCTGCAGTGGCAGTATGTTTGACTGAAACTTTAAAGCTTGCTTTTTCTGTGTTTTAGGCTTCCACGTACTGTTTTTAGTATGAATTTTCATGAACAGATGGTCTGATTGATTCATGATTGACAATTCCTTACTACTGTGTATGTCACTTAAGGCTGATAAATATGTGAACATTTGCTCTATTTTGTTTGTTCTAACACTTGATAGGCAGCAGTAGATTGTACTTGAAACATGAATGTAAAGTTAAACGCATTTGACCTTCTGCACTTGATACAAAGTGTGGCCATATAGACATATTTGAATGAATTAGTCGTTTAAGAATTATTCCTGTGCAAGTGTTTTCCTAACCGTGGATCTTTTAATATTTCATAAATTAAGATGATGATCATTTCCTTCCCCATAAGATGAGACAAAACAACTTCATAAGGGATTAAAATTTATGGAAGGTTCAAAAACTACACATGTTGATGATCCAATCTCTACCCACGTCCACATAATGTGAGTCTTGATGTTTGTTTCCTAAACTAGTTTGAGTTTTACACTTCCTCTTCAAATCAGGACCACCAGGTCATCATGTGAGGAAAGGACACAAAATCAATTATGTTAAGATCCAATGCCATTTATGTAGGGGTCCATTAATTTTGCCAGGGTCTCTCTCGAATGACATGAGTACATTACATGACCCACCCTCCCATCTTAGTAAGCAATGTGAGAGAGTCCTGATCATTTCTCTTTTCAAGAGTGTTTAAATAGTTTAAAATTAAATGCTTGATAAGTGTAAATCTACCAGTTCAGGACGAAGCCTTATTTTGTGAAGATATGTTTGTCATTTTTCTTTCCTTTCCCCTCATTGTACTTTTGTCCGTTATTGAATTGTTTTATTGTGCTGTAGTTTTACTATAAGAACCTATATAACTGTTTTTATGATTGATGATTTTTCTAATTTTATTCGTAATCCCACAGCATCAATTTGATTAGTGTTGAAGAAATGTTGTTACTTCATTGTCTACCTCTTTATGGGCTCAGCTTTTATCTTTTTATGGTTCTTTTTATCAGGTGATTGGGCCGTATCGTTCTGGAAAATCCTTTTTGCTTAATCAACTTCTCTCTCTTTCTTGTTACGAAGGTGTATCTTTTATAGCTACTAGATTTTATCCTCAATACCCAAATTTTGGGATTGTTTTGGTATTAATGTTTGGTTGAAAGGTCTCATATGGTATTCTTTTTTGTTAGGATTTGGTGTTGGGCACATGCGTGACACTAAGACAAAAGGTAGGTAGAGATTTTCATTTTTCTTATGATATACTTAATTGGATATAATATTTTAAAATATATTTTTAATCTTTTTGGTTCACTTTTTCAGGAATATGGGTTTGGGGAACACCTATAGACTTGGACATTAATGGAGTAAGAACTTCTGTCTTTTACCTTGACACTGAAGGATTTGAAAGTGTTGGGAAGTCCAATGTATATGATGATCGGTAATTGCTTTTAGAGCATGCATTCTGTTTTCTGTGTTGAATGGTATGTGATTCTTTTGTTGGCTTTCTTTTGTGTTTTCTTCTGCAGGATATTTGCTCTGGCAACTGTCTTGAGTTCTGTGCTTATATATAATTTGCCTGAGACGGTTAGTTATTGCTGTCATCTCCCAATTTCTTGTTTATTGCTGCTGGTTTTCTGGTAATATTGAATGCACAAAAAGAATTAGTATTAGGGATGGTTTTATAGCAAGGATACTGAGTATGGATTGGAGAAAGGATTTGGGAACCCATGAAATTGAAGCATGTCCATCCACTCTTTAAGTAATTTGTGAAAAATAGAATAGTGGACAACTTATCTCACTATTAATAGTTTGACGACTAATTCTAATATTATGAATACTCGTATGATGTGCTAGATTGGTTATTGTTAGGGCTGTATGCTGTTTAGACTTCGGTAGATTTGCTAGGATATCTGGATACCTAATGCAAACTAAAGCTAGAAATTACCCAATTCCCAAATATCAGCTGTTACTTTTAATATACTCAATGAGTCGACAACTGATTGATAGTTAGTTAGTTAGAACTTTGGACAATGTACATTGAAGTATTAGAGGAAAACACTTTGAAATACCTGGGAGAGAGAGAGAGAGAGAAAGTGTCGTTTTCTCCTTGTTGGCTTCTGGTTTTGTGAATTCTAACCAGGTATCTCTATTCACCCTATTTTTGGTCCACTTTTATCTACAAATTACCTTGGTCCAATGTGGGCAGAAGAAGTATACCTGGTACTTACAATTCTAAATTTGTAACAAATTATGGATCACCTTTTGGCTTTGAATCATTGAGCACAGATCAGTTTTCTTTTGAAGAAAATTTTCTGATATCAAGTTTCAGCTTGTTAGAGACTGAATAGTCTTGGACTCTTCAGTTTTAGGTCAGACTGAAATGTTATCTTTGTGTGTTCAGATACGTGAAGCTGACATCTCCCGACTCTCTTTTGCGGTTGAGCTTGCTGAAGAATTTTATGGGAGGTCTGCATCTTGATAAACTTTCTGTTAATAATAAATTATCTTGAATTATAAATGCTCCTCTCCCAATCCCTTTAATATTGCTTTCTATTGGGGTTAAATTATAGTTACTAACTTTAATTTGTCTGTTTGATTTGCAAATTTTTCACATCCTAAATTTGCCACTGCGGTATGTTGAACAGAGTGAAGGTAAGGCCAGGTCTAGAGTTGTTATCTAATACTCCTTTCTTTCTATTTTTTTTAATGCAAACTTGTCATTGATAATTTGATTTATATTTTGAATGTTTGGATATTTTATAGGGTCAAGATGTTGCATTTGAACCTGCTAAGCTCTTATGGCTCATCCAACGTGATTTTTTACGTAAGTTAACTTGACACAGAAATTAGAGACTTAGAATTGAGGGGAAAACTTGCTTGAGAGTCAGCACATCAGCCTTAAAATTATATAAATACACTAGACAAGATCCCACAAAATATGGAAAGAATCATACATAATCAGGAAAATATTCAATTGTAATTATGTATATAATGGACAAATAATGAAAGGAGATATCTACAGCAACCAACAAATATTATAACATCTCATTATTCTCAGCCTGTGTCAATCAGTTTCGCTATGAAACTTGGTCCAATCTCATATTATCTACATATAATCTCAACATAGCCCTTTAAGTTGGTGCATAGTAGCCGCATACATCTAACTTGCTATGTATGTACGACATTCATTGCCTGTGAAGAAATTGGTAGTTTAAGCAAGTTGATAATTGGAACCAATAAAAGATGTAATGATTTCTCTAGAAACAATCCTCTCATGAACAAGATGGCAATTAATCTAAATTTGTCTTACTTTGGTTGTGGAAAAGTAGGAGTAGAAGTAATTTGCATTGTGATAGTAACTTGGGTATTATGGGGGTGTTCAAGTCCCACATTGAGTAGTATGGAATGCTCAGTTTAGTATTTAAGTGTTTGGTACTTCCCCCTAAATAGCTAGCTTTTGAGGTGAGTTGCCCAAGGGTTTGGGTACTTATTAATGGGCTGCAGAGCTGGTTGTCCTTTTTATAGCAAAAGACTACTATCAAGGGTTTTGATTGGTGGAGGGTTCTCACCAACAGGGGAGTTGAGTGAAATGATACCGAGTGAAGTCTTGCCCAGATGTTGACTCTTAGGGGGTGATGCTATGATAGGAACTTGGGTATTACGGAGACCCAAGTCCCACATTTAGCAGTGTTGTCTTGGGTCCTGGTCGCCTTTTAGTCTCGGTGAACTAAGCAGTTGTCCGCCTCCTCTGTGACCACTACTGGTAAAGCTAAAGACAAGTTCAGGATTCTGCTCTTTCTTGTGAACCTGCTCCTATGTGTGCCTCAGAGCAAGAGCTTGAATCAAATGGTCAAAGGTTCTTTCGCTTGAAGTTCATTTTCAGTCTTCTAGAGGGTGGCTAGGTTGAGAACAACAACACAAAGCTGCTGGGTTTTATTACAATGAACTCTTTATGATTTCTTCCCGGTCATAACACATTGTTTTACAACGAGTGATTTGATATTGTTGAATCAACGGACTGCCCCAAATGTGACAAGCTGACGGTCAGCTTGTCCCACATTCACAATCATCTTATCATACATAACCATGGAAACATTCTAGCCATGTTACTAATATGATATAAAGATAACAACAGAGAGTATTAATGGCAATGAATAAATAATCTAACATAATCTCAGCCTATATCAATCATGTCCACAACGAAATCTCAGCCAATCTCACATAATTTAGATATAATCTGAACAAGTTAATTAATTATTGCTTGTGTTTTATTTTCTATGCCATGTCTTTCGTCCCCCTTTTCCCTAGTCTCTAACCTACCACCTTATTAAATGCTTGAGTTATTAATGAATTGTAGACATTGCATCTCATTGTTACTGCAGTTATCAATTATTAGAGACATAATAAAATCATTCGCAAGTCTTCACCTCACATATTAAGCTTTTAGGAGGGTTGGTCCTTGACATCATATTAGAGATTTTGATTAAGTGGTCAAAAGTTAGATCCTTGCAATCTATTTTTTTTATTTTTTTTCAAATAAAAGTTGAGTTTCAACATATTCTAAAAATAGGCTTGTGCGTTGACCACTTTAAGCTCAAAGTGCTCGCATGAGCAGCCAGTTATATATGTGAATGGACAAGAAGTGTGATATTTTCCTTAATTGTCTACAGAAGGGAAATCGGTGCAAGAAATGGTGAATGAAGCTCTCAAACGAGTCCCCAATACTGATGGTTTGTTTGTACCACTTTTTGTTTGCATAAAATTTTACTTTTTCCACAGCATGGTTTTCCTTTTCTTTTAAATTCAACAATCTGATGGAAGGTTTTCTTACTACTTAATTGCAGGGAACAAAAATATTGATGTGGTATTTTATCTTCTAAATTCAATTTCCAATTATCAGTAAAATATTATTAGTCTGGAATTGAATATTCTATAATACTAAAATTCTACTCTATCAGGTCAATCAAATCCGAGATTCATTGGCTGTTATGGGAGACAACAGCACTGCCTTTAGCTTACCGCAAGTATGTCTGGTCCCTTTGTTCAAATTTTCTTTAATTCCCTAACTTTTCAACCTAAATTTGGTTTTCCTTACCTGGATTTCTGTTATATGGAGCTTTGAGTGTAAATAAAATGGTGAGGATGGAACCTGTTGTAGTTATCTATTGATTTCCACGGGAGTGAGTGATTTTAACTGTCATCATAGCTACCCTATTGTATGTCATATATGTGGCAAAGAAAAATAACAATGTTTTAAGTTTATCTGACATTAATATGTTGCCTGGGTGATTTTCTTCGACCTATAACAAAAAATCTTTCGTCTTCTGCTGGTGGATACTATTGTCTTCTCATTCCAATGGCTTGATTTGGGATTAGAAGATAAACTTATAAATGATATTAGTGTCCAAACTTGGCTTATTAGGCACAGAACCATTTTCATCCCTCTTTTGTTAGTTGTCTCCTGCTTAGTTCTGAAAAATGTATCTGAGGAACGCCTGTGGCACGTTAAACCTATAAGGCATATAAGGCTGAGTTATTAATTTGTATGGTTATTTTTTTAACTGCTATCTTTATTAAGATTGTGTCATTGGGAAAAAAACCTTTGGCTTTTTTTGTCATGAAGAATGATATTGTAGTATAATTTTATAATTAATAATTTTATAATTTTCTTCACATTTTTAATCCACCTGCCTAGCATAGTAGTTGCCATCTATGTATTCATATTTCTTGATGAAAAGTTTATCAATATTTTATGTAGTCTTTAATTTTTGTCAAAACTGTTGAGTTGATATATCTAATTGTTGAAACTTGATGTTATCAGCCACATCTTCAGCGTACAAAGCTTTGTGATATGAAGGATGTGGAGCTCGATCAATTATATGTCAAGAGAAGGGATCAATTAAAAGAGCTTGTTGCTAGCATAATCTCTCCAAAGATTGTACAGGGAAAGACTCTAACTGGAAAGGAGTTTGTTACCTTTCTGGAGCAGGTACTTAATTTTGGATGTTCCTATTAGAGGAGAGAGTAATTACAAATTGAACATAATTGTGTATGGAGCGAAGTATCAAAATAGTTACACAGAGTACACGTTTCTTTTAATAATAATCAATGGAAAACCTCTACAGAAGACTCTGCATGTTCTCTGATCTCATAATTATCGTACAATAGAATCTGCGGATCAATTACGTAGGACAGATGATGGCCGAATCTGTCATAGTGATATACTTCTCTATAAGTCCTTTATCTAATTGTTGGTTTCTTAAAAATAGATGACGCAGTTATAATTTTGAAATTTAAGTTTTTTGTGGAGACAAATTAATTATGAATAATTTAAACAATTGGAAACCAAATTTTTTAATTTTTCTTGTGCAATTGTTTCGTTGGTAAGAGTAGAATTAATTTATTCCTAATAATATTTTTAAACTTGACACTTAACACGGTGCTCGTATTTTACCATTTTCTCTTTCTCTTACTAGAATCTTCTTTTTGTGAGTATTTCACCTCGTCAGTTCTATTATGGTCAGATTTAGACTAATGATTAAATAAATTAATGTTTTTTTGATGTGACTTCATTCTGTGCATCTCCATTACACCACTGATTTTGACCTTTCAAATTTAGATACTTGAAGCCTTGAACAAAGGTGAAATTCCATCAACAGGCTCTCTCGTGGAGGTTTTCAACAAGAATATTCTTGAGAAATGTCTGAAGTTATACAGTGAAAAGATGGCAACATTAGTTCTACCTCTTACTGAGGAATCTCTGCAAGGGACCCATGTTAGGACTAAAGATGAAGTCATGCAAGTTTTTGATCAGCAGCATTTTGGTCGTCACCATGCAAAGAAATCAGTTATGCAGCTGGATGAAGAAATACAACAGGTAGCGTTTGAATTATTATAGTAGGCTGAAGGCTCAAAATATCCTTGGTTTATTTTGAATGCAGTTAGCAATTAAAGTTATATTAGCAAAAGCTAGTTCAGTGGTTTTCTATGTCAAATGTATTTTATGTTTTTAGTTTAAAACGGTTCTTTCCAAAATTTAGTTAAGTTAATAAATAAATTCTCTTCACCGGTATTTGATATGTCTGGAAAGCTGTATATGATTTTTCATCTTGTTGGAGTTTTAAATCAATCACGTAGAGCAGCATGTCTGTCCGGAAAATAACAAAGACCCTGTTAATTGAATCTTATCATGGGGTGCACAGTGGTAGAGTCAGAACAGTGAGATTGTGAGAAATTGTACCAAGTAAAATATATCATATTATGATTATATTTGTTGATTTGGTGATCTTTGGAAATTTGCTCCGCTCTTCCTTGCTCCTGATGATTTAAACTTAAAATTTGTTGGGGATAATTATGCAGGTGTATAAGAATGTTGTTTTGCAAAATGAACTTCAATCTTCAAAGCTCTGTGAGGGACTGTACACCAGATGTGAGGACAAAATGGATCAACTTCAAGTTCTCAAACTGCCTTCCTTGGCAAAATTTAATGCAGGTTTCCTGCAATGCAATCATAGTTTTGAGCATGAATGTGTTGGACCTTCAAAACCAAATTATGAGCAACGCATGATGAAGGTCTGATAAATTAACAGTGTTTTTATTTTTTTAATTTAGTACTTGCGGGTGATTATCTTTGTTATGATTACCTTCTGTATTTACCTGAACATTGGAGTTCACAGTGCCTCATCTCAGTACATAGAAATTATGAGTTTCATATTTCTGTGTCCGTCTGTATCTCTTTTCTTAGCGTAGGTGTGACAGTATTCCTTACGTATTTCAGGTTGACCATTTTGTCCATATTGGGCTTACTTAACATTAAAAATGGAACTATTTCAATTCTCCAAACTAAATCTTGCTAATTATAATTTCCCTGAATGTGAAATTGGTTCAAATTCTTAATGTATTTTGTTGTAACTAATGGCTATGCAGATGTTGGGGAAGTCTCGGTCTCTGTTTATAAAGGAGTACAACCACAGACTCTTCAATTGGTTGGTGGCCTTCTCTCTAGTTATGGTAGTGATTGGCCGCTTTTTTATAAAATTCATTTTGATTGAAATTGGAGCATGGGCACTCTTCATATTTTTGGAGACATACACAAGAATGTTTTGGTCAGCTGAGGCACTTTACTATAACCCAGTTTGGCATTTTATAGTTGCAACTTGGGAAACTGTTGTTTACAGCCCTGTCCTGGATCTTGACAGGTAATTTGAACCTTTTCCTTTGGCACCTTGAACTGAATTTATGTCAAAACTTTTTCATCAGTTGCTATTAAAATCCACTTTAGATCTTACATTTCTGCATTGGATTCATGTATCTTAAATAATGACAAGTTGAAACCAAGAAACGAACGGGTGATAAAAAGCATGCAAATGCATAAGTTTCACTTTTTCTTCTCTGAATTCCACCTCAGTTCCATTTTTTCCATTCATGATTATTCTTGTTAAAATTCTGTTTGTAATCTGTTCCATCCTTGTTTTTAACCATTATCACTTGTCACTATCTTGTTTAGGGATGAATAGTTATGAGATTTTGTGCAATGCTGGTACTTTTATATTGATATATAATACTTTTGGTGATAAAAACAGATGGGCTATTCCCCTCGGTGCAGTGCTGGCATTGTTTATTCTTTATTGGCGGTGTTATGGGAAAAGGAAATATGGATCCCAGTGGATATTACCTTTATACAGAAGCAATAAAAATGGTTCTAATCGACCACGAACAGACTAAATCTGTGATAATGGTTGCAGTTGCCGGCATGATTCAAGAGTTTGGCATGCTGCTCCACAATGTCCTATATGGCGAGCTTTTTATTTTATTTTTTACTTGGAGCTCGCTGGCCCCTTCATCTTGAAAAGGTTCTTCTGCCGAGTGTAAAAAAGGTGAACCGAGGGTGACTGACCTCTAAAGTAACTTCTACAACTTTAGGCCCTCAAAGATGTTCTTTGTTGCCACAATGGCACTATTTTATTTTATTTGTGTATCATTTCACAATTACTTATATAGGAATGTAGAGTAAATTAAATGTTATACACTGCTGTGCCACAATCATGTGTGGACGTGTAAACTGGTAAATTTAAAGTAGAAAGGAAAAAATGTTGATTCTTTTTTCTTGTTTGCAGTTGGTAAGTTAGCTATCCCTGATATCACAACTTATTTGGGATTTTGTCCACGTTGCGGGATGGGGAAAATATCTGCACACTTTTTGTTATTTTTTTGTTAGTAATGTAATACTGTTATTTCTGCAAAACTAGCATCATCAGTAAGTACTGAAAGAAATATAAGAATAAACCAGTGTCAGTGATTTCGCCATTTAATTACCAAAAAGGAGGTTTAACGAAGTGTTTGGGCAACTTTTACCATCTCTTTAATTCTTAAGATTTATCAACTTAAGGTGCATTTCAGGAATAGTTCCCAGAGGCAACCTCAGAGGCCAATTGGCTGCACCTCATAGAGGATAATGGTTCGCTTGAGAAGGTTAAATATATTTCGGATACCTTTTTAAAAAATTCATTTTCCAATACGGATCATGGTTTTGCATTTTCTTCTCATCGTATCATCATAATATATCGTATTGTTAGACTAATCTAGATTTATTTATTTATTTATTTATTTTTTAAATTTTTTCAAAGATTTCAGAAATTGAATGAGAATCCTCGAGCACATCAATGATGAATACAAAATTTCATGACTATTATTTTGTATAATAAAATTATTAAATAAGTATATTTTTTAAATATTAATCCGTAGGCAGGTTAGTCGAATTTATTGAATTTAAAATTCATGAATTTCTTATTCAATCTAATTCTGAGTGAATGTAAAATGGGAAACTAATCTATTTATAATATCTCTATTATAAATATCATATATCATAATATTAAAATATAAATTTTACAAGCTTTTTATATTAAAATATAATGATATGATATAAAAGAAAAATAAAACTCAGATCTAAGATTATAAGTCAACAAAATAAAAATTTATTTTTTATTCTAAAAATATATATTTTTACTAATAAATAAATAAAATATATTAATGAAAGTATGGTTTAAGATCTTTATACTAAAGTAAAGTTTGAAAAAAAAATCTTAAAAATGATGTGATTAAATAAAATTCACACAGATTAAATTAAAAATTAAGAGTTCATAGAATAATTTCCATAAAATAGACACCCTTGAATTAAGTTAGACATACTTAACTAAGTTCGAAAGACACTTTCATGAGTTAGGTGTAAATTATTTGCACCCCTACCTTAAATGCACAATCATGGACAATCAGGTCGGTTGTTCAGTGAGAACTAGCACTTTATATGTGTTTTTTACTTTTTTATTTTCCCAAAATAGAATATTGAGATTGTTGGGAAAAATCCTCCTATTAACACGATTTACTCATTTTGTTATAATTAATTTTTTTATTTTAAATAATACCATGAGAAATTATACTAAAATAAAAAATTTATCGTAAAAATATTTATAATTGACATTTTACTAAAAGGTTATTTAAATCCAATATAAAGATTATATGTAGTTTGATTTAATATAAATTTGAGCTAAATTAAATTAATGTTAGCCTGTTCGTTTAAATTGATTTCTTTTCAGAATTTTTTGTTGTTATAAATTGTTGTTTTTTTAAAAAAATGTAAAAAAACATTAAATAAAGAGATACGATGTAATTTTAATATAATTATTTGTCATATTTATAACTTTATTTTTCATATTTATAAATGAATTTCTTGTCATTATTTAATAAATATAATTACACTTTAATTATAACACAATCAAAATTTAAAACAAAATTTAATAGACATGTATATTTATTAACTAGTACTTAATTTTAAATATATAATCTTATATTTAAATATAATAAATGCTTTAATTTAATTTGATTTTGTTTTTTATTTTTAATCTGAAATTCAAAACTAAATTAATAAGTAGAGGAAAAATAAATTAAAAATTCAAAAGAATTTTTTTTAATCAATTTTCTATTTTTTAATGAAATTTCAGTTTTTTTGTTGATTCGATTTTGATTATCTCTAGAAACACGTCACAAGTGTTAAGGAAAATAAGTCCACAACCATATCAATATTTTTTTGTCTCTGAAATTGCATAGTGTTATTACATTACTTTTTGAAATTACAAAATTTTTAAATAGACCGTGATAATGTAATTTTTCAATTATGTTAGTATAATTTTTTTAAAAAAATATACGATTTAAATAATAATAACAATAAAAATATATTTAAAAATTAAAGTGAAAAAATATAATTAACTTTAAAAACTTAATAAAACAAAATTAAAAAATTATAAATCTATTAGATTTTTTTTTAATTTTACATTATCAAAATGGTAGCTTAATGTAAATTTCTTCTTACAAACCACAAAAATCTACCGTACACGTGGTAGTCAATCCAATGGTTGTGTGCGAGACTCTGGATATATAACTCTTCTTACAAGGTTATAAGTACCATATGTGCAAAATCACGTACTTTCTCAATTCTTCAACAAGGTGAGTATATAGAGAGGGTTTTAGATAGAATTTTGAAAACATTTTTTTCCACTTTATTCATATCTTCAAATGTTTTATTAACCTATTTCTAGCTGTCAAATTAATCTATATTTTTGAATGAATATGAATTTGATTTAGGGTTCAGAAGAATATTCGAAAATGAGCGACAAAAGATGTTATCGACGCATAAAACTTTCAGGTGAGTTATGCTTTATTTAATCTTTAATATATAATTGTTGTTTTAATTTTGTATGTTTTAAAAATTTGTTGATTAGATATAATTTATAAATTTATTTTTTTATCATATTTTTATTAGGTATCTAAATGTGAGTCTAATTTTTTGTTTCGAATGTTATTTTTCTCGATTTTCTCAACCATTTCTTTCCATTATAAGAATTTTGTGTATAATGAAAGTCATGATTTTATAAAAAGATGTTTTTTTTTTATTAGGGTGAAAAGGTATAGTAGAAAAATAAATTTTAAAAACAAAGAACAAAATTGATTTCAAAATTGTAATTATTGAAAGTTGGTTCACTTCATATATATGTGGTTTCAAAAATTAAGCTTTGTAAAACATTAAGAACCCTTGTGTTCTTCGAATTGAACTTTGGGAGAAGGTATTGTTGATAGTTCTTTGAATTTACTTTTACATTTTTATGTGAGTTTTAATTCCTTTCAAATCCTATTAGTTTAATTTAATTTAAGTTTAAAATTTAAGTTCTATTGAATATCATTTAAGTTTAAAATTTAAGTTCTATTGAATATCATGATCTCTTCAAGTAAACCAAATCTTATTGAAATGTAATCAATCTCATTACTTTCAGATTTTAATATAGAATATGAATAAAGATGATACATCTTGATACAAATAGTTTATTTCCATAATTACTTCCCCAATTTTAAAACCTTTATCTATTTAATTTATTTATAATTAACATAACAGAATAATATTTGCGATCAATGGTGTTGAGCCTAGGAAGAGGTATAAATCAAGATTTAAATCAGTATTTAGAAAATATAAACCTTTAGTACAAAAAACAAACCTTTTGAGTCATTTTTAGCATTGAGCTCCAATGTTTATATGATAAGATTTACTCTTCTCTTGTGACATAAAACATGTCATATAATCTCCTAATTTCTGAACTTGGTTTGCTTTATTGTTGAAGGTGATATTCCTGCTCCACCAACTGTTGCTCCTGCCAAAAGAAGACATGAAAATCCTGAAATCAAAAGCAGAATGGTAGGTGCTTCATGCTTTTGATTAAAATTGGAAGTTAAACTTTTCTATTTTTTAATTTTGTTTAATATATTGAAACTACTTTATTGTATTTGGAATGCTTATATTTTCGTAACAAATCTATAAGGCAAGGATATTCCTATTTCCAAGTGTTTGCATCAAAATCAAGATTACTATATATTATCTATAAGGAAAATATACTTAAATCTCTAGAAATTGTTATTTTCAAGAATGTCAAGAGGAATGAGTTCAAAGTGTTTTTTTTTTTCTTTTTAATTCACATAACTAAGAAAACTCAGCATACACAATTTATTGAATAAATGATTTATCTTAATTTTATAAACTTTATAATATCATAAATTTAAATATTTCATATAAAGATTCAGTTTGATAAATAAATTTTTAATACGAGTGTTTAATTTGCTTTTGTAAGTCTTATAATTAAACTTACATATTAATATTTAAAATATTTTCTATTAATATCTCGTTTACAATATTAAAAAAATAAAAAATAAATAAATAATTATATGCTTGTATAAGTCATGTCACATAATTTTTTTAAAATAACAGTTGTTTTTGTTGTCTTTGCAGTTTCTCTTTATCCTAATAATTAAAATAACAGTAGTTTATTTTCTTAAGTTAGTTGTTGCTTGCCTTATGTTTTATGTATCGGCAAATATAGTAGTTTTGGTTTTACATTTGTACAGAGTATAATTTGTTTTGTATAGCAGGTACAAACATGATATTTTTGTTTTTTATCTCTTACCAATCGCGGTAGAGATCAAAATAAGAAAAGGCAAAATGTTGCAGGAATGAAAAATAGTTTTTACAGAAAATAAAAGCAAAAAGTAATTATATATTTCTATATATCTTAAAACATATTTAAATTATGCACATATTTCTTTTACACCGGCTTTTTCACAGGTAAGGTAAAATCACTTCCTACATTCTTATTATATTATTTTATGTTGAATATTGATCCTTATTATAGACAAAATGTAAGTGCATGTTTAGAGTATATAACTAATGATTATTTCATGCAGTCAAACTATTGCTTTGCTGTGGTGTTAGAATTAATTCAATTGTTTGTTAATTTTTTGCACAGAAAAACATTTCTGAGATTTTGGGAAAAGGCAAAGACATCAATGCAACTCGAAAAGCACCACCAAGAGCAGCAAGGTATATAAATAAAAGTAATTTACCTCAATATTTCAGCAAGCAGATGAAGTATTTTAAGTTGAACGTGGAAATTTTCTGCATATAATACAATAATAGTTTTAACCTTTTTTTTTCTTTATTAGTGTATATTAATATTTGATCAACTGTGTTCTCTATATCAGTGCCAAGAAACCTGCTGAAAGCAAAAGGAAGAAGGTCACACCAAGAAAGGCACCAACTTCAACAAGGAAGAGAAGAAAAACTTCTGGCGAGAAAACTGAAGGTTCTTATTTTACTTTTACTTTTGATGATCGAATGACATATTCGTTGTTAATTATGTTTAGATATTTGTTTAAGTTTACCGACGAAAGAATCCGATAATTTAGGAATTTAAGGCTATGTTAAAGTGATTGGTGCATATACCTGCACAAGTTACACTAACTAACTGTGTATATAACAATTCTAAACATTCCCACATACATAACCAACATAATCATATGTAGATGAGATATATAACTTAATTACGTAATAATAATCCTGAACCTAAAATATCAAACATGTTAATGAAAAACTAATTTTTAAAACTAAAATTTAACCGTAGGAAATACAAATTGTCCTAAAATAAAATAAAAAATTGAGTTTAGAAAGTATTTGAAGAATAAAGTTTAAGTTAAAACTTATTTACATATCATTAAAATTTTACATCTTGTTTCTAATATTGTGTATAATTAGAAAAGGATTGTAGTTAGCTTTCGATTTTCCTCCTGTTGATTATTTTGTTGCTAAAAGTCTTGTACTTATGGTTTATGACGAACATGTTCCTATTATTAGAAAATTTGTGAATTTTATTGATCTTGATTGGACTATTGTTGTAGTAGAAAAGTAGACATTATAAAGAGAAATTTCTGTAACTAATGATTGAAAAGTTTAAAATTAGTAAGTCAATTCTAATTCGCTTCCTTCTTTACTGAAATTCGTTGCCTAAGTTGGATAAGGTTCTTAGAATTGCAAGAAGAAATGGATGAGCTGTTTTTTGCATGTATAATTTGTAGCAAGTTGTTCAGTTCATAAAGTTTTCTTTTCCTTTTTCACCTATTATCTCAACTAAACTGAATCTCCTTTTTCACCAATTATCTTAATTAAACTATTAAATTGAGTCTTGTTGATGTTGTTACGTTTAGGATCAAGAACCGTTAACCCTTCCTTATTCATCGCCACACCACATGATACAACTTTGGATCTGGCTTGAAAATCTAGTGTCAAATTTTTCTTAGTAAAAAAAACAATTATTAACATTTGGTATATACAATAAGGATAAATAATATTAATACTAAAAGAGAATTGTAATTGTATGTGTTTTCTTAAATCTTTCATCAACAAATTAGTAAGTGGATATGAGTTTGCTAAAAGACCTCGTCACTAAACAGACTATCCTGTACTTATAAACTTTAACATATAAAACTTTTAAAACTTTAATATAAACATATAAATAGTTAAGGTGTATACATATAAATCATATTCATGTGTACTGATAGAGCTATCTATGTGCAGTCTCCCAAGCCCCATTTTGGATGTAGCACATTTGCTACAATACATTCCATAATCCTAATATGCCGCCAACCTATTCTAAACATGCTCTCCAATCCATTTTGACATTTCTCCTGTAACTTTAACATATTTAAACATCTTAAATAGTCTATGAAATGTTTTAATGTTAAAAATTTTCTTAATTTGATTTTCATACTGTCATCTCCAATGATTCTTCATTTATAACAACCAGTCAATCAAGTGTTGAGATATCAAATATACCTATAAAACTGCCTAAATGTGTACAATGAGTCTACTTTAAATGAAACCTAGCTAGTAAACATTTTATTTCCACATATACATATTCTTATAAAGATTTCTAACATCTAGATATTCACCAATTCCCAAATAAAAAAAAGTAAAAAAAATTTGCAATATTTATAATAAAAAAACACTAAAAGTGCAAGCCATTTTCTGGCAAGTAGCAAAATTTATTTCAAAATCTCATGACTTATTATCAAAATTTGAAAGAATAGATATAAAGAAATATACACTTTTTTTTATTAGTGATAACAAATATAATTAATAAAAACATAAATAAGGATGTTTCAATCCATGTACAAAAATGAACAGAAATATATTTGTACCAAATCAAATTCTGAAAATTTGAAAAAATTGTACAAGTTTTTGTTCAAGAAAGCAAATCCTACGAGACAAAGTCTAAGTGAACAAGGCAAGAGATAAAACAATACTAACAAAGTATGATACTTTGAATAGAAACTCTTTGAATCTTATATAGGTCCTCAACAACCCTATGTTTGATACCTCTATACCATAATCTTGAAGATTAGTAAAAAATTTGAGCAGCACAAATCTCCATATACAATTTTAATTTGAGGGACTGTAGCTCGTAATTAGAACAATTGCTGAGTCAACATCATATTATAGTTCTCACTGAGCATTTTCATTCACCAAAAGTTGTCTATAAACTTTTACTTTTAGGGTCTTTTGAAAAGGCATGCAACCAAGGGGAGGAAGTCCAACTATACCAATGTTTTTGTATCCCTGATACGTGGTTTGGTTGGACAGTAGTATAGGCTCCTCCATCTTACTATAGGTGGTGTTTGTAAATCATATTTATACAGTTTTGAAGTAGCTCCTCTAATAGCCTATCAGGAAGGATTAGTAACAAATGAAACACAATGTATAATATTTTTCTTTCGCCTTAACCGATTAATGTCCATTGGTACATATATGTTTGTGGTTGTGTGTGCTCCCTCGTTGGCATGTATTTTTGCAATACAGTTAAAATTTCTATGTTCTTAAGGATTTAATACATGTGTTTCAACCTAGGCACCAATCTGAGTAAGTAAAACTCTTCTTTTGTAACTTATTTGTTATCCAACATCACACTTTTAACATGTACTAAATTGAATACCTCATCGAGATTTTTTATCTTATTTTTAAAAATTAAAAATTATATAATTCGTATGTGTCCAAATGATTTACACTATTGTTACCATCTAACATTTGTTTCCCTTCCTTCTATAACATGACAACCTAGTATGCTGGAAATGTTCTTTTGGTTTATTTTGGAATACATTTACTAAGTCAATCCTTTGATCACATAACTTTCACACTGGGCATGCAAAGTTACAAAGAATAAATGCTAGACAGACTCTACTTCCACACATAATACACTATGAACTCAAAACACTTATTCCTCTCTTAACAAGATTATCCCTAGTTGGAGCTTTGTTAATTAGCATTTTTCAAGAAAAGTATAAAGTAGTTGGCAATGATATTGTTTTCCAGAATTCTGTAAAAAAGTTTTTTTCTTCTTCTCCCGAACATGCTTTTCTGATTTTTCTCATATGCTGCCATCATTGAGTACATGCTTGAGTGACCATCTTTCCATGTCCATTCATCATTCTTTGTATAGTAAGATTACCATTTTCTAAATCCTTTATACAATCATTTACTTGATTTTTCTTCCAGTTGAACCACTATCCACGCCACTCTAACTTCCATTTCCAGACACTATTATCCCACTTTCCCATCTCCCCTATTGTGTTATCCTTAACTATAGAATTAGCATAAATCCTGAAATATTTTCTTTTATTAATATACACTCTATGATCTAACTATCTTCCCAAAAGAAATATATATTATTGACAATGTTTATGAATATTTAGATCATTACCTATAATTTGTTGATATAAAAAAATGCTTCATTACATGATAACTACAATGTACTACACACCAACTCATTCATCACTCATTAGCTTCTTTTTTCTGGATTAGACACATGCTTTGGTCCTATGGCTATTGTCTATTGTATTTGTCTGTTGTATTAGTAGTTATAAGTGATTATCGTTTTGTATTTGTATTTGTCTGTTGTTTGCTAAACGGGTAGATATGGTCTCACCTTTTATATATTATAACTTTGCCTTTGTATAAACACTACATAAAGATAACCAATATGTTTTCATTTTGTTTCTCCTTCTAGTTCTTTCATGCTCTGTTTTCTTTGCCATAAGCATATTTTCATCCTTTCTTCTCAGCAATTGATGTGTTTATTTGCTATTATGGTATCATAACCATTTAGAACCTATCCTAATAAGATTGATAGATCTATCAAGCCATCTGTATCGCTATTGAACTACCCTTAAATATATAGTCCCAATAATTTTGGCATAGGAAAAAAGTGTGTTTGAGATCTCACATTAACTAGAAATAAAAACTTTTAATAATACATAAATAGATGTAAACCTTACATTAAAAAGTCGATTTTGTAAAAATGAATTAGATTTAAATCCCTTTCTTAATACTATTATTAATATCTAAGTCATAACTTATTGTAAAAGGGTATTCCTACTTTAATCCGGCAACCACATAAATTGAAGGAGTGAAGTAAAAGTTTGTTACATATACACTGATAAGAAAATTCCTAGTTTAAAAGTACTTTAAAAGAAGATTCCAATAGTCAATTATCAACACTTATAACATATAACATGTGCATTTTTATGCTTTGTTCTTGACAAAACTTTTATTAATTTTTTTCTTGAAAATATTCAGATAATTTACTTATAGGTTTAGGATCATGGATATATTAGATGGCATAGTTTTCTTGAATTCTCATAATCAAATCTCTATATCATTTCTTCAATTTACACAAGATTAAGCAAAACCCTAATAGACATATGCTTGTAAGGAAAACTCATTCTAATCAACACCGTGCAGTTGGAGCCCTTTGCTACCAAATAATCCTTAAACCAGACAGATTTGCGATGCGTCTTACCCTTCTATCTTTCCAGCCATTTTTATCATCTCCAAACTCTATTATCATCGGTTTACTACCTGTTTATTTACTAACTTTTATTTGCTTCTAACCCATACGCAACCTAAATTTCCGCTTCAAAGGATTCTCCTTTGCTCTCAAACCCCAAAATTTTAAATTTAGTAACTTCATGACATTTAAGTAGAATTTGTGAAATAACATTAAAGAAGAAAGGATCATGATAACTACTTATAACACATCAAAATTAATGTGGATCTTAAACTCACTTGAATCCCTAACTGTATGTTGGATTTGCTTATCAATAAAAGGGTGGATGAGATGAATGTGCTTCATGAAATACCAAGCGTCAGGTCAGAAAATGATGCCAATCAACAGGGACATTTCTACTCAATTATGGAAACAAATTAGGCTTAGGGCTTAAAAGTCACGAGCAATATATATCACTTTCATTTTTGTATAATTATATAGTGGGTTGAGATTACAATATAAGGTCGTGGTGTTCTGTAAGTTTTTTTTTTTTTTTTTATCCCTTTTAATGGATTAAGTGTGTAATTTAGATTTCATTATGTATGAAATTGGTTTCCTTTATTGTTGAAGGTGGTCCTTCTTCAGACACTGCTTCGAGTAACGTTGGACAAGCTGAAGTTGCTGCACCAGATGAGAAAAAGACAAAAGAAAAACCCAAGCCGAAACGCAAATACGTGAGTGCTTTTGAGCATTACAATATATTTTCATTACTTTGATATTTTATATTTTCATTTTCAAATTTGGTTTATTGTATTACTTGCATGCAAGGAACCTTATATTTTGTGTACCCTATTTTCCAGAATAAGAAAAAAGTCAATGAAAATCCCAAGCTGAAGAACAAGAAGAAATTGAATGAAAATACCAAGCTTAAGCAAGGAGAGGCCACTCCAACGAACAAACCTGGACAGTTCATAGGTCTCTATGTCTGCAAGGAATTTGATGGGGAGAAAACTCTAGGAACTGTTGTTTCCTATGAAGCTGAAAAAAAGTTGTATCAGGTATGAGTTTTCTAATTCGCGCAACTGAAAAATTCTATTCCCAGATGCACAAATTAATGTGTAAATTTATTTTATATTTGTTAATTTATCTGCATGTGCTAAATATTTGCTCCTTTGTCAAGATAGTCAATTTTTTTTAAAAAATGATTACAAGAATTACATTTTTACAATTAATTAAACTGTTCACTGACAATTATTTGGGTGTAGATTGGGTATGACAATATGAAGATAGAATATATAAAGCATGATGAGGTTTCGAAAATTAAGGCAACAGGGAAAGACATATTTGAGGTTCGACGACTGCAAAAACTAGGGTATGACAATTGATAATATACTTATCAAGTTCTTGATTTAACATGTTTTATATCTTCCTATCTTTCTTTTAGAGTACTGAAAATAGTTCTGACCTATTTTCCTTCTTCATTCATAGTCTGCCTTCAAAGATTCCAATAATGAGCGCTGAAGATTATTAGACTCCAACAAAGAGAAGAAGTGCTTCTAAGTAAGAAGGTGGTCCTATTTTGCCTCAAATACTAGCAACAAATATTGTTGATGACACTAAATAAAGGACCAGGATTTGCTTTTTGGTTATGATAAGTAAACTTATAACTTTTACTATTATTATATTTGGACACTCCAACATATAAACCCTAATATTTATCATATTTCCTTTTCACCATTTTATTGTTTGCTGGTATTTGGATTTCTATATATCGTTTTCCTAGCTTTAAGCTCAAAATTAATTGGTTAATTAACATAATTTAAAGTTTCAGCCATGATATTTAGTTCAATTATAGTTTTTACGTCACATGTACTTAGGTTTTGAACTGAGTTAGTACGCATGTAACTAGTGAAAAGTAGTTTAACTATACCTTCTTCTATTGTAATTTGATGATGTTATTATAAATTATATAACCAAATAACAGGAAACTATCTTCCATGTATCATTAGTAATTGTTTGGATAATCGAATTATGAATTTATTACTGTTGGAGAGATTTCAGATTAGGATAACTAATTAATTTACAGAATATACGTGATTTCATTATTGGTTTGTTTGTAAAATTGAGTTAATCTTAAATTAGTCACTTCCTAAACATTATGATAACCTGGTCTCCTGTTAAAATAGTCCATTATTTTTGTGCTTAAATAAAAAAAATTATATACTCTTTAATTAGTTATTTAACTAACTAATTAAATAATCATAAATAACAATTATATATTTTTAAATAAGTAGCACAGCTTCTTAATCAAATATATCAAAAACTTATGTATGTGTATGACAAATCATTTCATTTAAATTATTGATGAAAAATTTGATAAAATTATTTCACTTGTGTTTTATAAGATATAACTTTTAGCTTATTTCAATAAACTAGTCATATTATTTTAAAATAATCTACCATTTGAAATTTATATTTTACAATCTAATTAATTCCTTAAAATTACACCAGAAAACCTTTATTTCCAGATGTTTTTGAGTCATTTTATGTAAGCTAAAAAAATTCCAGTCTTAACCGTTGAAAAGAAAAAGATGTATCCTAGGACCTTCACCACATTCGCAGGTAAAAAACAGACCGTCCCTTACTCATTAGCAGGAATATCAATGTCATCGGAAATATGACTCCAAAAGCTTATAGTGCTCCAATCTAGTAGCAAATATTTAACATCAAACACATAGTCTATAATAAATTGATAAAGACTAAATCAATTAATCAATAAATCTAATAATTAAGAAAAACAATTAAATTTTTAATAAAAGTTAAAAAATAAATACTTTTTCAAAAATATATCTTTCAAGAAGACCATCGATATAACAAATGGTTATAAATAATGTAATAAACAAAATTTATTAATTAAAAACATCAAAATTCATTTCATTTTCCAAAATCAAAGTGCAAGAATTATAAAAGAAAATAAATTAGAATTTATGTTATACAGTAGAATGATCGTTCATCTTTTTTTTTGACTTTTTGAGTCTTTATCTGTAATTTCTTTTTCTTTATAAAATTAACTTATGTTTAATTTTCATATATTATTTTTTTGAAATTATTAAATGTTTTGTTATAGGTAGAAGATTAATTTTGTAAATATCTTATTTTGAGTAAAGTTATATATTTTTGTTCTCTCATTTTCTTTCAAATTTTTTGTTTCCAAATTTTGTTTCTCACAGTGAGCAATTCAGCTCATAATAATTTAATCTATTGCTACAAAAGATATTTCAAAATAATTAAAGGAGATTTGCAGTAAATCAAAGAAGAATTGGATAAGCTTAGCTTCGTAGAAGATTTGAAGAATATTTTTACAAAATATTTGATTAGATTTAGAATCCATAAAATCTTTTCAAATAATTAGGAATAAAATAAAGTCAGAAAATATGCTTAAAATCCAAATTTAACTAAGGTCTAATTATTTTTGATTGTGTAAATTTTATTTAAAATAATAAATATATTCTATACCATAATCTAAGAAAGTCAAGATTAAAATGAATAAAAATATACTAATCACTACACTTTTAAGATTATTGTTTTATTGTTAGACTTTTTAAGTATTGATTTAATATTACACTTGGTTATGATTTTTTAAATTATTTAGTTATTATTTTTTAATACAAGAATTTTTGAAAATGACAACTACATTAAAATATAATAATGAAAAATGATTTTTTTACACAAATAATACTTAATATAATATTTTAGATGATATAATCATTAAAATAAATTGAAACGCAAGGATTATAATTAATTAATTATTAAAAAATTTGGGAAAATCTAGAAATTACTTTTGATGTGTTGATATAAAAAGTGAAGATATGTTACAAGTCTCACATGAAAAATTTTAAATATGTACTCATATATTTTTTTTAAATAAATCGAATAAAGTGTTCAAATAGATTTGAGAGACTTCGTATACAATCTTGATAATATCATTCATTTCCTATTTATTTTATAAATGTCTTATTATAGTATATTTGATGTATTAACACCAACATCTTTTTATTATTATGTCATCTGGACAACCTTGCATCATTATCATTATCATTACAAGAATACATGTATATATACCAAAATTAAGATGCGTTGCAAGTCCCACGGAAAAATTTAGAAAAGCTTCTCTCTCCCAAAATTAAAAACCCTAGATTTATCTTTAATTTGAATAACTATGCCTGCATCGAAAAGATATTGTTTTATCTTTAATTTGGCTGGACATTGATTTAGTCGTTTAAGAGTATTGTTTACATTAAAAATTGCAATTAACTTGTGTATTCAGTAGGACATCTTCCTCCAACGTTAATTTATTTTCTTTAAGCACATAATTTAGCATCCACAACTAATTAAGTTCAACCTAAGTATAAGCGACTTAAAAAGTATATACATCATGTGATATTTTTATTAAAATGTTTTAAATTTGAATTACTTTGATTTAAATTTTCTTCATGTTTCATATTATCTTTTTGGAGATCTATTCAAATACTTAATTTAGATAAAGAATTTAATTTCTACTATATATATATATGTGTACAAAATAAAATGTATATTTTAAAATTGAAAATTTTAATATTAAATATTATGAAAATAAGCATGAGCTAATTTTAAATATTTTATAATAAAAAAAATAATAGATAAGTATATTTGTACTTAACTTTTGTAGGGTAGTTATTTTTATCAGCACCTAAAATATATATTACCTACTAGAATGCCTCAACGAAGCTACAAATCCTATATTCATACTATATTTTGGGCTCAGTGCTAGCGTTCTCAACTCAGTAGCAAACAATACAATCTTTACTACACACATCAGGCGGCTCAAGTTTTGCAATTGGCTTATTATATTGGTTAAATATAGACTAATTTAGAGAAAAAAGGTAATTAGTTATTATATTGATTAATATAAACTAAAAAATTGTTAATATTTAAAATAATTTCTATTATTAATAAAAATTTATAATATAATAAGATATTATATTTTCGGTAACTAGTGATTATAAAGAAAATATTTGGTATTCTCTCTTCTCACTCTCACAGTACACCGTTTAACATTTGGTATTCTCTCTTTCTCTCATTTTAATGTGTTTCCTTGTTTCTATTTGATTAGGGTTTTATACTGCGTTTTTCGTTTACAGGATTTGATATCGAGCTCTTTGCGCGAATCCATTGCCTCTCTAATTCACAGGTTTGTCTTCCATTGGCGTGCTTCTTTTATTGATTAGCAGTTTTCTTTGTAATTTCGAGTTTTCGGTCGTTATGGCGTTTGAGCAAACGTCTATTCCTGACGGTGATGTTGTGCGGCCACTGAATTCAGTAGCCCGGAGTGTGGCGGAGGAGTCTCTCGTTTTGCCATTGTCTAGAGCGATTCCCGGCGCGAGGCCAATCTTGTACCCTGCGTCTGTATCTGATGCTGGCTTGGTTCGAATGGGGTATGGGAATGTGACTTTGGGAGGATGCGGTGGGGCTGCCACGTGGTGTCTTCGCCCCACTATGCCTATTCATAACCATAGTCCTTCCGTGAACCCTGCTATTAGGTTTGTTCATATTCCTAGTTTTCCCAATAGGGTTGGTGTTGTTGGTGGCAATGCTGTTGATGTTTCGGGTAGTTTTGTGGCTGCTACTATGGGTATCCTCTGAATTTGGGGGTAAATGGGTTGCCTCGGGTAATGGCCTGGATAGTATTAATAGTAGTGATGTTAATAATAACGATAATGTTGTTCCGGGGAACGGCAGAGTCACTAGCAATTCTGGTGATCATGTTTGTGGTTCTGGGCTTGGTTCCATTTCCAATACCCCCTCAAGCCAGCGGACGGATCAGGCGAGTGAGGAGGGTGGGTATGATTCGGTTTTAGGGTGGAAATGATGTTGATGTGCACTTATGGTGGGAAGATTTTGCCTAGGCCTTGAGAAGATCTTGGATGAGGGTGAATCTTAGAGACATGAGTCTTAGAGACATGGTTGTTATACACAGATTATGTTTTGATTTATTCATAAAATTGATTTAATAAGTTGAGCTCCGGACTTCTCAACTTACAACACACCTTTTTTGAGGCAAGCTTCCTAAATTAGCAAAATTGATTTAGTAATGTGTGCTATCTTACTGATAAAGAGCTTCTCGATATACCATTCTGTCTTTCGAGGCACACTGATGAAATGCCTAAAACAGTGATATGGGTTTCATTGTGGGTGGATTAGAAGAAAAATTGAATACACACTTCGTAATGTAAAGACGACTTTTAATAGAACCTCCAATATTGCTTTTCTGAAAAATTAGGCCGTATTCAATTCTTGTTCTGCATTTTTTTTCGTAATATAAATCCAAATTATGGACCGACTGCTTGGAACAATTCTCTCATTATTCTCATTATATATAGCACACAAAAGGCTGCCCTGCTCCGTTATGGTGTGCCATTGTCTTTTACATCTATTATTCAATTGGTAGAAGATACAAATGCTGGAGAAGACTGTTTCAACAGTTTGATAGGTATATTTGCAATAATGAAATGTAGAATAGAGTAACTTTTAAATTTTATAAATTAGAGTGCAATGTATTTATGTATCTGTCATGTTGATTCCTTAGTTAGTAGAACGTTATTACAATGTAATGTATTTTATGAGACTTTGTAATTCTCTTTTTTCTATTCTTTTCCTTAATTCCAGGGGTTTGCATGCTTTCCTGTAATACGATAGATTGTAAAGGGTTGCTTCTTCTGTTTTGATTCAAAGGTATGGTTGTTTCTCTTACAAAGTCACATTTATCGATAGTTACTGCCATATATATGTATGCGTTCTAAAAATTAATTTGAGAAAAATTAAAAAAAGTTAAACCAACTCTGGAACGAATGATTCATGTATTAGTGAGATTATACCCCATTACCAGCAAGAGAATATATGCTATAAGAGTAGTGATAGAATAAACCAGAAACCTTTCGTTTCCTGAGCAGGTCTAATTCAGTCCAGAGATACCCAATTAAGGCAGTACGACAGGATGATTTCTTTCAATTTTTATTTTCACTTTTATTACTTTTATTTTATTTGATGGTATTTGTTTTGTGATTATTATGCGTTGCTTTGGAAAAATTTGCACATTATTCATCTTAAAGTTGCTATAATTTCATGGCCGTGGGATTTTGAGGTATATAATTTATTGAGTTATTTTCTATGAAGCACATACACATGCGACACGGACACGTAGATGTTATTAAACTGAAAATTATAGGTCACAAAGACATGATTACATATATACATATATAACTATGAACTTATTAAAATGTACTAATATAGTTTATAATTTGAAACAATCAAAAGAGAAGCGTTTATAAAAGAAAAAGTCTAAAAAAGATACAATTTTTACATTTTATACTCATTGAAAAATATAATTTTCAAAAATTCCATTATCATGATGAAAAGTTATCTCTTACAATATTTCATAATTTAGCATTCTCTTCTTTGTATTTTGAGTGGTTTCTTGAAAAAATACGAACATTATTATGGACAATTACTAGATCTTTCACCCTTTTAAGTGTCATCTTATTTATTTCAAAAAATGTATAAAAAAGTAAATACTCCAATTCCTATCATAACAAGAAGAACATGGTTGTTCAAGTATGAACTCCATGAGCAATCCACCATGTTTTTGCATCCATTTTACTTCTATACCTTAAAGAGTTAACATCGACAAAATCTTCTCTTCCATTTGAAAAGTTTGAATGGGAATTTTATATTTACTTGTCTGCATCATCAAAGTATCTCTTAGGACATTTCTTTCTTTCATGAGTAAGTTCCACATCTTGATGTGGGACAAACTTTTATGAATCTTTACTTAACTATTCATGACTATAAAATATCTGCAACATTAAAAATATATAAACATAAATTAACATAATATTACAAAAAAGATGTTCACAAGAAAATATAATAATAAAATAATTGAACTATATAATGTATTACCTTAATTTAAAGAATTGGCAAGTGGGAGAAGTGTTATTTTTAGTCCAACTTTGAATTAATATTGAATTTATTATCTCAAATTGATGAATGTTCAACTTTTGTCTTTTATGTTGATATATGAAATTTTTCACATTTTCATTATTGAATCTCCTATTTCATAAGAAGAGCCATTTCCGTATCTATTTTTCCGAGGACATATCTATTTTTTCGAGGACATTATAAGTAGGCACAATATAAGAGAGTGTGTAATGAACTTTCGTCTACTAATTATCATTCAACAAAGTTTCTTTCTTAAATTGTACACTATCCTAAGACAACCATTCATTACTAATGATAATCTCTTGGAGTCCTTTTTCCAAACTTTTAAACTATGGTAAGCAAATCTTGTTGGAACAACAGAAAGCAACTTCAATGAATTGAAAGAAACGAACATTGATAATCTCATAGAATGTCTCATAATAAAGTTAAAGTTTTTAATAAAGATAGTATCATCATCAATTTGTGAGATCTAAGAACATCTTATAAGTATTACTATTTCTTTCAGTATTTCTTGCTATACAAATATTTTTTCAATACAAGATTGAAGGTGTGCATTCCACAAGGATTGCAATAAACGGAAGGAAATTATAATTCTATGAACGTACTCGCTACCTCCTTACATACTATTACAATTTGTATCACATTTTTTTTGGCCCAACCTTTGTAATTTTATCTCCTATGTATTTAACAATAAAATCTATCTTTTATCTCATGAGATCTATTTATTGACTTCAAAAACATTGGTCCATTTTTAGTTATAGTCATAAAATTTATAAGTCTTCTTCTACGAGGATCACTCCACTCATCACTAATAATTGTCACCCCTTTCTGCTTTCACGAGTTTCTTTTAGGTTACAAAAGGTTTTCTACGTGATTTATTTCTTTTGAAAGTAAAGGACCTCTCAATTTATTATATGTTGGCGGTACATATCTACTAAGCTTAGAAGTATTAGCTGTATAAGAAAATGCACTCTTATAATAAGGACTTCTTGTTAAATGAAATGGTAGTCTTAAAGAATAAAAAGTCTTCACAATTTCACAATCAAGAGTATCTCTGCTTGAATATTGAAAGAAGTTTGTAAAGAACCTTTGAGGTTAATTTGTCTGATTTCCTTCATGAGATACATGTGGTAGAGAGATTTTATTTATTTATTTTTAATTTTCTATTTTTAATGTTGCTTCATTGTCTAATTTTTTAAACTCAACAAGTGTTGACAAAGAGATTTTTCTTAACTTTGAAACATATCTTCAGGTTTTGTTTCATCTTTTTCGGTAACTTAATTAGATATATTTATCTTAATTTTTTATAAAAAATAAATTAAGTGTATTACTATAAAATGAATTCATGAAATAAAACATGTTTCATTTCATTTAGCAAGAAATTGTTATTGTAGAAGTGCATTTTCTTATACAATTAATACTTCTAATCTTAATGGATATGTACTGTCAACATATAATAAATTTAGAGCTCATTTACTTTCGAAAGAAATAAGTCACAAAAAACATTTTACAATCTATAAGATACTAATTGGAATTAGAAATGTGTAACAATAGTTTGTGATGGGTGGAGTGATCTTTGAGAAGACTACTTATAAATTATTATAAGTTCTTATTGTAGAAGTGCATTTTCTTATACAATTAATACTTCTAATCTTAATGGATATGTACTGTCAATATATAATAAATTTAGAGCTCATTTACTTTCAAAAGAAATAAGTCACAAAAAACATTTTACAATCTATAAGATACTCATTGGAATTAGAAATGTGTAACAATAGTTTGTGATGGGTAGAGTGACCTTTTGAGAAGACTACTTATAAATTTTATGACTATTGTAATTGGACCAATGTTTTTGAAGTCAATAGATGGGTCTCGTGAGATATTGGTAAACACATGAGAGATGTAATTACGAAGGTTGAGCTAAAAGATGTGGTATAAATTATAATTGATAATATAGTTGTATATAAGGTAGCGGATATGTTCATAGAATTAGAATTTTCTTAAATTTATTGGACTCCTTTCATTGTGTGATGCTTTGTATTAAAAAATATTTGTACAACAAAAGATAATGAAAAAAATAGTGATAGTTATTAACAATGTTCTTGGCTCTCAAAAATTGTTGATGATATTACCTTCATTTAACATTATTGTGGGGCGCTATATGAGATTATCAATCTTCAATAACTTTAATTCATTAAAGTTGCTTTCGATTGCTCTAACAAAATTTGCTTCAATTATATTCATGCTCAAAAAATTTAGAAGTTTGAAAAAAAGGCTCAGAGATGATGATTGTTAGTGATGAATGATTCTCTTACAAAGAGAATAACGTGAATAGTGCCTATATTTATGATGTTCTCAAAAGAACATGTGTGGATATGACTACTCTTCACTTGATACATGAAATGTAGGATTCAATGATTGAAAATGTGAGAAAAGTCATATTCCAATGTGCAAGAAAGACAGAAGTTGAATATTTTTCAACATTTTTTGAGTTAGTAAACTTCAATATTAATTCACCCTTGCACTAAGAGTAGCATATCTCTTGGTTGTTTTGCTTATTCTCTACATCCAAGGTAGTATATTATATAATTAAATTATTTTATGATATATTTTCTTGTATACATCTTATAATATCATAAATTTATAACTTTTTATGTTTATATATTTTTAATGATTTAAATATTATTGTTATTAATGATTAAGTAAAAATTTACAAAGACTTGTCTCGCATCAAGATGTGGAACCTACTCATGAAGTACTTCAATTATGCGGAGGTAAGGAAACAAGTAAATATAAAATTTGCATACTTTTCAGATGGAAGAGAAGATTTCTCATGCATTAACACTACAAAAGATAACTCTTAAGCTGTTTAGACAATCATGTTTTTTTTTTTTTGAAATGAATTGGAGTACTTACCCTTTTATACATTCTTTGAAAGAAATAAGGTGACATCTAAAAGGACTAAAGATTTAGTATTTGTCTATATTAATTTTTGTCTTCTTTCAAGAAACTCTTCAAACTAAAAAGAAGAGGAAGCTAAATTATGAGATATTTTTATTGTAAGAAATGACTTTTCATTAGATGACAATAAAATTCTTGAGATTGTTATATCTCTTGATGAACTATTAGAAGTTGTATTTTTTAATGAGGACGAAATATAGAAATTGTTCTTTTGTTAGATTTTTTTTTTTATAAACGTTTAACTTTTGATTGTTTTAAATTACAAACTATATTAAGACATTTTAATAAATTCATAATTATATATTTATAGTCGTGTTTTATAATTTTTCATTTAACTGTGTTTAGGGTTTAGGGTGTTTGTGGTTCATAGTTTTGAAGAAGTGTATGAGGGGAAATAATAATGTCTAATAATGTAATTTCATAGATGGAAGGGTAAAGTTAATTTAGCAAGTGGAGAGTGTAAATGGCAGAAGCATCAAAGAAATCCCAATTTATCCGGTGGTGGCTATTCTGTTGGGAAAACAAATCAATTGCCCGAGGCGTTTCTTCTTCACCCTTTCTTTTACCAATGTTCATTCATCATCTAACTCTCTTGTCGTAAGCACTGAAAATGTAACAATGTCATGCTAATTCTATTATTTTCAATTTATGCTTTTCAGGTTAGTTTGCAATACGACTTTAATTTCCTTTCGCCCTTTGATTGAACTCTTTAGGGTTTCGAACGAATTCAGTTTTTCTTCGATAAGACAGTGAGCAATGCTGGGCTTTTCATATGGGGAAATATTTTTGTTGCTTGGAGTCACTGCTGCTGTGATAGGTTGGGTCATGCTATTCTTACATCTGCTTACCATATGCAAAATTTATTTATAGTACAAATGTGAATTGTTTTGCGTGATAGGTCCAAAGGATTTACCAATCATATCAAGAACAGCAGGTAGACTTGCTGGTAGAGCTATTGGATATGTACAATTGGCTCGTGGTCAGTTTGATAATGTTATGCAGCAATCCCAAGCTCGCCAGGTATTCCCATTTTCTAAGTTAGCAGTATCATAAAACCCGCAGGAGTTAGTTTCATTGGGTTTTTATAGATTGTGTGTGTGTTTTTGTTGCATGAAGGCAATAACTAGTTGCTTCCAGGTAAATACACGATAACCACTTTCTCTACAGAAAACCAAACAAACACCAAGTCATAATGTTGATTGTAAATGTCTTATCTTTAATTGGAGAAAAGACGATTTGGCATTGTAGAATCTTAACATGTGGTTTACTTTGAATTTCTTGGACATAAAAAGTTAGCGAAATATCTATACTTCATTGAGGAATCTTTGTCCTTTGCTAAGACTTGGTTCTGATGAAAACTACCTTTTATTGTATTGGCCTATTTTTGTCTCAGGTACATAAGGAACTGCAAGACACAATGGCTCAGCTAGATGCTATTCGTCATGAAATTCGAACAATATCAATGATAAATCCTGGTCCTTTGACGCGGAGGTTTGTGGACAATCCTGAGCAGACATCTGTGCCAAAGGGTATTGTTCACAAGATTTGTTTTGGATTATAGTAGCGTTATAATCTTTTACAGATGCAGTTGCCGAGATTTTGTTTAATCCTGGTATCTTTTGTTGATAATATAGACCATAGGAAACCAGAAGGTTCTGGGGAGAATCACCTGAAACCCACTGTTATCAAGGTTTATGGACCTAACCCACAAAATGAGACAATTGTATAATGGTAAAGGGACTGACTGTGCTTACATGCCTATATATATTTCCAGGATTCAACTCCAGTTTCATCGAATTCATGCAATATGCAAAATCAAGCCACCATTTATGCCAGATTGGCAGAGTCTCCTGCCATAAAGAATGAGTTGTCAGCAATTAGTCCTGAAGTGGAGAAGATAGATGACAAACTGCAGCTTACTACTGTCTTACCCATTTCTGCTGAAAACGCTGGACTGTTACCAAAGCGAGGGGGTATGATATTTTTTGTTTTATTGTCTTTTCTTATCAAGATTTTCTAATGAGTTGGACGATTACAGAATCTTTTACTTGGTATTTTTATGTTTACAGTCTGTGCACTATATATTGTGATATTTGGTCATGTAATGTTTTTGGCTTCCTATCTGGCATATGTAAAGCCACTAAAATATGTAGCTTCTTTTTACCCATTACACACACGGTGATGTTTTCAGATATGATTTTGTTAATCTGTGTACTCTTTTCATTTGCACTATGTTTTGGTTTGCTCGAAGACCCGGAAGTAAAGGTTGTTTGCGAGCTTCATTCATTTTTATACTATGGCGCATTTGGCATAAGCTAGGATATTATAGAGAATGTTATCTATTTCATTGTGAAAATTGCAAATTACTTTTCCTTTTTCTTCTATGAATGCCTGATAGCTTTTTGTCTTGTCTGTCAATGATTGATGGGATTCTGTTTGTTTTAGAACGCTATCTGATATGAAACGAGTTTTGTTTTGATTCCATTAACAGCTGATGTGAAAGGATCTGACATAGTTCTAGAAGCAATTTTGGAGGCAGAGGTAGCTCACAACGCAAAGGAATTCTTTTCGCAGCCCCAAAACCAAGTAAAAAAGGATTGATTTGGTAATCCTACATAAACATAGTACCTTAAAAGAATGTGTAGATGTTAAAGTTTGTCGCATTATTAAATGCAAAATAATAGGGTGTGTCTTATATTTTAAAGATTTTGATTCTTGAATTTTCTTTTCTAGTTCAGGCTAGAAAATCTGTCGGAGTTCATTTTTCCGGATTTGAACTGGCTTCTCTCGGACACCCCACACCCTTTCTTTTCCCAAGAAAATAAAATGAAAAATATTCTTCATGAACAATATTTTTAGCAAATTCTTAAATTAAGGCAATATATACATGAAGGAAATAATTTCTATATGAAATTATTTATTGTATGTTTTAGGTGATATTTTAAGCGTTGTCCGGAACAAATTAAATATTTCATAGTATGCATCTTCATAATTGATATTAATTTTAGACCAAGTCACTTATTTGTATAATAGAAATATTAATTAAATGGGATAAACTCGAGTTTCTATAACACAGTGTCCTACCATAGGTGTTTTTATTTATCATTGTCATAAGATATATTGGTTAAACATGGATTATTTGGCATAATTTCTGGTACAAAGGATCCACAGATTAAGTAAGTGGAGAGCATATTAGTATATAAGCGAACGAATATGGGTTATACAAGGAAGGCGTTCAAAGAGAGATTTAAAAAAAAAAAATTGTATAAAACTGTTTATTCATTTTAATTTATCTTTTCCATTACAAGCTGTCGTATTTCATAAAGTGTGTTTACGCATATCTTACAAAGATGTTATCTTTATTATAATCTATCTTAAGGATTATATTTTTGATATGTTACACTAACCAAAATCAGAATCATAATATGTATTATTTTTTATTCTTTTTAAATGTTTTTTATATTGATTATGTTTATAATTGATATAATATTGGTATATTTTATATCGGTTAAAAAATTGATGTAAAGGATTGTAGACTTTCTATATTCTTTTTATGGTTATCGAACTAATGTATAAAATCTCCTAAAACTGATGTTGAGTTTACTTTTTTTACTAGTGAATAGCTAAAAAAGAAAAACGATGAGTTTATAAGGACTGACGGATGATTATTATATATTGATTATATGGTGTGAGACTCTTTTTTAATTAATTCTCCCATCTTATTCTAATACCATTTCTAAGTCTAATATCATTTCTAAAATAAATGTATATAACAAAAATCAGTTAACGACAAATATCTTAAAAAAAGCAACTTAAGAAAAATATAAAGACAAACTTATAGTTTTAGATTTAAAATCAATTTTATAGATATTATTAATAATTTTTAAAAAAAAATTGGTAAGAAAAAATACTATTCATAATTTTCATGAGATGCTGATAAAATTGTAAAGACCTAATATGTAACCTTTGAAATCTTTCTATTTTAAATTGTAGATCCGTATGTGTACGAAGCATTGGTGTACTACGGAAAGAAGGTAGCCCCTGGAACGGAACATAGGCAAACGCTCTTTCGGACACTCCCTTTAAATTGTCTAATTTGATGGTAGAAAATCTTGTTTATTTGAAGAAAAAATATGATAAAATAAAATATTGTAATATTAAAGATATTCTGTACTGCAAAATTCTCTCTTTTTTTTCTTTTTATAGACAAATAAAGTAGCCTTTCTAGACTGAAGATTTTTCACTATTGTGTTTTCTTTTAATTGGATATCATATGGGAGAGAATTTTTTTTACTCTTTATAAGATATGGATTTCGCTACTACTTTTTTAAAGTCATTATATATTTCTTTTTTTTAAATGTTACCTTGGAGTAAATTTTATTAATAAACTTATATACCTACCATTAAATAAATTCATAGGTCTAAACCTTTTTATAACCTAACGGATTTTAATATTTAGATAGGTTAGTAAATATATAATATTACAGTAAAATCTCAATACAACAACAATATTATAGTATAACTTTTTTCAGTAAGTTGCTCTATTTTTTTTTTTTAAAAAAAAGACTTTATGCTAAAACCATATCCAACAATTGTTCTTTGCAAGTTTGTTGGAAGTAAGATTTCATTACGGTTTTCTATTAAAGGAGACAATGAAGAACTAACAAACTGTACAAATAGAAAATTTCTTATCAATTTGAACATCGCATAATAGATGAACATCCTAAAATAAAACAAGCCCAGATAAATGAAATGAGCATCCAAATAAAATATGTGAATATTCCAAAAATAATTTGTGAAACTAAATTTATAGGTAAACTTAAATCAAGAGCATTAAAGTATTTCTCATCTTCCAATTGTGAGACACCAACAAGTTTTGAAGAAGAATCAACAATGCCTATAATCCATCTAATTGAAATAGGTAACCAAAAAGGAAGCACAAATAACACTTTTACCAAACTTTGTACGAAGATGTTTGAAAGTAGCTTGAAAATGGCAATATATCATGGTAAACCATCCAATACACTTAAAGTAGTCACATCACAAGATTTATGGATTTTGACATGTGTATGTTGATGCTGCAGGTGAAAATAATAATATTAAAAATTTATATGATCTTATTTATTTAATAATGTTTTACAAAAAGAATCTCTACGAGTGAACAAAAGACAATACAATTTGAGATACTGGCACAAAAAATAATAAAAAAAATGTGAAGTACGCTTAAATAACAGGTTAATACATTAAAGAATATTATACTTGCATCATTTTGAGTATATAAATATAAAGTATAAATAGGAGGAGCCAATGAGAGATCCATTTGAGTTTTTAATAAGTTTATTAATATATTGAATAAGTAAAAATTAAATTGACATGTGAAATTCACTTAAACTAAGTTATGAACTTTGTGATTTTTTTTATTTATTGAAGATGCTTTAAGATATTTTTAAATACTTTTTAAAATAAAACTTAAATTAGTGAATAAATTCGAATTAATCTAGGTTTAATATAATATTGATCAAACTTTCAATAAACAATATGACTTTTTTTTTTATCTTTATCTAATGCTAACAAATTATTTTCTTTCTCCCTAGGCAAATGAAAATAGATAAACTACATGTACAAATTTTAGTTGTTTAAAAACTATTTAAAACACAATTTCAATTCAATAATTTACATAATAAACATGATTAATAAATTTCACTACTAAATATTGAAGTAAAGTTCAAAATTTGAATAAAGAATCTCATTAAGAAAAAATAAATAAATAAAAGAGTTATATATTTTTTTTGTAGGTTTTCACTTCTCTCTTGTGATCAAGATAATACTTTTTAGTCTAGATTTTTTAACCTAAGACAATTTTATATAAATAAATTTTATGAAAAAATAACTTTAAATCAAATAACTTGTTTATTTTATATCAAATAAACATCTATATTAAATCATATACAAAAGTTCAATCAAAACAAGTGTAGAGAACACATATATAAAAATAATACTAAATTAAAAATATAATGAGGGATTGAAATGACTAATCAATCCTTTCTTCTTATGGCAAATTAGTTGAAACAAAAGGGAGAGATATCTCTGAAACAAGCTCCTCCCCTCCTTTTCATATAGTACAAGCACTAAAACAAACATAAGTTAGATGGTGAATTAGGAAGAATGAAAACAAAAAAGAAGGGTAGATTGATTCCTTTGGGTTGGGCAAACCCATAGAAAGTAATGGTGCAGAAAAGACAAGAGGAGTGTGAGAAGTGTAAATTATGAAAACAGTGAGTGGCTTTTACAAGAAGAAGCAGGAGCATAAGCTTAAAGCCAAACTCCTTCCTCTCAGACAACTCAAACTAACAAACCAAAATTCCCTTTCACTTCTCTCATCTCATCATCTCATCTCGTCTCATTTCATCTCATGTAGACACAACATCATCATTCATCTCTTCAATTTCTCGTCTTAGCTTCTCAACTTATCGTCATCATCGTCATGGCCAATCACCCTTCGGAACCTCCCACCGACGACTTCCTCGACCAAATCCTCGGCCTCCCCACCTTCGCCTCCGCCGACCCCGCCGACGCTTCTCCCATGATGCTCCAGCTCAACTCCGGCGACGCCGCCACCCACCTCGCTGCCGGCGCTGCCTTCCACGCGCCGCCCTACCAGCTGGGCCTCAGCCTGGACCAAGGTAAGGGAGGCTTCCTTTCGCCCGAAGATGCTTCTGGAAGCGCCAACCGCTTCCGCGACGACGTCGTTGATACCCGGCCTAAGAACGTAACACAATCTTTTCGTAAAACTTTCCTAAATTATAATTTTACGAATTAATATATGTGTTTTTTAATTTCTCGCTCTTTTGGGATATTATGATCATATGTTGAAACTAAATTGCGAAGCGTGGTTTTAGTGAGAGAAAAAAACAGTGTGTTACCTTGAGTTGGTGATGCTATGATCATCGACGAATTGCTGTTATTGAAATTCTGTATTTCGTGAGTTGGGGTATGACTTGTAGATAAGAATTTAAGTTGAAGATGAATGAATTGTGACTAGTATTATGGGCTGTGAGATAAGGGTATAATATTAGGTAATATTAGCGACCGCCCGTTGAAAGTCTTTTACGGCTGAGTTTGGATGAGAAAGAAGAGGGGAGTGAGGAAAGAAAGAGAAAGGAAGGAAGGGATGATGGTGGTTTGGTTGGGTGGAAATGGGAGAAAAGTTCCAAAATCCAGATTGGATAGAAGAGAAGACGTTTCAAACACAATCCTTGTATTCATGACAACATTATGTTCTTGTGTGTAAAAATAAAGGCACAATCGATTGTTGCTGCTTTTACTATAAAAAAAATTCTTCATTTTCATTCTCTTTCTCACCTCTCTCTTTCTAACTAAACCACCTCTATTTTGCACAAATTTCTGACCTCTTTCTCTTTGATTTTTTTCCCTTTACTCCCTCTAGTTTTTCCTCTGTACCAAACAAAGCATTAATGATTTTTTTGTACATTTCAGGTTATGACATACTGGAAATTAGGCTACTTAGGCCTTGGCACTAGTACTTAGGGTCATTTTTTCCTGAATTCTTTTGACATCTTAAGGCTTTCATAAACATCTCCATATAAGCAATTGTAAGAGAAACAGACAGGAAGCTAAACTGAAGTAAACTTCTCCCATAAACTAAATTAGCTTATGCATAAGTGGAAGTCAGCTTTTGCAGAAGCTAAATAAAATAAACTTTATAGGTTAAACTTCTTTCTCTTATGAATGCTTGTGGAGAAATTTATCGAAAACTGGACCTAGATCATATGAGATGTGCTTTATTTGATTTCAACTAATATTGTGAATAAATGCTGACTTCTTCCGAATTTCAATATTTTCTTGTTTTTACTGATTTTAGGAGTGCTAGGGCGAAAACTGGTGATCATCATTTCTCTGATAAATAACCATTTTGCAGGTTTTTCATGGGCAACCCATGCCAACTACTGTTCCGACTGCTCCACATCCACCGGCAGTGCGACCTAGAGTCCGGGCTAGAAGAGGACAGGCTACAGATCCACACAGTATAGCTGAAAGGGTGGGGCACTGGATATTTTGAAGAATACAGACTTTTTTCTTGTTATAGAGCTTATTATTCAAAATAATGACAAAATAAATTTGTTATTTTCATGATTTGCTAATTTTTATTCATGTTGTCATTCAATGACAGTTGCGCAGAGAGAGAATAGCTGAAAGAATCAGGGCTTTGCAAGAACTGGTTCCTAGTGTCAACAAGGTAGTCTTGGATATGCAGTTTTATTGTTGAATGTAGTTTGATACTTATCTATAGGACTTGTGAAATTTTGTCCTTGGATAAGTAATGGATTTTGTTTCATTACTAGACTCTATAATTACACACTTCATTAATTTGTGGATAAATATATTTATACAATGTTAGCAAAATTTGATACTTACTGTCAATTACTAGCAGAAACAAAGAGTGATAAAACTAGAGATTTTCAAGGAGTGTTTGACTGATTCTGTTACATAATAGGGTGTTTTTGCACGAAAAAAATTATTGAGATATAATAGTTAAATCCGTTGAAATGTGATTACTCTTGGTTTATCTAGGAACTTTGTTCCTCCTCCTTCAAATGTGATTCCCTAATGAGACTATGAATTACATTTCATCTGAAGTGACCACTGGACAGTGCATTATTCAGTGGTTTATGAATGCAATTAAGTGTTAATTTTGGATGTTTTTGTTCTTCCTTGTTTTAGGAAAAATGGCTAGAATATAGATTAAAAGATGGTTGATTTTTTTATTGATGCTTAATGCTTTTTTATTTTGCTTTTATTTTCCTTATCAATGTATGTTTAGCTACTTGAATAAGTCATATATATGACACACTGGGCTCTGTTCTCTCTATATATTTAATATCTTCCTTAAAGAATTATAATGCTAACCTATTAGGTTGAGTTTAGAAAGTGGTATCTATACATTGGCCTTTATAATGCTCAAATCAGTTTGCATTGAGTCTGTGCTTTTAAATAAAACCTCCTGATAGCCATGTCTCACGTGTTTTCTGTTTAACGGTTCATATTTATTTGTTTGTTACAATAATTCATCAAGGAAAACTCTTCTATCAAAGGGATTAGAAAAGAGAACAATATTTGTGTTTTTTCTGTTTAGTTGGGTTCGAAATCTAGAGTTTTTAAAGTATTAAACTATACTGTATTTCATGCTAAAGATTTCGTTACTGATTTGTGATCTGCCTTATTTCTCATAACCCTCTACAGTATTATTTTTCCATTGTTTCTGATATTATTGTGTATCTGTTCAGACAGATAGAGCTGCCATGCTGGATGAAATTGTGGATTATGTCAAGTTCTTAAGGCTTCAAGTGAAGGTTAATACTCTTGTGATCTGCGTTGATTTCACATTTTGTTTCATTTGATACTTGTCCTTAATACGTCTCAATATGAAATTAACCTCAGCTTTCAGTTTGATCCGGAGTTTATTTTGTTAAACCTGTTAAGCTTTGCCTTTTTTACCACTTTCCCCTTCAACGCTGGCTTATGAACCCTAAGTGGCACTTTGGATTAGTACTCATTAGCCCCTGAATTGTGTTCCATTTGAGTAGTGAATATATTAATACGATCAAAGACAGAATTTTCACTCTATTTTGTGATATTGCTTCTTTAACTATCCTATAACGCCAAGGTCAACTGTGGACTGTATTTTTTTCCACCTGTGGAAAGTCTGAGTTTCAGTGTTAGTGATTATGATTAGTTAAGCCAATTTCTACAAGCGCAGTAACCAATTTCATTGATTTCTCTTAACATGTGTGAGATTACATTATACTGTTTGAATATGAAAGTGACAACATGGCATTTCGTAGATCCAAACTAGTAGACTTTAAATAATTGCTATGCATCTGGCTTTCAGGTTTTGAGTATGAGTAGATTGGGTGGAGCTGGTGCTGTGGCACCACTAGTAACTGACATCCCATTATCATCAGTCGAGGTAATTATTCTAACTAATGTTAGTTGGCACAAATTTGTTTCTCCCCGATTTATCAAATTTAGTATCTATCAGGAAGAAGGCAGTGAGGGAAGAAACCAGCCAGCTTGGGAGAAGTGGTCAAATGATGGCACAGAAAGACAGGTAGCTAAGCTTATGGAAGAAAATGTTGGAGCTGCCATGCAGTTTCTTCAATCAAAAGCACTCTGCATCATGCCTATCTCACTGGCATCAGCAATATACCAGTCACAGCCATCAGACACCTCTAGTATAGTTAAACCTGAAACTAATCCTCCTTCATAGACAGACCTCAGGCACGGGTGCATCATCCAGTAGTTCCATCAAGGACTCACCTATACTGCTAGGACCCACGCGTTATTTGTCTGTTCCAAAGCCCCTTAGTCTTAGTCATTGGTCCGTATCAATTTGCATTAAAAGTAGGATGCCATAGTCTTTTCCTTTTTGCCGTTCTTTCAACTTTTGTCTAGACAGGGTTTGATGCCAGTGCCCTTCAAAATATAAGCAAAGTCCATCTTGATAAATTTCATGTAAAGGGAAAGAAATTGTCGAAGTTCACTTAATATGCTCTTTCTTTTTGTATCAGTTGGTGGGGGTTAGTGGAACGTGATGGAAGAAGCGCTTTTATAGTGTGGCTTAAAGTTTTTGTAGTGGGCAGTGGGACCTTCTAAAAGGTTAGGGTGGTGTGTATATTTTTATCAGTGATGTAACTCTTAGAGAATTTGAAATGCAGAGGTGAAATGGATAATGGTTGCTTTAATTAAGAATGCTGGGTGTTGCTAGTCCAGTAGAAAATGATGGTGCTTTTGTTTCTTTGGCCTGTGCTTGAATTATTTGTTTAAAGGTAATTGGACTCCATTTTCCGAATGGAGGGAGAAATGGAAAGTTTGGTGCCATCTTAATCTAATTCATATCAATCAGTGAGACCTTGTTCAAATCCCTAGTGAAGTGATGGACACTGTTACTCAACTCAGGTTTTCTTGTGCGTGTTAAATTTTGTCAATGACTGTGACTTGGTTAATGACTATTATTCGTTTGAAAACTGACCTTGTGCTTCTGTGCAACTGCTTTTGGTACAATGATATTGAAATTAGGAGCTCCATTCTTTGTAGACTTTACTTTTGATGTGAAAGAGACGACAAGTACTAACAAAGTCTAACATCTCAGGTAAGTATTTGAGGTTCATTACATGGTACCAAGAATTTTATTTGAAGTTATCCTATGAAAAAGAAAAGTTGTTGGAAGTGGAGAAATTTGCTTTGATGCTTTCTAAATTTTGAAAAGAAACAAGTCTTTAATTATCAACTGACATATTTAGTGATATCAAGCAAAAGAGAGACAAAAAGAAGAAAATAATGGTAAATATAATAAATAATGTGACGTGATTGAATAAGAAAAATTATGAAAAATAAAGTTACCGTGTAAGTAATTGAATATCGTTACTATATAATAATTCATGACTTCTGGAGTCTTCATTGAAGAAAAACTAATTAGAGTTGTCAGATTATCAAATCTTAATTGGCGGGAATGATTTATATTTTCACATAAATCGAAATTAGCCATCTCTTTATTCGATTTTTTATGTTTCATATTTCTTTCATTTCTTAGACAATACCTGCACTAATGGCCGTGCGAAACTAAATAATTAGTTATATTATTTTATACAATATTACATTTATTTCTTTTTATTATGTAATACGAAAAATTATGATTAGTCATAAAAAAATATATTAAATGATATTTTCACCTTTCCAATGTCACATTTATTATGCTTGTAATAAATGATATATATCTTTATTATATTATTTAAAAATATCATACTAACTAAAATTTGAATAAAAATTTAAAAAATTAAAGTTTTGAAATATAAAAAATAAATAAATTTTATAAATAAAAATCAAATGAATTGAATACGATAAGAAAGGTAATATTTCTAAAAAAATATTTATTAAAAGCATAAGGAAATTGTATATCTATTTAAAAAAAAAGAAATTTAAATATTATTTTATTTAAAATATAGATAATACAGATGTTAATTTCAAAATTAGAGTAAATGCGATTTTTATTTAGTATTATTGAAATTTTCATGTGATCAATGTTTTGATTCAAACATCTATAGTAAACAATATTATTTCTTTCCCCTTTTTATCTGAACCCAATTACTTAGTAAGCACTTTAATATCAATATCAATATTTGAGTATATTTTTAATAAATTTTAATATATTTAGATTAAAATTTATTCAAAATACTTGACATAACAATGAAGTATAGAAATCCAGGGATAAAATATTATATATTTGTCAAATATATATTTAAAAAAATAAAATCATGTAAATTAATAATTTTTAATATATAATGTTTTTAGGTATTAAACTTTTTAGTAATTAATTTTTGTGTAATGATAATGTTTACAAACTTATTAATATGAAAAACAAACTTTTATTAAATTCAATACAAATATTGTGATATATGGACTATAACCTTCTAAGTTTTTAAAATGGGCCGAAGCCCAATCCTTTATGTGGGAAACTGATTACAAATTTCCACTTCCCTTATCTATCCGCGCGTGGAGAGTGAGCGAGCACACAGAGAGACAGACATGGCGTTAGAGCAGGCACTATCATCGTCCACCACCTCGAGAAACGTGCTCGTCTTCCCCAAAACGCTCGTTTCGAAACCCTATTTCACAGTGGCTTCTTCTCCCTCATGGAGAACGCGCCGCTCGAAAGGGTTGGGAAGCTTAAAGTGCTCCATGACAACCACGCCGTACCCTAAGCCCTCCGAGATTCCGTGGCAGAAGGAGCTCTGCAACTCCGTCAACCTCATCGGCATCGTCGCCGTACCCGTCGAAATCAAGCACCTTCCCTCTGGCAAGGTCGTCGCCTGGACCTGCCTCTCCGTCAAGAAAAGCACCACTCAAACTTGTTTGATAAACCTCACTTTCTGGGACGATCTCGCTCTTGTCGCTTCTCAGCATCTCCAGAAAGGTCACCAAATTCACGTTTCCGGTCGCCTCATAACCGACACTGTCGAAAGCGAGGAAGGCAGAACCAACACCTACTACAAGGTTTTTCTTAACCCCAATTGATTGAGTCTAGGGTTTAAGTAAAAGTTAGAGAAATGCTTGTTTAAAATTTATCTCTTTTAATCCAAAATACATAGTATTTTTAATTTGGTTACTCCTTAGGAGTTTAGACAGTAGGGGATGAAGTATCAATAACTAGATGATATATAAAGGCTAAATGTATAAACACTGTGCTTTGAAGTACTAAAATAGATAGTTTTTAAACATAATTCACCCTTGCCGAGATGTCATTGTTCATATTGATGCTTAGCATAGGATGAGTTTTAGTAAAGAAAAAGTACAAGGACTAAAATGTAATTTTGTATACTTAGGATTATGAGTAATCCAATCTTAAAAATGTGTGTTTGGTAAGCTAATTGAAATCATATAAGCTTGTTAAAACTTGTGAGTTTAGAAGTTGTACGTTATAAGCTAGGACGTGCTCATGGAATTGAAAATGTTAACTAACTTTAGTGAATGGACTAGCTGATAAATAGAAAGTGATGTAAGGGAACGTGTTGAGATATTTGAGGTAGAAAGAGATTTGAAATAAACCAGTGAAGATAAGATTGAAAATAAGCTTATTATGGTCTTTGTGAACTAGTCAAAATAACTTATTAGTAAATGTAAATTGTGGCACTTCTTAAGAAGAAGCAGTTATGACTTGATTTTGTTCATTTTGGATGTGGCCAGGTTGTTGCTCAACAGCTGAACTTTGTTGAGAGAAATCTCTCAAAGATGTCGTCGCCGGATCTAGAGTCTGATGGCAGTGGCAAGTGTTCTGTGGAATGTCATGTCATGTCATCTTGGCTCGGTTTTGTGTGTTTTTGCTAAATAATTTTGTTGTTGTTTCAGGTAGGAAAGTAAGCAGTGGTTCTGGTTCTGTGGTGGAATTATGGCAGGCGTTCTTTGCCAACCCAGGGGAGTGGTGGGACAATAGGACGACAAAGGTGAATTGTTGATTCAACTTGTGAATTTAGAAAAGTTGCATACTCGGTTGTTATGCTATCTTTCTTGTGTTGTGCTAAACCCTAAACCCGAAATCCGAACACAATGCATGCAGCTTGCATTATTTTCCGTCAACTATTTATGTTTATGGATCTTGATTGATCTCTGTTGAGGCAATAATTAGATTATTATTTAAATAAAATAATGTGATGTTTACTTCATATTCATTCAATGTTATTGCCGCCTCTGCCATTTTGTATAGCAATGAATGAGATTTTTGCCCTCAAGTTGCATCCTCCATGTTCTTTTTAAAGCCCTTGTGAATTTTCCATTCCTTATATCTTCAAATATTTTTGGAAAATTTGCAGAGGAACCCAAAAGCCCCTGATTTCAAACATAAAGATACAGGGGAAGCTCTATGGATCGAAGGCAGGTACACTCCGCAATGGGTCAACTCCCAACTGGAAATACTGGATGCAAGAATGGGGTCAAATGCTGGTCAAAACTCTAGGATACCTGTACATATGGTGGCTGCAGATGAAATCTTGTCGTTCTAAGACCTCATGCTAACTGTTGCCCACGTAATGTTCAATTTCAACACTGAAACTTCTTTGTACAGTTTTTGCATTTTGCCCGTAATTTTAAACTCTACGTGGCGGCACTGATAGTGTTTAGCCTGTCTTTGGGATCTATTTAGTTAGCAATCAATTAACTGTTTCGCATCATGAATTCCCTGTTCCTGTTCTCCAATTATAATTTATTTTGTGGTGGAGAATGCACTAATATGTTTGATTGATGGTAGATAACTAAATGAATTGGACTATCATGGGATAAAATGAATTGGAATATGATGGAACAAAAAATTATTTGGATATTTTGTATAAAAACGGAATAAATATTTCATTCCATTTTTGGAAAAGAGACTAAATGAGTTATATTTTTTTATTTGTTTTCTAGGAAGTTAATGATTGAAGTAAAGTTTATAATAATGAATTACCATTTTATAATTTTAAGTGTATGTTACGTAAAATGTGTCTCAAATTTGGAATGAAGAAAATTAAGGATACTTTAGGTTTGGTTTGATGTTTCCATTAACTGGTTATTTATTTTTATTAATTCTACTTTAATCAATCGCTTAACCCCTACACAAATATATTCCTTTGAGTAATGGATTAAAATGAATCACGATCCATTCTAATGTTTCATTTCTACATTCACTAATGGGGGAATGAAACCATGAAAGTTTTGTTTCACTTAATTTCTCTTGATTTTACTCTCTACCACCCATTCAATCATAATCTAAAAAGTATTCAGTCTTAATGAGCCATAACAAGGTCAAACATTGTGGACAAGCTTTAGCAGCATTCAACTACGGATATAAAGGCATCAGCAATGAAAAATTATGCTTCATCTTCAATTCAGTCTTCAAGCCTGGATTTGAAAAACAGCCGGCTCCAAATCATGTTGTGGTGTTTGGAAATAAGTCAGTACAACATGATTTGGTTCGACTTAATCAAATGAAAACCGGTTCATCTTGAAATTGAATCGAGTTTGAAAAGAACCATTTATTACAGCTCAAACTTACTAGTTTGAATCTCAGGTACCAATAAAAAATATATAGATTTAACATATCTTGTTATTATTATTATTATATAGTTTAATTAGAACGTTAATAATTATCTAATTCTGAGGCTGAAGCAAAGAGCTGTCTAGAGGAAATAATTTGTGAGAAAAGTTGTAAAGATGATTGAGAGGTTAAAATCATGATTTTCGGGTGGCAGAGGGTAAAATAGAAAGAATGAAGTGAAAGAAATTCGTGGTATATAAATTGTAGCTACATTGGAGTCTAGAAGGTATATTGAATCGACTGAAATTGAACGTTGGAGAGTAGCTATGCAGGAGGAGATGAAGATGAAAACGTATAGATGGACCAAGTCCTAAAGAAGATGATTGCTCTTACTGAATTTACAAAACTTTACTCAATTTTATAAACATCTACTCCTAAAGAAATTTTGTATTCAAGCCATATAAAGGAAGAGAAATACTATAATTTTAAAGAACTCGAAACTCAAGGGAGTGCAAATTCAATTGGAAAAAGAAAAAACTTTATGGAGATCACTACAATTTTCCTTCAAAAAGCATATAAAATGCTTTCTAAGGAAACCACAGTTGGTGCCAATGTACGAGAAGGGTTTCGTAAATTTTAGCATTTCTGTTGTTATCATCATTAATTGGCGAGAACCCTTTGCAATAATTATGAAGCAGAAGAAATTAAGAGGTGTATGAGAAGAGAAAGTGAGAAATTTCTAAGCATATATATTAGCTGATACATGAGAGTGTATTGGAATTGTAAAGGTAATGGAAGATTGATGGAGGAAGATGGTTGATGAAATTAAATGAAGAGTGTAAGTGATGGAAGTGGCGAAAATGGCAGAATCCTAAAAGCAAGTTTATCAGATTCTAGCTAGCTCCTGCTAATACTGCACTAGGTAATTAGTTGCTAAAAACTATTGTCAGTCTGATATTACAATGGTGGTTTTTTTTTTTTTTTTTTTTTTTTTTTTTTTTTTTTTTTTTTTTTTTTGCTTTTTACGATTAAAATGGAAAGATTTTTGTTTTTTTTTTCCAAATTTACTTATAAGTTTGAAAATGTAGTATTAACCTAAGTAATCTAAAGTTTAAGACTAAAGATTCAAACTTCCTATTTTCGAATTACAGGTAATGTGGCAAAATTAGCACACAATCAACCATTGATGAATCATATTACAGAAGTAACAATTTACTTTTATCAAAACAATATGAAAATATGTAATCAATTAACTCAAACAAAAATCAATATGCAAGTGAAAAGAAAAAGTATATTAGTACAATTTTTTCTAATTCTTCAAAATGGTCACCAATCATGACTCAAAATAAATAAATTAAAATTTAATAAAAAAAATTTAAGAATCTCGTCACCGGAAAAATTGTTATTATTCACAAATTTTTTAGAAATAAACTATAGCTCTAATTTCAAATTCGACCATAAAAAATAATATACTGTGAGTGATAAAACTCCAATAAAAATTTTAAAGCAATTGAAGAATATTTAAGTGTTGAATTTCCAAAACAATCGATAATAGAAACTTTCTGTAGACAACAGCTCTTTACAAAATTCCTGACGCTTCTACAGACCTCCAGTAGACAATCCCACCATCCAAATTGAAGAAATATGAGTGAGGAATCTTCAATAAAAATTGCAGCTCAATTAGACAAGGTTTCACCGTTGGATCTTCAAAATAACCAACACAGGTTGCTAGAGGAAGTAGCTGTGAATTGTGTTTGCCCCTCTCTCTCTTATTTAAAGCGACTGCTCTCACACACTTCTCCACACATACCAATGTTCTCACAGTTGTGAACACAGTTTCACACATTTAGGATTAGTTTTTTACCTTAATTATAATGTAAATGTATTATACTAGGTCTGTCAAGTGTCATAGACACACACAAAAATAATGGGTTTGCACTTCACAGGAGAGAACCAACCCAACAAATGATAGAAGTTTCAAGCAAGCGTGTCCCGTTTAAGTGTGTAAACGGCGATACAAGTGAGGGTCGTTTGTAAATGAGGTACTATTTGAAAATATTTCTGCTCGAGGGGGAGTGTATTAATGTGCTCATTCTTATTTATCTCCCCGATATTTCTACACTCAGATTTTCTCAAAAAATAGTGTCAAAGTCGATAATTTGTAACAGTGACCGACTCAGACAAGTAAAATTTGAAGGTGATGTCATTATCAAGTAAAATTTGAAGGTGATGTCATTATCTTATGTAGGTTTGACTCATTTCTCATTGTCGTGAGATCTTTATAATATTTTTCTTCTCAATTTCCTAGTTGTTTTTACTTTTACATATTCATAATATTTTATTGGAACAAATATATAGTTACTTTTCATGTAAAATGAAATGTTGATTTATAACCATAAGAAGATTAAAATGATTGATAATTCTGGCCGCAAAAACATATGAAAATAATTCTTTGTGAGTGGTTTTCAAGCTCAATTAGTTCACAAAGCACAAGTTTAATTTTAAGTTTCAAGTGATTAACATGCGAGCTTTTGTGGCATTTTCTTTTTAACTTTTCTATTGTTGAAACTCGAATAACTTTCAAGTACAACTTCATATATGAATTTTGCTTTTATGATAAAATAATCATTTATGCAGTGGAATTAAATTTTCGGGATTGAAATATTTATGTATAAAGACGATTTCATTTCAGTTGATTTTGGACACAGTTTTGTAAATTTATACATAAGAAAATAATAATTTATATTATGGAACATGCACTGGTAACTATTTATTGAAACATCATAATATTAGTATGATATATATATATATATATATATTTCGCAATTTTCATTACTGGCTAATAGTAAAACTCCTGTTAAAGAAAATTGTATCTACTCACTACTAATGTTTTCTGCCAGTGAGTAGACGACATTTGATTATTTTGCAGTGTATTAAATGTTTATGATAAGTTGTGTGAATAGTGAAATAGAAGCTCTGAAATTGAGTGCACATCATGATTCCCTGAAAACAAAGTATATGAATCCAGCTATAGTGAAAGGGGTCAATGTAGTTTGTGTTTGGAAAGGTTACCCTACAAACAGGTTCCCCATATAATTACTTCAGAAATTAAGTTTTGCGTAGCTATCTTCATTTTCAAGAACAATATATTCATCTCATCTCATCATGGTTCAGCAACCTTTTGCATTGTCATGATAATAATAATAACAACAATTATTATTATTATATTTTAAGCTTTTTTACGCATTAAAACCCTTGTATGGATAATCGTTTATGTTTATTATAGAACTCTAACTTTATTCATACTTAAAATTCTTCAAAATATATTGATAAACTGAATTTGAGAAATATCAAATCTTACAAAACTTAAAATACTGTAAATGAACTTAAAATTATTGGTTGAAAGTTTACAAGGAAGTTTTTAAACTAATATAAGCGGACAAGGCATGAATTACTATTTCGTTCTTCTAAAATAAAGGACCTAAAGTGGAATTAAAAAATGGATATATTTTATACTTGCTTTGCTTATATTTTAAATGAATTAATATATGCAAAGTATTTTAATTTTAATGAAGAAGGGTAATTACAGTGGTGCTTTTTCTCTTCAAACCGTCTTTGACTTTACAAGAATTGAATTCAGAATCATCCTTCTTAGCTGGTGCGTTAATTTCTATTTTGTATAAGATTAAAACATCCCTTTTATGCTTTTATTTAATATATTTTTTATTTTAATAAAAAAATCTAATTACCGTATTTATCAACTATTTAAGTGGGTAGTCAAACTAGCAAAACATGCATCACGTAAAATTTGCCCTAATATTGACAATTAAAATCGAGAAGAAAGATAAATTAGATCAAACCAAATGCAAAAGTAGAAGTAATTTCACCTTCTTGATCTCTTCGTATGTATAATAATTGTGTATACGTAAACAAACACAAGGAAAAATTATATATGTATTTATATATCCTCTATACAATTAAATATAGCATTTGCTTTGCTTTTATTATCTTCTCATTTAATTTTTCCACTCCAGTTATATATGGCTATGAGAATTTGGAACAGTATACTTTAATTAAGCAGGTGTAAAGTCACAGTTTTGAAATAAACAAATAAAGCAAATTTGTGTATGTGCATATATATATCTCCTTTGAATCTGCCAAATATGACCATTTACAGAGGCCATTGCATGCTTGCATCATCCAAACAGAAGAAGTTCCCTTGGATGAACTCACTTTATCTTGCTTTACTCCATCTTTTGCCTATGGATGTGCATGCTCCTCATTTGTTTTTTGGGTCAAAAACAACCCAACCCCTTTGCTTCCGATCCCTTCATAATTCTCAGCCTCTTGCAGGATGACACGAACATGCTGCAATAATAGCAAAAACATATAAGATGTAAACAGACAACAAATAGTTATTACTTCAAAGAACAGATTCAGGAGAAGAAACTTACTGCCATGGAACGTCTCCAACCAGCATCCAGTCACCATCTTTGTCTTCGTAAGTTGGAGCATATTCAGATCCATTGTACCCTTCCCTTTCTGAATATTCTCCTGGATCACAAGCACCACAATTTTATTCCTCTTTTCTATATATACATAAGCTTAACTAGTCAAAAAAGGAAGATATTGTTAGGGTTCTTACCAAATATGCACTTGAACATATTTGCCAAGGCCTTGAGAAGTTCAGGGTAGCTCTTGTAAACCTTGAGATCAATCTTCCTCAAATAAGGTGCACCCGCCATGCTAACTTTCACGTACATCCCATTCCCTTCGGTTTGTTCTTCTTTCTTTTGCTGTAGACTGTTCTTCCTGTAAGATCGAATCGGTGGCCATCCCACTACTTGTGCCCTACATCCCAATATTTTCATTATTCATTGATCTAAACATACATACATACATACAAAAAACTATATATATAGTACATGACTTACTTTGCAGGTGGCACAACGTTGTCTTGGTGATCACTTGTGACATCAGAACCATTGCTTATGCACTCTTCCTCACTTGCTTCTGGTGAAGATCTTTTGTTGCTTCTAGCAACAGCACGTTTCTCAGGCTCATCGCTACCGGGCAACCCCAGTCTCAGCTCTGTGGCCTCCAGATTAAGCTCTTTTTCATAGCTTCCCAATGAATTCTCCATTTCTTGATGCATAAGCTATAGCTGCTTACAATATAAGATCACTAGAACAATTCCAAAGAAAAATCAAACTCTGTTGAATCTGGCTTTGAAAGAGGGAGAGAGAGAAAGATGAGAAAAATGAGATGGAAATTGTGGTGCAAGGGTAGTGGGTGTGGATGATTAATTTTATAGCACCATTAGTGTGGGACAATATCTAGGTGACTTATTCTCATATGGTGCATGAATTTTTCACACAATGATGAAGTGGGAAGCTACCCTCGGGTGTTGACACGCGCTTCTGACCGACCAATGGGAAGAGGGGAGAGTGGGGCCCGTAGCACACGGTTGAAGGAGCGCGTGAGGTGGGGTTGGAAAGGAGAGATATGATTGGCGGTGACAGGAGGGACATGAAAGAACAGGTGTGTGAGGGTGAGAGGGGGACAAGGGGGGAACATGCAGGGCCAGTGGTACTCTACAGCGGGGACCACGGTGCGGCTGTCGTGATTGGGACAATGGGATGCGAGGAGCGAATCCTGGAGCGTTGGATCACGAGGGTTTGTACATGTGATAATGATAAAGGTCCCACGTGGGTGTCCTTCATTGGACGGTCATAACCATGTGACTGCATAAATAATAGTAGTAGGGTAGAAAAGAAAACCCCGATGGAATTATGTCACGGGATTCAATTCAAATCCCGTGGGCACTGGGTGCATTGCACCTCATCACTCACCCACCTCTTTAATTTACACCTTCTTAGCTTCTAAGTAACAACTTAATCATACCCTTTACCATTTCCTCTTCATTTTCACCTTATTCCCCCACTTCTCAAAGATGTGGGACGTGTTCTCATTTAGCTTTTCCTTTTTTTGGTAGTTGTTCTCATTTAACTTTTTTTTAACCTTTTAATTCAGTTAATGCTAAACAAAAAGTTGTTATTAAAAAATCAAGACAACTTTTTGATATTTAAACAAACTTTTTTTCTTTTAAGTTGAAATGTCATCTTTTGAATTGTTTGTAACTGATACGAGGATGTTTGTGAAGTCTTGGTGAGCCTAAACTTATTTGGGAATTTGAAAAGTGAATAAGATTATAAATGTGTGTTAAGTTTTTTATCTATTTATATCATTTTATGACATTATTGACTCTTGACTCGATAAACCTTGAAGCCATAAAAGTGTTTTAAGAAAAAAAATTATTTTTTTAACTGATAACATGTTATAATATATCACAAATTAGTCTTTGTCTAAAAAACTTTGAAGTTATCTAGAATCTAGAATATTTTGAAACTAGCATTCTTAGTTCCAAGAGTTTTGAATTGACAAAAGATTATGTAATCATGATTGTCATATGATTTAACAGTTTGGATAGATGTTTAGAATAATTAGAAATGTAAATTCTTTTATAAATAAAAGTGAGGTAGAGTGGTGAGAAAGCACACTTGTAGTTTTAGTCTAAATAATCATGTAAGTTTTTATCAATGAAGCTACAAGCATTTGCAGTTGTTTGAGTGACTTAGTCAACATGTCTTTTGTTTCAAGTAACAAAACAAAAATTTATTTTTTAAAAAAGTTTTTATGTGTACGTGTGAAATTGGATAAGGCCACAATGATGAATGGACATGAATCGGGGAGTGACTATGTTAGGATAGACACTTCTAATAGATTCCAATGCTCAAAGTCTTAACCACGAGGACATAAGAGAATATGTGTAGAGTTTGAAGAAGGAAGAGGTGAACAATTAAGTCTAGAATGACTTGTCATTAAAAATTGATTTTGAATGGATCAAAGAAATTACTTTTCAAGGTACAACTAGATCAAGATTTTGTACTCCTTCATTAACAATGTTTAAATGAGTGTGACAATCTCATGGTATCTAACGAACTGTAGGTAATGTGTACGACAATGTCGGAAAGATTTATTATATAAATTGTCGTGAAGATTTACTAGATAAATTTTCTTTTTACTGTTTGATAATTGATAACATCTTTGATTTTTCTAAGATGTCTTTACCATGAGGTGTTGCATGTCTTGAATGTCATACAAACACAATTACATCCACACAAATGAGTATTGTCCTAAATATTTTATATTATTTGCATGGCTTTACATATGACGTCCCAAATACTCTTTATTTTTATAGTAAGATATTTAGGAATTTGGTTGGATGCTAACCTTTAATTAGTCAGTTGGGAACATCTTTATTGGTATCATTGGTAGCATATACCTGGTCCTATAAAAATTTCAATATATACTTTTTCAATATATTGGTTAAGCCATTAGGATATATATCACTTATCACAAAAACTTTCCACCTAAAAAAATTCTCTTAATCTTTCTTTTATCTCATTAGCATGTTAACCTTGATAGATTGCTTTAATTAAACTATTAAATTTTAATATAATTTTAATTTAATTGAATTCATCTCATTAATACAAAAATAATGATAACTTTGGACCTAAAAACTACTTTAGTGTATGTTTAGATCTACAATTTCATTATATCTAAAGAATTGAGGGTTAAAGTTGTTATTTTGTGTAAATATAGAATGAATTGTATTGATTTAGAGAGAAAGATATATGAGATTCATGCTAAGACAAATCCCCTCCAATTTGAGAAGAAATGGACTCAAATATACATGGAAAAGGAACCATGTCCTTGATATCACTTGGTTCTTATTTTATTGCTCTAAATACTTTTATGCAATATTATCTTGCTTTATTTAATATAAAATAATAATAATAATCATAAATCAACAAATGTTTCAATGTAATAAATTATTTCGAATAATCTAAAAACATAAAGATGATAATGCTAAAAAAAATAATAATGATAACTGTTTAAAAAAATATTTTTGTAAAACATTTGAATAATATTGCATAAATAATACTGATAATTATTAAATTCCATGTTACAACTAAATAATATCTATAAATTTTATGAAACATTTCTTTAACTGAATCAATCAATTTACAAAATTTTAAGATTAAAACTATTTAAGGACATTGTAGATTTAAACAATTCGAGAAAGTACGGGTCATTCGAGGTCATAATTATGGCTAAATGCATAATAAGTCCGCTGAGAATAATCGATTATAAATTAATATGACTTTTTAACTTCTTGGTGACTTTTTCTTATTCTATTTATTTTTCACTCTAATTCAAAAGTAACATCTTCATAATGACTTTATAAGTCTACTCCTTATTCTATTTTTTTTTCTACTACCATCCAATTGCAAAAGGAAAAATCAAATTATTGCGAAGTCTCTTCTAAAAATTTTAGAAAATTGATTTGTATACTTTAATTTGTTTTAAATTGGTATGTGAAAAATATTGTACATCATTTACAATTAATTATTTAAATAAATTAAATTTAAAAAAATTAAATTTAAATTTTTAAATAATATTTTATTTTTCTAAAAGAATTACTTTATATTTAAACATCTTTCTATTTTAATTCACAATCATTCTTATTAAATAACCATTAAGGATTTTTTGGTAATTCATTATATTACACAATTAATTTAATTTTTTAATTTTTTCATATCGATCAAACAAAATACAAACTTTTCAGTCATTTTTTTTTAAATCCAAATTACTCATCTTTTTTTTCATTTTGTAGTATAAAGATGTATATCTCCAGTAATAGTTCCAAACTTTGCTTTAAATGGAATATGCAACACTATTTCCAATTTTATTTTATTTTATAATTTTTTCTTCACAAGAGATGATTGTTTGATTAGTATATGAGGTTTTTAAGTTGCTATTGAGATGCCTGAGATTGTATTTTTACTTGTATGATAATATTTTTACTTGTGCTTAAAGACAAATAACTTTTGTGAGTGAAATATCCTATATTAAAATATTTTACTTTAGAAGACATCACTATTATGACTAAAGCATCCTAACCTGATACTAAATAGTTTCATTGAAAGAATAGTTGGAACATATGTTGATAGAATGTATTATTCATAGTGTCTTATTAAATATTTCCGGCCAAAACTATTCTTAACAAAAAAATCAATGGTAGAGAAATGGTGAGAACATATAAATTTTATAAAACATGTTAGAGAAATATCTTTTTCACTTAAGTGCTTTAGTTTGTATGTTTTATGACTTGAAATGGTCTTGTCTATTTGACAATATTTGATAAGAATTTTTCTTCAATATTCTCTTTATATGTTTCGTTTTTAATCACCATACTAAGCCATCTTGACAGAAGTTTTTTAATTTGAGTTTTGAGTTATATCTTGGAACAACTCTTTATATTTACATATTTTTTCTTGGGTTATTGTCTTATCTCTTAGTTTAAAAAGAAGATTCAATTCTATTTACATGCACTAGTAATTAATGGTTTAGGTCAAACATCTTCAATTTTAGGGAGGGTTTGTTGATCTCTACTTATTTTGGTTTCCACTCCATATGTTAGATTGTAGTAAGTCTTTTAGGTAGTTGATTGCAAAATATATTTATATGCTCATAATACTTTAACTAATTCTTCAACCTAATTTTCCTTCAACAATTGTTTGTTAGTTTGAAGATGTTTAACTAAGCTCATAACATACCAAATATTGAAGCCTTGATAAAATCTTTCAAGATTTTCTCATTAGATTGCTTTTCATTATTAATTATAATTGTGTCAAGGATTCCAAATCAACATATAATGTTATTTTAAACAAAATTATGGATATATTAAGTTGTTATCTTTGGAAGGGTTTGACAATTGATCTACTTGAGAAAGTAATGAACTATGACTAGAAAGAATCGATATTATCCTTTTATTAAAAGAAAAACCTAACAATGTACAAGTCTCACTTATGATTGTCATATTATTGATAGTTCAAGCATTGATTCACAAATTGCACATAATTTTTCTCAAAGTTGGCTAGTCACATAGGACTTTAAGTAGGCATGACTTAACTACAGAAGTATAAATCATAAATGCCGCAGTGTAATTCTTCTAAAACATATTCAACTTACTACTTATTAAGTAACTACTCAATTGTTCTTTTTATCACCCATGAGGATGAAATGATATACTTTTTCTTTTTAATTATTTTTTTATGATTCATGATTTTAAAGAGATTACCTATTTAAAAATATTTTATGATCAATTTTATTCAAATGACTTTCTTACAATAAGACACTGTTGTATGTTGATCACATTTGGATATCCACCTTTAAAATTTGCTATAAATACTTAATAAATATAAAATTGTAACATGTAAAATTTGAACTTTTATCCTTCCATGCTATTTCATCTTCCACATTCTTTAAAGTGAGAACAAACCTTTTGTTTTCATATTCAAGTATTTTGTCAAACTTTATTCTATCCAACAATGGTTCTTTGAGTATGGTTTCTACGAATCTCTTTTCAAATCTCTAAACAAATGCTTTCTCCTTTTAGAATTTATCAAAATATAAAAATATTGAGTTATTATGTACTTAGACAATTATCATCTTTTCCTTAATTTTTTTTAGAATTGACTTGTTGTACATCATTATATTTCACATTTGTACTTGTAAAATTTTCTTTGTTTCATGCTCCACATCTTCGCTTTCCTCGCCTTTTGTATTTATTGCATTTATCCCATCTACCACCTTCCTAAACCTTTATTGAACCTTCTCAAATCTTAAACTCTCTTTCATTTCATCTTCCCCAAATCCTCTGAAATCATCTCATGTTTTTTTGAAAAAAAATATTCATATGTAAACCATCATATCTTTCTTCTTCTCACTTTTCACTTTAGCAATTTTCCAACACGAATTTTCTAATAATTTATTCAACATCATATTATAAATACTCTAAATTCCTTGCCAAATTCCATAACTTTTGGTTCTCTTCCACATCATTAATGTGGTTAAAAATCCTATCATAAAAACACTTTTAAAATCAATATACTAAGCATAGGTATTCAAAGTATTTTTAAATCGTTTGAAAGTAATTTTAAATCGTATACAACTTTTGATATTTTGTACAAAACGTGTAATGGTTGCACTAGAATTTTTATATAAATCGATTTAGAATTAATGTTGACTCCCTTTGTTTTTTTTTTAATTTCTCACCAGACGTTTCAATTTTAGATGATTTGTTATAAGAATTTGATCAAGATATTAATTTTTAGCGCAAAAGGTTTACAACTTATTTTTTGAGTTTTCTTTGAGAAAAAAAGTCATTTTATCTTCAAAATTAACGTTATTAAAATAAACTAATATAAGGTGAACGATGTTTTCTCCAACGATTTTAAAATTTAGATTAATGAATAATATTTCAAAAGAATTTTTTGTGACAGTTTTAAGCTTTAAAATCTAATAAAGCAAAATCAAACAACAGGTTCACAAATTAATTTGAACCACACCCTCCCAAAACAAAAGGATACATATAGGACGAGATGAGATCATATTCGTGATGATTTTTAATCAAATAAAAATCTAAAAACTATACTATTAAACATGTGAATTAAAGTGATTCTAAGTTTACATCATTAATATGAAATTATTTAAATATTCAGAATTTCTTTATCATTTATAGTTATCTTATCCGTTTAAAAGTAAAATTGTCTTCGTTGTGAAGAACACTTATAACTTTTAAAATATATAACAATATAAAAAAATGTTTGAAATATTAATATATGGAGATCAAAATGTTTAATTTGTAAAAGAGTATATAAGTAACATAATTTGTTATTGGGTGGTATATGAAAAATGAAAAAGAAGAAAACAAAGACCCTTAGACTCTTTGGAAGCAAGCAGACACAGTAATGCTTCACCATGGCCTCCATTATTGCCGACAAACAATGTTAGCATTTCACCTTTCTCACAACCATCCATCATCTCTCACCACACCCATCACCGTCACCACCGCCACCCCTTCACACTTCCCAACCATCACTGTTCATTGTAAACAACACATGCACCATTTTCCCTTTCTTTTTTCGACCCTCAACTTAGGTTTTTCATGTACCTGTTTAAATCAATTTTCAAATAATAATATTTTAAGACAAACTTATCTTATATAAACTAAAAATAATCTTTTAAAAATCAATGTAAGAGATTTTCTTATAAATTATTTTATATAATAATTGCAGTTTATCATCACGTCTACTTTTATTATAAGTATTTATGAAATAAAAATCAGTGAATCATTAATAAATAATAATAAGTTATAACCCCAGTGGAATGGATTATTAATGATTATGTGAAATTTAAGTAACAATTATGACAAATTTATACATTGTCAAAAATTGAATTACCAAAGTTTAAGGGGTGGGTTTAAAATAAGTTAATTTGGTTTAATTAGATGGTCCAAATTTAAGTTCTTAAAAATACAGTAGCGTTATTTTTTTATTTGTATAAATAATCCTACTCCACTTATCACCTGAGTTATCTAGTTCTTTAATTTGACACCTTTTAGGTTCACCTTGTTTTAAACCTGTTACTAGAGTTCAATAAATAATTTTATTAATAGTTTGTATATAGCATTTGGTAAGACATTATTTCAAACAACGTTTTAACTATTAATTTCTCATATTTATTTTTTTTTAAATTATTAACTTTATTTTTGTCTTTTTTAATATAAAATTCAATAATTTTAATGTTACTTTTTAGTTTAAACTTTTGTTTTTTATTTAAACTTGTTTAGGAGTATTTTAAAATATAATTCAATGTGAAAAAAATAACTAAAAATATATAATGAAAATAACCGATCTTTAAGAAAATTATAGAAGTTCAAAATTCAAAAAAATAATATTATAATTACCCAAAAATATATTTCTAATTGTTTTGATGGATTATTTTATAAAGCACATATAGTTAAATAAATTAACTTAATTCTTTCGACTATTAATATAATTTTTAGCAAATATAGATTTTTACCAAATTAAAATGTCCATGTAATACGTAATGCCGATGATTTAAAAGAAACGTAGAATTTAAACACCCTTATCTTGTTTAGTATGTCCTAATCTCAAATATACAGAATAGTTGGAAAATCTTATCTGATTACTTTATATGCTTGATCAGTTAAATTTGGTTATAAATGGGTTTGAAGATAAACATGTACTTGCTTTTATGTTGAGGTTCAGAATATATAAAGATAATTATAAACATAAACTTTTTTATCTTAAAAATATATAATTTATTTTATACCTGTTCTACTAAGTTCACATTTGACATCTCATTATCGCTCTGATTGTTAATTACTGATCATAAGATAGATAAGTGGATAGGTACTGGCACGTTAAATTATAAACATATTCTGTTAAATTATGAAACAAATTATTTGAAAATATGACATGCAAAAGCTAATCCAATCACCACCTAAAGAATAAAGTTAAAAAAAACACATTATTGGTTAATTATTATTTTTTTGCTTAAATTAAAAACAGCGTCTAAGACAAGAAATATATTTTTTTATAGAATATTATAAATGAAATGACACAATATATAATCTAACTTGTTTAAGAAAATTGCTCTACAAGAAATACTTGTTAGTATTTGCAGCTCTAAGAAGTTATATAGGAGAAACTATAATAACGGACATTAATTAGATCTAAAATTTCAAGGCATTATTTAACACGGTACGTGTGTCTTCCGACTTACAATTTAATCATATAGTCATTCTTCTTCTTTTTCTGATATTTAGTCTTCTTTTTACTGATATAGAATTTTTTTCTCTGTTTTATTCAAATTTTAACGTTATTAACAGGTCATTTATAAGGAATATATTATCAATCACCACCAAAACGCAAGACTCACACAGAATTATTCAGGTAGGTATATGTAAGTTTGGACCACATATATAACAGAACCCTAATACGAATTAAAGAAAACAACTCATGAACAAAGAGAGGTGACAAGTATATTCACTTAAAAGAGAAAGAAGGCCAACGTGTCACGTTAACTGAAGCACCATATCTAATAATAAAACCAATTATAAGGGCGTTCTTCATTTCTGGATTCATCTGAAATTCTCTTCGATCCACTTGAATTGAACTACAATTCTGTCACTTAAAATTATAGTATTGAGTGTGTGTTAGATGAAAGTGTCCTTAGCAGTTTGTGCATGGAACGTGATTGCAGTAGAGGGCCAAAATGGCTTAGGAAACTGTTGGCTAATCAAATATTTGATAAATTATTCTGTTTTTTTAGCTAAGTCCTCCATTTTTGGTTAAAAAGATTCGAAATATGTGGAGCTGCATAAAGTATAGACAGTTGGCATATATGGTTTAGAACTTTATGCATAAATTATATAGAGAGAATGTGATATTTTGAAAGAATAGTAGGAAGGTAGCCACTAGGTAGCTAGGTACATAGCTAGGCATTGGCATGTTGACATTTTGTTATCAAAGCACACACGTGTGGGGTGCATAATGTGGATGGTGATGTATTGTGGAGTTTGAGCCACACGGGGAAGATAGAATGAGAAGGTTGGTAGTGGATGAAGGCCAAAATTAATTATGTAGGTTAAAAGAATTAGTCCCCACTCCACGCCCTAATTGCTTCCTTGTTTGCCTTTATGCCCTAGTATTCCATGTGACTGATTGTTTTGGCCATGCATTGGGGCCATCAAATGCTACTGCTATCAATGCGCCTTCCTTTAACATCTCATCATCATTCATCAACAGTGTCAAGCAACTTCATCTTTCTCAACTTTTCTGCACTGTTCATAACTTTCCTTGCTTTGCCTCCTCCACTTCACAGCTAATAACTTTTGTGTTTCTGTCACACCCCAAGACAAAAACCTTCCTAATGATGCTTTTGGTTGATACCAAAAAATAAAATAATAAAGCAACACGCATGTTGCAATTTAAGTAAATCAACTTTCAATTATGTGGTTGAAACTGGGGTTTCTTCCATACACAAGAGAAAGGTATTATTGGGAGTTATAATCTCGAAATTTAATAATATTAGTTTCACAATAAAAAATAAAGTAATAAAAGGTTTGGAAATATATAACTGGGACAATACTCTCAAAAGAGTAAGAAGAAGAACCGAGCATAAAAAAAAAAACAGAAATCGGATGAACCTGAACCTGATATAATATTCGATGTTACTATTAGAGTAAATTTTTATGTAAGCGGGATTTTGTGTACATTCATTTAATTAAATAAATTATAAAAAAATAAGTTTCTTTACCAATCAATTAAATTAATATAAAAATAAAATTTAATTAATTTGAAATTTGAATATATATATATATATATATATATATATATATATATATATATATATATATATATAATAGTAAAATTAACCATACTATTTTTTTCAAAACACATGCCAGAACTTAAAATAAAATCTAATTTAATTTGAATTTAGAGATAATAACATATTCTTTATAAAAAATTATTATTATGACGTAATTTAAATTTAAAAAGACAATAGTAATTTTTATAATTTAAATAAACTTAATTTAAATTTTCAGATAATAATAATAATAATAATAATAATAATAAGGAAAATAACAATAATAATAGTATATTATGACAGTAATAATAATTATAAAAATCATAAAAGTAATTATAATAATAATAATTCTAATAAGAATAATAATTATTATTATAATATGACAATAAAATTTATCAAATATAGTTTATAAATTTTGCATGTACTTATAGAATATTATTATTACTATAATAATAATAATAATATTATAATAGTAATTATTATGATAACAACAATAAAATTAATTATGATAAAATTACATATTATTAAGATTATTATTATTATTATAATAATGTAATTATAATCTTAATAATAATAATAATTCTAATAAGAATAATAATAATTATTATAATATGACAATAAAATTTATCTAATATAGTTTATAAATTTTGCATGTACTTATAGAATCTAAATTTAATTCTCTCTTATAACATATTAATAATAATAATAACTTTTACAATAATTACCTTTACGCACTTAATATTTAGATTTAGATTCGAGTGTGTTTTGTAATGTATTATGCCAAGTTGGTATGTGTCTACAACAATTTTAATATTTAGACAGTGTAATATTTTTTTATTTTAAAATATAATAAAAGATAAAAAATATAAAATATAAATATAAGATGTGTATAACAATTAAGAAATCCTTTTATATATTTTTATAAATAGACTACAGTTAAAAAAGTTAAAGAATTAACAAAATTGTCTCAAATAAATAAATTTAATCAAAAAAGCTAATTGAGAAAATAAGCATAACTAAAAACTTAATCGAAAGATTCTAGCCAGATATACTATATTAGACTGTTTTGATATATTTTCAATTTTTGGAAAAAAATTCACTATTTTCTTATCCAGTCTTGTAAATAACATTTTTTTTTAATGTTATATAGCATTCACGCCTGGTTATTTTATAAAATTTGTAGATTTTCTTCCTAAATTTTTTATATTCCTTAATTTTTAATTATTTTTAATTTTAGTCTATTTTGAAATCTCAATTTTTATAATTTGGCTTATTAATAATATGAACCATTTTCATTTTTTTCTTCTTTTTCTCTCTCTCTCTCTCTCTTAGAAACTAGACTACAAAAGTTTCTCCAAAAAAAATCCCAATTATTTACCAGCAATTTTACTTTTTTTTTTACAAAAATACGTTTTTTAAAAATTAATTTTATGTTTTCAAATATTTATACAAAAAACTATTAAAGATATTTTTTATTACTTTCTATTTTTTATCAAATCTTTGAAAATAGGAAATACATTGAAAACAATTAAAAAATGAAAATATTTAAGACATTCTGCCGATACTAGTTTTGTAAATGTAGTGTTTATAAGTCAGAGTCAGAGAATGTGTTGTAAACAGAGAAGAGTGAAACACTATATTGGGATTTTCCTCTTAAGAGGCAAACAAAAAAATTAGAAAATATGTCATCTAGAAAATGTTCATTGATCTTGCTAGAAAGTAGCCTCATGATATTAAATAGATTATTATATTAAATACTTTTTTGACTACTTATAAAAGCATTATATGACATTGGTATTTTTAACACAATAAATGCCTTATTTGAAAAAAAAAATTCTACTTTTATTTCCTTAACCTAACATTCACCAATGCTTATATAGTATACTATTAAGACTAACAATAAAAAGCCAAATAAGTGTGGAAACAATAAGTAGCAGACTTTATCTGGTATTCATATCTTGTTCAGTTGATTTTGGTCCTTTTAAATTGAGTGAGTGCATCATCAAAAGAGCTCCTGATATGGCGGCACATAAGCATGAGTTCCTGGCATCCATCTTTCAACACCTCCTTTGCAGGATCTCCTATTGCAATGTCACAGATACTGCATATAAGCAATAAGTTTTATGCAAATATCATATACAGAAAGGTGCTTTTAGATGCTCCACCTTCACTAACCTTATAATTTCCCTACAATATTTATATATGAAACATCTCAATTTCTGAAACAATCTCCAAATATATACCTTTTCTGAAAGAGGGAGATAATATTCTAACTGATAGGCAAGAGGTGAAGAATCTATTGTTCAGTTTTATCAATCTCTTTTTGCTTCTGAACACATCCCTCAAGAGAGAGATTCAATTCATAAATCTAAGAACTTCATGGATTACCTGTTGTTTGGACTCTGATATTAACTCGATTAAACGAGGGATGAGGAATGCAGTACCCACAACATGTCACTCTTGGACTGCAAAACAACACTACAATCTCAGTGAATTACAAGGTTTAAAAAATAGAAGAACACAACATAAAAAAAAGCCACAGATAATCACACAAGAATATTCACACTACTACTAACTCCTGATTTAGGATGTATCGGATGGAATTTGCAAATGTGTGATCCTCATCCACTAGAGAAAATGTTGATTTACTATCATCAGAATTTGACCCAAGCTCCATTGCTATCACTCAATCTGAAACAGAACATACCATATTTTTAGGAACGGGAACAGCCTCAAAATATAAAGAGTTCTTCATAACCATTATGAAAATGTCTATCACAAAATAGCTTTCTCGTGCAAAAACTACAGAATTGTTTTCAAATTTTTTCACACAACAGCAACAACAACAATATCTCTCAAAGTTCGACTAATAACAATAACAACAACCTTTTTACAGTTTACACAACCTTAAGAAATAAGAAGCGAACAAATTTTTTTATCATTAATGAGCCAGCACCTATGATTACCGCATAACAAAAATCATCGTCAATTACACTGACAAATCAAATTGCAAAACTGACACATCCAATTATCGAAACAAAGAAGTAAAATTATTAGTGTTTGTCAAAAATTTCTTCTATACATATCTCACTATCACCCGTACTTATTTGTACCCATAAGTTGAAGATTGAAACTTTGATGATGTTGATCACTTCTTAAACCAAATAAACTATAAATAAATTAAAAGCACGCAGACAAAAAGAACATAAGTTGTGCGTGAGAGAGAAAGTGGAATTGGGTTTATCCAAGATAGAATCAAAATTGAAGACAACTTGTACTACTTTATAAGCACGATTAACTGAAGTGAAAGAAAAAAATATAGAATTTCACTTTCGTTTGTAAATTAGGATTTATTGTGCTAGGTAAAAGTTTTAAATAGACGATTTTTGGGTCACGAAATTGAATTTTTGGATTTTTGTTTTATCTTAGGTAATTGGATCACTCAATAAATAAAAAATATATATAAAGGGCATTGCACCATAACTGATTTTGGGTGTTTTTCAATTAATCTTTCAAAATTCTTGGAATAGAACTGTATTAGGCTATTGAGAAGAGTCTTGTCTTGTGACCTAACATACATCAAATTTGAATTTGGTCTATTTGCTAGATAAGCTACCTTAATATTTTTTAAAAAATATTTATTTAATTGAATATATGTGATTTAATATTTTAAATTTAACAGATTGATTTTTTTATATAAATACAAATAATATAGTGATAATAATATTACTATTAAATTTTTACTGTATTATTTTAAATTTAGAGTCTTTTTTCATGATATAGGAAATACTTTTGAAAAACCTTTGGAAAAAAATAAGAGAATAATCGTCACCATAATTTAATTTGTATGAAAAAATAAAAAATAAAATTATGGTTTGCGAAACTGTATTCGTCCTGTGCAAGTAAAGAAAAAAAGAATATTCTTTTTTTTATTTTGGAGTCGACATTAACCTTAAACCTACTTATTTGCATCCATAAGGAAAAAATCAATATTTATGTAGTTTTGTATAAAGAACTGTTTTGTTAGAGTGTTGATATTTTTTAATTTTAAAATTTTGTATTTTATTAACTTTTTAAAATTTAATATTTGGATAGCATACAAACTACTAAACTTAATATTCTTATAGAATGAAGATGTTATAAATTATTCATCTGTGAAAAATTATCTTGTAAATTTTATTTAAGAAAAAATATATTTTTAATTTTTTGGAAGATGTATTGGATAAAAGATGATACCACCACCATATAAATACTCAAAAATTATTTTCAAAGTTTTCTTAAAAATGATCATGGTGGAATATTTACAAAAATGACCAGATGGGGCAAGTTTATCCTCTTATTTTTAAATAAACGGATGTATAAAGTAACAGAAAGGAGTGCAAAACAAACCTTTTGACTAGTGAAATAAACCCAGTTTTCTTTTGTTTATTTTTTTTTCAAAAATCATAATGTATGTATGGAAAAGAGGGTATAAAAAATACAAATACAGTACAGCTTTTTAAAGAAAATGGGGGGTGGGAAAATAAAAGAAAGGTGTTGAACGAAAAAAGAAAAAATGGCCAACCCAAACGCGCACTTGGGAGACGGGAGAGGGGCGCCACTGGGAGCAGAGGTGGCGGAGGAGAAAAAGAAACGCGAGTTGGGGCCGGCGTGGTTTTGAGGCGCGGTCGATCAAGACGGTAGCCGTGCGGACGGCGGCGGCGTCGGGGCTGAGAGATAGGAGAAGGAGGCGGCGACGGTGAGTTCGGTGATAGATGCATTGTGATGGGTAGTGTTATGTTGAATGCATAATAATGTGTATGTACAATGAAAATGAAGAACATGAAAGGAAATGAAAACTGAATAAGCAATAAGCAAGCAATAATAACCTTTTTGAGATTTGTTATTCGCTTCTTTGTAACCTGCACCTCCCTAGCTAGTTTTTTCCTTTTTCTTGCCAGTTATCAGAGTGAAGAGTCCATTGAGAGTGTTGAGACTGAATATTTTTTAGGGTGAGGAGAATGATTTATTTCATAATTTTTAATTTATTAGTTTAAAAGTTATTATAAAATTTTATTTCTTTAATTATTTTTTTTCATTTTTGTTATAAAAAAAATAGATACATAGTCATATCCGCCTCCGTTTTTCTCCTAATATGTAGGGAGGTTAATTGATCGGTTCATAGACAAAGTTTAACCTTATCTAATTAGTTTTACTTCAATTTACCTTCAACTTCTTCAAATTCCTAAAATCAGGATGATGAGGGATATAGGATACTTCTTTAATTAGATTTGAGTCACTTAATTATTTAGTTATTCGTTAAAAGAATATTTACAAGATTTTTGTTTAATAGACTTTTTTTAATCCTTAATTCAATTTTAGATTCTTGACCCGCTTAAGATAAATAAAAAAATGTATAGAAAAAAATCACTTAAATAATATTTTAGCACTGTATTATTGAAATTTTAGGTTTAAAAAAAATACTTTTTAGTACAATCAATAATTGGTTCGGGTTAATTAAGTTATTCCAAATTTATTATTTTCAATTATTTAAAAATTAATATATATATATATATATATATCATATTAATTCTTTTTTATCGTATTCCTATTCACCTAAATTTTAATAAAATTGTATTTGAACATGAAAAATCAACTGATATCCATTATTTGACAAAAATAAATAATATATATATATATATATATATATATATAATTGTATATAAGAAATGAGAAAAGTTATTGTATTTCTTTTGTTGTGTATAAAATCTTAAATAATACTTTTTAAAATTAGAAATAGTATTATTTATTGGATGCGAGTGCCCTTTTCTAAAACTACAAAGACGTGAATGCTATATAACACTAAAAAAATGTTATTTACAAGACTTAATAAGAAATTGTCGATTTTTATATCAAAACAGTCTCATATAGTATATATGGTTAGAATCTTTCGACTCAAATTTTAGTTATGCTTATTTTCTCAATAGTTTTTTTATTAAATTTTTTTATTCGAGACAATTTTATTAATTTTTTATTTTTTTATTCGAGACAATTTTATTAATTTTTTATTTTTTTAACTATAATATTTATTTATAAAATATATAAAATGATTTCTTAATTGTTATACATATATCTCATATTTATATTTTATATTTGATTGTATTTTAAAATAAAAAATGAAATTACGCTATCTAAATATATATTAAAAGGAGTTGTAGACACGTATACGTACCAACTTCGCATGACACATTACAAACCACTCAAATCTTTCTATAACATAATATATCATAAACTACCCACTATTTTTTTTCTATATAATCATTATTATTATTAATTTTATTTTTCTTAAAAATACATCTCTAGTTAACAATAATATAGTTAATCCACAATTGAATGTTGGGATATAACTTGAATCTGTTATGGTCATTTTCGTTCATATATTACTGGTTAATTATATATTCATCTTTTGTACAATTACAAATTTGTTTATTAAAAATTATTTATTAAATATTCTTCTATGTGAATAAATACAAGTGTTGTACTGTCTAAAATTATGAGAGAAATAAATGCAACATAATTGCTAATATCAAACTTCATTTTGATATAAGGAGATTTACTAGTTATTGTTTATATAAATCTTTTTCTTCTCCATAACTTTGTTTAGATTAAAGAATAAAAATAGTTATTGAAAAAGAAAGTGGAGTGTGTTGGAATAAGGAGGGAAGAGTGGAAAATGAAGAAAAACTTAGGAAAAAGTTTAAAAAGTAATTGGATTAATATGAAAAAATAAATAAATATATATATAAATTGATATATTTAGAAAATAACAGAATGCCTTTATGTTAAAAATAAAATATAATTAAATGTTAATAAATATTTAAATATATATATCACTCACCTTCAAGTTAAAGTCTTTCCCATTATAATCGAATACCCACTTATTAAATAATATCCAATTATTTCATACACTTTCGTTATCCATAATTTCATAACAATTTAATGCAAAATGGTATTTAAAAATATAAAATTAGAATAAAATAAATTTCAAATTAAAATAAGAAAAATCTCTATAAAATCTTAATAAAAAATATATTTTAGAACAACAAATTAAAATTATTGCATAAAATAACAAAATTTAAATTATTTTATTTATCTATTTTTATTTTTATTTAAATTATTTATTTCATTATAAAATAAAAAGAAAACAGAAGATTAGAAGTAATGAAAACAAAACAAAACAAACCAACCTAGCTAATAAAAAAGCATGAACTATTGCAATTATATATAATTAAAGAGTCTACTCTGCATAACATTTTTCTCCTTTGATTCCTCTATCTTTCAATATTACATCACTTCTTTATACTTTTAACAGGTTCATTATTTTTTCTCCTCCATACTATATTACACTGAAACACATAGTCTTGTAAACTGTAAAGAAACATCTGGTAAGGAATTGTCTTTGTTCAATGCTGATAAAAAAATTGTCCTTGTTCAATGTTTTGTTTGACTACATACCTACTAGTCAAGTATTGAAAAACATTTGTGTATAGACTGAACTAATAAAAAATTAGGTCATTGTCATTTTATGTATTAAATAATCATCACCTAAATCTTTGTTACATTATTTGTTGACAGTTACTTGGCACATTATTTTCTTGAGACAATAAGAAAATTCTTAGCACTTAGAAGAAGTTTTATATTAAGCCCAAACCCAATCGGTTGAAAATGAGTTCATGTGTTGTTTCCCAAAATACCTTAGTCTGCGGAACATTGCCCTGGTTCATGGGCGACAACAAAACATGTGTTATTATTGAAAACTGATTTTTAATATATGTGAGATTAAATGCAAATTGTCTACAAATTATCGATTTGGTCCTCCTATTTTGTTTATAAAGTTATCATTTTAGTCTCTCTATTTTAAAATAGAGATGTTTTATCTACCCAAATTTAAAATTGCTTATTCTAGTTAAACCCTCCCAGTTAGAATATTGATGATTAAGATATTAATGTGGTGTAAGATTGTTTGTTTAAATTAAGGTTAAGATTTTTTTAATGTTATTGACTTCAACTTGGTTGAATACTTTTTTTAGTTCTAGACAAACAAAATTATTAGAGAATATACTAGTTAAAATGTAGCACATGCAAGCCATTTTTAATATCTTAACCATCAACATGTTAGTTTATACAATTAGATTAAAATAGCCGACTTTAAAAATTGAAAGACTAGATATTTCTGTTTAAAAATAGAATGATCCAAATTGAGGATTGAAAAGACTAAGTCGAGATTGTATTTTTACATAATAAATTCTAAGCTCTAACTATATATATAAGATATGATTGTTTGGAAACATAAGTTAATTAATGATATATTAAATACACATTTATGCATATATGGTAAGTAAGTAATATAAGTACTTTTTGGAGAATTTATTGAAAAACACTAAAAAATGGTTATAGATAAAGTATAAATTATTAATATTAATTATTTGAAATGGGCCCATTGTGTTGATCAGTACTGAGAACAAAAACCAAAATTTGAACTCATTTTGGATTATTTTATAATGTTACTGAAAAATCAGTTTTTATCCATAATTTATTGGTAACTTGTGTGTTTTTTATGTTTTATATATCAATATTTTTAAATGTGAATAAATTTATAAGTAAAACATAGAAAATAGAATAATAAACATTTTTGTTAGTAATAACCAGCATTTTAGTATATTAAATGTAAATACATTAAAGGAATAAGACTTTTAAAATTTTAAAAATATGAAGATAAATTATTGAAATTAAGAAATTGTATATGATATTTCAAAAATAATTGTAATGAATAAGATTTATAAATTAATACACACACACACACACATATATATATATATATATATATATATATATATAT